>Ga0247784_1000037_pt1 | contig 49317 bp, 43 predicted proteins | sample UWRJL169409R5_FD_179909 | JGI IMG/M metagenome (GOLD analysis project Ga0247784, IMG submission 179909) | Plant litter microbial communities from Arlington Agricultural Research Station in Wisconsin, United States - UWRJ-L169-409R-5 | ecosystem: Environmental > Terrestrial > Plant litter >...
GCGATCAGCACTTTGTCGGCGGGCGTGAGTTGAAGGGAATGCTGTCGGAAGAATCGCACGCGATTCCAATCGCCGGCCTCGCGTAGCACCGGGTGCGTCGTCGCGATCTCTGCGACTTTCCCGGATCGATTGCGCGGCTCGCCGACATCGAGATCGCCCACCAGAGCATTGTCGTCGCTGACTGTTTCACCCAAGGTGGTCAACACTGCGCCACCGGCCGCAACGTACGAACGAATGCGCTTGGCGCTCGCGGTGGATAAAGTGTTGGGATCGGTGATCACGACCAACGAATATTTGCCGAGACCGCTCGTATCCATCGCATTCGTCACTCGCTGCTCCACCTTCATGCGTGGCGCCGACAGTGAACCGATGGCGGCTGCGAAATATGCGGAGTCGTCCGCCTCGGCATCGCGAGCCAGCAACAAGGCGGACGGATCGTCCTGCTCGACCACCGCGTAGTAACGGTCGTCTTGCGGCAACTCGTCGGCGGGTTCGAGTACGATTTCCAACCGGTGCGCACCCGCGCTGAGATTCACATCGCTGAATATGACTTTGGTGAACGTGCGCGGAGGCGTGTTGGCTTGAGCATCGGTAGGCCGCGACGTTTCGGTTGCGAGCGCGCTGCCGCCTTCGCCGGCAATCGATTCGGGCTCGGGCGCGGCCGGCGGCAGCGTCACGGCTTTCCTGGATGTCTCTTTGTCGTCGACGCGCAGGATGACCTGGCGTTGTTGCGCCTGGCTCACCGAGTTGCCGATGTTTACTTCGAGCGACTGCGTATCGCGATTCGGCAGCGTGGCTCCCGCCACATATGTATTGCCGGCGGCAGCGTCCCCAACATCGTGCATGACCAGTTGAGTCTGCGGCGGCAATTGCAGATCCGCGAAGCGCAAAGGTGCGGCGCTTCGTTGCATGTCCGATAGCAAATGTAGCGTGACGGGCGGACGCGGCGATCCCAACCATGAATTCGCGGTGCTCATCGCGTATCCGTAGTCCAACCGTTCGATCCCGGGCTGCAGTGTCTTGAGCGACGCGCGAATCGTACCGATGTCGGTCGTCGTTGTGTTCGGATCGACGGGCACCACGCGACGGCCGGCTGCAGTCCAGAGCATGACGCGGTCGGATGACGGCACAGAGTTGAGAATGCTCTCCGCTTCCGCCAGCGCGCGCTGCCAACGGTCGCCGTGACGCATCGACAACGAGCTGTCGAGCAGGATCGCATGCAGCCGCGCGTTCGCGTTCGGCTGCGGCATCATGCGAGCGGTGAGCAACGGGCCTGCAAACGCCAGCACCAAGGCAATCAACAACAAGATACGAGTAGCGAGCAGCAGCCAATACCGCAGCGTGCGTTTTGCGGTTCGCTGCGTCTCGCTCGCTTCCAGCAACATGAGCGATGCGAACTGATGTTGCGTCGGGTTCGCGCGGGCCACGCGATGCAGCCACAGCGGCACACCGATCGCTAACAGCCCGAGCAGAAATGCCGGCGCGAGAAACATGAGCTACTTCCTGCCTTCCCTGAGCAACAAATACCGCCGCAGCGAATGATCCAGCGGCTCATCGGTCGTGATCAGCATCTGGTGAGCGCCCACATTGGCGGCCGCCTGGCGCAACGACTGCAGGTGAGCATCCAACCGCTGCTTATATTCGCCGGCGAGATATTCCGGCGACACGTTGATGGCCCGCTGCGTCTCGATATCTTCGAGCAGCACCGACTCGCGCCAGTCCGGGCGCATTTCCTGCGGATCCAGCAGCTGAAAGAACATGATGTCGTGACCACGATACGCAAGCGGCTGCACCGCGCGACTCATGGCGGCAGGATCGCAATAGAGATCGGAGATCACCGCCACCAGGCCTCGACGCGACAGATGTTCGCCGAAGCGATGGAAGCAGGCTTCAAGGTTGGTGCCGTTACCCGGAGTGACGGCGTCGATGGCGTGAATCATCGCGTTCAAGCTGCCGGCGCGACTGGTCGCCGGCCGATAAGTGCGAATGTCTTCGTCGAACACGATCAGGCCGACCGGATCTTGCTGGCGTGCCGCCAGGTACGCGAGCGCCGCCGCTAGAAACTTCGCATACTGAAGTTTGGTAATGGAGCGCGAGCCGTAACCCATCGAGGCGCTCGCATCCAACAGAATCATCAATCGAGTATTGGTCTCGCCCTCGTAACGTCGTATGTAGGTGCGTTCGGTGCGCGCATAGACATTCCAATCCACGAAGCGCGGATCGTCGCCTTCAACGTAGGCGCGATATTCCTTGAACTCCTGGCTGAAACCGTAGTGCGGCGAGCGGTGCAAGCCAGTGAGAAAACCTTCGACCGCGGTGCGCGCGACCAGCTCCAGGTTGGCCAATCCGGCCAGTGTTTCTGGAGACAGCAGTCGCGGCGTGGCGGCGGCGTTCACAATTGAATCACCTCGCGCAGGATTTCATCGACGGTGCGGCCGTCGGACTCGGCTTGATAGTTGGTGAGCACGCGATGCCGGAGCACCGGCAACGCCAGCACGCGCAGATCGTCTTCGGTCACGTGATAACGACCTTCCATCAACGCGCGAGCCTTCGCGGCCAGACACAGGAACTGAGTGGCTCGCACGCTGGCACCGTAACGAACGTAGCGACGCACGCCTTCGGGCGCGATGGATTCTTTCGGGCGAGTCGCGCGGATCATCTCGACGGCCTTACGCCGAACTTCGGTAGCGATCGGCACCTGGCGCACCAGCCATTGAAACTTCACGATCTCATCCGCGTTCGTGCACGGTTCGAGCTTCGGCCCGGTCAGGCGCGAGGTGTTGCGATCGACGACTTCCATTTCGTCCTCGACCGACAGGTAATCGAGCAGCACGTTGAACAGGAAGCGGTCAAGCTGCGCTTCGGGCAACGGATAGGTGCCCTCCAGCTCAATGGGATTCTGGGTCGCGAGCACGAAGAACGGTTCGCCGAGTGTGTGCGTCGTGCCTCGCACTGTCACCGAATGTTCCTGCATCGCTTCGAGCAACGCGGCCTGCGTCTTCGGCGGCGTGCGATTCACTTCGTCGGCGAGCACGACGTTCGCGAACAGCGGCCCGGGGACGAAGGTCCAGCGGCGATGGCCGGTCGTGATGTCTTCTTCGATGATGTCCGTGCCGGTCACGTCGGTAGGCATCAAATCCGGGGTGAACTGGATACGTTTGAACGACAACCCGAGCGCCGACGCCAATGTTTTCACCAACAAGGTCTTCGCGGTGCCCGGCATGCCGGTGATCAAGCAGTGGCCCCCGACCAGCAATGTGAGCAACAGCGAGTCGACCACATCGTTCTGGCCGACGATGACCCGGCGCACTTGAGTGCGGATCGCGCCGATGCGATCGCGGAAGGTATTCACCAACGCGGCGGTATCGTGCTCGGAGGCGGAGGCAACATCGTTCATCAAGTACGCTCCTCGATCATCTTGAGCAGCAGCGCCTGCGCCGGTTTGTAATGCGGTGCTATGGCGAGCGCGTCGAGCAGGTGACGGCGACTGCCCGCCTTGTCGCCGATCTCGCGCAGCGCGCGGGCGACGCCATAGTGAGCCGGCGCCTGGTCGATCGCATTGAGCGCCAGCAACGCACGGAACTCACGTAAAGAATCTTCAGCTCGACCTGCGGCAAGCAAACGTTCTCCGAGCTGTGCATGCAAGTCGATATTCAGCGGATCGGCATAGTTGAGCGACAACAGCACTTCGGTGGCATCCGTAGTGCGTCCGGCTTCGTCGAGCCAGCGAGCCAGCTCTCTCAACGCCGTCGGATCCCAGCCGCCCGCGCCTCGGTAGTGTTCGAGTGCAGCCATCGCTTCGCCGCGGCGATTGAGCTTGTCCAGCGCCCGGGCCAGCAACAGATGCGAACTGTCCGATCCGACGTATTCGGGATAGAGGCCCACCGCGTTGCGTGCCGGTTCGACTGCATCGGCCCATCGTTCCTTTTGAATCGCCTGGCGCGCGGCCAGCTGTTGCTTCTGCCAGTTGTCGAAGTTCGCCAGGACGTTGGTAAACAGCCCGCGCACGAAGGCATCGAACTCTTTGTCGAAGTCTTGCGGCGAGATCTTGAACGTCGCTTGAATCGCTTCGGCGGTCGGACGGGTGCGATCGAACTGTCGCAGCAGTGCGGAGAGTTGCTGGAATCCCCAACGCTGCTCGATGAACAGACACACCAGGCCGGATTGCATGTATGACACTTGCACCTGGTTGGGATAGCTCGGACGGATGAAGCCGGAGTCGAGGTCGGCAATCGGCAGGAATTGTTTCTTGACCAGGGCTTCGATCGCGTCGGGCGGCATGGCGACGCCGGGTGTCGGGCCGGTGCGCCATTCCTCGTATACGGAAATGCCTTCGCTCAGCCAGCGAGGCACGAAGTGATCGGTGACTTCCAGCGTGAACACGTGCGCCATTTCGTGCCACAGCGTGCTGCCCCAGTGAAAGTCGCCGCTCGCGCGTCCCGACGGGCTGTCCATTGCGACGACGTAGCCGAATGTCACACCCAGCAGGCCGATGCCGGGAAGCGCGGCGACGCGGACAGCGAAGTCGTCGTGATCGGGGTACAGCTCGACGGTGACTGGCTCGCGAGGTTTGAAACCGTAGCGCTGTGAGAAAGTTTCGATGCTGCGGCGGGTGAGGTCGAGCGCGTATGGGCGTAGAACTTCGGCTTCCTTTTTATGAAGGCGCAGGCGGACTTGATAGTTGTCCGTGCCGACGCTGACGGGATTCTCCGTGAGCTCGAAGTCACCAATGCGATCCAGCAGGCGGAGCGAGTTCACGGTGGTCGGGCTGTAGGGATCGCCGGAGTACGCCGCTTGTAAATGTGAGCGCGCTTCGTCGATCAAGCCCAGACGGAGCAGGTTTGAACCCAGTTCGGCGTGCGCGGCCCAGAGGTCGGGTTGAACTTCGACGGCTCTGCGCAGGAGCACGGTGGCTTCGCGATAGCGCCGGCGCATGATTTCGAAGTGCGCGAGTTGTTGATAGACGGCGCCGTAGCGTGGGTTGTAGTCGAGGATGCGCTTGATCCAGGTTTCCGGGTTACCGCCGCGCGATGTTTCCAGCGATGCGCGAAGCGTGTAGACCTCAAGCGGCGGCAGCTTCTCTTTGGTGACGATGCGAGTGGCCCGGTCGAGTGCTTTTTCGGCGTCGTCGAATTGGCCTTCCTCAAGATCCATTGAGGCCGTTAACAAGTGAGCTTCGACCAGATCGCCATCGCTTTTGAGCGCGTCTTCGATCATCGGTCGCGCCTGGCCTTCGAAACGTTCGACGAACACGCCCGCGAGGCCGAGCTTGGCGTGCACGTCGTTCGGGAAGACTTTCAACGCTTCGCTGAATAGCTCAGCGGCGTCGTTGTATTGGTGTGTTTGCAGGAACAGGCGTGCCCAGCGGACGCGAGGCTGAACGGAGCGCTCGTTACTACGCACGGTGTCGCGAAACACTTGGTTGGCTCGCTGAATGTCGCCGAGCGCCCAGGCGGCTTCGGCTTCGATGATCGGTGTCGAGGAGGTCAGCAACTTCGAATAACAAGCCCGCGCTTGATCGACGCGACCGTGATAGCGATGGTCGTCGCAAGCCCGCAGCTCCGTCGGCCGCCGAGGATCGTAGTCGATCGCCTGCGCGCTCACGTTAGCCACAGCCAGGAAGAGGCACGTTGCACCGGCGAGCCGCACGATCCATCGCGGCGTTATGGCCCGATCGCGTCGTCGAGCATGCGTCGCAGGCGGGGCAAAGAACTTCGTGGTGGCGTCCAGCCGCATTGCTGAGAATCGATTCATGGTGTCGCGCCTCCTTGTTTGGAATCGATCTCCCGTTGCAACAGTGCCAGGCGCACCAGAACTTCTTCGAGCGCGTCGTAGTACTGGTTCTCGGCCAGTGCGGTCTTTTGTTCCTTGACTCGATTCAGGTCCTGCTCGATCGCGCCTCGCTGGGTCAGCAAGGCGGCGACTGCAGGGTTGTCTGGCGTGAGCGCCGCAGTTCCTAAACGTGCGACAGTGAAGCGGCCGGCGTCATCGCCGACCAGGCGAGCGTGTTCAGTTGCCATGGAGGTGTCGGCTTTGAAGGCTGCTTCGACTTGCCGAGTCGCGTATTCATACGCCTCGGCGGCAGTGACGATTTCGTCTTTGTTTGTGTCGGCGGCATCGGAGGCCACAGCTTGCGCCCAGTACTGAGCGAAGCGAGTCGCTGTTTTCTCGCCGCCGGTCTTGGTCGCAGCGATCACGACCCTTCGCGGCTTTTGCCAGCGTTCGAGCGTGGCGCCGCTGGCGCTGGTCGCGTTAATAATGAGTTGATCGCGCGCGGGCAGCGTGTCGAGTAATCGAGCTAGCTCGGTGTCGGTGAGGTCCGGGCCAGGAAGATTGAAGCGATACACTTCGCCGTCGTAAGTGCCGTGGCCGATGAGCACAACGACGGCGGTATCGTTCGCAGTCATGCGACTGGCAAATGTTTTGACTTCCCTGCGAACGGCTTCAGCACGTGCCGCGTCGCCGGTCAGAGAAATCACATTTGAGGTGCTGCCGGCGGCTTTTTCAGCGGCGCTGACGACAGCGGCGGCTTGCTCGCGAAACTTTTGTTCATACGAAGCTTCGCCGCCCAAACCGGCCACGACCATAGTGTAGGTCGCTGCCGTCGCCGGCACACAAGCCGTTGCGAGTAACGCAGCTAAAACCCGCGCCGTGTTCACAGCCGCCCCCAGCGTAATCTCAGCAGCCACTCGCCCAGCTTCAACGCGAGCAGCGTCAGGAACACGATGGGCAGGTTCCACAAATCGAGCGTCTGGCGCTCGACGATGCCGGCTTTGGAATAGGGAATCGCGCTGGCGAGCCCACTCAACTCATTCAAAGGCCAGTAACGGCCACCCGTGGCAGCTGCAATCCGTTCGAGCAGCGCACGATGCTGATGAGTGGCGAAGTGCTCAGCCACGCCGTCGTTACGCAACACATGGGTCACGGCGGAGCCGACTTCACGATTGCCTGAGCGAGCAGTCATCTCGATGCGATAGAGGCCCGTGGAGGCAGCGTCGATGGTCGCGATGTAGCGACCGTCGCCCTGCCCGGAAGGTTGCATGGTCTGGCTGAACGCGCTGTCGCGCTCAGGTGCAACTTGTAATTCGACGGCAGCATCGTTGACGGGTTCGAATCGCTCGTCGCGAACTTCGGCTTCGAGTCGCACCGTGCGTTCATCGTCGTACACCCTGCGCTCGCCGTTCACGGTGACTCGCGATGGCGCAGTGGAAGAAATGGCATGTAGCAGCTGTCGCCAGAACATTTCGTGGCTCTGATCTTCCGACGGCATGCGCATTTGCCAACGCATCGTGCTCGCAGTCGCCAACACGTAAGCGGCGCCACGGCCGTAGTGTTGCCAGACGAGTAGCGGCGCACGACCTTGTTCGCCGTTCACATCCAAGAGCACGACGGCGCCGGGCTTCAACCGGCCCAACGACTGGTAATCCGCCAGCGCCGGCAGATTCTTCCAGCGCTCGGCGTTCTTGCGCCCATCGGGATCGAAGCGCGGGATCGACGACTCCGCACCGTAGATAGTCAGTTGCGCCTGCCCGGGCCGCTGCGTGAACTGCGTCGACTGCCGGCCGGTGAGCTGCACCGGCAACGTCTGCGCCAACGCGGCGTTTTGCCAACCGCCGGCCGACAGACCGTAGCGCCCCGCCAGCATCAAAACCGTGCCGCCGCGACGATCGACGAATTCCTTTAGCAAACGATGCTGCTCGGCGCGTAGTCCGGCAGCTTCGTAGCTACCGATGATCACCGCTTCGTACGCGAACAGCTCGGACGCTTCGTCGGGAAATCCGTCGGACAGCTCGCCCGGCGCATTCACGCCCTGGCGATAATTTTTATTCGTTGTGGTGCGAACCATGCTGGCAACGCGCAGCGCGCGGTCTTTGTCGACCGAACGGCGAATGAATTTATATTCCCAGCGCGGCTCGCCCTCGACATAAAGAATGCTGCGTCGAGTGGCCGGCACGTTCACGACGCGTACGCGCGAGTTGTTGATCACATTGCGCTCGCCTTCCATCGGATCGAGCACGAAGCGCAACTCGTGTGTGCCAGCCTGCCCTGCCGGCAGATCCAGGTTCAAGCGAGTGCTGTTGGCGTCGGGGCGAAGTTTGATGTCGCGGGCTGCAACCAGATTGTCACGATCGTAAACACGCAGTCGCGCCTGCGACGCGCCGTTGTGACGAATGGCGACCTGTGCATCGATGGTGGAACCGGCCGGCGCAGTGGGCGCGATCTCCACTTGTTCGAGCTCCAGGTCGTCGAGCACTTGCTCCGGACCGACGCCGACGGTGTGAATCGGCACGCCGTAAGAAGCGAGCTCCGCCAGGCGCTCTTCGCTGAGACTGTCGCCGTTCTCCGCGCCGTCGCTAAACAGCACCACGCCGGCGAGCGGTGCGCTGCCTGCACTTTGCAATACTTGAGTGAGTGCATCGCCGATGCGCGTCTGGCGGCCGGGCGCGGGCATCGCATTCAGCGAATCTATCGGCGTGGTCGTCTGCGCGAAACCAAACAATCGCACGGCATAGGTTTTTTCCAGCCGCTGCAATGTTTCGTCGTTCAGCGCGGCGGCGACTTCCTGAAGGCGCGATTGGCCGGCATCGCCGTACGCCATGCTCGCCGATGCATCGACGGCGATAGCGAGCTCGTTCTCGCGGTCGCGCACGCGCTCGACGTTCAGAACCGGCCGCCACAGCAGGCACAGGATCAGCGCGATCAGTGCGGTCTGCAGAACACCCACCGGCAGCAGCAGCGCCCATCCCAATGTCCGGCGCCGCCACAGCGATGCGACGACCAGCGCCGCGCCGAGCAAAATCAAAGTAATGAGCAGCCCTGTCGGCCAGGCGCTCGCAAAAGCAAACGTGCCGGTTCGATACGCCCAAAGTGGGTGAGTGAAAAACCGCTCGAACACTGGCCAGTAATAGAGGATGCGCGGCCCGGAACGCAAGCAGCGAACAGCATCAATTCGCTGAACGCAATCCATGAACAACACGCGGAACCCAGGCGACGCTCGTGCGTACTGGTTTGACGGATAAAACCCGCCCCACCCCGAAGCAATTACTAGAGCACTTATGGCCAGCGAATCCCTGCACGAGAGCGCGAAGCAATTGCGCCCGGAAACCATCGACCGGCACCGGGCGGTCTCGTCCCTGATGGAGGAGCTGGAAGCGGTCGACTGGTACGACCAGCGCATCGACGCGGCGACCGACGAGGAGCTCAAGCGGATCCTGGCGCACAACCGCGACGAGGAAAAAGAGCACGCGGCCATGGTCTTGGAATGGTTACGCCGCAAGGATCCCAAGCTGGACGAGCACTTGCGCACTTATCTGTTCACCAAAAAGTCGGTGCTGGAGATCGAGCACGAAGCCGAGCACGGCGGCGGCGGTGAAGGCGAAGATGGCGGCAATGGCTGCCTGAACATCGGCAGCCTGCGCGGCAAGCATCAGAGCGATCGTGGTGGAGTGGTGCCGGGGATCAAGCTATGAACGATTTGTTACGCGAGCACGCGCCGATCTCCGCCGACGCCTGGAAGGAAATCGACGCCGAAGCCAAACGTACTCTGACGACTTTGCTGGCCGCGCGCCGACTGGTCGACTTCAAAGGTCCGCTGGGCTGGAGCTGCGCATCGGTCTCCACCGGCCGCACGCGGACTTTGTCGCCCTCGTTGCAGGAAGGTGTGGTGTCCAAGCTGCGCCAGTCGCTGCCGCTGATCGAGATCAGGATTCCGTTCGAAGTGGACCGCGAGGAATTGGACGCCATCGGCCGCGGCGACACCAATCCCGACCTGGATTCGGTGCGCAACGCGGCGCGAGCCGCTGCCATCGCCGAAGATCGCGCTATTTTCCAGGGATATGCAGCCGCGGGTATCGATGGAATTTTCCCCGCTGCAGCGACCCAGGGGCTCACGATCCCTTCCGATTTTGGCCAATACCCCGATGTCGTGGCTGAAGCCACGCACCGTCTACGCAGTGAAGGCGTGAGTGGGCCGTATGGAATCGCGTTGGGACCACGTTGTTACACCGGCCTCACACGCAGCACGTTGCGGGGTTATCCCATTATCAATCACGTGCGCGAGTTGGTGGACGGCCCGATCGTTTGGGCGCCCGCCGCCGATGGCGCGGTCGTGATGAGCACGCGCGGCGGCGATTTTGAGTTGATCATCGGCCAGGACTTTTCGGTGGGCTATCTCGATCACACCAGCACATCGGTGCTGCTCTACTTACAGGAGAGCTTCACGTTCCGCGTGCTGTCGCCGGAAGCGGCCGTGCCGTTGACCTATACGGCGGTGACGGCGGCGTAATCTCAAAAGCTGCTGAAAACATTAACGCTTTGTTAACAAAGCGTGACATAAACTCTTGAACGCACTCTATTTGCGCGCAGCCTGATAAAGACTGCCTGCGAGTGGGGCGGCCAAGCGACTTGTGGATGCCCACAAGGGCGGAATTGGCCGGGGTGTGAGCCGGCACAACTCTTGCTCTACACCTTATGTGACATCCTCATTCGCTCCCGTCCCAGCGACGCTTTGCCGTCCCCCGACCATGCGCCTGCCTTCGTTGAAGTTCCTCAAGACCTTTCAGGTCGCCGCCATGCGCTTGAGCTTCAAGGCCGCGGCCGAAGAGCTGTGCATTACGCCTTCGGCCGTGAGTCATCAGATTCGCGGGCTGGAGGAGCAACTCGGCGTGGCGCTGTTCGAACGCGGCCCGAGCTCGTTGACGCTCACCGAAGCCGGCCAGAGCTATATGCAACACATGGAGACGATGTTTGCTCGATTGGAAACAGTCACCGAGCAACTGCGGATCCGCTACGGACGTGACGTCATCCGGCTACACATTCCGCCGTTCTTCGCGACCGAAATGTTATTGCCGCGGCTGCCGTCGTTCCTGGAAGTGCGGCCGGAGGCGGACGTTCATATCAATACGGTCTCGGCGACGCTGACGTCGCATTCCGCCGAAGCCGATGTCTCGATCCTGGTCGGTGCGTCGCCGGAAGACGGCCACGATCACAATTGTCACAAGCTGTTTTCACAAACGTTCGTGCCGGCATGTTCGCCAACGTTGTTGCAGCGTCAGCCGATCGACACCGTGCAGGACTTGAACAAACACACGTTGATCGTTCACGAAGCGCGCCGCGACGGCTGGGAACGCTGGGCGCAATCGCTCGGCATCGATCTGCGGCCGAAAAAGATCGTGCGTTTCGACTCTATGAATACCGCAGCGGAAGCTGCCGAGCACGGCGTAGGCGTCGCGCTTGTCTCGACGCGACTCGGCAACGACCGTTTCGCGCAGGGCTCGTTGATCAAGCTATTCGACCGCGAGCTGGAAACCGGCGAAAGCTACTTTCTCGTTTTACGAAAGGAAGATGCCGCGCGGCCCGACATCAAGGCGCTGACGCAGTGGCTGATCGACGAGTTCAGCGTCGCGGCGTGACGCAGTCGTTTCTTTTCGTTCCCTGAAGCAAACGTTTCGATGTTGTCTGCTGTGAAATACAGCAGCTGCTTTCGCGTGCATGAAATATTTGTTTCATTCGCGTGAATCCAGCCGCGATCCGGCGCAACGATTCGTGAGATGCGATTGCTGATATCGCCGCGCGAATACGGCACATGAAACGAATTGATGCTGGCAGCAATTCTTCTCGTTTGTCGGCAGCTCCGCCCGTCTCTACATTGGTACCCATTCCACAAACGAAGTCGGTCCCAGGGGATTTGGGTTTATCTATTTAGTTATTCACGGAGTTGCCATGAACAAGCTCACCAAGACCCTGTCGATTGCCGCCGCCACCGCGATGTTGGCCGCGCCGTTCACCAGCCAGGCCGATAGTCACGACGTCGCGATGGACGCCTGCATCAACGCGTTCGTTGCCGCCAACCTGCCGAAGGAACAGCCGGTCACCGTCCGCAAGCAAGAAGTTGCGTCCAGCCCGATCAGCACTCACGCACGCTCTTACAAGATCGTCGTCAACGCGACCGGCGTGGAAAGCGGCAAGCGTCTCGCTCGCGGCACCTGCATCGTCAATCGCACGGGTGAAGTGATCGCGATCAACGGTAAGGCGCCGACGACCAAGCTCGCTGCTCGTTAATAGCAATAGAAGGTTAGCTTCAACGCTCCGGGAGTGGCGCGGACTGACATCCCCCCGATGTTCGCGCCCGCAAGGAAATTGCACCTCCCGGAGTGGTTTTTACGGCTGATTACGGTAACTTAAACCCCCTCGATTGAGCGATTCCCTCACACTGCGCTGGAATCTGCAGCGTTTAGAGGAATCATGCACGCAAAGGACCGCGCTCCCCACGAACGTCGAAGCGGTATCGAGCGCCGGCACATGTCGGTCGCCGCGTATTGGCGTGGAGCATTGAATCCGCGCCGGCGTTTCGGCCGGCGGACGAGCGATCAAAGCTATCCCATCGTCGATTGGCATTCGCCGCGCGTGCTAGCGCTGGTGTTGCTGATTCTCGGCTTGTCCGCAATGGACGGCGTACTGACCATCATGCTGATTTCGCAAGGTGCGAACGAAGCGAATCCGATCATGGCGCTGTTCGTGCCTCACAACCTGGGCTGGTTTGCCGCGGTAAAGCTGGGATTGACCAGTATCGGCGCTGCCGTCCTGGTGGCGTGCGCTCGCATGCGCTTGTTCAGGTTGTTTCCTGGCGAAGTGTTGCTGTATCTAGTTGTAGGTTGTTATGGGGCGCTGATCGCCTATGAGCTGCACCTGCTAGAGAACGCGCCGATCCCGACGTAACGGCGTTCAGCTTCGCTATCGAGAAATGCCTGCGCGTGCACGATAGCCGCCGGCATACAGACGAAACGCAAAGTACGTCCAGGCCGACAACGTGCCGCTCACCACCGCGGTCACGAAATGCTCCGAATCGAACAACCGCGCGGCGATTACGATGCCGCCAAGCATCGATAGCGTCGCCTGACCCAGACGCAATTCCCAACGATCCACGTAATGCATGTACGCTGGCGCGGCGTCGGCAATTCGAGTGCGATGAGGATCGAAGCCAAACAGGCGCGACAGCACCATATAACTGCCGACACCGACCAGGCTCCACAGTGCGACCCGCCACAGGTCCACCGCCTTACCGGACAAAGCGGCATAGATCGTCGCCGCGATCAGAAATAAACCAAAAGCGATGAGGCCGTGGAGTTTGCGCGACTGCATGGGAGAGATGCCCGTTGGAGTTCTGGGTGCACTGTGGCGCCGTCACTTTGCCATTTCCATGAACCACGTCAAAGCGTGAAGCCCTGAGCTTATCGTCGGACGGCACCTACACCTATCTCACGCCCTGCCACGCAAGGCAGAATAGGTGCCTGTAGCGTTTCGCTCGGAAGAGAAATCAAACAATGCGATTCTTCCGGCGCTCGCTGGTCACATTGGGGGTGGCGGCCACGTTGCCCACTTTGGTGTTCGTAGCGGTCGGCGCCTTTTATTTTCTGCGAGCCGAGCGAGCTCGCGTCGAAACCGCGACGCTCGGGCGCAGCGAGATTCTCACGATGCTCGTGGACGGCAGGCTCCGTCGCGATCTCGCCGCTATCGGGGTGCTGTCCAGCTCCATTCATCTAGCCAGCGGCCAATTGCCGGAATTTTATGAACGGATGCAGCGCGTGCTGGCGACCAATCCGGCCTGGCAAACGGTCGTGCTGCTGGATGCTCGCACCGAACAGGAAATATTCGATCTGCGCCGTCCCTACGGCCAGCGCGTTGCATTGACTCCGACGCATGCCGAAGGTTTGCGAGAGGTGCGTCGTCAGCGAGCGGGTATCGCGGGATCGATCAGCCCGCCACCCGAAGCGTTGGTGTGGGTTTACACACCGGTCGTGCTCGAACACGAACTGCGTTACATCATCAGCACCGGCGTTTCGCCGCGCGTGTTTCAAGATCTGTTGACGGCTATCGCGCCCGCCGGCTCGACTGCGGCAATCGTCGACCGCGACGGCACGTTCGTGGCGCGCGTGCCGAATTTCGAATCGCGCGTCGGCACGCCTGCGACTCATTTCGTGCGTGAAGCCATACGTGACGACGTACGCGGCTTCTATCCCGCCACCACGTACGAGGGTTTGAAGAACTACACGGCGTTTTATACGTCGTCGTGGTCTGGCTGGTCCGCGCATCTCGCCGTCGAGTCGCACATGATCGACACACCGACGTTGTGGTCGTTCATCGCTGCCGCGTCGGCGGCGCTCGTCGCACTCCTGCTCGGCGGCACATTGATCGTGCTGGTATTGCGCGACATGGCCGAGCGACGGCGGGCGGAAGAAACATTGCGCCAATCTCAAAAGATGGAAGCTGTCGGTCAACTTACCGGCGGCATCGCGCACGACTTCAACAATCTGTTGACCGCCATCATCGGCAACCTCGACATGATTCGGGCGCGCGTGCAGGACAACGAGCGCTTGAAACGTTTCGCGGATAACGCATTGGAAGCATCGCGACGCGGAGCAAAGCTGGCCTCGCAACTGCTCGCGTTCTCGCGCAGTCAGCGGATGTCGGTCGGGCCGGTGGATTTGCAGCAGCTGTTCAACGGCATTAGCGGATTGATCACTCAGTCCGTCGGCCCGTCGGTGCATTTGAGTATGCAGCTCGATCCGGAAGCGCGGATGGTGATGAGCGATGCCAATCAATTGGAATTGGCTTTGCTCAACCTGGCGCTCAATGGGCGCGACGCCATGCCGGACGGCGGCAGGCTGATCGTCAGCGCGAGACGTGCCAATGTTGTCGATCGACATTTGCCGAAGGGCGATTACGTGCAGCTATCCGTAACCGACACCGGTACGGGAATGAGCGAAGAAGTACGAGTGAAAGCCATCGAGCCGTTCTTCACGACCAAGCGCGTCGGCCAAGGCACGGGCCTCGGACTGTCGCAGGTGTATGCGGTGGCACGCGAGTCCGGCGGATCGTTGGAAATCGAGAGTGAAATTCACCGGGGCACAACGGTACGCTTGCTGTTGCCGATGGCGCCGCCGAATGCGGTCGTGGCACCGGCACCGTCGCTACCGATGATGCCGGAGCCGCAGGAGCCAAACTCCGCAGTCGCCGCCAACATCCTGATCGTGGACGACGATAAGCTGGTGCGTCGATTCATGAGCGAATCGCTGCGGACGCTGGGCTACCAGGTATACGACGTCGGCGACGGTGCCGAAGCGCTGGTGCTGCTCGACCAGCATCGCTTCGACCTGCTGCTCGCCGATTTCGCGATGCCAGGTATGAACGGCGCCGAGGTCGCGAAGGCGGCACAATTGAAACAACCGGGATTGCCGGTGCTGATCGTCTCGGGTTACGCCGACAGCTCCGCCGTCGAAGGCGCGCTCGGCTCCGCGAGACAATTACGAAAACCCTTCGACATGGCCGAGCTCGGTGCGGCCGTGGCGGAAACATTGAAGAAAGCGAGTTGAGACATGGCTTATACGACTCAGGAGAGCGCGGACGCGGTGGTGCTGAACCCGGCCACTCCCGCAACTTCCGCGGTGATCTGGTTGCACGGCCTGGGTGCCGACGGCTTCGACTTCGTCCCCATCGTTAACGAGCTGCGCCTGCCGGGAACGCTGACCGCGAGATTCATTTTCCCGCATGCGACACCGAGGCCGGTGACCATCAACAACGGCTTTGTCATGCGTGCGTGGTACGACATCAAAGGCTTCGGCCCGGAGCGCGCCGAGGATGACGCCGGCATTCGCGAGTCCGATGGTGTTGTGAGGAAATATATCGAGCAGCAGATCGCGCAAGGTATCGCCGCCAACAAGATCGTGCTTGCCGGCTTTTCGCAGGGTGGAGCCATCGCGCTCCAAACTGGACTGCGTTACCCGCAGCGACTGGCGGGCATCATGGCGTTGTCGACTTATCTGCCGTTGCGCGCGTCGGTACCGAGCGAGGCTTCGACGGCCAATCGCGATGTGCCCATTCTCATGTGCCACGGCTCGCACGACGGTGTCGTGCCGCCGGCGCTCGGCGAAAGCTCCCGAGACATCCTGCTGAACCTTGGCTATCGCATCGACTGGCGCAGCTATCCGATGGCGCACCAGGTCTGCCTGGAGGAAGTGATGGATATCTCGAAGTGGCTGCAGGAGCGACTTATTTAGAAACTCGGGATCGGGCATCCTGCCACGGCCCTCGTGCGAGCCGGCAAAAGGCGTGACTTTTGCCTCTCGCTCGCCGCCGAAGGCGGCGGGGCACATCCATGTACCCATAGCGCTGCGCGCTAGTCTGAAGGAACAAATGTCGGGCTAACGACTTCCTCTGGTGTCGCGGTTTTCACCTAAGAAGGCACCATGAACATGTACGTGAGCATCGGTCCCCTGGTCGCGCTGGTCGCGGGTATTTTGATTCTGGTCCTGCCCCGACTGCTGAATTTCATCGTCGCGATCTATTTGATCCTGATCGGTTTGCTCGGCTTGTTCGGCCCGCGACTGTAGCTGTCACGCGCGAGGCGGGTTCGGGTAAAGTTCGCGGCTGCTGCATCGGACATGCAGCGCTGGCCGGAACTCCGTGACGAACCTGACCGCCTCTTACAATCGTCTGCATCGAAATTCCCGTGGGGCGCTGTGGATGCTGGCATCCGCCGCGACCTTTACCTTGATGACCATGCTCATCAAGTATCTGGGTGACGGCTACCCGGCTGCCCTGCAAACGTTCTATCGAAACGCCGCTGGGTTGGTCGTGATGTTTCCGCTGATCGCGCGCAATCCACGCGAGGCGTTTCGAACCAATCGTCCCGGCTTGCTGATCTTTCGTGCGACCGCCGGGATCGTCGGCATGATCCTGGCCTTCTACGCGTATCAAAAGTTGCCGCTGGCGGATGCCAACGCGTTGTCGTTCACACGTACGCTTTGGTTGGTGCCGCTCGCGGCGTTCGTACTGAAAGAGCACGTGGGTCCGCGCAGGATCACTGCAACCGTGACCGGTTTCGTGGGCGCGTTGTTCATGCTCCAGCCGTCCGCGAGTGTCGGCATCGGTTGGCCCGTCATCGCGGCGTTGCTGAGTGCGTTTCTGGTGGCATTCACGGTGGCCGGCATGAAGTTCTTGACGCGCGATCACACGACGATGACGTTGATGTCGTGGTCGGCGGCGCTGGGCTTCGTGTTGTCGATTCCGCCCGCGATGTTTGTTTGGCGCACGCCAGCGTTCACGGACTTGTTGCTATTGAGCGGGATGGGCGTGCTTGGCGTCATCACGCAGGCTTGTTACATCCGAGGCATGTCGGAAGGTGACGCGGCGGTGATGGCACCGATCGACTACACGCGCTTGATCTTCGCAGTGATGCTCGGATATTTCCTGTTCCACGAGTTGCCGAATCGCATGACGCTGCTCGGCGCCGGCATCATCATCGGCTCGACGGTCTACATCACCTGGCGCGAGGCGCAGCTTGGTAAGCCCAAGCTGACGCCGCAACGAGAAGAGTAGCAAGGCCTGGCGACGATCCGGCTGCAACCCCGCGATCGTCGCCCCCTTTCAGAGCCACGGCGCTTAGGTGTTCGCAGACACCTTAGAGACGCGGCCGGCCATCTTGATACGGCTGTCGCTGGCGAACATCGCCGTCACCGCCGAATGATTCACTTCGTCGACTGCGCGAGACAGCGACTTCTCATAACAAGCGTCGTAGGCACGCTTCATCGCAAGGCTGGGCAGATCTTTGTAGTCGCTGCACACTCGTGCAGAGGCGCGCTGCAAGCGCTCATAGAGCGAGCGAGCATCCGCGGGGTTCGACAGATCCAGATCGGTGTAATTGACCACCGACTTAGCAACCGCAGCATCGCTCTGATCGCCAGCCTGCGCCGAGGCGGCGACGAACGACAGAGCGGCAACACCGAAAGCAGCAACGACACGCGCGACACGGACATTCTTGGCAGCAGGCATGGTCGAGTCTCCTCTAGCTTCTCTCTTACTTTTCACTACAGTTCATCGCGCGCTTGACCTTGAGATGCGATGACTTCGGCCAGGGTTGCAAGCGTCGCGATAAATTTTTTATCGATGCTGAATTGGATCGGCTCACGACTGCGAACATTCCTTCCGCTCACCGCGCGACCTGATCGTTTGGACGCAGCGATCGGATTCGCGCCGAGTCGTTTGGGCACTGCTTGCGACCGGTCGTGCCGCCGGCGCGACGAAACGTTGTATTGCGATGCGTACCTTGCTTAGAGTGGCCGCATGGATCTCACACAACTGAAACGCAACCGTAACCTGCTGTTTTGGTCGCTCCATGTGCTGGGGTGGAGCGGCTACGGCATCTCCCAATACGTGGGTGCGATGCTGTACGGCAAGCCGGTGTCTTATGTGGAATACATCGCCGTGGCGGCGATTTCCGGCTGCATTCTGAGCGCGCCGCTACGCTATATCTGTCGTTGGCTGTGGAGTAAACCGCCCGCCGTGATGATCGCCGGCGGCCTGACTGCGGCCTACGTCACAGCCTGCCTGCTCCGCATCCCGATGAACTGGTTCTATCACAAGTACCTCGAACCCGAGTGGCCGATGGTGCACTGGTACGAGTACCTGATGGGCGCGATGAGTTCGACGTATCTCATGGCTTGCTGGATCGGCCTGTATTTCGGTGTCCGTTACTACGAGTCGTTGCAGACGCAACGGGTCGCGACCTTGCAGGCGTCGTCGCTGGCACAGGAAGCCCAGCTGAAGATGTTGCGTTACCAGCTCAACCCGCACTTCCTGTTCAACACACTCAATGCGATTTCCACGCTCATCCTCGACAATCGCAATAGCACCGCGAACTCCGCGGTCACCGGGTTGTCCGAGTTCTTGCGATACACCCTGGACCAGGACCCGATGAAAAAGGTGACGGTGGCCCAGGAAATGGACGCGCTCAATTTGTATTTGAACATCGAGAAGATGCGTTTCGGGGACCGGCTCAGGCTGGAGTACGCGATCGATGCGGGGGCCAGCACCATGTTGATGCCGAGCTTGCTGTTGCAACCGTTGATCGAGAACGCCATCAAGTATTCGGTGTCGCCACGGGAGCAAGGCGGAAAGATCCGGATCGGTGCGCACGTCACCGGGGGTATGCTGCAGTTGGAAGTGGCCGACGACGGCCCGGGAATGATCGACGCGACGCGGATCGCGAATGGCCGAGGCGTCGGTATTCGCAATACGCGCGAGCGATTACAGGTCTTGTATTGCGAGCGCGGCAAGGTTTCGGTCACCAATACGGAGCCGGGATTGCGCGTGGCATTGACGTTCCCCGCCGAGCGGGCAGCGCTTGCGGCGTGACGCGATTGAGTTAGAACGATGAGCGATAGACCGATTCGCACCATTATTGTCGATGACGAGGAACTCGCACGTCGCGGGATCGAGCTGCGCCTTGCGCCTCACTCGGATATCGAAATCGTCGCGCACTGTGTCAATGGGCGCGAAGCCATCGAGGCGGTGACGGATCACAAGCCCGACCTGATGTTCCTGGACATCCAGATGCCAGGCCTGTCCGGCTTCGACGTACTCGCGCGCGTGCCGCAGGAATCCATGCCGATGGTGATTTTCGTTACCGCGTTCGATCGTTATGCGCTGGACGCTTTTGAAGCTCAGGCGATCGACTACTTGCTGAAGCCGATCAACGACGTGCGTTTCGTCCAAGCATTGGAGCGTGTGCGCGGATATTGGCAACAGATGAACGCGCTGACCCAGCGCGAGAAACTGATGAGCCTGCTGGCAACCACGCAAGGCAGCGGCACGGTGGATGAGCAGTCACTGCGCGACTGCCTGCAGACAAATACCGAGCCACAGCATCAATACCCACGCATTCTGCCGATCCGAGACGATGCGGGAACAGTGCGCCTCGATGTGGCGACGATCGATTGGATCGACGCAGCTGGCGATTACATGTGCGTGCATGCCGATGGCCGCACATACGTATTGCGCGAGACGATGAAGTCGCTGGAAGCCGTGCTGGATCCGAAGATCTTCCAACGCGTGCATCGCTCGACCATCGTGAACGTGCAACGCGTGCGACGGCTGCGCCCGCATACCAACGGCGAATATTTCCTGACCCTGGACGACGGCCAGGAAATCAAACTCAGCCGCTCTTATCGGGACCGCGTGGACCAGCTGCTACAGCGTCGGTAGGCGTGCGCACCAGCAGAGGGTGCAGAAACACCGCCGCCAGGACGATGGCGACGCCAAGATAAAAGCTCAAGCTCAATTCACGCTGTTCGCCCAGCAATACGATGGCCAGGATGATGGCGTACACGGGCTCCATATTCAGAACGATGGTCGCCGAGAACGCGCTGACGTGACGAAGCGCCGCTAATGAAAGTGCGAATGGCAGCAGCGTGCAGCCGCCGGCGAGCAGTGCCAGGAAGACAGCATCACGCGTCGACGGCAGTACGAAGACCGGATCGGCGGACAGCAACGGCGCGATGATGCTCACGAGCAGCAGCCCGGCGCTCATCTCCAGCCCCGTCACAGTGAGCGTGTCGCTGGTCCCGATGAAACGTTTATTGAGGCTGGCGAAAATCGCGACCAGCAGCGCGCCGAGGATGCCGACGGCAATTCCCAGTCGCATTTCGACTGGCGTTCCGCCCACGACCAGCATCACGCCGGGAATCGCCGCGATACCGAACAGCACTTCGCGTGGATCGAAGCGCCGGCCGACCAGGAACGGCTCGATGAACGCGAGAAACACCGGCGTCAACGCCAGGCAGGTCGCGGCCACCGACGCGTTCGCAAGACGGACCGAGCCATAAAACGCCAGCCAATGCAGGGCGACGATCATGCCGGTGACGGCATAGATCGCGATCAATTTCGCCGGCAGTTTAGCCAGCCCGCGCCAGAATCGCGGCACGAGTGCCAGCGATCCCGCAACCAGCAGCATGCGCCACCACACCAGCGACAGTGTGCCGAGCGAGATCAGCTTGCCGAGGATGGCCGTGAAGCCCCACAGGACGACGCAGAAATGAATTTGCCAGCTGGCCCGCGCGACTGGCGACAAACTAATAAGCCTTGGCCCAGACCACTCGCTGCGCGCTCGGCTTGCCAGTGAACGGACACGTGCCAGGCTCGCTCTTATCGAGCGGGATACAGCGCACCGTGACGCTCAAGTCGGCTTTGATCTTTTCTTCCAGCGCAGCGTCGCCGCTGAAATGCGTGAGCGCGAAACCAGCATGAATCGGCGGTGGTGAATTCTCCGCGTGATTCGGCGTGGTGAAGTATTCGTAGAACTCTTCCTTGGTATCGATGCGACGCGTGTTTTGGTCGCGATACGCCAGCGCGCGAGCAAACAATCCGTCCTGGATCGACTGCAACGTCGCCGCCACGGACGCGACGAACTCGCTGCGAGGGATGCTCTGCTTGTCCTTGGGCGTCTTGTCGCGGCGGCCGACGAACAACGCATCCTTTTCGAGATCGCGAGGGCCGACTTCGATACGCACCGGCACGCCCTTCTTGATCCAATTCCAAACTTTGTCGCCGCCTCGCTCGTCGCGCTCGTCGACCACGACGGACACCGCACGATCCGCGAATCGCTGGGCTCGCAACTCGGTGGCAACCGACCGGCAATACTCGATCACGCGCGCACGATCCTCATCGGAACGATAGATGGGCAGGATCACGACCTGCACCGGCGCGAGCTTCGGCGGCAACACCAAGCCGTCGTCGTCCGAGTGCGTCATGAGCAGACCGCCGATGAGTCGCGTCGACACGCCCCAGCTGGTGGTCCAGGCATGCTGATGCTGGCCGTTCTGGTCCAGGAACTCGATGCCGCTCGCCTTGGCGAAGTTCTGGCCGAGGAAGTGGCTGGTGCCGGCCTGCAACGCTTTACGATCCTGCATCATGGCTTCGATACAGAAAGTCTGCTCGGCGCCGGGGAATCGTTCGTTGGCGGTTTTCTCGCCGCGAATCACCGGCACGGCCATCCACTCTTCCGCAAACGTCGCGTAGACCTCTAGCATGCGCATGGTCTCTTCGACCGCTTCTTCCTTGGTGGCGTGCGCGGTGTGGCCTTCCTGCCAGAGGAATTCGGCCGTGCGCAGGAACATGCGTGTACGCATTTCCCAGCGGACGACGTTACACCACTGATTGATCAGCAGCGGCAGGTCGCGGTAGCTCTGTACCCAGCGCGAAAACGCATCGCCAATGATGGTCTCCGACGTGGGGCGGACGATCAGCGGCTCTTCCAGTTCGCCCGCCGGACGCAGCTTGCCGTCCGGACCTGCTTCCAGACGGTGGTGGGTGACGACTGCGCATTCCTTGGCGAATCCCTCCACGTGCGCCGCTTCCTTCTGCAGGAACGACAGCGGGATGAACAGGGGAAAGTACGCATTCTGGTGGCCGGTGGCCTTGAACATGTCGTCCAGCACCCGCTGCATGTTCTCCCACAGCGAGTAGCCCCACGGCTTGATCACCATGCAGCCGCGCACGGCCGAGTTCTCCGCCAGGTCGGCGGCACGGATAACCTGCTGATACCACTCGGCGTAATTCTCGTCGCGAGTGGGCGTGATCGCGGATTTGGCGACCTTGGCGGGGGCGGTCTGGGGCTTGCTGCTCATAATCGAATGGGGGGCCGGAAAGGCCGCGATTACAGCAGATTTTCGGCCGTGCACGAAATGAACGATTCTGCTCCGCCCGCGCACCGCCCGAATCAGTTCAGGCGGAGCATCAGCCAGGCTTTGGCAAAGCGCAGATCGCGGATCACCGCCTGCGGCGGCAGATCCAGCACCGCCGCCGTCTCCTTGAAGCCGAGCCCGGCGAAATAGTGCAGATCGATCATGCGCGCGCAAAGTGGATCCATGGTGTCCAGCCACGACAGCCACATCTTCAAGTCGGCGACACTGATGTGTGTGTTACCGATGCGATCACCGACGTTGGCGCGCTCGATTGCGATCTTCCTCGCCATCGGCGCGGCGAACAGCAGGAACAGGAAGCGCTCCTCACGGGTTCGCTCGGTGCCGAAAAGCGCGACGAACACCTGCTGCAGCGATTCGCCCACACTCAACACGCCGGCGTGCACGCGTTTCAATAGTTCATCGCGGATGGTTCGCGCCAGGCTCGCGAACTGCGTTGTGTCCAACGGCTCCGTCGTCATCGCTGTGATCACCCGTGTTCACTGTGCGCTACCACGCGACGGCAAGAATCTTATCCTAAGTTGGGATATTAGCAAATGCGGAATATAGACACGGGCGCCCCTCATGGAGCCGCTGTCTTGAAATCACTGCGTTCGCCCGCTCATGTCCGCCTGCTGGAGTTGCTGGTCGCCGCCCGCGAAAAGGCTGGCATGACGCAGCAACAACTTGCCGATCGTCTCGGCAAGCCGCAGAGCTTTATTTCCAAGTATGAAGGCGGCGAACGCCGCATCGACGTGATCGAATTCATCGCCATCTCGGAGGCGTTGCAGATGGATGCAAGCCGCGCGATCCGGGACATTCGCACTAAATTTCGGGCGTAACAGACGCGCGCAGGCAGCGCGCGTTATTCAAGAAGTCGCTTCGATAACGACCACTGTCACATTATCCCGAGCACCTGCCTTCAAGGTCGACTCGATCAGTTTCTTCGCACACGACTCGACGTCCGGCCCGGCCATGGCCGCGGCGATTTGTGCCTCGCTGAGCTCGCGACTCAAACCGTCGGAACACAGCAGATAGCGATCGTTCAGGAGCACCTTGTCCCGGCGCACATCGAGTGCGAGCGTGCTTTCGCCACCGACCGCGCGAGTGATGGCGTGATCGGCCTCTTCTTCCGCATGCTGTAGATTGAGCTCGGCGGCCCAAGTGTGATCGGTCGTGAGCTGGGTGAGTTTGTTTCCACGCCAGCGATAGACGCGGCTATCACCAGCCCAGATCACAGCGCATGACGTGCGCCTCACGAGCAGCATCGCCACCGTGCTGCCGCTGACGATGGGATTGATCCGCCGCACCGACGCTTCATACAAGCGGCGATTCACTTCCAACACGCGCTGGCGCAGGACTTCGATGGCCTGTTCGAGAGTGCCGTCGGCGCTCACGCCCTCCATGCCGTCGCACACCATGCGACTGGCGACATCGCCGTCGCGATACCCGCCCATGCCATCGGCCACCACCCAGACGCCGGCGTCGTTGAGCTCGACGAACGCGTCTTGATTGGAGGGGCGCAGGCGGCCGACATCGCTGATGCCCGCCGAGATATAGACCGGATGAATGTCTTCTTCGACCAAGGTGTCTTCCATGAGTGCTACTGTCCTGGGGAGCGGCTGGGTTGTTTCAACCGCTCCAGATGTTCCTCGTATGCGCGTGCGAAAGCTTCGCCGAACAAGGTACGAAATCCCGCCTCGGCATCTTTGATCAAATCGCCGTATTTGTCCCGGTACAGGTCCCAATACCGCAGCTTGGACGGCACTCCGATGATCGAGCCTCGCATCTGCCGGTCGAACTCCTCCTGCAAACGCAGCGGATCGAACTGAGCCAGCATCGATTCGAACGCGAGACGCATGGCTGCGGGCAACGCGACCTGATGATCCCGCACATCATGGAACGCCTGTTCGAACGCGTCCACTGGGGGCAGGTACGCTGGGTTGCGCTTCACCAGCAGGTTGTGGAACGCGTCCTCCACATTCGCCGAGAATTTCAGCGGATTGTTATCGGCAGCTTTGAAGGTGGTACCTCTCATCCGCAGGTCGTCCTTCATGCGCTCCCGCATGCGCAGAGCGTCCATGATTCCACCCAGCGCTACCCGGAGCATTCCACCTAGGGTTTTTGCTGCATCGGTGGAAGGATCGAGCCCTTCGATACCCGCGGCTTCGAATAGCGCTCGCAACTGCGCTTCTTCGCTCGATGCCGGACCTGGCGCCGATTTCGGCGGAGAGGCCGGAGCCGGCGGAGCGGACTTCGCCACCGGCGGCGGACGGCGAGGTTCGGGAGGGGGCGGCAGTACCGGTTGAACGACGGCCGGCTTGTCGGCCTGTAACTGCGCCTGTTGAGGTAGCAACGAGGGCGATGACGATGGCTTCGGCTCGGACATGTCACTGTCGCCGAACCATTCGGTGCCGCGATCATCGTCGTCGTCCTCGACTTCGTCCTCCTCCGGTTCTTCCTCGTCGTCCAGGTCCAGATCGATCATCGTGCCGTTGCGCAGCTCGTGAGTCCGATGCGCGAGCAGGCTGGCAGTGACGTCCTCCATCGGCGGCGGTGTAGGCGCCGGGCGCGGCGGCACCGGCTTGGGCCCTTTCAATACCGTCAGCGGGTCGTTGCGATTGTCCGAGACCACATCACCCTGAATGGAAACGTTGATCTTGTAAGCATCGATGAACAGCAGGTCGCCGTCGCGCAATTGGTACGGCTGGCCGCGTGCAAGACGATTGTCCGGCGAATTGACGAACACGCCGTTGGTGCTGGTGTCTTCGACGAAATACTTGCCGTTGACGTAACGAATCAGCGCGTGACGGCCGGAAACATAAGGATCGGTGAATACCCAGTCGTTATCGGGCAGGCGACCGATGGTGCCGCCGATGGCCTTGAAGACCTTGCGGTGGCCGGCACCCATGTCTTGCGCCTGCGCGCCCGTCACTTCCAGGGTGAGAATCATGCGAACCAACCGCCAGTCGAGGTCTAATTCTGGGTACTATTTGTAAGGCGCCGCTACCGGTGTCCGCGGGCATTTGTTCCGGATTACACCAGCGGCCCAAGCATCGCAGTATCGGCCAGAGGTCTGCAAGAATGATGAATACGGTGTCCCAGTTCCCGTCGCTCGCCTCGCGAGTTGTCGTCATGATGGGACTGGTTCTAGGCTGGTTGACTCTGTTGACTCGCCCCGCGCTCGCGGCCGAGCCGCAGGTCACCGAGGGATTTATCAACACGTCGCCCGCCGAGGTGTGGCGAATCTTCACGACCGCCGAAGGTTACAAACTCACCGGCGTCGCACTCGCCGAAGTGGATCTCAAAATCGGCGGCCTGATCCGTACACACTACAATCCGCAAGGTCAGCTCGGCGACCCTGGCACGATCGTCAACGAGATCCTCGCGTACGAACCGGAGCGCATGCTGGCGATACGCATCAAGCAGCCGCCCGCAGGCTTTCCATACAAAGACGCAGTCGCGGGCACCTGGACTGTCATCTACTTGAATCCCGCCGGCGACAACATGACGCAGGTGCGCATCATCGGCCTGGGCTACACCGATGCACCGCAATCGCAGGCGATGAGCAAGTTCTTCGCCGAGGGCAACCGCTGGACTCTGGAGCACATCGGCAAACGCTTCTGGCCCAAGTGCCCGAAGTGCGTGAGGGACGAAGCCGAGCAGGCCAAGGCGACCGCGACTCGCTAAGAAGTGTGAGATTCGTCGCACTCCTGTCGAATTTTGCGGACCACTGCGAATTCCACCCTGAAGGGTTTTTGTTAACCTCAGGGCCGCGTTATGGCAACAGGCGGCGCGAATGGATCGCAAATATATCGAGAACGAGCACATCGTCGATCGCTACTTGTCCGGCGAGCTGACGGTGCGCGAAGCGCGCGAGTTCGAACAATTCTGTCTGGATAACCCGCAGTTCCTGAGCAGCCTGCCGATTCCGGTACGGCTGAAGGCGCGCTTGTCGCGTCGTCCGGCCGACGACGGCGAGGCAGGTGAGTTCGCGGCGCTTCCTTCGAGTGCAACTCGTGCGGCAATGGAGGCGGCCGATGACGGTTTCGACGCCGATGAAGCCCGCGAAGAAATGCGCCGAAGTTATCTCGGCGAGGGCCTGAATCGCACAATCTTGATTGGTTTGTTAGCTGCGGTGCTGGTCGCGGGCGGCTTTGCTGTGATGTATGCGTTGAAAGCCAGCTCGCTGACCCAGCAGCTGCTGAGCACAAAGAAGGAACTGACCGCAATTCAAATGCAGCCGCCCGGCCGGCAGCAGCGCTACCGAATTCAACCGGTGAAAGGCAAACCTATTTCGCCCACTGTCGCGCTGGGTTGGCTCACGCCGGCGGAGTTGCTGGATATCACCATCGATGCCACCGAAGGCAAGATGACGCAGTTTCAAATCACCATCGACAAGTCCGATGGCGTGCGTGTCATGCAGATCAAGCGCGTCATGCGCGATTCCAACAAGGAAGTGCGCCTGAGCTTGAACTCGTCGGCCTTCGGACCAGGCGAGTACCTGGTCCGTATGGATTCATACAACTGGCGAGGTCAGACCGAGGAGTACGGTTGGTTCATGCTCGGTCTGCAGTGATCATCCTCCCCGCAATGTAGCGACGGGTGGATGATTCACGACCGAGCGCGTTGCCAGCGTGCCGCTCACACCAACGAGTGTCGCGCCGGTGACCAAGCCGACCGCCCACACTGTGATGTCGAAGTTGTAGTCGAGATTGAACACCCGCGTGGCCAGGAAATAACCGGCCGCGGTCGCGCCGATTGCGGCCAACGTACCCGCCAGCAAGCCCAGCGTTGTGAACTCGGCAGCGACGCCTTGAAGAACCACGCGCCGACTCGCACCCAACGTTCGTAACATCGCGCTTTCGTAACGTCGCTCGTCACGCGTCGCCTGAATCGCCGCGAGCAGCACTGTCACGCCCGCGAGCAACGTAAAGGCGAAGACGTACTGGACCGCCAGCGACGCCTTGTCCATCACGCCGCGCACTTGCGTGAGAATCGCTTCGAGATCAATGGCAGTGACTTCCGGGAAGCGACGCACGAAGCCCTGCATCATCGGCCGCTGCTCGTGCGGGATGTACACGGAAGTGATGTAAGTACCGGTCGTGTCGTTCAACGTGCCGGGCGAGAACACCATGAAGAAGTTTGGACGGAACGAATCCCACTGCACTTCGCGGAAGCTGCTCACGCGTGCGGTCAAGGTCTCTCCGGCAATGTCGTACGTGAGCTCGTCGCCGAGCTTCAATGCCAGCGCTTCGGCAAGCTCCTTTTCAACCGACACGCGCGGGCCGCCGCCGTCGCCTTCCTTCCACCACTCGCCCGCGACCAGCTTGTTGTCCTTTTGCATCGTGTCGGCCCAAGTGAGATTGGCCTCGCGATCGACGAAGTCACGCCCGCGTTCGCTCTGGATCTTCAGATCGTCGACGCTCGCGCCGTTGATCTGGGTCAATCTCGCACGAACCATCGGCACCAGCTCCGGTGGCGCGACCGAGTTCTTGGAGAAGTAGTCGCGTACATCCTCGGTTTGATCCGGCCGGATGTTGATCATGAAATAGTTCGGCGCATTCTCGGGCAGGCTCGCGCGCCACTCCTGCATCAGGTCGTTACGCACGACCGCGAGCAGCAACAGCACCATCAGTCCCAATCCGAAAGCGACGATCTGGATGACGCTGTCTCGGCCTCGACGCGCGATGTTCGCCATGCCGTAGCGCCAGGACACGCCGACGTTGCCGCGCAATCCGCTCAGCGCTCGCACCAGCAACCAGCCTGCAATCATCAGCACAGCGAACGTCACAAACGTCCCGGCTACGACATACATCAGCAGCTCAAGGTCGCGCACCAGCCAGCCCACGAGAGCGATGAGCGCGATCAACGCAGTCCCGTACACAGTTGCATAACGCAGCGGTGGTGGTTCGAGATTCCGGCGCAAAACTCTCGCGGGCGGCACATGACGCAGCTGTAGCAACGGCGGCAATGCGAAGCCGATCAGAATCAACAGAGTGGTCGCGATGCCGAGCCACGCAGCATCCAGCTCCGGCGGCGGCAATTGCGTGCGCACCATATCTTTCAAATAGAACGTTAGACCTTCCTGCGCAACGTAGCCGATCGCCACCCCGAGCGCGCCGGCAATCAATCCGATCATCAGCAGCTGCCACAAGCTGATGGCCAGCACCAGCCGCTGCGAAGCCCCCATGCTTTTCATCAATGCCGCGACATCCAGGTGCCGGGAAACATAGCGTCGCGCAGAGATGGCCACTGCAATTGCCGCGAGCATCACTGTGACCAGCGCGGCCAGATTGACGAAGCGTCCGGCGCGATCGACGGCGGAGCGCACCTGTGGACTTGCGTCGGCGATGTCGACGATTCGTTGGCTCCGATCTTTCATTGCCGAGAGCTGTTCTTTGAACGTCGCTACCGCGGCCGACTTGCCGGCGAACAGTGCAAAGTGCGAGATGCGACTGCCTTGTTGGACCAGGCCCGTGGCGGCCACTTCGTCCAGGCGCATGATCATCGTCGACACCAGGTCGGCGAAGCTCGATCCCTGGTCCGGCCGATAGTCGAGCACGCGCGCGACAGTGAGCTCTGCGGAGCCGACGCGAATTTTGTCGCCGACTTTGATGCCTAGCTGCGCGAACAATCGCGGCTCTAACCAAGCTTCGCCTCGCCCGGGAATCGTAGTTACTTCCCGCGCCGTGCCGAATGGTTCGTCGGCCACTCTGACGCGCCCACGTAGCGGATAGCCTTCGGAGACGGCACGGACAGCAGCGAGCGCGCTGTTGTCTCCGTAGAAAATCACACTGGGAAAATTGGACAACTGCGCGCTCTGTAATCCCGCCTCGGTTGCAGCTTGGAAATATTCAGGACGCAGCGGTACGCGCGACTGCAGCCGCAGATCCGCCGCCAGCACCTCACCGGCTTGCTGATCGACCGCGAGCGTCACACGACTGGTGAAGAAACCAACCGCTGTCAGCGCAGATACGGCAACGAGCAGTGCTAACAACAACACCCGCAACTCGCCAGATTTGCCGTCGCGTATCAGCGCGAGGCATGCCAGTCGAAGCGCCTTCATACGACGACCTTGCCCGCGTCGATGCGAATCGTACGACCGCACCGTTGCGCAATTTTGCTGTCGTGAGTAACGACGACCAATGTCGTCTTCGACCCACGATTCAGCTCGAACAACAGATCGATGATGCGCTCGCCGGTCACTGAATCGAGATTGCCCGTAGGCTCGTCGGCAAACAGCAACGCCGGTTCAGTGACAAACGCGCGCGCGATTGCGACACGCTGCTGTTCGCCACCGGACAGTTGTCGCGGATAATGTTCGCGACGTGGTGTGAGCCCCACTTTGGCCAGCACTTCAGCGGCCGCTTCGCGCGCGCGAGGCTTGCCCGCCAGCTCCAGCGGCAACATCACGTTTTCGATGGCGGTGAGCGAGGGCACGAGATGGAAACTCTGAAAGACGAAGCCCACATGCTGAGCGCGCACAGCTGCGCGGCCGTCTTCGTCCAGTGCGGTCAGTTCCGCGCCGTTCAACCAAATGCGTCCGTTGCTCGGTTCATCGAGCCCGGCCAGCAATGCCAGTAACGTCGATTTGCCTGCGCCCGACGCACCGACGATGGCGACGGTTTCGCCGGCATCGATGTTCAGGTCCACGGCCGCGAGGATGGTCAGCGTTCCCTCCGGACTGCTAACCTGCTTGGTGATTTTTTCCGCTTTGAGGACCGTTTGCGCAATGCTCATGTGGGGGTCTGAAATTGAATCGTTGGGCTCGGAAATGCTGAAGCTCGCGACGCGGGCCGTCGCAGTTTGCCAGCGCTCACTTAGCGCAAACTTACGCGGGCGGCGCGCTTTCGGTTTCACTTGGGCGCTAGTTAGTTTGCTGGCGGCTGTCTTTGGGCTCGGACTGGCCGCGCCCGGATTGGTTCAAGCGGCGGCCGCGCCCGGCCCGATTCTGGTGCTCGGCGACAGCTTGAGCGCCGGATATGGGGTCAAAGTGGATGCCACCTGGGTCGCCTTGCTCCAGAAGCGGCTCGCGACCCAAGGTTACGGATACCGCGTAGTCAACGCCAGCGTCAGCGGGGAGACCACAGGCGGCGCACGAACGCGTTTGCCTCGCGCACTCGAACTACACAAGCCCTCCATCGTGGTGATCGAGCTGGGCGGCAACGACGGCCTGCGCGGCCTGCCGATCAAGCAGGTGCGGGGAAACTTCGAAGCCATGATCGAGCTGACGCGCGCCGCCGGTGCTCAAGTAGTCCTGGTGGGAATGCGCATGCCGCCAAACTACGGCGCGGAATATGCTGACTCCTTCCACGCGCTGTACAGCGAACTGGCGCAAAAATACCAACTGCCACTGCTCGACTTTTTCCTCGACGGCGTGGCGCTGGACGATAATCTGATGCAGGCGGACGGCATTCATCCAACAGCCGCCGCGCAACCGAAATTGCTGGACAATCTCTGGCCGGTCCTGGCCAAGGTACTGAAAAAATGAACGCACAGTTGCAAGGGGAACCCACGGTCGGGGTCGGCAAGCCGTGGCTGAAAAGCTATCCGGGCGGCGTGCCGGAACTGATCAATCCCAATCAGTTCCGCTCGGTGGTGGAGCTGATCGACGACAGCTGCGCGCGTTTCGGCGAGCAGGCGGCCTTCACCAGCATGGGACGCACGATTACATATAGCGACTACGAACGACTGTCACGTGAGTTCGCGGCTTATTTGCAAAACGTCGCGGGACTGAAGAAGGGCGATCGCATCGCTGTGATGATGCCCAATGTCCTGCAGTACCCGATTGCGTTGTATGCCGCGCTTCGCGCGGGCTTGACCGTCGTCAATACCAATCCGCTTTACACCGCGCGCGAGCTCGAACATCAGTTGTCGGACTCGGGTGCGCGAGCCATTGTCATTCTCGAAAACTTCGCGCACACGCTGGCCGAAGTGATCGACAAGACCAAGATCGAGAACGTCATCATCACCGGCGTCGGCGATCAGTTGCATTTCCCGAAGTCGATGCTTGCGAACCTGGTCGTGCGTCACGTGCGCAAGCAAGTGCCGAAATACGATCTGCCGGGTGCGATCCGTTTCAATAAAGCATTGCAGCTGGGTCGCTATGGAACATTCACGCCGGTGTCGACGAATCACGAAGACATCGCCTTCCTGCAATACACCGGCGGCACCACCGGCGTTGCCAAAGGCGCGATGCTCACGCATCGAAACATGGTTGCCAATGTGTTGCAGGCAGAATCCTGGATCGGCACCGAAGCGCGTGTCGGCAAGGACACGATCATCACCGCGCTACCGCTGTATCACATCTTTGCGCTCACGGCGAACTGGATCGTGTTCGTCAAACTCGGCGCGCAGAATGTTTTGATCGTGAACCCGCGCGACTTCCCGTCGTTCGTCGCTGAGCTGAAGAAGTTTCGATTTACGTACATCAGCGGCGTGAACACATTGTTCAACGCGCTGCTCAACACGCCCGGCTTCTCCGAAGTGGATTTCAGCGCCTTGCGCATCACGCTCGGCGGAGGCATGGCCGTGCAACGATCGGTTGCCGAACACTGGAAACGTGTGACCAGCAAGGTGCTGACGCAAGCATGGGGTTTGACGGAAACGTCGCCAGCCGCGTGTATCAATCCGTTCGGCCTGGATTTCAACGGCGCGATCGGCCTGCCGATCTCATCCACGGAAATCAGCATTCGCGACGACGACGGCAACGAGCTCAGCATCGAAAAAGTCGGCGAGATCTGCGTGCGTGGGCCGCAAGTGATGCGCGGTTATTGGAATCGTCCCGACGAGACCGCCAAAGTGATGTTCGGCGACTGGCTGCGCACCGGCGACATCGGCCGCATGGACGACGCCGGCTTCGTGTTCATCGAAGACCGCAAGAAGGACATGATCCTGGTGTCGGGCTTCAACGTGTACCCCAACGAAGTCGAAAGCGTGATCGCCGCGCATCCCGGCGTTCTCGAAGTGGCCGCCGTCGCACAGCCGGACGAGAAGTCGGGCGAAGTCGTCGCGATCTTCGTCGTGAAGAAAGATCCGCAGCTGACCGAGCAGGCGCTGATCGATTTCGCGCGCGAAGAGATGACGGGCTACAAAGTGCCGCGTCACGTTTATTTCAGAAACGAGCTGCCAAAGACCAACGTCGGCAAGATTCTGCGCCGCGCGCTGCGCGATGAGCTTAAAACTAAGTAAGGTGATACTGCGGGCTTAACTCGTGCACGGCTGCAATCATTGCGGCCGCATGCTCGGGCGGGATTGCCGGATGGATGCCGTGGCCGAGATTGAACACATGGCCATGGCCGTGACCATAGCTCGCTAGTACCCGCGCCACTTCCTCACGAATTTTCGCCGGCTCCGCGTAGAGGCAGTTCGGATCGAGATTGCCTTGTAATGCGACTCGATCGTTGACTATGCGACGCGCGTCGCCGAGATCGGTGGTCCAATCCACTCCCAGTGCATCGCAGCCTGTTTGCGACATGATGTTCAGCTTGTCGCCCACACCCTTGGTGAACAGGATCACTGGGACACGGCGGCCTTCGCTTTCGCGCGTCAGTCCGTCGACGATGCTTTCCATGTAGTGCAGCGAGAACTCGCGATACTGAGCGGGTGTCAGCACGCCGCCCCAGGTATCGAAGATCATCACGGCCTGCGCGCCGGCTGCGATTTGCGCGTTCAAATATAGGCGCGTTGAATCGGCGAGCAGCTGAAGCAGCGATCGCAACGTCTCGGGCTCGTTGTACATCATCGTCTTGATACGAGAGAACTCGCGAGAGCTGCCGCCTTCGACAATGTATGTACCGACGGTCCACGGACTGCCGGCGAAGCCGATCAAAGGCACGCGGCCCTTCAACTCGCGACGAATCAGACTCACGGCGTCGATGACATAGCGGAGTTCGACGTTAGGATCGGGGACACCGAGCTTCGCCATGTCACCCTTCGAGCGCACAGGCCGCTCGATGCGCGGGCCTTCGCCTGTTTCGAACTGCAGGCCGAGGCCGAGGGCGTGCGGGATGGTGAGGATGTCGGAGAATAAAATCGCGGCGTCGAGCGGGAAGCGGGCCAGCGGCTGCAATGTGACTTCGCATGCGAGCTCTGGGGTCATGCAGAGCTTCAGGAAGCTGCCAGCCTTTTCGCGCGTCGCGCGGTATTCAGGGAGATAGCGACCGGCTTGCCGCATCATCCAGACCGGCGTGCGGTCGACCTGCTGGCGCAGCAGTGCGCGCAGGAAGAGGTCGTTCTTTAGCTGCGGTTTCTCGGTGGTCATGGGGTGCGACTTTATCAGGTGGCGCTTCGCGGTTGCGCTTCGCGTTGGCGCGGACGCGCGTGCGCGCAGCCTGTCGGCTGAGCTGGGGGCGTAGGTTGGGGTCCCGGGAAACTCGCCAGGCGCCTTCCGCGTGTTCTGCATCGGCGTTCTGATGGTCGCCGCACGATTTGCTCAGCGGCATCATCCCGCTCCACATTGCTCGTCGCGCTTACGCGCGCCTTGCTTTCACCGCGCCGCCGTCGCTGTGCGGCGAACGTGCAAGGTCAGCTCGACTGAACTTGGGCGGCATCGTCACCAGGGTTGGCGAACTTCCCGGGACCCCAACCTTTCCCCCAGCTCGAAGATGCGCGACTCAAGACAAGCCAGTCGCAACACGCAGCCACTGGTTCTCCTCCATGCCCTGCGCAGGATGCGCGGCTCAAAGCAGCGCGCAGAAAGGGAATGGGAGGAAGAGGAAGAAAGAGAGTTTCGTCCATTATCTCGGCTGCAACTACAACCCAAGCCGCACGACACCATCGTGCGGTTCAACCCAGAGCAAGACTCAGTCGCGGTCGAGTTGGAACGCCACGTTATTTGGGCCACGGTCGCATCATGCGGTGGCCGTCGAGGGTCCTATGTCCATCCGGCAGCTTGAATAAAACAGGGATGTTTTTTCGAGCAGCAGCTCCAGGGATGGACGGAATACGGTCCACGCGTCTGCGTGGACAAGGCCCGTGCGCGGTGCCGGATGGACATAGGACCCTCGGCGGCCACCGCGAGCCACCGACGCCCTCTTAGCTCCTCTTCGCCGGATCAAACACCCTCTCATGTTCCACGATGGCGTATCGGTCCGTCATCCCAGCGATGTAATCCGCGACGGCGCGGGCACGACCAGCATCTCCTGATTTGGCTTCCATCTGAGAAGCGATCTGCTGATGCTCCGTAGGCAACAACTCCGGCCGAGCAAAGAACGTCGTGAACAAACTACTGATAACCGCATCCGCCTTGTTCGTCATGCGTAGAACGCGATAGTGACGATAGACGTGATCCCGCAGATATTTCTTCAGCTCCATGTGCTCAGCCGCAACCCCATCGCTGAATTTCACCAACGCACCAGCCGCACTCCGCACATCCTCAACATTCTCAGGAGCGGCGGCGCGTAGTTGAGCCACCGTGGTCTCGATCAAATCGCTGACGACATAACTGATCATGCGACGGACGATCTCGTGCACCTGACGCCGCCCGTTGACGTTCGGATACGCAGCCGCGACGACTTCGTACTGGCGACGGAACAGCTGTAGCTGTTTCAGCTCATCGACAGTGATCAACCCAGCCCGAATGCCATCGTCGAGATCGTGATTGTTATAAGCGATCTCATCGGCGAGGTTGGCGATTTGCGCCTCTAAGGTCGGCTGTCGCCGCTGAATGAACCGTTCGCCTAGCTCACCCAGCTTGCGGGCGTTGCTCAGCGAGCAATGTTTCAAAATGCCTTCGCGCGTTTCAAACGTGAGATTCAAGCCGGGAAAGCTGGCGTAGTGCTCTTCCAACTCATCGACTACGCGCAGCGACTGCAAGTTGTGCTCGAAGCCCCCGTAATCTCGCATACACGCATTCAGCGCATCCTGGCCCGCATGGCCGAACGGCGTGTGGCCCAAATCGTGTGCCAGGCAGATCGCCTCAACCAAGGTTTCGTTGAGCTGCAGCGCTCGCGCGATGGTGCGGGCGATCTGTGCCACTTCGATGGAATGCGTCAGCCGCGTGCGAAACAAATCGCCTTCGTGATTTACGAACACCTGGGTCTTGTAGACCAGGCGGCGAAAGGCGGTGGAATGAACGATGCGATCGCGGTCGCGCTGATACTCGCTGCGATAACGCGGCGCGTCCTCCGGATACCTGCGACCTTTACTGCGTGTGTCGCAGGCAGCGTACGGAGCAAGCGGCGAGTTGCCGGTACTCATGAGGCGGGATCGAAATAGGTTCGCATGGTCGCGGCAAAGGCTTCGCCCGAATAGTCGCTGACCACGTCTGCTTTACCGAGGCTCCGCAACAGCACCAGGCGCAACTTGCCGTCGAGCACTTTCTTATCGAGGCCCATCAGCTCACGACCGCGCGCGGCGCCGATGCGGGGTGGCTCGACCGGCAATTGGAAACGTTTGAGCAACTCGATAGCACGATCTCGATCGCTCGCAGGCAACCAACCCAAGCGAGTCGATAAATCCGCAGCCATCACCATGCCGGCAGCAACCGCTTCGCCGTGCAACCAATTCCCGTAGCCCGACGCCGTCTCGACTGCGTGGCCAAACGTGTGACCCAAGTTGAGAATGGCGCGTAAGCCTTGTTCGCGTTCGTCGACGCCCACGACTTCGGCCTTGATCTCGCACGAGCGACGCACGGCGTGAATCACAGCGCTGTCGACGCGATTCAACAACGCATCGGCGTTCTGTTCCAACCACACGAAAAACGCGGAGTCGTAAATCAAACCGTACTTCACGATCTCGGCGATGCCAGCCCGGTACTCGCGCTCGGGCAGGGTCGCGAGAGTGCCGGTATCGGCGATAACACAGCGCGGCTGATGGAAGGCGCCGATCATGTTCTTCGCCTTCGGATGATTTACCGCCGTCTTGCCGCCGACGGACGAATCCACCTGCGCGAGCAGCGTCGTCGGCACTTGGATGTAATCGATGCCGCGCTGATAGCAAGCAGCCGCGAATCCGGCCATGTCGCCGATAACGCCGCCGCCGAGCGCAATCACCGCTGCATCTCGATTCATGCGCTCGTTAACGAGTGCATCGATGATGCGTGAAAGCGTATCGAGGGTTTTGTGTTGTTCGCCGTCCGGCAATACCAGCGACGCGATCCGGCGCTGTTTCAGCGCCGCTTCCAGCGGCCGCAGATACAACGGCGCGATGGTTTCGTTGGTGACGATGAGCAGGTTGCGAGCGGAGATGTACTCGGCAAGCAGCTCGTCGTCTTCGAGCAAATGCGGTCCGATGAGGATCGGGTAGCTGCGATCCCCAAGGGGAATGTCGATGCGTTGGTGCGGCTGACGACTCATGATGTGCACAGCTCCTGCAAACGCTGCACGACTTCCTCTGCCACCGCACGCACCTGGCGTCCGTCGGTCGGCACGACCACCGCGGCGATGGATTCGTACAACGGTGCGCGAAAGGCCATCAGATCGCGCAGCTTCTGTTCGGGATTGTCGGTGTAGAGCAGCGGACGCTGGCGACCGTGGCGCGTGCGTTCCAGCTGTTGCTCGATACCGGTCTGCAGATAAACCACCCGGCCGCGATGCGCGAGATGCTCGCGATTCTGCGGTAACAGCACTGCACCGCCGCCCGTCGCGATGATCACGTCGTGCATCGAGGTCAGCGAATCGATCACTTCGCGCTCGCGCTCGCGAAAGCCGGCCTCGCCTTCTTTCTCGAAAATATACGGAATGTCGACCCCGGTGCGGTGTTCGATCTCGGCGTCGCTGTCGTAGAACTGCAAATGCAGCAGCTTGGCGAGCTGCTTGCCGACGGCGGTCTTGCCGGAGCCCATCGGGCCGATGAGGAAGACGTTGGTGGTCGCGAGGGTCATGCGGCCACCGACTATAAACGAAAGAGGCCGCTCCGGGATCGGAGCGGCCTCTGGTAGCTCGCCGATGCGTGGGCGGTCAGCCCACCATCAGATCAATACAAGCTCGAACCTTCGCGCAGGATGCGCGGGGTCACGAAGATCAACAACTCGTCCTTGTTGTCGGTGGTCGTGGTCTGCTTGAACAGACGGCCGACGACCGGGATGTCGCCCAGGTACGGCACTTTGTTCTCGGCATCGCGACGCTCCGTCTCCAGGATGCCGCCGAGCACGACGGTCTGGCCGTCGTTCACCAGCACCTGCGTGACGATTTCGCGAGTGTCGATCGAGGGCACGAAGCCGCCGGTGGCGCTGGCGACCAGCTGACCGACGCTGTCCTTCGACACGGTGAGGTCCAGGATCACGCGGTTGTCCGGAGTGATCTGCGGAGTCACCTTCAAGCTCAACACGGCCTTCTTGAACTGGGTGGTCGTGGCGCCGCTGGACGAAGATTCCTGGTACGGAATTTCCACGCCCTGCTCGATCGTCGCTTCACGCTGGTTGGCAGTGATCAGACGCGGCGAGGAGATGATTTCGCCACGGCCTTCGGCCTGCGCCGCCGACAGTTCGAGATCGACCAGGTAGTCGGAATCGAGCAGCGTCAGGGCCAGACGACCGGCCGGGTTCGCCGCCGGCAGGTTCACCAGGTAGCGGTCGGCCGCGTTGCCCGGCAGCTGGATGCCGCCGATCTGGCCATTCTGGCCGGCGGGAGTGCCGACCGGCTGGTTCTGGTCGTTGATCAGGCCAGGGAACGGGCTGATGGAGACCGCGTCGTCGTCGTCGTTGCCGAGCGGGCCGCCGAGGAAGCCGAGGCCGTCGCTGCCACCCTGCGTGAACGCGGCGTTGGCACCGAAGCGCACACCGAGGTCGCGGCTGTAGTCGTCGCTCACGATCACGATGCGGGCTTCGATCATCACCTGCTTGACCGGGATGTCGAGGGTCGAGACCAGGCGGCGAATGTCCGCGAGGCGCTCGGTCGTGTCCTGCAACAGCAGGGTGTTGGTACGCTCGTCGATCGCGACGCTGCCGCGCTCGGAGATCAGCGAGCCCGCGCCCGACTTGATCAGGGCAGCGAGATCCGCGGCCTTGGCGTAGTTCACCTGCAGATATTCGGTACGCAGCGGCGCCAGCTCTTGAGCTTCCTTACGGGCGCTCAGCAGCTCTTTCTCGCGGCTCGCAATTTCAGAGGCCGGCGCGATGAAGATCACGTTGCCTTCCTGGCGGTTGTCGAGGCCCTTGGTGCGCATCACGACGTCCAGCGCCTGGTCCCAAGGCACGTTCTGCAAGCGCAGGGTGACGTTGCCGGAGACCGTGTCGCTGATGACCATGTTCTGGCCGCTGGTATCAGCCAACAGCTGCAGCACCGCGCGCGTCTCGATGTCCTGGAAGTTCAGGGTCAAACGCTCGCCGACATATTCCTTCTTGTCGCGCAGCTCAGGCGGCAACTTCACGACCGGCTTGATCTCGATCGTGTAGACGTTGTCGGACTGATACGCCAGCTGTTCGTAGTCGCCCGAGGCGGCGATCACGAGGCGGGCACCGTCGCCGGCGCGCACGACGTCGATCGAGCTCACCGGAGTGGCGAAGTCGACCACATCGAGCCGCTGCAGCTGGGCTTCGGGAATCGCGGTCTTGGCGAAGTTGACGACGATCTTGCCGCCTTCCTGGCGCAGATCCGCCGGCACCTTGGAGTCCGTGAGCTTCACGATCACGTTGGCGCCGCCGTCTTTGCCGCGGCGGAAGTCGACGTTCTCGATGCTGCGCACGCCGGAGATCGGGGCGGCAGCGCCGGTGCGCGTGGTGGCAGCGGCGAGTCCGCTTGGAGCGGCGCTCGACTGCAGCGCGCGGCCGGTACCCGGCGACGCGAGCGACACGACGATGGTGTTGCCCTCGATGCGGGTTTCGTAAGGCACCAGGCTGTCGACGTTGAGAACGACGCGTGTGCGGCCGTTCGCTTCGGCGACGTTAACGGTGTCCAGCACGCCCTGTTTCACGTCGACGCGACGGGAAGTCATGGCGACCGAGGTCGAGGGCAGGTCCAACGCGATGCGCGCGGGATTGTCGACCGTGAAGGTGAGTGGTGTCGGCGCAGCTTCGCTCATGCGAAGCGTGAGCTCGACCTTGTCGCCGGATGTGGCCTTGGCGTCGATGCTTTCGAGTCGATTAGAGGACTGTGCCAGTGCAGCTTGCCCGCCGAACCCGGCAAGCGCAGCCAGGCCCAGTACGAAGCTCAGCAGACCGGCACGAGTACTCGATCGTGCAGGCGTGGCGGAGGTTGAAGACGACATTCTGAGTTTCTCCCTGACGATCATTCGTTCAGCGCCAGCGCAGCTGGCCGCTCGATGTAACCGCCGAGACCGTCGGGCACGATCTCGATGATGGAAATGCGTGTGGGGGTGATGCTGACGACGCGGCCGTCGTTCTGACCCATGAAACTGCCCGGCAACACGCGATGCACCAGCCCGTCCTTGCCCTGCACCAAGCCGAAGTTGCGCCCTTGCAATTGCAAGGTGCCGACCATCTGCATGGTGTCGAGCGGGAACTGCTCTAAGAACTCGCGAGTGCGCTTGGAATCCGGGCGCACCGCGCTCGCCACGTCGCTGCGTGCCGGTGCGCTAGGCACGAACGGCGAACGCATACTCGACGCGTTGTAAACGAAGCTTTCGTAAGCCTTGATCTGCGGCAGCGGCTCGATGCGTTCGCCAGGCCGGCTCTTGATCTCGGCCACCTGCGCCTGCAGCTTGTCCATGTCGCTCGAACAACCGCTCAGCCAGGCCAGTGCCAGCGCGGCGGTCGCCACCGTCTTGATCGTCGTCGTGATGTTTGTTGCCGTGGTCATGTGACTCTCCTCGCTCAACCGGCGCCAGGCGGCCGACGGCCCACCTGCTGGTCAGGTTGTTGCGCGGCTTGTTCTTCTTCGTCTAGGTAGCGATAAGTCTTTGCAGTCACATTCAACTGCAGCTGATCGGTACCCGCGGTTTTATCCGCGGCGACGATTTCCACGTCATGCAAAGTCACGATGCGCGGGAGAGCGGCAATGCCGCTGACGAACGCGCCGATCGCGTGGTAGCTGCCCGTGAGCTTCATCTTGATGGGCAGCTCGGCGTAAAACTCCTTGTTGATCTGTGCTTCGGGCTGGAACAACTTCTGGTCCAGGCCCGCGCCCGCACCCTGCTGCGAAATATCGGTCAGCAGGTTGGGCACCTCGGTCTTGTTCGGCAACTTACGCAGCATCGCGCCGAACGATTGTTCCATTTCGGCCAGTTGCGCTTTGTAAGCATCCAGGTTCGCGGCTTTGCGCGCCTTCTGCTCCAGAGTCTGCAACAGCTGTGATTCCTGGGCTCGTGCCGCATCCAGCTCGGGCTTCTTCGGCTTCCACGCCAGGAAGTACGACAGCACGCTGGCGGCGACGATGAAGATCAACACGATCGCGCCGAGGCGATACGGCAGCGGCCAACGGCTCGGGTCGTTGGGGTCGAGATCCCGCAGTTGTTCGACGAAGCTGCTCACGGAGCACCTCCGGCGACGCTACCGTCGGAATTAGCGGCCGCGGCGGCGAGCTGCGGGTTCTCCTGCATCGCGCTCAACGTGAACTGCGAGCCAGCATCGGTCGCACCCTTCGTCTCCAGGATCTGGAGCGCAGGGTCGGTCAGCCACTCGGAGCTATCGATGTTGCGCATGTAGGAGGCGACGCGAGTGCTCGATTGAGCGATGCCCTTCAATTCGATTTTACGATCGGTCTGTTTAACAGAAGTCAGATAGATGCCATCTGGAGTCGTGCGCACCAACTGATCGAAAACATGCACGATCTCTGGACGACTCAATTCGAGCTGTTCGATCACCTGGATGCGTGCTTGAAGTCTCGCTTTTTGCTGTTCCAGGTCCAGGATCTCGGCGATCTGCTTGTCGAGCTGCGCAATCTGTTCGTTCAGATACTGGTTGCGGCCCATTTGCTCGTCGATCGCCGACTGCATTTGCCAATTGACCACGAAATACACCAGGGCTGCGAACATCAACGCCGCCATTGCGCCGACGCCGAACTCCTGCCGCTTGCGTTTGCGTTCCGCCTCGCGCCAGGGCAATAAGTTAATTCTTGGCATGTCAGTCGAAGCTCCGTAAGGCCAATCCGCATGCAGTTAACAATGCGGTCGCGTCTTTTTTAACGGCCTGCGCCTTCGCCTTCTGACTTACCTTCATCTGACCCAGTGGGTCTCCCCGTTGAGATTCGATCCCGACGCGACTTTGGATCATTTCTGCGGCTCCGGGGATGTTGGCGCAGCCACCGCAGATCAAAATTTGTTCAGGTTGCTCACGACCGGCGCCCGACGCCAGGAAGAACTGCAAGGAGCGGCTCACCTGCTGGCACATGTCGTCGATGAACGGCCCGAGCACTTCGGTTTCGTAGTTGCCGGGCAGGCCGCCTTCTTTCTTGGCGCGGCCGGCTTCTTCCATGCTCAAGCCGTAGGTGCGCATCACTTCTTCGGTCAGCTGCTGGCCGCCGAATGCGAAGTCGCGCGTGTAAATCACTTTCAGATCGCGCAGCACGCTGAAGGTGGTGCTGCTGGCGCCGAAGTCGACGACCGCGAGCACGCGACCCAGGCCGCCGTCGGGCATCTGGTGCGTGAGCAAGCGACAGGCGTTTTCCAGCGCGAAGGCTTCAACGTCCACGATCTTCGCCGTGAGTCCGGCGGCAGCGCAGGCGGCGATGCGTTGTTCGACGTTTTCTGAACGGGTCGCGACCAGCAACACGTCCAGCATGTCGGGATCTTTCTCCGACGGGCCGATGACCTCGAAGTCGAAGCTGACTTCTTCCATTGGGAACGGGATGTATTGGTCGGCCTGCATTTCCACCTGGCCTTCCAGCTCGTTGTCGCCCAGCGTGCGCGGCATCTGGATGACCTTGGTGATTGCAGCGTCGCCGCTGATGGCAACCGCGGCCTCTTTGGCACGCGCACCTGAACGCTTCACGGCGCGCTTGATCGCGTCACCGACGGCGTTGGCGTCGACGATTGCTTTTTCGTTGATCGAGTTCGGTGGCGTCGCCTCGGCGGCGTACGACTCGACACGATATTGGCCACCGCTCATGCTCAATTCGATGAGCTTGACCGAGGAGGTAGTGATATCCAGACCGATGAGGGGCCGGGATTTTGCGGTTAGCAGCACGCTGATTCCCTTTCTTGATCAGACACTTAAATGCCGATCATAGAGCGGACACGAAACACGGGGGGCAACTATATACAGCCGTGACTTAAGTTGAATGTGAGGAGCCTCACGAAATACCATCGCGGTATTCCCGCAGGAAAACTGCCATTTTTGCAGTTGCCAGAGCGTGTCTTGCGTTCATCTGCCGCGTCCCGATGCAGATCAAACTCTTATCCCGCACTGCCTCCAGTGCCGTGACACCAACTCGCCGTTTTCCCCGAACCCTCTTTGCGATTTCGTGATTACGGGTGGAGCGGTGAAACCTGAAGGCCTTCAGGAACGATCTTCAGAGTTGACGACCCTAAACGTTGAGCCGATCGATTGTTTAAGAGCTTAGGGAACGAATTCGTCCGGGGCGGCGACTGAAATGGACCGCGGCCGGCCTCGGGCCCGTATGATATTGCCTAGCACCTCTTGATATAGCAATCGGCAAAGCAAGGACTTAGGATTTTTTGTTGCCATGCGACTTTACCTTCAATCCCCGTTGCGACTGGCGTTTGCCGCTCTGATCGGAGGGGTCGGGGCGCTGATGCTCGGCCTGCTGGGCGCGTATCAGTACCTGCGACCCAGCCTGCCGGACGTCAGCACCATCAAAGACATTCGCCTGCAGGTGCCGTTGCGGGTGTTCAGCCGCGACGGGCGGTTGATCGCTCAATTCGGCGAACAACGGCGCATTCCGCTGTCGTTCGAAGCCATTCCCAGCCAGATGATCAACGCGGTGCTGGCGGCCGAAGACGATCGATTCTTCCAGCACGGCGGCGTCGACTACCCCGGCCTGTTGCGCGCGGTCGTCCGTCACTTGCTGTCCGGCGAGAAGGCCGAGGGCGGCAGCACGATCACCATGCAAATGACCCGCGGCATCTTCCTCAGTCCAGAGAAGAGCTACCGGCGCAAAATGCTGGAGATCTTCACCACGCTGCGCATCGAGCAGGAGCTCACCAAGCAAGAGATCCTGGCGCTGTACCTGAACAAGAGCTTCCTGGGTCAGCGCGCGTACGGCATCGGCGCCGCCGCCGAAGTGTATTTCGGCAAGAGTGTCGATCAGCTGACATTGCCGGAAATCGCGCTCATTGCTGGCACGTTCCGCTTGCCCTCCCGCGACAACCCGGTCGCGAATGCCGAGCTCGCCCGGCAGCGCCGCTCGTATGTGCTCCGTCGCATGCGCGAGAAGGAATTCATCACTCAGCAGGAATACGACTCAGCGTTGGCTGCGCCCGTGGAATCGAAACTGCACGGTCCCGCGGTCGAGGTCGAAGCGCCCTACATCGCGGAAATGGTCCGTGCCGATTTGTTCACCCGCCTCGGCGCTGACGCGTACACCGCTGGCTACGAAGTGATCACGACGGTGGACAGCCGTTTGCAGCACGCAGCCGTGAAAGCATTGCGAGGCGCGTTGCTCGAATACGATCAGCGCCACGGTTATCGCGGACCGGCGGGACGTGTGACGTTGCCAACAAACGCTCGCGAAAAGGAATATCTGCAGGCGCTGGAGGATTACGCAGTTCGCGGCGGTCTCGAACCTGCGGTCGTCACATCGACGGAAGAAAAAAGCGCGGTCGCCTTCGCTCGCAATGCTGGACGCATCAATCTCGGTTGGAACGGCATCAGCTGGGCGCGCAGCCCGTTGCCCGATGGCAGTGTCGGTCCTCAGTTGCAACGGGTTAGCGAGGTACTTGCGGTCGGCGACATCATCTACATCGCGCAGGAGCTCGCCGGCAGCTGGCGGATGGTTCAAGTGCCCGATGCCCAGGGCGCGTTCGTCGCGATGGATCCGCAAGACGGCGGCATCGCTGCACTCATCGGCGGCTTCGATTATTTCGCTAGCAACTACAACCGCGCGGTGCAGGCGAAGCGCCAGCCCGGTTCGTCGTTCAAACCTTTCTTGTACTCCGCCGCGCTCGATCAAGGTTTCACGCCGGCGAGCATCGTCAACGACGCGCCGCTGGTGATCGAAGATCCCACGCTCGAAGGCAGCTGGCGTCCGCAGAACAACTCTCGCACGTTCGGTGGCCCGATGCGTTTGCGCGAGGCGCTGGTGCGCTCTCGCAATCTCGTGTCGATTCGAGTGATGAATTCGCTCGGCCCCGCGTACGCCACGCAGTACATCGAACGCTTCGGGTTTCCTGAAAGCAGCCTGCCACGCAATTTGTCGTTGGCGCTCGGCACGGCGCAGGTCTCGCCGTTGGATATGGCCAGCGCTTATTCGGTGTTCGCTAACGGCGGCTACCGCATCGAGCCGTACTTCGTTCAACGCATCGTCGCAGCGGACGGCAGAGTCGAGTACGAAGCGCAGCCAAAATTTGCGTGTCCCGACTGCGTGCAACCTGCGACCGAGGAAGGCGGCAGCACGACCACCAACCTGCTCGACGCGCCGATTCGCGCCGATGCCAGCGACGAAACGCGCTGGGGTGGCCGCACGTACATGACCGACAAGATCCTCGCGCCGCAGGCGATCTCGCCGCAGAACGATTATTTGATCACCGACATGATGGCCGATGTCATCAAGCGCGGCACGGCTGTGCGCGCTCTGCAGTTGAAGCGCACCGACCTCGCAGGCAAGACCGGCACCACCAATGATCGACGCGACGCTTGGTTCTGCGGCTTCAACAGCTCGCTGGTCGGCACCGCGTGGATCGGCTTCGACCAGGAACGTAACCTGGGGCCGGGCGAGGAAGGCAGCCGCACGGCGTTGCCGATGTGGGTTTATTTCATGGCCGAAGCGTTGAAGGGTGTGCCGGAACAGAAGCGCACGCCGCCGCCGGGACTGGTGTCGATGCGCATCTCCGCCGACAGCGGTCTCGCGGCCCGGCCGGGCGATCCCGACGCAATTTTTGAAACATTCATGGCCGGGCACCTGCCGCCGCAAGCGGAAGTGGACACGGCGTTGCCGACCGGCGAAGCTGGCGAGGAGAAAAAAGACGAGGACGGCGATTCCTTGTTTTGATGTTGTGCTAATTGAGTCAGGGATCGGCCACGCTTGATCCGGGACTGAAGAAGATGAGCAAACGAAGCAATCCGCGCGCGGAGCAGTTGCGCATGGCCCTGGCGCAGGAAGCTGCCCGCATCATGTCGGAGCAGGGCATCGATGATTATGGTCTTGCCAAGCGCAAGGCCGCTGAGCGACTCGGTGCGACCGACATCGCCGTGTTACCGAAGAACACCGAGATCGAGGCCGCACTGGCCGCGCATCATCGGCTGTTCGAAGGCTCGAAACATTCGACGGCGCTGAGCGCGTTACGACGCACGGCGCTGCAAGCGATGAAACTGCTGGACGGTTTTCAGCCGCGCTTGGTGGGACCCGTGCTCAGCGGCACGGCTTCAGCGCACTCCGAAGTGAACTTGCACTTGTTCGCCGATGGGCCGGAGCGAGTGGCGCTGCATCTGATGGAGCGAGGAATCCCGCATCACATCGCCGAGCGCCGGTTGCGCTATGAGCCGAATCGCCTGGTGTCGTATCCGGTGGTGCAGTTCGTCGCTGGAGACAGCGAGATCGATGCGGTCGTGTTTCCGATCGACGGCATTCGGCAATCACCGGCCAGCCCGGTCGATGGCCGGCCGATGAAACGAGCCGACAAGGCGGAGTTGGAATCCTTGCTGGAAGGCGCCGGCAGCGACCACTAAAGCGCCGCCGGCATGCTGACTAGTCAGTAGTCACTAGTCAGCAGTCACTATCTTCCGATTAGCGCTTCTCGATCTCGACGTAGTCGCGCTTCACCGGGCCGGTGTACAACTGGCGCGGACGACCGATCTTCATCGCCGGATCGGCGATCATTTCCTGCCAGTGCGCCACCCAACCGACGGTGCGCGCGATCGCGAACATCACCGTGAACATCGACTGCGGAATGCCGATGGCGCTGTAGATGATGCCGGAATAGAAATCCACGTTCGGATACAGCTTGCGCTCGACGAAGTACTCGTCCTTGAGCGCGATCTCTTCGAGCTTGAGCGCGAGCTCGAACAACGGATTGTCGGACTTGCCGAGCTTCGCCAGCACCTTGTGGCACATGGCGCGAATGATGGTCGCGCGCGGGTCGAAGTTCTTGTACACGCGATGGCCGAAGCCCATCAGCTTGAAGTTGTCGTTCTTGTCCTTGGCCTTGGCAAGATACTTCGGAACGTTCTCGACCGTGCCGATCTGCTCCAGCATCGCGAGCACAGCTTCGTTCGCGCCACCATGAGCAGGACCCCACAGCGCCGAGATGCCTGAAGAAATTGCGGCGTACGGATTCGCACCCGTGCTGCCGGCCAAACGCACTGTCGACGTGCTGGCGTTCTGTTCGTGATCGGCGTGCAGGATGAACAGCAGATCGAGCGCCTGCGCCTGCACCGGATCGATGTTGTACTGCTCGCAAGGAACAGCAAAGAACATGTGCAGCAGGTTGCCGCAGTAGTCGAGATCGTTGCGCGGATAAATGAAAGGCTGACCGAGCGCGTGCTTATAAGCAGCCGCGGCGATGGTCGGAATCTTGGCGATGATGCGATGGGCGAAGATCTCGCGATGACGCGGATTATTGATGTCCATCGAGTCGTGATAGAACGCCGCCATCGACGCCACCACGCCCGACAACATCGCCATCGGATGCGCGTTGTACTGGAAGCCATTGAAGAATCGCAGCAGCGATTCGTTGATCATCGTGTGGTACTGGATCGCGTGCTGGAATTCGTTGAGCTGCTCGGTGGTCGGCAGCGCGCCGTTGATCAGCAGGTATGCGACTTCGAGGAAGTTGCTCTTCTCGGCCAGCTGCTCGATCGGAATGCCGCGATACATGAGCACGCCTTCGTCGCCGTCGATGAAGGTGATCTTGCTTTCACAGGCCGCGGTGGCCATAAAACCAGGATCGAACGTGTACATGCCATGGTCCTTGGCGAGGCCCGCGATGCTCAACACATCCGGCCCGAGCGTGCCGCTCTTCACGTCGGCGACGGATTTTTTTCCGGTCGCCAGATTGGTCAGTTCAAACTTCTTCTCGGCCATGGAATTCGTTCCGCAAACGGGTTTTTTGCAAGTGCAAAAATAGGAGGCGCAGACTTACACGACCACGCTGCTGAATCAAGCACGTATGAGTGACGGCACGCGTCGCCGCCGCTGCCTGACACAGGCTTAACCCAAGGGTACGCGCCGGTAAGTTAAGTCCGGCGCTGTCTATTAGAGAGACTTATTTTCTTTTCGGCGCGATTAATTCTGCGCCCATGATCGCGAGTAGAACTTACTCGACCACTTTGATCAGCTGACCGGGCTGCGGCTCCTTGTTCGGGTACAAGTCGTTGAGCAGACGCAGCTGCTGCTCGGCGTACTCAGGCAGCGGCGAAGTCTTCGCCAGGTCGGCAACGCGCGTGGTTTCGGTCGCGCGCACCGTCTTAATCTTGTACGGCTCGGCGAGCGCGAACTCGTTCTGTTTCAGGCGGCGGAACGTCTTCACCGACGACATGAACAACGCGTCGGCCTTTGGCGCGCCGGTGGAAGCTTTGCTGGCCCCCGCGAACACGTATGCCAGATTGTTGTGATAGATCACCACATAGCGCGCCGGCACCACGCCGAAGTCGGTGTTCGCGGTGCGGACCACGGCCGTGTAACCCTGCAGGCCGTTAATTTCGATGGGCTCGGCCGAACTCGCGCTGGACCGGGCCAGGATCCGCGACAGGAATTCTTTCGGACCGGTATTCGGCGGCGGCGCCTGCGTCTGCATTTGCAGGACGCTGTCCTTCTGCGGCGAAACTGCGATCACGCGCTGTGCCTGATTCTCCACGTTCCAACCGCTCGGGAACGCGACCGTCATGCCCAGGTCCGCGTGATAAAAACGATTGCCCTTGAGCACGCCCTGCGAGCGGCTCGGTCCCATCGGCAGACCTTCGATGGTCTTCAAATATTTCTCGCGACCCGGATCGAGATTGTCGGTCGGCCCGCCCTTGAGCTTCTCCGCCGCCTTCACGACTTCGCTCAGGCGTTGATCGTTGTCCGGGTGACTCGCGAACACGCCGTGGTAGACGCGAGGCTCGCGCTTCTCTTCGCGAGCGCGGGCGAGCTCGAACATTTCCTGGTTCTTCAGCAAGCGCACGACATCGATCATGTGGTCAGGCTTGTAGCCGACTTTCACCAGGTATTCGGCACCGAGGCGATCGGCTTCGAGCTCTTGATCGCGCCCATAACCGCTAACGAGCGCGGCGCCCGCGTAGTTCGCGAGCCCCGCGAGATCGGCGCTGCCCGTGAAGATGCCGACCGTTGCCGCACCAATGTTCGATAGCACCGATTTACTTTGCTGGCGCACCGGATGGCGCGCGGTGACGTGGCCGACCTCATGACCCAACACCGCGGCGAGCTCCGCCTCGTTGTTGAGGTAATTCATGATGCCGCGAGTGATGTAGACGTAACCGCCGCCGGTGGTGAACGCGTTGATGTCCTCGCTATCGAGCACCATGAAGTGGTACTCAAGCTCCGGACGATGACTCGCCTTGGCGGTGCGCTGGCCGACTTCGTTCACATACTCCTGCAGCTTCGGGTTGTCATAGGGACCGCCGAACTGCTGCATGATCAGCGGGTGCACTTCCTTGGAGCGCTTGATCTCGCCCGATTCGCTCTGGAACACCAGGTCCGGACGGCCGGTCACCGGGTTGGAGGCGCAGCCACTCAAGCCGCTTCCCAGGGCGGAGGCGACCGCGAGAACCAGCAGCGAGGCACGAAGCGTTTTATTCAGCGGCATGGCGGCTTCCCGGAAACGGGGGTCAGGGTGATTAGACGCC
>Ga0247784_1000038_pt1 | contig 47263 bp, 26 predicted proteins | sample UWRJL169409R5_FD_179909 | JGI IMG/M metagenome (GOLD analysis project Ga0247784, IMG submission 179909) | Plant litter microbial communities from Arlington Agricultural Research Station in Wisconsin, United States - UWRJ-L169-409R-5 | ecosystem: Environmental > Terrestrial > Plant litter >...
GGAAGTTTCGGAAGCGGTCGTGCAGGCTCAATCGCAGCCTGGCGGTGGCACGCATCTCACGGCTTACCTGGTGATCGAAGACTCGTACGCTGAGTCGGCGAATGTTTCCGACGACTACCTGAAGGCCAGCATCAAGGAGCAGCTGTCGAGACAGCTGCCGGCGTACATGGTGCCGGAAGTCTACGTGCTGCTGGATGCGTTACCGTTGAATAACAACGGCAAGATCGATCGTAGTGCGCTGCCGGCGGCGAGTGGCGACGACCTGGTCAGAGAAACATATGTTCCGCCCTCGAATCAGGTCGAGGAGAATCTGTGCCGTCTGTGGCAGACGCTGCTGAAGGTCGAGCGGGTCGGTATCTTCGACAACTTCTTTTCGCTGGGCGGGCATTCGTTGCTGGCGACTCGCCTGGTCAGCGCGATACGGCATGAGTTCGGCGTCGAGCTGCAGTTGCGAGCACTGTTCGAGTCGCCCACGATCGCAGGCTTGAGCAAGCTTCTCTCCGGCGCAGAGGATCGAACTGCGCTGTCGCCCATTGCACGCGTTGCGCGCGATCAGCCGCTGCCGCTGTCGTTCTCTCAGCAGCGTCTGTGGTTCATCGACGAACTGGGCGAAGGCAGCGCGCATTACAACCTGCCTGGCTATTTCCTCCTGCACGGTGCGTTCCGAGAGGACGCGTTCCAGCGAGCGTTGCAGAGTCTGCTGAACCGGCACGAAGTGTTGCGGACTCGTTTCGCGACAATAGGGGGTGAGGCGTGCCAGGTCATCGTGGAGTCGTATGAGCTGCCGTTTACCCGTCACGATCTGTCGGCGCTGACGGATGAGCAGAAGGGTGAGGAAGCGCAGCGGTTGATGCGTGAAGAGAGCGCACGTCCGTTCGATTTGCGTGCTGACCTGATGTTACGAGTGCGGCTGCTGAAGCTGTCGGACGAGTTGCATCTGATTCTGTACACGCTGCATCACATCGCCAGCGACGGCTGGTCGAAAGTGATCCTGCAACGTGAGTTGAGTGTTCTCTACGCGGCGTATTGCAAAGACGAGCCCGATCCATTGCCGGCACTGCCGATCCAGTATGCGGATTACGCCGTGTGGCAGCGGCAGTGGTTGCAGGGCCAGGTGCTCGACCAGAGCTTGTCGTATTGGAAGAAACAACTCGCCGATCTGCCGGCGGTGCATAGCCTGCCACTCGACAAGCCGCGTCCTGCTCAGCAGCGCTACCGAGGTCGGAGCCATGAGATGCTGATCGGGCCGAAGCTGGTAGCCGGGATCGCCGAGATCAATCGCCAGCACAACACCACGCTGTTCATGTTCATGCACACGGCGTTCGCGCTGTTGCTCAGTCGTTGCGGCGGCGAGCGGGACATCGTGGTGGGCGGAACCATCACCGGTCGCACCCACCGCGATGTGGAAGGGCTGATCGGATTCTTTATCAACGATCTGGCGTTGAGGCTGCGGATCGACGGTGCTCCTGGTTTTACCGAGCTGCTGAAACAACATCGGGAAGCCATCCTGGACGCCTTCGCTCACCGGCATATCCCGTTCGAGATGCTGGTCGAGGAACTCAACCCGCCGCGGAGCATGAGCTACAGCCCGCTGTTCCAGATCAAGCTCGACGTTCAGAACAACGAAGAGGCCAGGCTGTCGCTGACCGATCTCGACGTCCTGAACGCTCGGCTCGAAGCTCAGGGCAAGCCGGTGCAGTCGGAATACGAACACAGCGTGCGGCATGACTTATATGTCAGCGTGTCGGAGCAAACGGACGGCGTGTTAGTGAGCTGGCGCTACAACACGGATTTGTTCCTGCCGGAGACCATCGCGCAGCTGAGTGCGACGTTCGAAACATTGCTGGAGAGCATCGTCGCGTCGCCATCGCAGTCGGTGTATCGATTACCGCTGGTAACGAAGTCACAGCAGCAGCAACTGCTGATTGCAGGACAGGGGCCGCAAGTCGCGTATCCGCAAGGAAAGTGTCTGCACGAGTTGTTTGAGGCGCAGGTGGAGCGCAGCCCGGATGAAGCGGCGGTGGTGTCACGAGCAGGATCGATCACCTTCCGTGAGTTGAACCAGAAAGCCAATCGATTCGCGCATTATCTGTTAGCACACGGTGCAGGCCCCGGTGCGCGTGTGGCGCTGTGTGCAGAGCGCTCTGTGGACATGGTCGTGGGTTTATTGGGGATATTGAAGTCGGGCGCCGCCTATCTGCCGCTCGATCCGGGCCATCCGCCGGCCCGGTTGCAATACATGCTGGAGGATAGCGGCTGCCGTTGGGTGTTGACGCAGGCCAAGCTGCTGAACTCTGTTTCGTGGGGGAATCGGCAGGTGCTGCCGATGGATTCCCCGTTGCTGAAAGATTACGCGGAGACCAATCCGAAGCTTGAGGGAATGACACCCAGGCATCTGGCCTACGTGATCTATACCTCGGGCTCCACCGGCCAACCGAAAGGCGTGATGGTCGAGCATGAAGGGGTCGTGCGTTATTGCGATCACGCGCGAGAACGTTACTACCCGTCAGACCTCGCGGGCTCGCTGGTAGCCACTTCCTATGGTTTCGATCTGACGGTGCCGGCGCTGTATCTGCCGCTACTCGCCGGCGGACATCTGCGATTGCTGGAGGAAGGCCGCGAGCTGGAAGAGTTGGCGCAGACGTTACTCAGCGCACAGCGCCCGTATCTGCTGCGCCTAACGCCCAGCCACGTGACGGGAATGCTGCCGTTACTCACCGGCCATCAGAGTGCGTGCGCTCACGTGCTGGTAATCGGCGGTGAAGCGTTGCCCGTGGCGGTGGTGCACGCGCTGCGTGCATCCCTGCCGCAGGCGAGAATTTATAACCACTACGGTCCCACCGAATCGATCGTGGGTTGCAGCCTGCTGCCACTGTCTGAAGAGATAACACAGAGCACCGGTTACTACCCGATCGGCAGCGCGCTAGGTCACAAACAACTGCTGGTGCTGAACGCCGAGATGCAACTGGAGCCGCTGGGCACGCCCGGTCAGTTGTATGTCGGCGGGGACGCGCTGGCACGTGGATATCTGAACCAGCCTGCGCTGACGGCACAGAAGTTCTGCACCCATCCATTCTCCGAAAACAGCGGTGCACGACTCTATGCGACCGGAGACCGTGTGCGCTGGCGGCCGGACGGCAACCTGGAGTTCCTCGGACGGATAGATCACCAGGTGAAGATCCGCGGGCTGCGCATCGAACTGGGCGAGATCGAGCAGGCTCTGCATGAGCTGCCGGGCGTGCGCGAGTGCGTCGTGGCGGCTTCGGGCCTCGGTGAGGGACAACGCCTGGTGGCCTATGTGGTGCCCGACGAGCATATAGCCAGCAAGGAAGGATTGACCGAAGGCTATCGTGCAGGGCTCGGCAGTCGTTTGCCGAGCTACATGATTCCGACCGCCTATGTCGTCATGGAACGACTGCCGCTGACACCGAATGGCAAGGTGGACCGGAAGAAACTTCCTGCGCTGGCGGAGCAAGACCTGCGCAAAGCAACTTATGTGGCGCCAAGGAATGAAGCGGAACAAATCTTGTGCCGCTTGTGGCAGGAGATTCTTCGCGTCGAGCAGGTGGGCATTCACGACAACTTCTTCGAGCTGGGTGGACATTCCCTGTTGGCGGTCCGTGTCATCAGCGGGGTGCGGGCGGCGTTTGAGGTCGAGTTGCCTCTGCGCATCCTGTTCGAGCGCATGACGGTGTGCGACCTGGCCGTCGAAGTCATGGCACATCTGATCGAGAAGAAGTCCAAAGAAAACCAGGACGAGATGCTGCTGTCCGACGACACGGAAGAGGTGCTGCTGTGATGAGCGTCCAGGATGTACTGCTGTCGGCGAGCGAGCAGGGTGTTTATTTCTATCTCAAGGACAGCAACCTGGTGCTGCGCGCCAGGAAGGATGCCTTGTCCTCGGAGTTGAAAGAGCAGATCCGGCAGCACAAGGCGCAGATCATCCAGTATCTGGAGGGCACGGCCGACAAACGACGTCGACTGGTGTTGCCCCCCGTACTACCGGCGAGCCGCGCTCAGGCGCTGCCACTGTCCTTCGCCCAGCAGCGGTTGTGGTTCATCGATCAATTGGGGGACGGGAGCGCGCAGTACAACGTCTCCGGGCGGTTTCTGCTGCAAGGAATGTTTCAAGAGGATGCGTTCAAGGCAGCGCTGCGGCGAGTGCTGGATCGGCACGAGGTGCTGCGCACTCGGTTTGTGGAACAGGACGGCGAGGCGCGACAGGTCATCGCGTCGGAATATGAGCTGCCGTTTACTCGCCATGACCTGTCGGCGCTGCCGGAAGCTTCCAAGGCGGCGGAAGTTCAGCGGCTGATGCGTGAGGAAGCGACTCGTCCGTTCGATCTGGGCGCGGATTTGATGTTACGGGTGCAGCGGCTGCAACTGTCCGAGGATGTCCATCTCATTCTCTACACCTTGCATCACATCGCGAGCGACGCCTGGTCGCGAGTGATCCTGCAACGTGAGCTGAGTGTGCTGTACGCGGCGTACTGCAAGGGCGAGCCCGATCCGTTGCCACCGCTCACGATCCAGTACGCCGACTACGCCGTGTGGCAACGGCAGTGGCTGGAAGGTGAGGTGCTCGAACAGGCGTTGTCGTATTGGAAGAAGCAGCTCGCCGATCCCCCGGCAGTGCATAGCCTGCCGCTGGACAAGCCCCGACCGGTCAAGCAGCGCCATGTCGGTCGGACGCATCGGTTGGTGATCGGACCGACGGTTGCGGCCGGCATCGCCGAGCTCAATCGTAAACACAACACCACGTTGTTCATGTTCATGCACACGGCGTTCGCGCTGTTGCTGAGCCGTTGCAGCGGGGAACGAGACATCATTGTCGGCGGCGCGATCACCGGTCGCGTGCATCGAGATGTGGAAGGGCTGATCGGGTTCTTCATCAACGATCTGGCTTTGAGACTACAGATCAAAGGCGCGCCCGGGTTCACCGAGCTGTTGAAGCAGCACCGGGAAACAATCCTGGATGCCTATGCGCATCAGCATGTGCCGTTCGAGATGCTGGTGGAGGAACTCAACCCGCCACGGAGCATGAGCTACAGCCCGCTGTTTCAGATCAAGCTGGATGTTCAGAACAACGAGGAGGCCAAGCTGTCGCTGGTGGACCTGGAAGTGCTGAACACGCGGGTCGAAGCAAGCGCGTCGCAGTCTGAGCAGGAGCACAGCGTGCGGCACGACTTGTATGTCAGCGTGTCGGAACAACAGAACGGCATCTCGGTGACCTGGCGTTACAACACGGATTTGTTCCTGCCGGAGACGATCGCGCGATTGAGCGAGAACTTCGAGACGCTGCTGGAGAGCATCGTCGCGTCGCCATCGCAGTCGGTGCTGAGTTTGCCGCTGCTGACCAAGTCGCAACAGCAGCGGCTGTTGATCGCAGGTCAAGGGCCGCAAGTTTCTTATCCGCAAGGCCAGTGTCTGCATCAGTTGTTCGAAGCGCAGGTGGAGCGCAGCCCGGACGAAGCGGCGGTAGTGTCGCGTGACGAGACGCTCTCGTTCCGTGAGTTAAATCAGCAAACCAATCGATTAGCGCATTACCTGCTAGCGCACGGTGCAGGCCCCGGTGCGCGTGTGGCGCTGTGTGCAGAGCGCTCTGTGGACATGGTCGTGGGTTTATTGGGGATATTGAAGTCGGGCGCCGCCTATCTGCCGCTCGATCCGGCCCATCCGCCGGCGCGACTGAACTACATGCTGGAGGACAGCGGCTGCCGCTGGGTGTTGACCCAGGGTGAGTTGATGAACTCGATATCGTGGGGCGAGCGGCGAGTGCTGCCGATCGATGCGGAGCTGCGCGAGCCCTTGCTGAAAGGCTTTGGCGGTCACAATCCGACACTGGTCGGCATGACGTCCAAGCACCTGGCCTACGTGATCTACACCTCCGGCTCCACTGGCCAGCCCAAAGGCGTGATGGTCGAGCACGAGGGCGTGGTGCGTTACTGCGATCACGCACGAGAACGCTACTACCCTTCGGACCTCGCGGGCTCGCTGGTCGCGACCTCATATGGCTTCGATCTGACCGTGCCTGCGCTCTACGTGCCACTCATCGCCGGCGGACATCTGCGCTTGCTGGAGGAAGGTCGGGAGTTGGAAGAGCTGGCGCAAACGTTGCTCAGCGCACAGCGCCCGTACCTGCTGCGTCTGACGCCCAGTCACGTGACGGGAATGCTGCCGTTACTCACCGGCCAACAGAGTGCGTGCGCTCATGTGCTGGTGATCGGCGGTGAAGCGTTACCGGTGGCGGTGGTGCAATCCCTGCGTGCGAGCCTGCCGAAGGCAAGGATCTATAACCACTACGGCCCCACCGAATCGATCGTTGGTTGCAGTTTGCTGCCGTTATCGGAAGAGACAGAGCAGCACTGGGCACACAGTGCCGGCTACTGTTCGATCGGCACCGCGCTGGGTCACAAACAACTGCTGGTGTTGAACGCCGAGATGCAACTGGAGCCGCCGGGCACGCCGGGCCAGTTGTATGTCGGTGGTGAAGCACTGGCTCGCGGTTATCTCGGCCAACCGGCGCTGACCGCACAGAAGTTCTGGAGCAATCCCTATTCCGAAAGCAACGGCGCCCGGCTGTATGCGACCGGAGACCGAGTGCGATGGCGGCCCGATGGCAACCTGGAGTTCCTCGGGCGCCTGGACCAGCAGGTGAAGATCCGTGGGTTGCGCATCGAACTGGGCGAGATCGAACAGGGCTTGTTAGAACTGTCTGGCGTGCGCGAGTGCGCCGTCATCGTCTCCGGCGAAGAGCAGCGCTTGGTCGCGTATGTCGTGCCCGACGAAGATCCCGCCAACGGTGCGGAAGACGACGCGGCGTTGGTCCAGCGCAAGGAACGGTTGATCGAAGGCTATCGCGATGGCCTCGGTCAGCGATTGCCGGCCTACATGATTCCGCAGGTCTATGTGTTCCTGTCACGCCTGCCGTTGACCGTACACGGCAAGCTCGATCGCGAGGCGCTGCCCGCCCCCGACGAGGGTGACTTGGTGAAGTCGCGCTATGTGGGGCCGAGGAATCCCACCGAAGAGAAGCTCTGCCTGCTGTGGCAGGAAGTGCTCAAGGTCGGTCGCGTCGGCATCGAGGACAACTTCTTCCTGCTGGGCGGGCATTCGTTGTTGGCTGCACGTTTGGTGAATTTGATTCGTCAGGAGTTCGCGACCGAGCTGCCACTCCGCGCGCTGTTCGAAGCGCCGACGATTGCCGCCTTGAGTGAGCGTCTCAGTGCAGCCCCGGAAGTTTCCTTCACGCTGCCGCCCGTGACGCCGGTATCTCGCGATCAACCGCTACCCTTGTCATATGCGCAGCAGCGCTTGTGGTTCATCGATCAACTGGGCGAAGGCAGTGCCCAGTACAACATCGCCGATCGTTTCCTGCTGCAAGGGGAGTTCCACGAGCACGCGTTCGAGCAGGCGCTGCGCACGCTGGTGGATCGGCATGAAGTGCTACGAACTCGATTCGTAACCATCGACGGTGAACCGCGTCAGGTCATCGTCCAGGATTATGAGCTGCCCTTTACACGACGCGATCTGTCGAAGCTGACGCTCGAAGAAGAGGACGCCGAGGCCCAGCGGTTGATGGGCGAGGAGGCCGCGCGTCCGTTCGACTTGAGCAACGACCTGATGGTGCGCGTGCAGTGGCTGAAGTTTGCGAACGATCAGCACCTGATCATGTACACCATGCATCACATCGCGAGCGACGGCTGGTCGAAGGAGATCCTCCAGAGTGAACTGAGTGCGTTGTACGACGCATACCGCCACGGTCGGCCGAATCCGCTGCCGCCGCTGAAAGTCCAGTACGCCGATTACGCCCAGTGGCAACGCAAGTGGTTGCAGGGCGAGGTGCTGGAGAAACAGCGGTCGTACTGGCGTACGCAGCTGTCCGGCCTGCCGGCGTTGCATTCGTTGCCGCTGGATTATCCACGACCGGCGCTGCAAACGTTCGCGGGCCGACGCTTGCCACGGATCCTGGGCAAGGCCTTGACCGAACGGATCAAGGCCCTGTGCGAAGCGCGCGAAGTGACGTTATTCATGTTTTTGCAGACGGCGTTCGCCGTGCTGCTCGGTCGCTACAGCGGCTCGACCGATATCGTGATGGGCTCGCCGATGGCGGGCCGCACCCACAAAGATGTGGAAGGCGTCATCGGGTTCTTCATCAACACGTTGCTGTTGCGAACGAATCTGTCGGGCAACCCCACGTTCGGCGAGCTGCTGGCGGCGAACAAGACCGTCATTCTGGATGCGTACGCCAATCAGCACATTCCGTTCGAGATGCTGGTCGATGAGCTCAACCCCCAGCGCAACCTCAGTCACAATCCGTTGACGCAGATCCTGATCGTGGTTCAGAACAACGAGAAGGGAAAGTTCGGTCAGGACCTGTTGCCGGCGAGCGCTGCCCCCCTCGAGGAACACGCCGAGGCTCAAGAGAGCCTGGCCACGCCGAATCGGCTTAGAAACACCCGGTTCGATCTGGAGCTGCACGTCACCGAGGTGAGCGACGTGCTGTCCCTCGGGTGGTTTTATAACGAAGCCTTGTTCCGAGAAGACACCGTCGCCCGCCTGGCGGGCAGCTTCGAGGTGCTGTTGAACAGCATCCTGGCCACGGTCGACAGAGGCGCTGCTCGCCCGGTTCGCGACCACGCCGATGCATCTTCACAACGAAACGCGTTGCCGGCGAATGTGCCGCCGCCGCTTGCAGCGGACATCGCTTTCACCGCCAAACCTGCGACTGCCTTGGCTCTTGCGTCCGAGGGCCAGAAACATCACTGGCGCCGGAGCAGAAGAAAGTACGCGAATGGCAGCGGTCACCAGGGCGGCGGCAACATCACGCGGTCGTGGCGTCTGCAGGGCGAGCTCGATCCAGAGGTGCTTCGACGCAGCCTGCTGGAGATCGTGTCTCGTCATGAAACATTGCACACGCGCTTCGAGCAGCGCAGTGGTCAGCTGGTAACGATTGCATCCCCGCCGAGCGAGTTCGACTTGGCGACGGAGATCGTCGGATCGGAAGCCGAGCTGCGGGCAATTCAAGCAGCTGAGCAGCGCGTTGCCTTCGATCTATCGTATGGCGACTTGTATCGCATCCGGCTGCTGAGGCAAGCCAGCGGCGGCAGCGTAAAAGCAACCAACAGCCACGTGCTCGTGCTGACGATGCACCGGAGCATCGCGGATGAGTTGTCCGCCGAGATATTCATTCATGAGCTCGCGGAACACTACCGGCGGTTCAAGCAAGGGCACGTACCGGCCGCGGGCCTGACCCTTCAATACGTCGATTACGCCTATTGGCAGCAGCGCTGGCTGGAAGAAGGGAAGTTCGATTCGCAACGGACGTATTGGCGTCAGCAGTTGGCGGGCCTACCGGTTTTGCATCTGCCGACGAAGACATCGCGAACGGACGCCTCGGATCAGGGAGCAAGAAAGACGCACGTCATTCCCAGCGAGTTGTCCGTGCGCATCCGTACGTTGGCCAAGCGTCATGCCGTGTCGTTCTCGACGGCTTTGATGTCCGTCTTTGGCATGGTCCTGTCGCTGTACTCACGACAATACGACTTCGCCATCGCGACCCGAACGCCCAACCGACGGGCTCGCGGGACGGCGGCGATGATTGCTCCGCTGGCGCATACGCTGTTGCATCGAATGGATTTGAATGGAGACCCACGCCTGTCGGAGGTGCTGCAACGAGATCAGGCGACCGTCGTGCAGGCGTACAACCATCAGGATTTGCCGTTCGAGACGCTGTTGCAGGACCTCCATCCCGACGTTGATGACGGCGCCTCTCTGTCTCCAGTGTTCTTCGACTTACACAGCCCGCGTCTGCCCCGGCCGCTGCCGGGTCTTTCGATCGCCGCGGCGAACAGTGGGGCTCACGGCTTCGATGCAGAAACGAGCTGGCAAGATGAACCAACGAGCTGCCAGTACGATCTGTCACTGGTCTTGTCGGAAACGCGCAGCGGCACGGTTGCCACCGTGGAATACAAGACCGAGCTGTTCGATGCGCAGCTGATCGAACGGATGCTGTGCAACTACCACCGATGCCTGGAGCGGCTGGTCGCGGACTCGGACAGTCGGCTGTCCAGCCTGGAGCTGATCGAGTCGCAGATCGGCAGGCTGGATGTTCTCGGCCGCGAGGAACGGCGGCGTCTGCTCCAGCACGATAAAGAAGCGCAACATTCCTCCACGGTCGACCGATGCGTACACGAGGTATTTGAAAAGACCGTCGAGAATGCCCCGGATGAGATCACGCCAACGCAGGCGGGGCGTGACTTTTCTTATCGCGAGCTGAATCGCCGTGCCAACGAGGTGGCGCATTACCTGGTAGCGCAGGGGATCAGTAAGGAGTCGAGAGTCGGTTTGTTTGACGACCGCTCCGTGGAGATGACCGCGGGTGTGTTGGGAATATTGAAGGCCGGTGCGTGTTACGTGCTGCTGGAACCAGACCTGCCGCTCGCTCGCCTCGCGCACTTGATCGAAGACAGCAACATGAAATTGCTGTTGCTGTCCGCCGCCGCAACAGAGGCTGACGGCGATATTGGCGACGCATTGTCCGAGATGCTGGCACCTGCAGCGAATGCTGAGTCTTCGGCGCGAGTGCGACTGGTTGCTCTGAAGAGCTTGTTCGCGGGCGGTCGCGATCAGCGTCCGGATGTTGACGTGAGTCCGCTCAACCTCGCATGCATCGACTATCGAGACAACGAGGCCGGCATCCCCGAGGGCGTGGCTCGAACACACGGGGACTTGCTCAGCGTCTTCGACGTTACCCAGCTCGGCAGAGGAGCCAAGCGCCAGCGAACGGATCACGCGAAGACCTACATCCTGACCTCGGACGCCGAACTCGCGCCAATAGGTGTGATCGGCCATCTATGTCTCGCGGGCACGAACCTGGCCAGAGGATATCTCGGCGAGGCCGCGGCGACGGCCAGCATGTTTGCTCCAGATCCGTGCTCCGACGAACCCGGCTCTCGCGTGTATCACACAGGTGACTTTGCGCGACGGTTGCCGGACGGCACGGTGGAGATCATCGGAAAAGGATCTACACTTTCTCGACAGACGCGCGGCGAGAGCGATTCGCAGCTCATTGAAGGCGTCTTGCGACAGCATCCGGACGTTAAACACGCTGCGGTGCTGACCCCAGTGCAGGTGGACCAGGTCAACGACGTACTGGCGTATGTGGTCACGGAACCGGCAGGCGAAGACGAACTCGAACCCGCCGGCCTGTCAACCCAACTGCGTCGACAGCTACGCCAGCAAACACAACCGCACCGCCTGCCGTCGAAAATCATCCGGCTGGCCACCATGCCACTCACCAGCAAAGGTGAGATCGACAAACGCGCACTGCCTTCAATCAATCCCGGTGGAGCCGCCGACCGCGAGCCACCCAGTGGCGAGTTGGAAGCGCGGTTGGCCCTAGTCTGGCAGGAGGTCTTAGGTATAGAGAAGGTCGGTCGACACGACAACTTCTTCGACGTCGGCGGACATTCGCTGCTGGCGGCGCGACTCGTCAACCTGATCCGGCAGGAATTCTCGGCAGAACTGCCGCTGCGAGCCCTGTTCGAAGCCCCGACGATTGCCTCTTTGAGGGAACAGGTCAGCGCCGCGCAGGGCGCGTTGGTCCTGCCGCCAATAACGCCGGTGCCTCGCGATCAGCCGCTGCCGTTGTCGTACGCGCAGCAGCGGTTGTGGTTCATCGACAAGTTGGGCAAGGGCAGTGCCCAGTACAACATGCCGGACAGCCATTTGCTGGACGGTGAATTCCAGTTGAGCGCGTTCAAGCATGCGCTGGCGACTGTGCTGGAACGTCACGAAGTGCTTCGCACTCATTTCGTAGAGGAGAACGGTGAGCCGAGGCAGGTGATAGCGACGAGCTACGCGCTGCCCCTGCAATTGCACGACTTCTCGAAGCTGAGCGAGCAGGAGCGAATGAACGAAGCGGGGCGGCTGATGCGAGAAGAGTCGCGGACGCCGTTCGATCTGAGCCGCGATCTGATGCTTCGGGTGCGTGTGCTGAAGCTCTCGGAGCAGAGCCATCTCGTCTTGTACACGATGCATCACATCGCCAGTGACGGTTGGTCGCGGGGAATTCTCAGGAGCGAGCTAGGTGCGTTGTATAGTGCCTACTCAAGCGGCAAAGAGAACCCGCTGCAGCCGCTCCCGATCCAGTACGCCGACTATGCGCAGTGGCAGCGTCGCTGGTTGCAAGGAGAGGTGCTCGATAAGCAGCTGTCGTACTGGCGCGAACAACTATCGGATCTACCACCGGTGCATGGTTTGCCGCTCGACCGGCCGCGGCCGACGGAGCAAACATTCCGAGGCAGCACGGAACGCTTTGCGTTGCCTGCGTCTCTATCGGAGAAGCTGCAAGTCCTGAGTCGAGAGCAGGGCGCGACATTATTCATGACGTTGCTGTCGGCGTTCGCAGCGCTGCTGGGGCGCTATTCAGGCCAGCACGACGTCGCAGTGGGCACGCCAATCGCAAATCGACCGCGGCGAGAGACCGAAGGGCTGATCGGCTTCCTGCTCAACACGTTGGTGATGCGGCATGACTTGCGCGGGGATCCCACCTTCGTGGATCTATTGAAGCGCACGCGAGAGATGGCATTGCAGGCGTATGCGCACCAGGATATTCCGTTCGAACAGCTGGTGGAGAAGTTGAACCCCCAGCGCAGCCTGAGTCATTCACCGCTGTTCCAGGTGATGTTCATGTTGCAAAACGCACCGTCGCAGACGCTGGCGCTGCCCGGCCTTGCGATACAGCCGCTGCGAACCGAGAAGACCACAACAGCAAGCGCAGCGGTTGCGAAAGAGGGAACGGCACGCTTCGACTTGACGCTGAGTGTTACCGAATCGCCGGCAGGTCTGGCGGGAAGCCTGGAGTACAACGTCGACCTTTTCGAGCGGAGCACGATCCGGCGGATGTTGGATCACTATGCTCGGTTGCTGGAGGCGCTGGCCAACTCGCCGGACGTGCCGCTGTCCCGGCTGCAAATGTTGAACGAGGACGAGCGACAACGTCAGCTCGTCGAGTGGAACGCGACCGCGCGTGCGTATCCCGACGATACGTGCATACATGAGTTGGTCGAGGCGCACGCGCGGCTGCGACCGGATGCGATTGCATTGATACACGAGGGCAGGCAGCTCACTTACGCAGAGCTGAACCGACGAGCGAACCGGCTGGCGCATCAACTGATGAAGCGAGGCACCGGCCCCGAGGTGCGAGTGGGGCTGTGCATGCCGCGCTCGGCAGAGATGGTGATCGGTATCCTGGGGATACTGAAGGCGGGCGGATGCTACGTGCCGTTGGATCCGGACTATCCACGCAAGCGTCTGGAATATCTGCTCGAAGATGCGCAGATCGGTCTGGTCGTGACCGAAGCCGATGTACCTGAGTTGTCCGCCAGCGGCGAGTCGGACAACGTGGATCGCAAGGCGTTGGGACTGTGCCCCGATCATCCGGCGTATCTCATCTATACGTCCGCTTCGACCGGGACACCCAAAGGCGTCATCGGTTTACACAGAAGCATCGTCAATCGGGTGAACTGGCTGGCCCATTCGCTGGGCGTAGCCGCTGACGAGGTGCTCTGCCAGAAGACGAGCGTCGCCTTCGTCGATCATGTCGCCGAGATTTTCCAAGCGCTGAGCGCCGGTGTGCCGCTAGTAATCATTCCGCCTGCGCTGTTGCAGTCACCGCAAGCCTTGCTGCGCGACTTGGACGCGCGAGGAGTGACACAGCTCACTCTCGTGCCGTCGCTGCTGAAGAATCTGCTCGAAGGCGGGCAGGGCGAACCGGCGCGATGGCTCAAGTCGATCTACACCAGTGGCGAGGCGCTGCACTTGTCCGGTTTGGAACGCTTCGCCGAATGTTTCCCACGCGCCCGGCTGGTCAACATCTACGGCGCCACGGAGATGGGCGCCGATGTGACTTACCAGGAGGTAACGATCGATCCTCCGCACACGGGGCAATGGGCCCGATCGGCAAAGGAATCGACAACACGCAGGCTTATGTCCTCGATGCCGACGGCCAGATGAGCGTGCCAGGTGCGGTAGGCGAATTGCACGTTGGCGGCGTGTGCCTCGCTCGCGGCTATTTCAACCGCGCCAGCGTGACCGCGGAGAAATTCGTTCCTCATCCGTTCAGCCAGCAACCGGGCGCACGCGTTTACCGAACGGGTGATCGGGCGCGATGGCTGCCCGACGGCACGCTGGAATATCTGGGTCGTATCGATCACCAGGTAAAGGTGCGTGGCTTCCGCATCGAACTCGGCGAGATCGAAAGCGCACTGCTCGCACACGAAATTGTGCGCGACGCCGTGGTGGTCGCACGCGAAGACTCCGGCGAGAAGCGACTCGTGAGTTACATCGTGGCGAAGTCAGGCCTGCAAGTGGACTCCGCCGCGCTGATACACGAATTGCGCAGCCATTTGCAGGAGCACCTGCCGGGCTACATGGTTCCATCCGCTTTCGTGGTGCTTGAGAGCCTGCCGCTGACGCCGACCGGAAAGGTCGATCGCAAGTCTCTGCCGGCACCGGATAGTAGTGCGCTGGCATTTCAGGAATACGCGGCACCGGAAGGAGAGGTGGAAGTCGCGCTTGCAAACATCTGGCAAGACCTGCTGCGCGTGGAACGGGTGGGCCGGCAGGACAATTTCTTCGCCCTCGGTGGGCACTCGCTGCTGGCTGTGCAGGTGAGCGCGCGTCTCCGGCAAGAGCTGGGTATCGAGTTGCCCATCGCCATCATATTCAACGCACCCACGCTGACTGGACTGGCACAACATGCGCAGAGGTCCCGATTGATCCTGTTGCCAGATGTCGACGGTGCGGTCGTCTTTGAAGAAGGCGTGATCGAATAACCGGGATCTCTTATTAGAGTGCCGCTCCAGGAGGAACGCATGACTGTCGCCAAGCTGCTGTCCGGCCTGGAGCAACTCAACGTCGATCTGTGGCTCGAAGCCGGGCAACTGCGGTTCAGGGCGCCGAGCAGCGTGATGTCGGAGGATGTGCGGAAGAAATTGAGTCGCCACCGGGCAGAAATCGTTCGCATCTACCAGGAGGCGACCCGACTCGTTGCGCGTAGCTCGACGCAATTCAGCGATGAAGACCTGCCGCTGACACCCCATCAAGCGTGGTACGTGAGCACGTTTGATCCCGAGCGCCACGATTGGGCGATGACCGTTGCGCTCGACGCTCCCTGGCCTGTCTCGGATGAGGTACTACACGCCACGCTGTGCGAGTTGGCACAGGAGCACGATGTGTTCCGCATTCGGCTCTATCGAGCGCCGGACGGGCGTTGGGCACAGCGCCTGCTGCCGAGATCGGAGGACATTCCAGTTACGGTTCTCGACTTGCCCGGGTTGGAGCCGACGGCACGACACCGCGCCATCCACGAAGCCGGTCACCGGGCACAACAGAGTCTGAACAGTCTTAGCGGACCGGTGATCGCGCTGGCACTTTGCCGATGGGGCGAGGGTGAGCCCGACAAGATCATCTTTTCGCTCCATCACTACAGCGTCGACAAATATTCCCTGAATCTTTTCATCGGCGAGTTTCTGCGCGTCTGTCAACGGCGAATCGCCGCTAAGCAACCGGGCGTGCGTCCAGCGGCGGCGAGCTATCGAGATTACGTGATCGGCCTTTACGTCTACACGCATCGACTGTCCGTCGTGGCACGTTCGCTCGCTTTCTGGTGCGACCCGGTTCGTGTTCGCCGTTTGCCGCGACTGCCCGTGGATATGCCGAACGGGCGGCATACGGATGTGAATTCCCGTCGCATTTCCATTGCGCTGGACCCGTCGCTGCGCCAGAAGGTGGTGAAGTACATCCGTTCCCAAAAGGGAGTGGTCTTCAACGACCTGCTGTTGTTCGGCCTGGCACAGGCTTTCTTCCGCTGGACGGGAGAGCGAGCGCTGCGACTGGACCTCGAATATCAAGTGCGCATCGGCTTGCTGCCGAGAATGGACCTGCTCGGAACCATCGGGGCGGCCACGGTCAAGTTCCCGATGTTGCTGAATGTCGACCCCGATGGCGGAATGGAGGACGCTTTGGAAGAGTTGCGCAGCTCCGTGCGAGAGACAGTCGACAACGCGCTCGGCTACGGTTTCCTGCGTTATACCTGCACCGATCCGGAGATCCGCCAGCGGCTGAACGCATGTGCTTCTCCTCAGGTGTTCGTCAACAACCGCTCGACCTTGGGCGCGAGTAGAACTGCCGAAGCACCGCGAGTCGCCATGAAGTCGCTGAGCTTCCCGCAGCCTGGCGTCCGCGAGAATCCGGTTTCCTATGACCTCATGATCGAGTGCGACGGTTCAGAGGACCGGCTGGTGGTGACCTGGGTCTACAGCAGCGCCATCCACCACGAACAGACGATTCGGACGCTCTCGTCCGACTTCTTCGCGGCACTTCAGGCGCTCACAAGTTGTAACCAGTTTGCCGCAATGTCGTAACTTAAAAAGTTGTGGTACCTGTCCGGCGCGACCCGCACTCTAAGTAGCTAAGAAGGTCGCGCACCCAACGGACAATGCCGCCGAGTCGGTCCCAATCAGCCTGGGTCGGGAAGCTCATCGCCGAGTATGGCTCGGCGTTGTATGCATTCTTCCGTCGTCGGACGCGTGTTCAGCACGACGCCCAGGACCTGGCGCAAGAGGTTTATCTGCGCCTGCTTCGGGTCAACGACGTCGACGCCGTGCGCAACCCCGAAGCCTACATGTTTACCGTTGCTGACAATTTGCTGAAGGAACGCGCGGTGCTCGCGCGTCGGCAGGGACGCCCTATCGACTGGAGCGAATCGCTGGAAGAGGAGCTGAAGGCGCACGATCCGGCGGTGGAGCACGACGTCGACAGCGCCTTGCGCACCAAACGCTTGAGCGAGGTGTTCGCCGAGCTGAGTCCCAAGTGTCGCGCCGCTGTCGTGCTTCAGTATCGAGACGAGCAGACGTATGCAGAGATCGCCGCACAGCTGGGTGTATCGACCAATATGGTGAAGAAATACCTGGCGTACGCCGTTGCTCACTGCCGGCGCCGAATGCGCAGCTGGGGCTGAAGGATCATGACGAACGAACACGTGCGCGAGGCGATTTTGCAGCAGGCCGGAGAGTGGTACGCCGCGCATCGCGCCGGCTTGCTTTCCAACACTCAACGGGCCGAATTCCTGGCGTGGTTGAAAAGCTCTCCACAGCACATCGAGGAATACTTCGGCGTGCACGCAGCGGCGAGCCTGCTCGCGGGCCATGTGAAAGCGATGGACGAATACGCGGCGGCCCGGGTCGTCGAGGAAGGATCGGGCGAGATCGACAACGTGGTGCCGTTGTCACGTTCGGATGCGATGGCCGCTGCGCGCGCCATCATTCCGAGACGCCGGAGACTGGTGTCGGTCGCCGCATGCCTGGCGTTCTTCGCGCTTGGCGTCGTCGCGTTCGCGTTTCGAGACGTGATGTTGTTTGGTTCCGGTCAGACGTATCGCACCGTGCACGGTCAACAGGGATCCTGGCGGCTGCCCGATGGGTCCGTCCTGCATTTGAACTCCGAATCCAGCGTCACGGTGCGAATGACCGACGCGGAGCGAGTGCTCACCGTTCACCAGGGGCAGGCGCTGTTTCAGGTCGCGCACGATTCGGCCAGGCGTTTTCGAGTCGCGGCCGGCGCCGCCAACATCGTAGCCATCGGTACGCAGTTCGATGTGCGTCGGGACGCACAGTCCGAGCAGGTCACCATCATCGAGGGGCGGGTCGCCGTGACGAAAGGCGACGCTCCGCCGATCGAGTCGCCGGCGCTCGACGTCCCCGGTGCGGTTTCGCTCGGCGCGGGCGAGCAATTGGAGATTCACGCGGAGGGCGTGTCGGCGCCTCGCAAGGTCGACCCCAAGCAGGTCAGCGCATGGACCAAAGGGCAGATCATTGTCGAAGCGACACCCTTGTCTGAAATAATCGTGGAGTTCAATCGTTACGCCGCCGTGCCGCTTGAAATCGCGGATCCCGAGCTGCGCGACCTGGAATTGAGCGGCGTGTTCGACGCGTATGACGTCGAGTCGTTTCTGGAGTTCATGCGCCGGCTCGACGACGTCGCTGTCGAAGCAACGCCGACGCGGATTCGCTTTCATCATCGGGCAGTCGCTACGACGGCGCCGGCCGAATTGACCACGCAACACTAAGTTGCAAAGTCAGGGTGCCCGATTCGATCCGAGCGCACTCTATAGTCGGAAAGAGATTCGAAAAACAAATCAGGAGGGAACCATGACGCGGGGATACGCTCGTTTGTTGAGTGTCGCAGTCGCAGCCATTCTGGGCGCGACCTCCGTTGCTGCTTCGGCGGCGGAACGTTGGCTGCCGTCCATCGCGGCACAGCCGCTCGATCGTGCCTTACAGCAGTTCGCGCGGGCGAGCGGCATCCAGCTGGCCTATGTCACGTCCATATCTCGCGGCCGGCGCTCGCAAGGATGTCCTGGTGGGCTGTCACCGGAAGATGCGCTCGTGCAGCTGCTGGACGGCACCGGACTCACGTTCGAGTTCATCAACAACCGCATGGTCCGCATTCACAACCTGCGGGCCGAAGCCGAAGTCCGGCTCGTCTCTCTGCAAGCGGCTCCCGAGATCGATGCGAATCCTCCGCAACTTGCGGCATCGGCAAAGGCCGAGCCGGAGACTGTCATCGACCCTACTGAGACCGTGCTCGTGGTCGGCACGCGTTCGACCATCGTACGCAGCAACACCGAGACGCCGGCGCCGGTCGATGTGATCGAAACCAAGGAGCTGGAACGTACCGGGCAGGCCGACCTGACCCAGATGGTGAGCTACACCGCGCCGTCGTTCAATTCGGCGAGACAGACGATTGCGAATGGCACGGACCACATCGATCCGGCCACGTTACGCGGGCTCGGACCCGATCAAGTGCTGGTGCTGATCAACGGCAAACGACAGCACACGACGGCACTGGTGAACGTGAATTCGACCGTCGGTCGCGGCTCGGTCGGCTATGACATGAACACCGTGCCGGCCGCGGCGATCGAGCGAATCGAAGTGCTTCGCGATGGCGCGGCGGCTCAGTACGGATCGGATGCAATCGCCGGTGTTGTAAACATCGTGCTGAAGTCCGCGACCGACACGGGCTCGTTCAACAACCGCATCGGCCAGACCAAAGAGGGCGACGGCGAAACGTACGTGGGCAGCCTCAACTACGGCTTCGGCCTGGGCGAGGAAGGCTATCTCAACACCACGCTCACGTTCAGCGATCGCGAGCCGACGGATCGCTCGGGAACTTACAACAACACTGTCTATCTGGCCCCACTGCCGGCGACGCGCTTCTTCACACCGCTGACACCCGCCGAACAAGCCAGACAGCAAGCCGACAACGCCCTGGTCGAGCAACGTGGCTTCGATCGCAAGGCCATGATCGTGGGCAACTCGGAATCCCGTAACTACAACGCGTTCTTCAACGCCGGCATGCCGTTCGCGGAAGACTGGAAAGTCTATAGCTTCGGTGGCTACAACCATCGTGACGGACGGGCCGCGGGGTTCTTTCGTTATCCGAACGCGCCGCGCACCAGCAACCTGACCCTCTATCCCGATGGCTACCTGCCGTTCATCGAAACCGAGATCAAGGACAAAACATTCGCGCTCGGCGTGACCCGAGCGACGCACGACGGATGGAACGTCGACCTGAGCAGCAAGTACGGCTCGAATTCGATCGCCTTCGACGTGGACAATTCGCTCAATGCGTCGATGGGCAATCAGTCGCCGACGCATTTCTACGCCGGCGAGCTGAGCTTCTCCCAGTACACCACCAATCTCGATGTGTCGAAGCAGCTGGGAGCCATCGGCTTCGTCGATACGTTCAACATGGCGTTCGGCCTCGAATATCGCGTCGATGAGTATGGAATCTCGCCGGGCGAGGAAGCGTCCTGGCGCGATTACAATCCGCCGGGCACACCAGCCGCGCAGACGCTCGCTTCGGGTGTGCAAGTGTTCGGCGGCTTCCGGCCGAGCGACGCCGCTGACGAATCGCGCGACAGTATCGGCGTGTATGCGGACTTCGAAAGCGACCTGACCGAGAAACTGCTGGTCGGCGCGGCGGCGCGCTTCGAAGATTACAGCGACTTCGGGTCGAACCTGTCCGGCAAGCTCGTCGGCCGTTACATGTTCACCGATGCATTCGCGCTGCGCGCCGGCATCAACAAGGGATTCCGTGCGCCCTCGCTCCACCAGAGCTACTACAGCGCGGTGAGCACGCAGTTCATCACGATTGGCGGCGTCAACCAGCAACGTGAAGTGACCACCGTTAGAAACGATGCGGAGATCGCGCGGCGCCTCGGCATTCCGGAGCTGGAGCCGGAAACGTCGCTCAGTTACAGCATCGGCGTGACCTCGAACATCAGCGATTCGATGGTGCTGACCCTCGATGCCTATCAAATCGACATCGACGATCGCATCGTCATCTCGGGGCGCTTCAGCAGTTCGGTGCCGCAGCTGGCGCAATACTTTGCGGGCACGAATATCACTGAAGCGCAGTTCTTCACCAATGCCATCGATACCCGCACGCGCGGCATCGACGCGATCCTCACGTATCGCCACATGTTCGAGAGCGCGCACGTGCTGAGCGCGAGCCTGGCGCTGAACTACAACGAGACCGAGATCAAAGGCGGCGCCGCCGGCGTGAGGACGCCGCAGCAGCTGCAAGGCCTCGGTGAGACCTTGTTGAATCGCGAAGAGCGCGGGCGCATCGAGGTGAATCAACCGCGAGACAAGGCGATCCTGAGCCTGAACTATCAGGCCGACAAAGCGAGCGTTCGTTTGCAAGCGACCCGCTTCGGCGAGATCACGACCATTGCGCCCCAGGATCCGGCGCAGGATCAAACGTTCTCGACCAAGGTGCTTACCGATGCTTCGATCTCCTATCAGCTCACCGACCATCTGGGGCTGACGATCGGCGCCAACAATCTCTTCGACGTGTATCCCGACAAAGTGCGTGACCCGCGACTGACCAACGACGGCACGGTGCCCTACAGCCGTTTCGCGACCCAGTTCGGTTTCAACGGCGCGTACTACTTCGCCGGGGCCAACTTCACGTTCTAACGCCACGCCGCTGCCAGCGGCCTTCGTAGCGAATCGAGCCCCCGCTCATTCGCTCGACGGCCCCGTGCGGCCTACGCAAACGCAGGACCTTTGAATTCAACCGGAAGCCCGCTCTTGAAAGTTCGACATCAGGTGCTCACGTTTCTGGTCGCGCTCTCGGCGATCACCTACATCGATCGCACGTGCATTTCGCTCGTGGCCGCCGACATGAAGCGCGATCTCGGCATCGACAACGATGCGTGGGGTTGGGTGCTGAGCGCGTTCGCGCTGTCGTACACGCTGTTCGAAGTCCCGACCGGCGCCATGGGCGACTTGCGTGGGCCGCGCCGAGTGTTGACGCGGGTGGTGTTGTGGTGGTCGTGCTTCACGGCTCTGACCGGCCTTGCGTTCAACTGGCTGTCGCTGGTCGTCATTCGCTTTCTGTTCGGCGCAGGCGAGGCGGGTGCTTATCCGAATGCATCGATCGTGGTGTCACGATGGTTTCCTCGCCAGGAAACGGGTGGCGTGCAAGCGCTCATCTGGGCAGGGGGGCGGATCGGCGGCGTGCTCGCGCCGCTGATGGTGATTCCGCTGCTGCTGCATTTTGGCTGGCGCTTTTCGTTTCTGCTGATGGGCGTGCTCGGCGTCGTCTGGGCGGTGCTCTGGTACCGATGGTTTCGTGACTTTCCGAAAGAGCAGCCGAGCGTTTCGAGCGCCGAGCTGGAGTACATCGAAGCGAACCGACGTTTCAAACGGGCTCGTCATGAAATCCCGTGGCGCCAGTTGTTCTCCGACCGCAACACCTGGGCGCTGATGCTGATGTTTCACTTCTATATGTATGGCGCCTACTTCTTCACCGGCTGGCTGCCCATCTACCTGCTCGAAGGCCGACAGTTCGCAACCGAGGACATGCAGCTGTTCGCGGCGCTGCCATTTTTTCTCGGCGCGATCGGTTGTTGCTGTGGCGGCTTCGTCAGCGACTGGCTCGCGAAGCGTCACGGCTTGAAGTTCGGCCGTCGCTGCGTGGGCATCATCGGCATGGGCCTGTCGAGCGCCATCATCCTTTCGGCCGCTCTCGCAACCGAACACCGGACCGCCGGGTACCTACTCGCGCTCGGTATGGGCTGCAAGGATCTAACGCTGCCGGTCGCGTTCGCTGTTTGCATCGACATCGGTGGCGATCGCGCCGGCACCGTGAGCGGCGCGATGAACATGGTCGGCCAGCTCGGCGCGGTTTTTCTCGGCGTGATGTTCGGCTACGTCGCGCACCTGACCGGCGATTTCAACAAGCCGCTTTATCTGATCGCGTTCCTGCTCCTGTGCGGCAGCCTGATGTGGTTGTTCATCGATCCGACCAAGCAGATCCGCTGGGACGACGACGGCGATCGCGAGCGGCCGCACGACGAGGTGTTGGGATCGACGGTGGTCGACAAGGTGGCTTAGCGAGTCGAGCGGGATTTGTTTGTTTGGATTCGGCGCAGCTCATTGGACTCCCGGAGGAACTATGCGTTTTACGAATCGCAATCAGTGGTCGGTGGAGCAAGTTCGCGTCCTGCGCGCGCTTGCCAGTCAGGGCTTGCCGGCGGATCGTATCGCCGCCGAGCTCAAGCGGTCGGAATCGGCCGTTCGTAACAAGGCGTGCATGCACGGCATCTCACTTCGGCTGCCGCGTCCGTGTGACGCCTCGACTTGATTTACAACACCGCACCGTTGAGGTAACTGCCGGGCACGGCAATGGCGTTGTTGCATGTTGTGTTGGGGACACCTTGCGCAATCCACCCACGCTGGCATCGCCACCGGGCGCGCGAGCTGCCTGGCGATGCGCTTTATCTCAATCGAACGATGCTCGATTCCAGTGCGCTCCCGAAGTCTGACGCATGTATTGCGATAAATATATGCCATTAAATTAAGAACAAAGTGGTTATAAGACGACGGTTGTATAACCAGTTAGCCTGCCTCGAACCTGAATAAAGCTCTACATGCGCCAATGTAGCGCTTTTTTTCAGCGTTTATGCCCATCACGGTGCACACCGTCGCCAAGCAATGTAGCTTTCATTGCTTAAATCTCAGTTGTATGCTCGAAACACGTCTTGATGCGTCCGTGCAACGGTTGCGTCCGGCACCGGCCAGAAAATTCGACCAGTGAAGGTGGGGGAACAACCACCGATCGAAGCTACGCCGTCGTGGTTGCGCTTCGACGGTGATCCTCAAAAAACAGCAGGAGGACATTTCGATGGCGACCAGAACCGCACTCGCATCGACCGTGAAGCAGGCACTCACGATCGATGCGTCAGAAGGCGCGATTGATTTCTTGCAGACCCATCGACGCAACGCCAGCCGCCTCGCCGGCGCGATTGCGACGACGCTGATTGCCGCGACCCCGACCGCGTTCGCTCAAAGCACGAGCGGTAGCGTGTTTGGTCAAGCAGCATCCGGCGACACGATCATCGTGGAAGGGGATGGAACCGGCTTCCGTCGCGAAATCGCCGTGGGCAGCGATGGCTCGTATCGCGTACCCGCGCTATCGCCCGGCAAATATAAAGTAACGCTGCGTCATGCCGACGGCACGACCGCCGTTCGTGATGGCGTACAGGTCAGCGCGGGCTCCGGCACACCGGTGATGTTCACTTCGACGGCGGGCCATGTCGTCGAGCTGGAGAGCGTCATCGTCACCGGTGCGCGCGTCAACCCGATCGACGTTTCTTCGGTGGAGTCGGTGACGGTGCTCACCGCCGATCAGCTGGCGAAGATTCCAGTCGCACGCGATCTGACGTCGGCGGCGCTGCTCGCACCAGGTGCCGTGCGCGGCGACTTCGCGTTCTCGGACGGCAAGCTCGCTTCGTTCGGCGGCTCGTCGGTTGCCGAGAACCAGTATTACGTGAACGGGTTCAATGTGACCAATTCGTTCCGCGGCCTGAACTTCTCGCGCATTCCATTCGAGGCGATCGCCGAGCAGCAGGTGAAAACCGGCGGCTACGGCGCGGAGTACGGTCGTTCGCTCGGTGGTGTGGTCAGCCAGACGACCAAGCGCGGCACCAATGAATTCCTGTCGGGCTCAAGCCTCTACTACACGCCCGCGTCGCTGCGTGCCAAGACCCGGAACGCGAATTACTCGAATCCGCTCGAACCGACCAGCTTCGGCACGGTGCGCTCGATCAATTCCGAGGAGGAAACCTCCGAGTGGGTCGCCAACGTCTGGGCCAGCGGTCCGCTGGTGAAAGACAAGTTGTTTGCTTTCGCGCTGGTGACGTACGGCGAGCACGAGGAAGACCGCTGGGGCAACGTCACCCAGCTCAACAACACCAATGAAACGACTGAAATGCCGGGTTGGTTGGTGAAGCTCGACTGGTCGATCAACGACACCAACAAGTTCGAGCTCACCAGCTTCTCCGATGAGGACCAGGGCACCAGCAAGGTGTATCGAAACACGCTCGCGTCGGCGAACCGGCTCAGCCTGGTCGGCACTCAAAAAGAGGAGATTGGCGGCACCAACATCGTCGGCAAATACACCAGCTACATCACGGACGACCTGACCGTCTCCGCGTTGTATGGTCACGGCGAGTTCAAGCGCGGGCTCACCATGACAGCGGCGAATGGAACGCGCGTCGCTTATAACGGAGACCTCAGCACGCCCGCCAGCGGTTGTCCGGTGATCGTCGATGCTCGTCCGGCGGGACGCCGCACGGCGACGGGAACCTACGCCAGCACTTGTAACATCACGGCCACGATGCCCAACGCGGGCAGCATCGAACGCCAGGACGCCGGCGACGAACGCGACCAGTTCCGTGTCGACGCCGAATGGCAGCTGGGCACTCACCTGGTGCGCTTCGGTTATGACCTCGACGACTACGAGTCGGTGGCGGGCGAATCGATCGAAGGCGGCCGCCAATGGCGCTACTCGACCACTTCCGCCGGCGTGGACATCGTGCGCCAGCAGATCGTCAACCAGGGTTCCACCGTCAAGGTCGAACAGCGCGCGTTCTACCTCGAAGACAATTGGAACATCACCGAAGATTTCCTGTTCTCTGCGGGTGTGCGCTGGGACAGCTTCGAAAACTTCAACGGGGCCGGCGAAAGCTACGTCAAGATCGACAATCAAATCGGTCCGCGCCTGGGCTTCTCCTGGGACGCCATGGGCGACTCGACCTTGAAGGTTTATGGTAACGCGGGACGCTACGCACTGCCGCTGACCCCGAGTGTCGCGATTCGTGGCGCGAGCGCTTCGTTGTTTACTCGGCAGGACTTCAACTTCACGGGTGTCGATCCGGTCACGGGTGCGCCCACCGGGCTGTCGCCGCGTGGCAATCTCAATTACGTCAATGGCGAATTCGGCGAGGCGAAGAACGCGCAAACGATCGCATCGAAGAATCTCGATCCGATGTATCAGGATGAATTCATCCTGGGCGCGCAGATGCGCATCACCGAGCATCAGAAAGTCGGCGCACGCGCCATCTTTCGTCAGCTGAAGGCAGCGATCGACGACAACTGCGACTACACGCCGATCCTGACCACCGCGGGTTTCACCTTCGATGAAGACAATGGCGTGTGGGTGGATGGCGGCGGTCGCGAAGCTGTGCTTCCGAACGGCGGCTTCCCTTACTGCCGCATGTTCAATCCCGGCGAGGACGCGGTGTTCCTGACCGACTTCTATGACGATGGTACATTGACGCAGACCACAGTCGCCGCCGACTTGCTGTCGCCGAAGGCCCGTCGTACCTACAAGGCACTGGAACTTTTCTGGGACGGCAATTGGGATCGCACCTTCGTGCAGGCCTCCTACACGCTCGCTTTCAGCAAAGGCAACACCGAAGGCGGCGTGAAGTCCGACATCGGCCAGGACGACACGAACGTCACGCAGGACTTCGACTACAAGGAGCTGGCGGTGGATTCGTATGGCTACCTGCCCAACGATCGACGCCACGCGATGAAATTCTTCGGCAGCTATTCGCTCACCGAAGAGTTGGCGGTGGGCACCAACCTGGTGGTGCAATCCGGTCGGCCGAAGAACTGCCTGGGCGTGTTGTATCCCTATCACGGTGGCATCCATGGCTACGGTTCTTCGTTCTTCCGCTGTGGCACGACGACGGCCGGTGGTCGCGATGGTCCGTCGGAAGCACGGCCGCGCGGCACGGCGGGGCGCCTGCCGTGGACATACACGATCGATCTGAGTTTCGCCTATCAGCCGCAATGGGCTGAAGGACTGACGGCGAAGATGGACGTGTTCAACCTGCTGAACAAGCAGGAGCCCGTCGCGGTCGAGGAACGCGCCGAGGACGGCGCCACGGGAACACCGTCGCCAATATATCTGGTGCCTCGCGCATTCCAGACGCCGCGCGAGTTCCAGTTTTCGTTGGTTTATAACTTCTAACGTGTCCTGCGAGAGGAGGGGATTGCCCTCCATACGGCCGCCTCCGGGCGGCCGTATTTTGATGGAACAGACGTCAGGGTCGAAACATCGTCGTCGATGACATCCCATCAACAAATCTGGGCTCGTGCCCAGCAGTGCGAAGAGCGGGGCGCCGCCGCCGAGGCTCGAACACTGTATGAAACGATTCTGGCCAGCGAGCCTCGCCACGTTCCGGCTCGCCTGCGCATGGCGCGTCTGGAGCAAATCGACGACCATTACCTGGAGGCGAAACAACACGTGTGGCGCGCGGCGGATGCCGTACGCGAGCATGGCAGTACCCGTCACATGGCATATGTGACCACGCGCCTGTTGCAATTCGCCGAGGAAGCTGCGGTCGTCTCGCTCATCAAAGCTGTCGATTGGTCGGATCCGCATGTCATTCGCCAATCGGCGGTGCTGGCACAACACTTGTGGCTTGCCGGTGACTATCGGTGTGCGTTGAGTTTCCTGGATGCGATGGCGAGCTGCGCACAGCCGCATCACTTGCTCACGTTCACACGCGCCAGCGTGCTTCGTTATCTCGGCGATATGCAGGCAGCCGAGCAGGAATATGAAGCGTGCCTCGCCCTCTCGCCGGATTTTCCCGACGCGCATTGGGCGCTTGCGACTCATTCACGCGCACCGACACCGTTAGCTCGTGTTCAACGCGTTCGAGACGCACTTGGTCGAGCTGAGGTAGGTGGTGTCCAGCAGGCGCACCTCTTCTATGCGCTGTTTCATGAGTATGATGCGGCGGACGAGCGAGAGGAGGCTTGGTCTGCTTTGTCTCGGGGCGCCGAGATCATGAGTCGGCAGCTTGCATTCGATTCGCGGCTGGAAGCCTCACGACTCGACGCGGTGATGCAATTGCCGGTGTTGCTGCCCTCCGCGGAGATGCACAGCGAGATCGTGCCCATCTTCATCGTGGGCATGCCGCGCACGGGCACGACTTTGCTGGATCGCATTCTGAGCAACCATTCGTCAGTGAAGTCGCTCGGCGAGCGCAACGACTTCTCGGCCGCGGTGAGCGAGGCGTCTGGGCGTTTCTTCCGCTCGCCATTGCATGGCGATCGCTTGCGGTTGCTGAGCGATCTGGACTTCACTCGCGTCGGTCGCCTCTATGAGTTGCGCTTGAGTCAACTGGCGGCGGGTAGCCGATGGGTGATCGACAAGAATCCGCAGAACCTGTTCAACCTGCCGCTCATCCTGCAGGCCTTGCCGCATGCGCGTGTGCTGTGCCTGCAGCGTGATCCGATGGACACCTGCTTTTCCAATTTGAAAGAGCTGTTCCAGGCGGACGCCTATCCTTACAGCTATACGTTGAACGATGTCGCGGATCATTGTCTGCGGGCACGACGGTGGATCGCGCATTGGCAACGGGTCGCGCCACATGCGGTGCGCGTCGTTTCTTATGAGGATCTGGTTCGATCGCCCGAGCCGGTTGCCGCTCAGGTGATCGAGTTTCTAGGGTTGGAACAGCAGAGGGGCTTGCACGAGATCACGCGGAACAACGCGCCGGTTTCTACCGCTAGCAGTAGCCAGGTGCGTGAAAGCATTCACGAGCGTGGCATCGGTGCTTGGAAGCGGTACGAGCAGCAGTTGCGACCACTGCTGACGCGACTGGATGTCTGATGGGTATTCCCGCGAGTGTGCCCGTTGCTCTACGACCGATCCTGGCGCGCGCGGAGGCGCTCGCGGCCCAGCGTGATTTCGACGCTGCCATTGCCACGTATGAACGCGTTCTCTCGCAGGCGCCGGCCGAGCCTTACACGCTCGTGCAACTCTCTTATATGTATTCGCTGCGAGGGAGCTATCGCCGTGCCGAGAGCTTCGCGCTCGCCGCTGCCAATGTCGGAACGACAGATCCTTCCATTCTCGCAGAGCTGCTACCGCGTCTTCGTACATTTAATAGAGCAGCAGAGCTGCTTGCGTGTGTCGAGCGGGCAGGGCCGCTCGATCGAATACCCATTCCTTTGCTAATCGCCATCGGTGCGCAGCTGAGTTATCTCAATCTTCCCGAGCGAGCGATCGATTTCCTCGATGAGGCGCGTCGGGCCGATCCGGACTATCCGGCGACACTGCTGGCGCGCACGCAGATCCTTACTTATCTGGGTCGCTTTGACGAAGCCGAACAGGATGTGACGCGTGCTTTGGTTCGTGCCCCGGAAGTGGCGCAAGGGTATTGGCTGCGTGCGGGTTTGCGGCGACAGAATGCCGATCGTAACCACGTGGATGCGATCAAGCGCGAACTGACACGCCCCGGGCGCACGGCCGAGGACGTTGCGTTGCTGTCGTTCGCGCTTCACAAAGAGCTCGATGACTTGGAACGTTACGACGAGGCCTGGGCCGCATTGATGCAGGGCTGTGGGGCGAAACGGTCACGGCTCAACTATGATCCCCGTGGGATGAAACAACTGTTTGAGGCGTTGGCGACGTTCGACCCGGCGGAGTTTCCGGCTGATGGCGATGTGGCTGGCGGCCCAGTGCCCATCTTCATCGTTGGCATGCATCGATCCGGTACGACGCTGCTTGAGCAGATGCTCGCCGGGCATGCGGATGTCGCTGCACTCGGCGAACTTTATGACTTCACCAGCGCGATGCGTTACACGACCGATCGTCACTGCAAGGGTGTGATCGAGGCGCCGCTCGTGGAGCGGGCGCGTAGTGTTGATTTGAGTGTTGCAGGGAAACGTTATGTGGATGGGGTGAGTTGGAGGCTCGGTGGCTCGCGATACTTCACGGACAAGCTTCCTTCCAATTTCCTCAACGTTGGTTTCATCGCTCACGCGCTACCGCAGGCGAAGATTCTGCACATGGTCCGCGATCCGGTGGAGACTTGTTTCTCCAATCTGCGTGAGCTGTTCTCCGATGCGAATCCGTATAGCTATGATGTTCAGGAGCTCGCTGACTATTACCAGTGGTATGCGCAGTTGATGAAACATTGGCACTCACGCTTTCCCGGGCGGATTCTCGATGTGGAATATGCTCGGTTGCTTACCGAGCCGGAAGCGCAACTGCGTCGAGTGAGTGAGTTCTGTGGCCTCGCGTTTGCGCCGACCATGGTGGAGATTGATTCCCGCCGACGCGGCGTGGTGACGGCGAGTGCTGTTCAGGTGCGCGGCGGGATCCAAACCCGCAATCGGCCTAAGTGGTTACCTTATGAGCGGTGGTTGGGCCGGTGGCTCGACTCGACCTGGCGGTGACCTGAGCAGCAAACATAATATTAGAAATCGGCAGCTCTCTGTGCGGGGCCTGATTGAGAATTTGCGGACTACAGAGTCGAGCTGCGCCGATCAAGGGATCATGGCGGTCTCGAAATGTTCCCAAGTGTGTCGCCGCGAGGGCATCGATGTGCAACCGACCTCACGAACGGCCGGACTCTAAAACTGACCCTACTCAACGCCGGGTGATGTCGGACATAGAGGAGCCGCACGCTTTTCGCGCCATGTAGGCATTCGTACAACTAAGAAACTTCTCCGTCGGTCCAATCCATCATTGGACCGAATCATGCGGGCTGCCTCCTGCCGGCAACGATGATTTGTTCGCTGAGCGCTCGCTGATATTCCTCTTCGCTGATCGCATGCACCGACCGCAGCTTTGCCAGCAGGTCGTCGATCAGCGAACGCAGACCAGGCCCCGGCGTACCGCGCGCGAATGAACTCTGATATTTGATCGGCCCTGGGATCATCGCCACCAGGAAGGCCATCTGGGCCGGCGTCAGCTCCTGAGGTTCGCGACCGAAATAGTGGCGGGCCGCGGGTCGCAGCCCACGCAGGTCCGGTCCCCATTCAATGATGTTCAGGTAGATCTCCAGAATACGATCCTTGCCGAGCGCGGATTCGAGCAAGAACGTAATCGCCAGTTCCTGCAGCTTGCGCCCGACCTCCTTGTCACGTGACAGGAACAGGTTCTTGGCCAACTGCTGGGTGATTGTCGACGCGCCGCGCGCAGCGCCCCCGCGCGACCAGTTGGTGAACAGCGCGGAGGGTAGTTCGCGAAGGTCGATACCACGATGCCCGTAGAAACCCGCGTCTTCTGAAAGCAGCAGAGTGCGCATGAACAGCGGCGGAACGTCGCGCAGGGCGATGAAGTCTGGGGATGAGAGCGAAACATCGACGGGGCGGTGCTGGCCGGGTCCGTCGTCGGAGCGGAATACGAAGTCGCCACGCAGCCGCGAGATCGCTGGAGGCATCTGGCGTGGCGGACTGAAGTTGATCTTCTGGCTCACCACGAGAGTGGCAGGCTCTCCCGGACGTCCGCGTACGCGCACTTCTATCGTGGCCGATCCAAGGTCACCGCTGCCGCGAGGTGCGATTCCCAAACTTTCGGGCACCGCGAGGCCGGCTGCGCCCAGCAGTCGCCCGAACTCTAGCTGCCGCACGCCGAGTGCGACATCGACACTCGGATCGGTATCGATGTCGCGCAGTTTGATCGAGCCCGACAGGTCCGCACCGGCCAACGTCCCGTGGACTTCCGGGATTTCGATCGTGCCCTCGGCGCGCTGCCAGGCGCCGTCGAATCGTAGGGTCACGTCGGTCGCATCGCCGAGCTGTGGTTCGTCGCCGGCGTTATTCGCCAGCGCTCCGAAGCGCACACCGCGCGCGCCGATGTCGACGTGGAAATTGAGCGTATCGGTGCTCGTTCGAAGATTCACCCGGCCGTCCGCGATACCACCATCTAGGAGCGGGTAGCCTTCGCGCCGCACCTCAAGCAGACGGCCGATGTCGAGCCCACGTGCCTCGACGTTCCACCCGCTGCCCACCGAATCCGCCAGCTGGCGAATTGACAGGCCGGCCTGTGGCTCCACCAACGTGAGTTGGAGATCCTCGCCGCGAATGCCGGCCACAGACCAGGCAGTGACTGGCGAGCTGATCCTGAAGCCTGCCGGGCCCACAAGATTGGCAGCGCGAACTGCGAGTCGCAGACGGCCGGGATACGTGGCTGCGATCATGTCGGCATGCAGTCGCACTCCATGGCCGAGGTCGAGATCGAAGCCCTCCAGTCGCAAGAGCGGCCAGACGCCGACGCGTACCGCCCCGATTCGGGCAACCATGCCATGGCGAACAGCTGCGGACTCGATCCGCTCACGGACCGCGTGCTCGAGCATGGGTCTCAGCAACACCGCAGCCAGGCTTGCGATCAGCGCCGCGGCGATCGCTCCTCCGAGCCACCACCGTCGTCCGTGGATTCGAAACGTAACCATCGAGGCAGGATGCCACAGCCGAGCCGCGCGCCGGCTGGCGGGCGTCCCCATTTTTTTTGTGTCTGAATGCCTCAGACGTCCACGAGCGTGTTCATGCAGATGCGATGCTCCGCTGGCACTCACTCGGTCGAGGATGACTGCGTACCGGATGTGTCAGCTTCGCGCAATTTTCGGATGATGCGGTCGTTGACCCATTGAGTGCTCCACCAGTCGATGGCTGTGATGGCGTTTCCGGCAAGCAGCAATGTGAAATGCAGATGGTCGCCGCCCGACATTCCGGTGCTGCCGCTGCGACCTAATTGCTGTTCGGTGTCGACCACGTCCCCGACTTTCACCTCGATGGACGAAAGATGTGCATAGAGCGACTGCAGTCCCAGGCCGTGGTCGAGAATCACACAATTGCCATAGATACCAAGCCAGTCAGCGTATAGCACTTTGCCGTGGTTTGCGGCGCGAATCGGTGCAAACGAGGTGGAGGCAAGATCGAAACCCAGGTGAGTCTGCTGGTCGATGTCTTGCCCCTGGTAGACGTAAGTGCGTCGATCCGCAAATCCGGCTTCAACTGCGGAGTTGACGAGTTGTTTGAACGGTCCTTGCCACAAGATCTCGGGGGCCGTTTGTCGGGCGAGTGCTGCGATCGTCGCATTGTTCTCGCGCCGCAGATCGCGATTGATGCGCAGAAAAGACGCGAGCAGATCGGCGGGGTTCTCAACGCGTAGTGTGGGGGTGTTCTGCAAAATCGCGGGGACGACCTTGGTTAGAAAACGATCGTCGATCGGGATGCGACTGTTGCGAAACACTTTGGGAAACACCTGATACTCGAACGTCGTGTGACTCTCGTTGCCGAGCTCATCGCGGGCGAAAATATCAATTGGCGTGGCTGTGTCCTGATCCCACAGCAGCGCAAAAAACGCCACGCGCAGCCCCGGATCGGTGCTCTCGAGTCCAGCGCCTGAAGCCGGGAATCCTAAATATTCGTGGTTTCCAACGCGAACACCGGATACGGCATCGGCGGGAGTCACACGATAGACGACCATCTCCGAGCCGCCATGATTGATGTAGTGATGAGTTGATTGCACGGCGATCTGTGGCGGCGTCAGACGTATTTCCACTTCGCGGCTCGCGCTCGATTGAGCTTCGCGATAGCCAAACAGCACCGGACGTACTGCAGTGACGATGATGCGCGCCGTGCCCGTTTCGAGTGCCGGGATCTGACGCTTGCCAATGGCGCGAATCACTCGCGTTCTATCCTTGCTCTCGTGCGTGAGCTGCGCAGAGCCGCCATCGGACAAGCTGAAGAGAGGCAGGCGCTGCCCATTTTGCTCGAGCGATATGTCCAGCCGAACGAGCTTTCCGTCCGGCGCGTCGACATCGACAAGCAGCTCCCCAGTTTGACCGACGACCTTCGAGGGTTGCGCGATCGCGATGACGGGGCCTGCCGCGCGACCGGCGAGATACCAAGCGGCACCGACGCCGCAGCCGAGCAATACGATGAAGATGACTAGGATGCGCATGTGACGATCTTAAACTATGGCCAGCGGGGTGCGATGCTTCAAGGTCGCCGACCGTCGGGCCGTCGGAACTCGTTCGAGCCATCGAGGCGGCGTTGGATCCTTGGCGCGTTCCGATAGCGCGGCTTCTATCCTGCGCTGGAGCGGGCGGGGATTCGGCGAGTTCGCTATCACGATTTGCGTCATTCCTGGGCGAGCAACTTGCTGGAGGCTAGGGTAGACATCGCCACCGTGTCCAAAGCGCTTGGGCACGCGAATGTATATATCGCGCTCAAAACGTATGCGCGCGCAATCCCGAAACCCCGGCACGGCGCGAGCGATCGAATGGCCGCACTCATGAAAGAAACAACTCAGAGTGGGTACAAAATGGGTACTGAGGGCTGGAAGATCGATGCGCCCCGCTCGGACGAGGGGGCGTAATCCGTTGAAGTTGGCGGAGAGACAGGGATGGCACTCGGCACATCCACGTGCCTCGCCCTACGGGCGGCCTTCGGCCGTGCAAATCGGCTGTCCTGCCGATTTGTCGAACCCTTCGGGTTGCGTTCGATCCCCGTCGAGCCTGCAGAAATAAAAAAGCCCTCCTGAAGATCAGGAGGGCTATTTTTATTTCTGGCGGAGAGACAGGGATTCGAACCCTGGAACACCTGTGAGGATGTTACTGGAATTCCAGTCCAGCGCCTTCGACCGCTCGGCCATCTCTCCTAACAAGGCGCGAAGGTTACCTTCACGACCTTTGGTACGCAATCGAATCAGGCGAAGCCGATGCCGGCCGACTGCAGGGCCTCAAGCACCGGGCCGTGGAACTGGCGCGACAGCGGCACCAGCGGCAGGCGGATGCCGTCGGGGATCAGGCCCATGCGTGCGGCGGCCCATTTGACCGGGATGGGATTGCTTTCCAGGAACATCGCCTTGTGCAGCTGTTGCAGCTTCATGTCGAGCTTGCGCGCTTCGTCTTTTTTACCAGCGAGGGCGGCGTCGATGACGGCGCGCACCTGGCGGGGGGCGATGTTCGCCGTCACTGAAATCACGCCTTGAAAACCGGCCAGGACGGACTCGCAGGCGAGGTCGTCGTCGCCGGAGAACAGCGCCAGGCGGCCGCCGACGCGGGCCAGCAGCTCGCGATTGCGCTCCAGCGAAGGGGCTTCCTTCAGGCCGACGATGTTGGGAATTTCTGCCAGGCGTTGCACGGTGTCCGGCTTCAGATCGCAGGCGGTGCGGCCGGGCACGTTGTACAGCAGGATCGGCACGGATACCGCTTGCGCGATCGCTTTGAAATGCTGGTACAGGCCTTCCTGGGTCGGCTTGTTGTAGTACGGCGTCACCGACAGGCAGGCGTCCGCGCCGACGTCTTTCGCCAGCTGCGTCAGCTCGATGGCTTCGCGGGTGGAGTTGGCGCCGGTGCCGGCGATCACGGGGATGCGTTTGGCGGCGCGGGCGACTACGCGTTTCACCACGTCGATATGTTCTTCGACGCTCAGCGTCGGCGATTCGCCGGTAGTGCCGACGGCAACGATGGCGTTGGTGCCGTTGGAAACATGGAAATCGACCAGGCGCTCCAGCGCTCCGTGATCCACGGTGCCGTCCGCCTGCATCGGCGTGACGAGCGCCACGATGCTGCCGCTGAACATGGTCATCCTCGATGGGGAAGGGGCGCGATCCTACCAACTTGGGCGCCGATGCGCACCTTTGCCGGTGTGGTTCAGGGCATTTCGAACCTTGGCGCCGGGTGTGTAAACTGACGGCCCCACTCCTCGAACAGACTCCCTTCAGGTAACGATGCAGTTCATCGTCATTTCCGCTCTCGGCAGCGACCGCACCGGCCTCGTGTACGACCTCACGCGCGTGGTGCTGGATTGCGCCGGTAATATCGTCGACAGTCGCATGAGCGCGTTCGGCAACGAATTCGCCATGCTGCTGCTGGTCTCGGGCAACTGGCACACGCTCGCCAAGCTCGAAACCGAATTGAAGAAGCTCAGCGACGCCACCGGCATCACGGTGAGCCTGCGTCGCACCGAGCAGCGCCCGCCGCGCAAAGATGTCGTCACGTACTCGGTCGACGTCGTGTGTCTCGACCAGCCCGGCATCGTCCACAACCTCGCGGGATTCTTCAGCTCGCGCGGCATCGATATCGCCGAGCTCAACACGCGCAGCTACGCCGCTGCTCACACGGGCGCACCGATGTTTTCCGTGCAGATGATCGTGCACATCCCGGCCAAGATTCATATCGCAGCGTTGCGCGAAGAGTTCATGGACTTGTGCGATCAATTGAATCTGGACGCCATCCTCGAACCGGTGAAGTCATAAGCGAATGGCAGTGAAGAAAAAGGCTGCGCCCGCGAAGCGGGCAGCGAAGCAGGCGCCGGCCAGGAAGGTCGCGACTCAGGCCAAAAAAGTCGCGGCTCAACCAAAGCCGAGCGGCGGCGGAAAGATCGCCGTGGGCAAGAAGGTCCCCGCGTTCTCCAGTCTCGCGACCGGCGGCGGCAGCTGGAAATCCAGCGCGGCGGCCGGCAAGAACCTGGTGATCTATTTCTATCCGCGCGACAACACGCCCGGTTGCACGATGGAAGGCCAGGCGTTTCGCGACCTGGCGGCCGCGTTCGAGAAGGCCAATACCGCGATTCTCGGCGTCTCCCCGGACACCGTCGCCTCGCACGAGAAGTTCAAAGCCAAGTTTGGTTTCCCGTTCGAGCTGCTCTCGGACGAGGAGCAGCAGCTGTGCCAGCTGTTCGACGTCTGGCGCGAGAAAAGCCTGTACGGACGCAAGTTCATGGGCGTCGAGCGCAGCACCTTTCTGATCGACTCGGGCGGTGTGTTGCGGCAGGAGTGGCGTAAGGTCAAAGTGCCCGGGCATGCCGACGCCGTGCTCGAAGCCGCCAAGGCTTTGTAGCGCGCGTCGTGTCACACGCCAGAGATATGGGTGTTGCACCATCCACGATCTAACGATTCTAACGGAGTCACATCCCCTCAATGACCAAAGCCGAATCGAGCGAAAGCAAGCGCGGACGCACCGGCAAACGCGACCAGCGGCGCATCTTCGTGCTGGACACCAATGTGTTGATGCACGACCCGACAGCGATCTTTCGCTTCGACGAGCACGACGTCTACATTCCGATGATCGTGCTCGAAGAGCTCGACGCGGGTAAGAAAGGCTTATCGGAAGCGGCGCGCAACGTGCGCCAGGTCAGCCGCTTCCTCGACGAGTTGATGGCGGGCGCGGGCAAGGCCAGCATCGATGCGGGCATCGAACTGCCCACCACCAAGTACGTCAACGGCGCGAAGAAACAAATCGCCGGGCGCTTGTTCTTCCAGACCAAAGTGATCAATGGCGGCAGCTTGCCCGAGACACTGCCGGGTCACGGCGCGGACAACGCCATCCTCGGCCAGGCGCTGGGGTTGCAGAAGGAATTTCCCGAAGCCCGCGTAGCGCTGGTGTCCAAGGACATCAACTTGCGCATCAAGGCGGCGATCCTCGGCGTGCACGCCGAGGATTACTACAACGACAAGACCATCGAAGACGCGGACCTGCTGTACACCGGCTTGCAGGAGCTGCCCGCGAACTTCTGGGAGAAGCATGGCAAGAACATGCACTCCTGGCAGGACCACACGCGCACGTTCTATCGCGTGAACGGGCCGATGGTGCGCGATTGGAACGTCAATCAGTTCCTGTATCAAAAGGATTCGAACGGCGTCGAAGCGCTGGTCCGCAAGATCGACGGCGGCAGCGCCGAGATCGAGCTGGTGAATGACTACCGCAACGAGCGGCACAGCGTCTGGGGCATCACCGCGCGCAATCGCGAACAGAATTTCGCGCTGAACCTGTTGCTCGATCCCGAGATCGATTTCGTCACCATTCTCGGCCCAGCGGGCACGGGCAAAACGTTGCTCACACTCGCAGCGGGTCTCGCACAAACGCTGGAGAGCAATCGCTACAGCGAAATCATCATGACGCGCGTGACGATTCCGCTCGGCGAGGACATCGGCTTCCTGCCCGGCACCGAGGAAGAAAAGATGGAGCCATGGATGGGCGCGCTGATGGACAACCTGGAAGTGCTCACGCAAAGCCAGGAGGGCGGCAACTGGGGCCGCGCGGCGACCAACGATCTGCTGCGGAATCGCATCAAGATCCGCTCGCTGAACTTCATGCGCGGCCGCACGTTCCTGAATCGTTTCCTGATCCTGGACGAGGCGCAAAACCTGACGCCGAAACAAATGAAGGCGCTGGTGACGCGCTCGGGGCCGGGCACGAAAGTGGTCTGCCTCGGCAACATTGCGCAGATCGACACGCCTTATCTCACTGAGACGACGTCGGGGTTGACGTATGTCGTCAATCGATTCCGCGGTTGGACGCACGCCGGCCACATCACGCTGATGCGCGGCGAGCGCTCGCGTCTGGCGGATCATGCGTCGGAGATTCTGTGAGCACTCGCAAGTCCGGGAAGGCGACCAAGGACATGGGAGCAGTCGCCGAGCACGTCACGCAACTCGGCCAGCAAGTCGCATGGCCGGACTCACCGGAGAAGGCGGAGCTGGAGCGCGTGCCGAATCCGCACCCGGACAAGTTGTACCTCGCGCGCTTCACCGCGCCGGAGTTCACTTCGCTGTGTCCCGTGACCGGTCAGCCAGACTTCGCGCACATCGTGATCGACTACGCGCCGAAGCAGTGGCTGGTCGAGAGCAAGTCGTTGAAGCTGTACCTCGGCTCGTTCCGCAATCACGGTGCGTTCCATGAGGACTGCACCGTCGCCATCGGCGCGCGCCTCGTCGACTTCCTGAAGCCGCGCTGGTTGCGTATCGGCGGGTACTGGTATCCGCGCGGCGGCATCCCCATAGATGTGTTCTGGCAGACTGGGAATCCGCCTGCGGGATTGTGGCTGCCAGATCAGGGGGTTGCTGGCTATCGGGGCCGCGGCTGAGTAGCGGCAGCCCCTATTCAGTAGTCATTAGTCACGAGTCACTTCTAGTCTGGTATATTCCGCCGCCGCATTTGACTGCCGAATTTCCGTGGGCTCTATGGCGGCTCGCGTCGGTTTCTCCGCGACGATCAGCCGCGAACCCCGCCAGGCCCGGAAGGGAGCAACGGTAACGGTGATATCGGGCGCCGGAGAAGCGCCGGCGCGGGCCGTCTCCATCAAGGTTCCCGCATGTCCTATTTAGCTCTCGCCCGCAAATGGCGGCCCCGCAGTTTTACCGAGCTGGCCGGCCAGGACCACGTCATGCGCGCGCTGGTCAATGCGTTGCAGACCGGGCGAGTGCATCACGCGTTTCTGTTCACAGGCACGCGAGGCGTAGGCAAAACTACGATCGCGCGCATCCTGGCGAAGTCGCTGAACTGCGAAACCGGAATGACGCCGACGCCGTGCGGTGTTTGCAGCGCCTGTCGCGAAATCGACGAGGGCCGGTTCGTCGACTTGATCGAAGTCGACGCCGCCTCGCGCACCAAAGTCGACGACACTCGCGAGCTGCTGGATAACGTGCAGTACGCACCGGCGCGCGGTCGCTACAAGGTCTACCTGATCGACGAAGTGCACATGCTCTCGACGCACTCCTTCAACGCGCTGTTGAAGACGCTCGAAGAGCCGCCACCGCACGTCAAATTCCTCCTCGCGACCACCGATCCGCAGAAGCTGCCGGTGACGGTGCTGTCGCGTTGCCTGCAGTTCAACCTGAAGCGCTTCCCGCCGGGCATGATCTTCAAGCGGCTCACTTATATTTGCGAGCAGGAAAACATCGCGTTCGAGCAGGATGCATTGCGAATGGTCGCGCGCGCCGCCGAAGGCAGCATGCGCGATGCGCTGAGTCTGCTCGACCAGGTGATCGCATTCGGCGGCGGCAAGCTGACCGCTGAAGACACGCGCACCATGCTCGGCTCGTTGGATCGCACCCAAGTATTCAACATCGTGGAAGCGTTGATCGCTCGCGATGCGCGCAACGTGCTCAATCAAGTGAATGAGCTGGACGAGCGCGCGCCGGATTATCGCGAAGTGCTCGCTGAGTTGGCCGCGCTCCTGCAGAAGCTGGCGCTGTTACAAGCGGTGCCGGACATGCAACTCGACGAAGCCGAAGACGTCGAGCGCTACAAGAAATTGGCCGCGGCGATTTCTCCCGAAGATACGCAGTTGTTTTATCAGATCGCCATCGTCGGTCGACGCGATCTGGAGCTGGCGCCGGATGTGCGCGGCGGCTTCGAGATGGTGCTGCTGCGAATGTTGGCGTTCGGCTTGTCGGAAGCGAATCAGGTGCCGAATGCGGCGCCGACGCCGATTCGAGCTAGTGCCGCTGCTACACCAACGCCTGCAGTTGCTCGGGCCGCACCGGCATCGGCCAGCGTGTCCGAAGCTCCACCTCCAGCTGCGCAGAGCACGCCGCAAGCAGCACCGGCCGCTGCTGCCGACGGCGATTGGGCGGCAATGGTCGCGCAGATGGGGCTGGCCGGCATCGTTCGCCAGCTGGCGGCGCATTGCACGTTCCAGGGTCGCCACGGCACTGTAGTGAAGCTGGCGCTGGATCCGGAAGGCGAGCATTACCGCACGGCGATGATGGAAGATAAACTCGTGCAGGCGCTCACGACGTTTTACGGTCAGCCAGTGCGGTTGGATTTCACGGTGAGCAGCACTGCTACCGCCAACACGCCGGCGCGGCAGATGAAAGCGGCAGCGGAGGACCGGGTGCAAAACGCCCGTGCGTCCATCGACACCGATCCCAACGTGCGTGCCATGCGAGAGATCTTCGGTGCCACCGTGACGCCCGATTCGATCCGGCCGAACGACAATTGATGGAGTGACTATGAAAGGCAACATCGGCAACATGATGAAACAGGCGCAGCAGCTGCAAGCGAACATGCAGCGCGCGCAAGCCGAGATCGCCCAGCTTGAAGTGACGGGCGAAGCGGGCGGCGGCATGGCCAAGGTGGTGATGACCGGCAAGCACGAAGTGAAGCGCGTGACGCTCGATCCTTCGATCGTCAGCAGCGACGACAAGGACATGCTGGAAGACCTGGTGGCCGCGGCGATCAACGATGCCGTGCAAAAGGTCGAACGCACGACGCAGGAACGCATGTCGAGCCTGATGGGCGGCCTGAACCTGCCGCCGGGCTTCAAAATGCCATTCTGAGTTGGTTGGCCGGCCCTTCGGGCCGGCCTGATCGTCAGGAAAGATGATTTATCCTCCCTCACTCGTGCGCCTGATCGAAGCGTTGCGTTGCCTGCCCGGCGTCGGGCCGAAGTCGGCGCAGCGCATGGCGTTCCATTTGCTTGAGAAAGATCGTAACGCCGCCGGGCTGCTCGCCGACGCGCTTCAGAAAGCCGTTGCTGGCGTCGGGCGCTGCCAGCGTTGCCGGATGTTTGCCGATGCCGAGCTCTGTCCGATCTGCGCCTCGCCGGCGCGCGATCGATCGATGTTATGCGTCGTCGAGTCGCCAGCCGATGTCGCGGCGATCGAGCAGTCGGGCAGCTATCGCGGCACGTACTTCGTATTGATGGGACATCTCTCGCCGCTCGACGGCATCGGCCCGGACGAGTTGGGCTTCGAGCAGTTGGAAACATTGCTCGTCGAAGGTTCGGTGAAAGAGGCGATTCTCGCCACCAGCACCACCGTCGAAGGCGATGCCACTGCGCATGTCATCTCCGAGATCGCCGCACGCAGCCAAGTGAAGTCCAGCCGCATCGCGCACGGCGTGCCGATTGGCGGTGAGTTGGAATACGTCGACGGCGGCACGCTCGCTCACGCACTCGCCGGACGCCGCACGCTGACCTGATCGCTACGCGATGGCCCGCAGATCGCTGGCCAGGTAGCGCTTGCTCACGTTCTTGCCCTGGTCGTCTTCAATCAGGTAGAGCCAGTGACGCTCTTCGTAATGCCACTGCACGAGGCGCACGCGACCTTTGTGATATGTGGTGTTCTTGGCATTGACGATCACTTCGACGGCGTCGCCGTGATCGAACTCCGGCGCGGGTTTGCCGGCGCTGATTTCCTCATCGCTGAGGCTCCTGGCGATCTCCAATAGCTGAGGGTCGCCGATGAGCATCTGCTCCAGGTCGTATCGCTGTATGCCCGATGCGTACCCATACTGCAGATACCAGGCGACGATGTTTCTTTGGCCGGGGATCGAGGCAGTGCGCGCGGCGAGTTGGCGGGACAATTCTTCGCGTAGCCCCTGCAGTCGAGTGCCGAAACCCGAGATGGGTTGATCCGGGTCGTCCATGAGCAGCAACGCCGCTATTTGCTCTTCAAGTACTTCGCGAGGAACGCATCGCTCTCGGTGAGTAACACGCGGCGGGCGTCGGTCGAGTTCATATAATGATCCGCGCCTTTGATCTCGACGTATTTCACCGGGCGATGGAAGGTCTGCAATTGTTTCTTGAGATGGCGCGACTGGCCGACCGGCACGTTGACGTCGTCGGTGCCGTGCAGGAGTAGCACCGGCACAGGCATGCGTTGCGCGCTACGAACCGGAGAGGCGGCGACGATTTGTTCCTTATCGCGGAAGCGGCTGCCGATGTAGTTCTCCCAGAAGCGCATCACGCTGGAATCGCGATCGAACAGCTTGAGTCGTTCGCCGAACAGCGAAGTCGGGTCGGTGACGCCGCTGATCGAGATGACGCACTTCACCAGCTCCGGTTCGCGCAAGGCGACCATCAGAGCTGCGTAGCCGCCGTAGCTTCCACCCATGGCGCAAATACGATTGCGGTCGACGATGCCGCCGCCGATGACGAAGCGTGCGCCGTCGACGATGTCGTCGATCATGGCGCCGCCGAATTCGCCGTAACCTTTCTTGCGAAAGTCCAGGCCGTAGCCGGCGGAGCCGCGAAAGTTAGGACGCAGCACCGCGTAGCCGCGATTCGCGAAGAAATTCACGAGCAGATCGAAGCTCGCGTCGTCCCGGTCGCTCGGGCCGCCATGAGGCATCAGCACCAGCGGAAACGGGCCGTCGCTTGATACTTTGCCGATCGGCAGCGTCAGAAACGCTTCGATGGTCAGGCCGTCGCGGGCGGCGTACTTGATGCTGGTGGTCGTCACCGCCGGCAAGTTGCTCAACTGCGGACGCGCCACGCCCAGCGGCGACAGCGTGCCTTGCTTACGATCGAACAAGTAGTGCGTTTCCGAAGCCCCCGGCGGTGCCGCCCACAACGTGATCAGCATACGGTCCGCCGACCATGAGGTGAGATAAACAGTCTGATCCGGTAACGCCTTGACCGCGGCGAGTCGCGCTTTCTCCAGCGTTTCGTCGAAGAATTTTTGCCGCGGATAATCGGTCGTGTAGTAGACGCCGACCACTTCGTCCGAAGTGCGCTCCGAAATCCAACCACTGACATTGATTTTTTGGAGCGAGGTATCGGCCTGCGTGCGCGTGCGCGTGGCGATGTCGTAGACGTACGGCTGCACCGTGCCGTCGTTGTCGTAGCCGAGGCCCGCCAGCTTGTTGCCGCCGTCGATATAACCGGCCCAATCGAGCGGCGAGACTTCCGCTTCTTCGTCGCCGATGGCGTGCTCGACGCCGTCCTTGCGCGACATCAGCACGTAGCGTTGCTGCTTGCGATCGTATTTCAGCTCCAGCACCGGGGCGCCGGATTCGTCGAACAGCATGTGCATGGTGAGCGGCGAGTAGCGTTCGAGCACTCTGCCTCGACCGCTTGCGAGATCGACTCGATAGGCGCCCATGCCGTAGTCACCAGTCGCGCGCATGACGATCTGGCCGGACCAGTCCGCAGGCGTCGCGGCCACGTCAGTCAGGTCGACCTGCGGGACATCTTTTTCCAGCAGCACCGAGCTTTGGCCGGTGCGAACGTTGTTCGCGAGCAGACGATCGAAGCGCAGCAGCGAAATATTGTCGGTGGATGCTTTGACGTTACTGTTGCGATTGACGTGCAACAGCAGCCAGTCAGGTCCGGCCCAGAACAAATTCTCGATGCGCTGGTCGGACGTGCTCGTATAAACGATGGGTTTCTTGCCCGGTGCGTCGAGCTGATAAACGCACGCGGCACGCAAGCCTTGCTGCGTGGAGCAGCCCAGCGCGACATGCTTGCCGTCCGGAGCGATGCGCGAAGCCCACACTGTCTCGATGGTCGCAAACCGTTCGATCAGGTCGTCCGCGGACGCGGCGACCGGGGACGATAATGCCCACCCCAACAGAGCGAGCCAGTAAGCCGTGCGCCGCAAATTGACGCGAGAATTCAAAGGTACTCCCTGATACGCCGCCGTCCCCGCCGGATCGATCGGGCCGGGGCGTATCTTGGCAGATCAGGCGACGGATTTCTTGCCGCGCGCTTTAGTTTTTGTCGACTGCGGCGTCCGCGCAACATCGGTGGGCGGGCTGAGTTTCGCGTGCTGCATTTCCATCAGCGATTCCATCAAGTCTTCTTCCTCGGCGCTGGAGCAGATGCCGAGCACCGTCGCTTCGTCGCAGCCCTCGGCGGCCACATAGGCGTGGCCCATGTTGGAATCGATGTAGATCGACTCGCCGACGTCGAGCACAATCGGATCGTAGAATTCGGTGTGAATCTCGACGCGGCCTTCGAGCACGAAAATATATTCCTCGCCCGAGTGGTGCACGAGCTCGCCGAATTCCTCGACACTCTTGGCACGGATGCGCGTAAGGATCGGGATCATGCGTTTCCGTCGCAGCTCCGCGCATAAATAGTAATAGTCGTAATTACGAGTGTTGACGCGCACGGCGCGGTCGATACTGCCGATGCTGCGACGGGCGGTGATCGCCTGCGACGGTGTGGTCGTCTCAGTCGTTTCGGCAAACAGATCCGACATGCGGATTTTCAGCCGCTCGCTCAGTTGTAGCAGCTTGTCGTAGGAGAGCGTCAGCCGATCGTGCTCCACTTTCGCGAGCGTCGACAGCGGAATACCGGTGCGCTCGCTCATCTCTTTCAGCGTCCAGTCGTTCCGGGTGCGCAACGAGCGCAGCACTCGTCCGAGTGTCGGCTTTTCAGCGGCTTTGGTGGCCGGTTTCGCCGCGGATTGCGCGGCAGAGGGGGGCTTTTCGTTTTTCATCTCGGGCAATTCTACAGAAGAAGGGGCAGTGAGCGGTCCAGGCGATGATTTGCACGATCAGGTTGACGATTCTCCAATCAGGACTATTATTGCCAATAAGAGAAAATAGCGGCCGCGGTAGAACGGCACCCAATCAGGACGAGGATCCCGATGCTTATCCGTAAAGCGATGACGTCGATGGTGCTTTTCACTTCCTTGCTAGGCGCAGCCGGCGCGCAGGAAGGGCCGCCGTTGTCGCCGCCGGGTCCTGCGAGTGAAGCCGCCGCTCCGCAGGTGGCCCCATCGGAAACTGCGCCGCTGACTGCTGCCGACGTCGAAGCATGGCTCGACGGCTTTGTTCCTTATGCATTGCAGACCGCCGATATCGCCGGTGCCGTCGTGGTCGTGGTGAAAGACGGCCAGGTGCTCGCGCAGAAAGGCTATGGATATTCCGATGTCGCGGCGCATAAGCCAGTCGATCCCAATCTCACTTTGTTTCGTCCAGGCTCGGTGTCGAAGCTGTTCACCTGGACCGCGGTGATGCAAATGGTCGAGCAGGGCAAGCTCGATCTGGATACCGACGTCAACCAGTATCTGGATTTCAAAATCCCCGAAGCGCACGGCAAGCCGATCACCTTGCGCAACATCATGACCCACACTGCCGGCTTCGAAGAGCAGGTGAAGGAGTTGATGGGCGCCGAGGGTCAGCCAGCGCCGGCGCTGGGCAAACATTTGAGTGACTGGGTGCCGGAACGAATCTTTGCTCCGGGCACCACGCCCGCGTACTCGAACTATGCGACGGCAGTCGCGGGATACATCGTCGAGCGTGCTGCCGGTGTGCCTTTCGAAGATTACCTGGACGAGCACATCTTCAAGCCGCTGGGCATGGAGAGCTCGACGTTTCGTCAGCCGCTGCCTGAACGGCTGAAGCCGCAAATGTCACAAGGCTATGAGCGCGCTTCTCTGCCACAGGATGCGAAGCCATTCGAAATCGTCGGTGTTGGACCCGCTGGCGCGTTGTCCGCGAGCGGTGCGGACATGGCGAAGTTCATGATCGCGCATTTACAGAACGGTGCATTTGGATCCGACAGGATCCTGCAGGAAAGCACAGCTCAACAGATGCATTCGACCGCGCTCACAATACTGCCGCGCGTGCAGCGCATGCTGTTGGGTTTCTACGAGCAGAACTACAACGGTCGTCGCATCATCGGTCACGGCGGCGACACCAACTGGTTCCACAGCGACTTGTGTTTGTTCATCGACGACGGCGTCGGCTTGTATATTTCCATGAACAGCGCCGGCAAGGGCGGCATGACCAACGATATCCGGTCGACGCTGCTGGAAAAATTCGCCGATCGTTACTTCCCCGGGCCGACGCTCGACGGCAAGGTCGATGAAAAAACGGCGGCCGAGCATGCGCAGATGATCGCGGGTACGTATGAAAACTCGCGGCGCATGGACAGCAGCTTCTTCAGTCTGCTGGGCCTGGCGGGTCCGATCAAAGTGATTGCCAACCCCGATCACACGATCACTGTGTCGATGGCCACGAATCTGGCCGGTGCGCCTATCAAGTGGCGTGAGATCGAGCCGTTCGTGTGGCGCGATGTCGACGGTGAACGATTGCTCGCCGCGCAGGAGAAGGACGGGCAGGTCGTGCGCTTCAGCTTCGACGGTCTGTCGCCGTTCATGATGTTCGATCGACCGTCCGCGGCCAAATCGCCGACGTGGTTGGTGCCGGCCGTGAGCATCGGTGCGATTGCATTGTTGCTCACGGTGTTGGCATGGCCCACCTCCGCACTCGTGCGACGTCACTATGGCGTGCCGTATCGCTTGGAGGGTCAGGATGCCAAGGCGCATCGCGCGGTTCGTATCGCCGCTACTGCGGTCGTCGCGCTGCTGATCGCCTGGGGCATCACAGCGACCAAGATGATCAGCGATCTCACTTTGCTGACCGCCAGCACCGACAGTTGGATTTGGATCCTGCAGCTACTGTCAGTAGTAGTGTTTCTCGGCGGCGCAGCGCTCGGCGTTTGGAATGCAATGGTCGTCGTGGGCGGCCAACGCAAGTGGTACGCGAAGACCTGGGCCGTCGTCCTGGCGGTGTCGTTACTGGTGATGTTGTGGATCGCGCTGGCGTTCCACTTGATCGCCTTCGACGCGAACTACTGAGGCGGCCATGTCCAAGCTCCAGATGCAAGTCGAGGTCGAGCGGCTGACGATGAAGTCGCCGTTCCGGATTTCGGGCTACACGTTCACCGATGTTCCCGTAGCTGTGGTGACGTTACGTAGCGGCTCATTGGTCGGTCGCGGTGAAGCGTCGGGCGTTTATTACTTCAAGGACACGCCCGATCAAATCGCGGCCACGCTGGAGAAGCAGCGAGCTGAGATCGAACGCGGCATCGATCGTCAGAAACTTTTGCAGCTGCTGCCGAGAGGTGGCGCGCGAAACGCGGTCGACTGTGCATTGTGGGATTTGTTGGCCAAGCAGGTCGGCAAGCCCGTGTGGCAGCTTGCGGGTCTCGACCATGTGTTGCCGCGAATCACGACGTTTACGCTCGGCGCAGACGAACCATCTGTCGTCGCTCGTGGCGCCGTTGAGTTTGCTCATGCTCGCGCACTCAAGCTGAAGCTCGACGGCACCGTCGATGTCGATAAAGAACGCGTACGCAGAGTTCGCGAAGTGCGGCCCGACGTCTGGCTCGGCGTCGATGCAAACCAGGGATTTTCGATCGACTCACTGCAAGCGGCGATGCCGACGTTCATCGAAGCCGGCGTGCAGTTGATCGAACAGCCATTGCCGCGCGGGCAGGAAGCTGAGCTGGAAGGTTTCAAGAGCTCGATCCCGATAGCGGCGGACGAGAGCGTGCAAGACGTCGCGGACATCGCGACGCTCGTCGGTCGCTTCCAGGTCGTGAACATCAAGCTCGACAAATGCGGTGGACTCACCGAAGCGCTGCAGATGGTGAACGAAGCGCGGCGCCTGGGCTTGGAAGTGATGGTCGGCAATATGGTCGGCACCAGCCTCTCGATGGCGCCTGCATTCGTGGTCGCGCAGTTGTGCGATTACGTCGATCTCGACGGACCGATTTTCCTCGCGCAGGACCGAACGCCTGCTGTTTCGTACCGAGACGGCAGCGTGTACTGCGGCGGTGATATT
>Ga0247784_1000039_pt1 | contig 47051 bp, 23 predicted proteins | sample UWRJL169409R5_FD_179909 | JGI IMG/M metagenome (GOLD analysis project Ga0247784, IMG submission 179909) | Plant litter microbial communities from Arlington Agricultural Research Station in Wisconsin, United States - UWRJ-L169-409R-5 | ecosystem: Environmental > Terrestrial > Plant litter >...
TCGTATCCTGAATCTGCTTGACGAAATAGTTCGGCTCGCCGTTGCTATGACGAACCAGCGCGACACTCAGATGCGCCCACACGGTGCGGCCGGACTTGTGGCAGTAGCGCTTCTCCATCCGATAGCGATCGATCTCTCCCAACAGACATCGCTCCACCATCGCGAGGTCGAGCTGAACGTCGTCCGGATGGGTGATCGATTGAAAGTCGCCGGCGAGCAACTCGCCCTCGCTGTACCCCAGCAGGTCGCACAGCGCGGTGTTCACTGTGAGAAATCTTCCGTCAATCGTGACCAGCGCGTTACCGATCGGCGCGGTTTCCATGGCGGTCCGAAAGATCTCCTCGCTGTTCTTCAACGACTGGAGCACGATTTGCCGGCCGAGCGCCGCGCCCAGCGAACCTGCCAGCAGGCTCAGCAGATATTGATCGTCCTCGTCGAACGCCTGCGGCTCGGCGCCCATGACTTTCAGTACACCGACGGATTGGCCGGCTTCGAACAACGGCGTACACAGCATCGAGCGCACGCCGACCCGCCGGCACGCCTCCCGATCGACCCGATCGTCGTGCTCGGTATCGTCACAACGCAGGACGCGCTGCTCGGACACGCATCGGCCGGAAAGACTCGTTGCACGATTCAAGCGCAGCCCCAGGTGCTGGCGCACCGAAACGCTCGCGCTTCGATACACCATCTCGTCGCCTTCGAGCAGCTCGATCACCGCGCCCTTGGCGCCAGTCAGGGTCTCGGCAAGGTCCACGACCCGCTGCATGAATACATCCAGCTCGAACTCGGCTTCGGTGACGAGCTGCTGAACATCCAGCACGCCCTGTAACAACCACTCCAGTCGCGAGGTCCGCTGAGTGGCGGAACCGGCACGCCGAGACTGTGTAGGATTCGTTCCGACGGTGCGGGCTATCGCATACAAGACTGCGCGTCGGATGGATTCGGCGTTGTCGACGGCCAGATCGATCACGTCTTGAGCACCGGCACGCACCACGTCCATGCGGTCCTGTATGGATGTCGCACTGGTATAGAACAAAACGGGTCCGGAGAAGCTCGCGTCGCGCAGACGAGCGATCTGAGTGTTAGCTGTTTCGACAGATGTTAGCGGCAGAAAGACACAAGGTGTCACGCGTGGCGTGGCGAGGTGTTCGATTGCGTCTGTGCGTTTGAGGTCGCCGAGATCGGCAAGCGCATCGGCGAGTGCCTTGTATACCGCGATGTCGTCGCACGCCAAGTAGAAGACGTGCGTTTGCCCTTGGGTCGCGGCCATCGGAACGGGTCAACCTCTGATAACGAGTTGGCGCGCAAGCCTACGCAGCGGCCCGCTGCCATTAGATGAAACACCTCACAATGCACCTTTCTTGCACGTAACCCCACACTGGGATTCAGAGGTTCACCTAATCGATGCCGCCGATGCTTCGACGTCGTTGACTTCTAAACGTGAAACAGATCACAGTTGGCACAGCGCACAAGCCTGGGCGCTCAACAATTAAAGAGGCAGGGAAACCGTATGTGCAATCGTTCGCACCGGCATCGACGCTGGTTGATTCCTGTTTGTTCATTTTTCATGGGCCTCGCGGCCAGCACCACGTTCGCTCAGACCAGCGAATCCATATTGAGTGGTCCTGACGAAGCGCCTCCTCCAGGGTTTGCCGTCAAAGGCAAAGCCGGAGGCGACGACGTGCCACACCCCGCGGGTGAAAAACGTCGTGAGATGCGCAGAGACGCCTTGGCGGAAAAAATCCGCGGCCAGGCATCGGGCCAGCGTGTTGCCGCCGGCGCGCAAACAACCGGTGGCGTGCATCGAATCGCCCAGGGCAAGCATCAAGGCCAGTACGTCGAGCTGGAGCGGGAGAAAGAAGAACTGATCTTCACCGTGCTCGGTGAGTTCGGTACTCAAACCGTGCCGCAGCTGGGCGGCCTGCCCGGGCCGTTGCACAACCAGATCCCCGAACCCGATCGCAATGTCGACAACACCACGATCTGGGCGCCGGATTTTTCGCGCGACTATTTCCAGGAACTGTTGTTCTCGGGAGCGGAAGGCGCGGTCTCGATGCGCAACTTCTACCTTGAGCTCTCATCGAACCGCTACACGGTCGATGGCGAGGTGACGGATTGGGTGCCGCTGCCCTTCAACGCGAATCGTTACGACGACGATGTCACCTACACCTGCACGTTTGCCGGCGTACCGGGATCGTATTCCTGCCCCGGCGTGTGGTTGTTCCTGCGTGACTCGTTGAACGGCTGGTACAACGCACAGCTCGCGGCGGGCAAAACTGCTGCGCAGATCAACGCCGAGCTGGCGAAGTTCGACGTTTGGGATCGTAACGACTACGACGGCGACGGCAACTTCGACGAGCCGGACGGTTACATCGATCACTTCCAGGCCGTGCATGCCGGCATGGGCGAAGAAGTCGGCGGTGGCATCCAAGGCGGCGCGGCGATCTGGAGTCATCGCTGGTTCGCGTACTACAACCTCGCGGGCCGACTCGGTCCCACCAACAACAAGGCCGGCGGCGTTCGCATCGGTAACAGCAACTACTGGGTCGGCGATTACACCGTCGAGCCCGAGAATGGCGGCGTCGGTGTGTTCGCGCACGAATACGGCCACGATCTGGAATTGCCGGATTTGTACGACACCAACGGCGGCGACAACTCGACCGGCTGGTGGACGCTGATGTCCGCCGGCTCGTACGGCACCAACGGCCTGAACGATATCGGCAGCAAACCCGTGCACATGGGTGCGTGGGAAAAACTGCAGCTGGGTTGGCTGAAGTACGACACCGCGCAGGCAGGCCAGACGTCGGAGCACAAGCTCGGGCCGTCGATGTACAACACCGCGAACGCGCAGGCGCTCGTCACTTTGCTGCCTGATCTATCTGTCGGATCGTATGCAGGCGGCGCCATGTATCACAGCGGCAGCGGGCCGAATCTCGATGTTTCGATGTTGCGCACGGTGACGTTGCCGAGCGGCGCGGCCACGCTCAACGCCCAGGTGCTGGTCGACATCGAACAGGATTGGGATTACGCGTACCTGGTTGTTGTCGACGGCGCCACCACCACCACCGTGCCCACCAGTCTGTCCACGGCCACCAATCCGAACGGTCAGAACTTCGGCAATGGCATCACCGGCAGCACCCTGTTCCAGTGGGTGCCGCTCACCGCGAATCTGTCAGCCTTCGCGGGCAAGACCGTGCAGATCGGCTTCCGTTACTGGACCGATGGGTTCACCAACGGCCTGGGTTTCTTCGTCGACAACCTGCAGATCAGCGGTCAAGCGCTGGACGGCGCCGAAGTGACCGTACCGTGGGTCTACACTCCGCCGACCAACGGCTTCCACGTCGTGCAAGGCAGTTACGGCAGCTTCTTGAATGCCTACATTGCCGAGTTCCGCCAATACCTGGGTTACGACAAGGGACTCGCCACTACCCCATATGTGTTCAGCGATCAAAATTCGCCGACGCTGCTGGACTGGGTGGTGCACTTCCCGTATCAGGACGGCCTGCTCATTTCCTACCTGGATACGCGCTTTGAAGACAACAACACCAGCGCGCATCCCGGCCTGGGATTGATCCTGCCGATCGACTCGCATCCCACGCCGCTGCTGCGTGAAGATGGCGTTGCCTGGTCGTCGCGCTATCAGAGCTTCGACTCGACCTTCACGCTGGAGGCGACCGAAAAACTGAAGCTGCGTCGTTTGGGCATCATGTATGGATACCCGTCACAGCCCGGTGTCCCGGTGTTCGACGATAGCCTGCAATACTGGCGCGCCGAAACGCCGTTCGCCGGCGTGAAGAATCCAAACACCGGCACGCAGATCCAGGTGAAGTCGGTGGTCGGCAAATATAAGGAACCCGCGGTCATGACCGTCGTGGTCAAGCCTGCCACCAGCGCCCAGCGCTGAGTCAGGTAGGTTGCAGCCCCGCACGAGTGAAAGCTCGTGCGGGGCTTTTTATTTGTTCGCCTTGACCCGAAGCGGGCTCGACCTGGGGCTATTTGATTCGAATATTCAACTCTCAATGACAGTCATGGGGCTCATCGTCGCACTGAGAAACGCAACGTAGAGTTCCGTTCAAACGGGGAAACACACGCCTTATAGCGGTCCTGCCGCTATGATCTGATAAACGCCGTTGAAAACATCCTCTGTGGCAGTCATCGTCCCAAAACAATGCGCTGAGCGCACCCGGGAGACGACGAGGATATGACTCCAAACCTCTTCATTATCGGCGCCGCCAGGTGTGGAACTACGTCGATGCACTCCATCCTGGGTCAGCATCCCGAAATTCACGCCTCGCGCTGGAAGGAACCTACCTTCTTCATCGGCACGAATCATCAGCTCATCAGCAATCCCATCGCCTACTTTAATTTGTTCAACAGCCCGAAACGGTATCGGATGGAATCCTCACAGGCATACCTTCCCTCTCCGGAAACTCCATCGGTGCTGCGCGCCCTATTCCCAAATGCACGCTTCATCGTTTCACTGCGCGAGCCGAAAGCTCGCGCGTACGCTCTGTACAGACACATGCGATTCATAGGAATGGAGGATACAGCGAGCTTTCAACATGCCTTGGAGAAAGAGGCTTCTCGATATTCCTCTCGGGAATTCGATGCAAGTTCCGCATGGGATGTATCGACCTACTTGTATATCAAGTCGACGCTCTACGATGACCAATTGGCCCACTACTTCAAGTTCTTCGATCGCAAGCAGTTCTATATCACTACGCTCGCATCGATCTCAAAGGATCCCGAGAGTGAAACCAAGAGAATATTGGATTTCCTGGAACTTGATTCGGCAAGCACCAGCCACTTCGACTATTCAGTCAAGCACCGGCACGAGCACTATGATCGCTGGGACGGTGAAAGCGATCGCCTGCTGGACGCCGCATTCGATGGGCTGATGCAGAGAACGGAGAAACTGGTCGGGCACTCTTTAGACTGGTCGATGTAGGCCCATGCAGCAGCTGCGTCGATCTCACTCTTGAATGTCGCAAAGCCGCCTATTTATCGAGAGCCTTGCGAGCCGATTGCTGGGGTTGAGCGCCCGAGGGACGAAACACCTTCAATGCCTCATCCATGAAAGGATTGCTGCGATTCTCTGCCGTCTGTAGCAACCCCGCCAGGTCGTAAATGCCTTGATTATTGACCGCGAAAGGCACAACGGCAGCAGGCAATAGTCCACGCAATGCTACCACCGCCTCAGTGGGACGATCGGATACGTCTGCAACGATGTTGGCCGCCGCAAGATGCAAGGCGTGCGATCGCTCTGGCCGTAGAGCGGCGATAATCTCCTTCCAAGCCTGATCTTTAGACCCGTTTTTATTCTTCACGGCGGCTTCGGCTGCGGCGAGACGGACAGTCGCATCCGGGTCACGCAATAGTGCGTTGAGGCCAAGCGGCTGCTTCGAGCCAATCGACCCTATCGCACTCCAGTAGCGAAATAGCGGCAGCGGATGCCGCGTCGCCGCCAGTAGTGGCCTTCGTGCGACTCCAGGTGTCAACTGCACTGTGTCGATCAAATCGAGAAGCTCCTCCAGCGGATACACAGTGACATCTCGCGAGATAACCGCCGGCGACCGCCCGGCGCAGAGCTCATCCATCATGGATTCAGGCATCAGACCGCCATCGCGAACGGCGAGCATGTGCTGTCTCAACGCCTTACGTGCCGCGATCAATTCGTCTCGATATTTTTCGTCGCCGGCAAGGTCGTGAACATTGTCCGGGTCCGCTTGCACATCGAACAGTTGTTCGGGTGGCAGCGCCTCGAACAGGGAACGCTGCTGAGAATCCAGCTTTCCTTCCTGCCAGAGAGCTCGCCAGTCGTGCATGGATGCGGATAGTTGCGACCACGCACGACGGCCGTTGGGAAGATCCGGACGGAAATGCCGAAGATAGCGAAAACGACTGCCGATCACTGCGCGTGACAGCTCATATCGCTCATCAAGCCGGTCGCGGGTTGCAAATATGTAAACGGGTGGAGCAGTTCTCGCGGATCCAGCAAAGACTCGCCCCTGCATGTGGGTCGGCACCGGCAACCCTGCGATGCTCAGCATCGTGGGAGCGAGATCCACAGCACTGACCAGCTCCGCAAATCGACCGCTCTGTGTTTTCGGCGCAAGGTATCCATATCGATCTGGAAAGCGCGCAACAATTGGAATGCGGGTGCCGTGATCGAGCAGGAAGCGCTTGCTACCGGAAACCGCGCCACCGTGATCGGAAAAATAAAACACGATGGTGCTGTCTTTCAATCCGTCGGCTTCCAGTTGCTTCAGCAAGCTGCCAACTTTCTCATCAGCCGCAGCGACGGCGTCGTAATACTGGGCAATGTCTGCACGCACGCTGGGCGCATCCGGCAAGTATGCGGGCACGTGGACTTTCGCCGGATCTGAGATGAGCGGCCTGCGGACGTACACGCTGCTCTCGTGCGACTCGCCGATATTGAACACGGCAAAAAAAGGTTGCCCGGGTGCACGATCGCGCCAATGCGCTGTACCGCTGTTTTCATTCCATACGTGACCGTAATCCTGCGGGGTGTTGTAGTCCGTCTTGGCGTTGTTGGTCGTGAAATATCCAGCCTCGCGCAGATATTCGGGGAAGTAACGTACGTCCGCAGGAAGTGGATGCGAGCTACGGTGGTTTTGTAGTCCCAATGAAGACGCGTACATTCCCGTGATGATGGATGCGCGCGATACTGAGCAGACCGGCGCAGCCGAGTGGGCATTCATGAACGTAATGCCCTCGCGCGCCAACTGGTCGATTTGCGGCGTTCGAGCGAGTGGATCGCCGTAGGTGCCCACGTATTTGGGGGAGTTATCCTCCGTGACGATCCATAGAATGTTCGGCCTTTCGACGCCCTGCGCCGATAAAACTGGCAATAGCGTTGCTATAACGGCAAGCAAGGCCAACCAGCTTCCCTGCGCTAACCCGGTCACGTCTCATCCCCTGTAACTGGCGAAACTCGCCCATAGAGGGGACCGGATGAGACAGCGAAACTAACCCCTCAGGCGTGCTTATGCAGGACCGATGGCAATGTCGCTTTGCTTGTGAGCCATCGCTGTGAGTATGGCCACCAACGCGACCGCGCCGATGTAGTAAGCCGGCGCGTGCGGATTCGATCGCATCCACAACGTGACGATCAGCGGCGTCAGGCCGCCCGAGAGCGCATAGGCAACGTTGTAGGAAAAGGAAATGCCGGAATAGCGAATCGCCGCCGGGAACGCAGTGACTAGCAGCACCGGCACGATGCCCACCACACCGACCGATGTGCCCGCGAGGATATATGCAGCCGTGAAATGTTCCGGCGAGCCACTCATCACATGGAACAACACCAGCGCTCCAACAAACATCAGCACGGCGCCAACCATCAACACACGGCGCACACCGAAACGATCAGCAGCCAGCCCGTACAGAAGACAGCTCACCGCAAGCCCGAGCGTCGCCCAGGAATTCGCATGCAACGCCTTTGCTGCCGGAATGCCGCCCGCCGTCTGTGCCAACGTCGGCGTCATCAGAATCACAATCACGATGCCGGCAGTCAGGAACCAGCTGAACACCATCGAACGCACTACACTACCGCGATGCCCGGCGAGCACTTGACCAATCGGCAGCCCCGAGACCAGCGCGCGACGCTGCTGCAGTTCCTTGAACACGGGCGTCTCGTGCAAATAGCGACGCAGCCACAGCGCCAGCATCCCGAACAATCCGCCGAGAATGAAGGGCACGCGCCAGTAGCCGTTGAGCACTTGCTCCGGCGTCCACAACGAATGCACAGCACCGGCGACCAACGATCCAAGCAGAATGCCCGCGGTGAGACCGGCTGTCAGACCGCCGCACGCGAGACCGACTCGATTCCCAGGCACGTGCTCGGAAACAAACACCCAAGCACCCGGCACTTCACCGCCGACCGCGGCACCTTGAAGAATTCGCATCGAGAGCAACAACACCGGCGCCGCGAGTCCGACCGAGGCGTACGTCGGCAGCGAACCGATCAGCAATGTCGGCACCGCCATCAACAGCACGCTCAACATGAACATCTGCTTGCGACCGATGCGATCGCCGAAATGCGCCATCAACACGCCGCCGATGGGACGAGCGAGATATCCCGCCGCGAAAATTGCGAAGGTCTGCGTTTGTCGCACCCAATCCGGAATGTCTGGCGGGAAGAACAGCGCACCGATCGTGGTCGCAAAGAACACAAAAATAATGAAATCGTAAAACTCCAGCGCGCCCCCTAAGGACGCCAGGAACAGAGTGCGACGATCGGCCGAGGACAGAGTGCCTGCTTGCATGTCGTTGTTGGTACGCCAGTGTCAAAGCGCGTGATTTTACGGGCGCGAAGCTTGCGATAGCCAGCTTGCGTTGCTCACCAGGAAAGCGTCGCTCATACTCGCGCCCGCCGCGGCCGGCACTCGTGTGCTCGCAGCGTCTTCTCACGGATCACGAGGATCACACGGAATGCGCAAGTCCCTTTTTGCCCTGGCTCTCTCGCTGAGCTGCACGGCTTCAGCGTTTGCAGCGTCGCTATGGAGCGACTCTGTAACGCCCGCAACAGCCGCCGCGGCGGACTCGAATGCAGTCGAGATCGGCGTGAAGTTCACGACCGAAGTGAACGGCGTGGTCACTGGCATTCGCTTCTACAAAGGCGCCGATAATACCGGCACACATGTCGCCCGCTTGTGGAAGACAGACGGCACACAGCTTGCCAGTGCCACGTTCGCCGACGAAACCGGTTCAGGTTGGCAGCAGGTCAACTTCGCAACTCCTGTGACTGTCGAGGCGAACACTGTCTACATCGCTTCGTATCACGCGCCGGCCGGCCACTACTCGGCGGACAACAGCTACTTCAACGCAGGTGTCGACAACTCACCGCTGCATGCTCCCGCGAACGATTCGAGCGGTGGCAATGGCGTGTTTGCTTACGGTGCTGCCGGCTCGTTCCCGAATGCGTCGTGGCAAGCAACCAATTACTGGGTCGACGTGGTGTTCCAGCGGACGCAGACTATCACCACGGACGCACCTTTACTGTTGTTAAGTTCTGCCGCCAACAACTTCACGCAGTACTACGCAGAGATTCTGCGAGCCGAAGGCTTGAACGCATTCACGACGGCCGATGTGACAAACGTGTCGCGCACGTTGCTCGACGAGTACGACACGGTGGTCCTAGGCGAGGTCACGCTCACGACAGCTCAAGTTGCGACGCTCACGGAGTGGGTCAATGCTGGCGGCAATTTGATCGCGATGCGCCCCGACAAGAAGCTCGCGAGCTTGCTGGGTCTCACGGATCAAGGCACCACGTTGAGCGAGGGCTATCTCAAGATCGCGCAGAATGGTCCGGGTCGCGGCATCGTCGCGGAGACGATCCAGTATCACGGCATCGCCGATCGCTATACGTTGAACGGTGCCACCAGCATTGCAACGCTGTACTCGAATGCAACCGCGGCCACGACAAATCCGGCGGTGACGCTACGTCAGGTCGGCAGCGGCAGCGCCGTTGCGTTCACTTACGATCTCGCGCGTTCGGTGGTCTACACGCACCAGGGCAATCCCGAGTGGATCGGCCGGGACAGCGACGGTATCGACCCGGTTCGCACCAACGATTTGTTCTATCCCAACTACGTGGATCTCAACAAAGTCGCCATCCCGCAGGCCGACGAGCAACAACGCCTGCTGGCCAATCTGATCACGCAAGTGACGTTGAGCAAGAAGCCCCTGCCCCGCTTCTGGTATCTGCCGAACGGCGCGAAGGCTGCGATCATCCATGCACTCGACGATCACGGCACCGAGGTCGGCGGCACACGCCTCACCTATAACAAATTCCTCGCCGCGAGCCCCGCAGGTTGCTCGGTCGCCGATTGGCAATGCTTGCGCGCGACGTCTTGGGCCTATGCAAACATCGATCTGAGTGCCGACGAAGCCGCGAGCTACATCGCGCAAGGTTTCGAGTTGGGTGTGCACGCTCGCAACCACATCGAAGACAAGAACTGCCGCAACTTCGATTCGTTCGCGCAGCTGAGCGATAACTACGACGAAGATCTGCGAGCGTTCAAGACAGCATTCCCGAATGTTCCGGCGCAGAAGACCCATCGCTATCACTGCATCATCTGGAACGACTGGCTCACGCAAGCGAAGGTCGAGCTGGCCAAGGGCATGCGCTTCAGCCTGGACTATTACTATTACCCGCTGACCTGGGGCGACAGAACGCTGACACCGGGCCTGTTTACCGGCTCCGGCATTCCGATGCGCTTTGCCGATCTGGACGGCACCGTTATCGATGTCTATCAAGGCGTGTCGCATCTCGTGAACGAAACGCCGCTCGGCTATCCGGGCGCCATCAATACGATGATCGATCGCGCCGTCGGTCCCGAAGGCTACTACGGATTCTTCGGCACGCACGACGACTACAAAGAATCCACTTTCTCCGATGCCGTGATCAGCGCCGGCGTGACGCGCAATGTGCCGGTGATCAGCGCGCTGCAAGCACTGACCTGGCTCGACGGCCGCAACAGCTCCTCGTTCCACGATCTGGCATGGAACGGCAACACGCTGAACTTCAGCATCTCCGTGGGCTCGGGCGCGCGCAATCTGCAAGCGATGTTGCCGGTGGCCTCGGTGAGCAACGAACTCAGTTCGATCAGTCACAATGGCGCCGCTGTGCCGTTCACCGTGCAAACGATCAAAGGCGTTCGTTACGCGTTCTTCGCAGCCGGCGAAGGTGCGTATCAAGCGGCCTATAACAATCCGCAGCAGCCTCCGGTTGCCGAAGGCACGACGCTGTGGCCTGCATCCGCCGTTCCGGGCACGCCTGCCTTCAACGACCCGAGCACGGTGGAAGTCGGCGTGAAGTTTCGCTCCGATGTCTCGGGCCTGATTACCGGCATTCGCTTCTACAAAGGCGCAGGAAACATCGGCACCCATGTCGGCAGTCTGTGGAGCGTCGACGGCGTGAGACTCGCGAGCGGCATGTTCCTCAATGAAACGAGCTCGGGCTGGCAGCAGCTCGTGTTCGACACGCCCGTTGCGATCAGCGCGAACACAACGTATGTGGCCTCTTATCACACCGACACCGGCAACTACGCCGCGGATGCCGATTACTTCCTCACGGAATTGATCAGCGGACCGCTGCACGCGTTGTCGAATGCGCAGAGCCCGAACGGTGTTTACAGCTACGGACCGAGCTCGTTCCCAACGCTTTCCCACCGTGCCACCAACTACTGGGTGGACGTCATCTTCACGTTGAATCCGCCTCGCACACTTTGGAAGGACACCGACGTGCCGGGCACACCTTCCGTCGACGACGCCGGTGCGGTGGAGCTGGGCGTGAGGTTCTTCTCCGAGACCGCAGGTAAGATCAAAGGCATCCGTTTCTACAAAGGAGCCAACAACACCGGCACGCATACCGCCACGTTGTGGAATTCCGCCGGTGCGCCGCTCGCCACAGCCACGTTTGCGAACGAAACGGAATCAGGTTGGCAGGAGGTGTTGTTCTCGGAGCCCGTCGACATCGCTGCCAACACGACTTTCGTCGCGTCGTACTACGCACCGAACGGTCGCTACGCGGCGACGGGAAATTTCTTCTCGAACGCTCGCGACAGCGTGCCGTTGCACGCTCCGGCCTCGACGGCTGCGAGCGGCAACGGCGTGTTCAAGTATGGTGCAGGCGGCAGCTTCCCGGATCAGTCGTTCAACGCCACGAATTACTGGGTAGACGTGGTGTTCGAATCGGCCACTCCGTAACAACCGCTATCGATCCTGTCGGCGCTCGATGGAAACATCGGGCGCCGATATTTTTTACACGGTCGCGCTCGCGCATCTGGCGCCGAGATGCAGTAGCATCCGCCCTGGCACGGCAGCACTCGCAGGATTCCTGATCGTTGGCAAATAAATTTCGCGAAGACATCGAAGGCTTGCGGGCGATCGCGGTCCTGTCGGTGGTCCTGTTTCATTTCGGCGTCGGCGCGCTGTCCGGCGGCTTCGTCGGCGTCGACATCTTCTTCGTCATCTCCGGTTACCTGATCAGCGGTCTGCTGCTGAACGAGCTGGAACGCAGCGGCTCGATCGACCTGTGGCGCTTCTACGGCCGGCGTGCGCGCCGCCTGCTCCCTGTTTCTTTATTAGTCACGGCCGTGACTCTGTTGGTGGGACTGTTCCTGCTGGCGCCGTCGGAACAGACGTTCGCCGCCAAGGGCGCGCTCGCTTCGTCTTTGTACGCCAGCAACTTTTGGTTCATGACGCTGCTGGCGGATTACTTCGCGCCCGAGAGCGCGTTGAATCCTTTTCTGCACACGTGGTCGCTCTCGGTCGAAGAGCAGTTCTATCTTGCGTGGCCAACGTTACTGCTGATTCTGTGGCGCTGGCGACCAACGGTGCGAGTAATGGCACTCACCATCGGCGTGCTCACGCTGCTCTCGTTTGCTGTATGTCTTTGGCTCAGCTATCGCAAGCAGTCGTGGGCTTTCTATGCGTCCCCAGCGCGCGCTTGGGAGTTCGGCATCGGAGCGCTCGCTGTATTGAAGCCAGTCACCGATTGGGCACAGCGGTCGCGAGTCGCTGCATCACTGGGGTGGCTTGGCATCGCAGTGTTGTGTGCGACCTTCTTGTTGGTGACGGAAGAGGCTCGCTTTCCGGGATGGATTGCAACTGTGCCCGCGTTGGCTACTGTCGCTGTCCTCGTCAGTGGCGCGAGTGGCCAGCGTGGCGGTCCTGCGGATTTGCTCAAGCTGCCGCTGATGCAGTGGCTGGGCAAGCACTCCTACTCTATTTATCTGTGGCACTGGCCCATCATCGTCTACGCCACGATTCTGGAAGTCACCGATCCGGTAACCAAAATCGCCAGCTGCAGTGCCCTTACGTTGGTCTGTGCCGCCGTCGGCTTTCGATTGCTTGAGCATCCAGTGCGAGCCAATGCATGGCTCGCCGCCCGCCCGCTTCGCTCCGTCGGTCTTGGAGTGACGCTCACGGTTGTCGGCGGCTTGGTTGCACTGAGCTCGGCGCAGGCCGCCCGGACATTCTCTGCACATCCGTCGCAAGCCGGGTTGATTCGCGCCATCGAAGCGCCGCCCACGGCGAGCGGCAGCGGCCAGAACTGTTTGATCTATTTCACCGAGGTGGAACCGGTGAAATGTATCTTCGGAGCCAGCAGCTCATCGAAGACTGTGGTGCTGTTCGGCGATTCGCACGCCGATCAATGGTCGACGCCGCTTGCACAGCTCGCAACGGAAGAAGGTTGGCGCCTGGTCACGATGCTCAAGGCATCGTGTGCTGTCTCGGACATCGCGGCGTACAACAAGCGCCTCAAGCGTGATTGGCCGGAATGCGGGGCATGGCGAAAGCGCGCGATGGAAGAAATTCGCCGCTTGCAGCCGCAGTTGGTAGTCGTCTCTCAGTTTTCGAGCGGCTATATCCGCGGCCCCTGGACTTCTCGCGGAGACCATGCGGTGACTTATGACGAATGGGAAAGCGGCTTGAGCCGCTCGCTGCAGCAACTGCGGGCCGCGAATATTCCTGTCCTGATCCTGCGCGACACTCCGTCGCCAGGCAAAAACGTCGGCACTTGCATCGCTCGTTCGCGTTGGCGCGAAACGCCCGAAGCCAATTGCGACATCCAGCGGGCGAACGCGCTCGATCCAAGGATCTCGCCACTTGAAAGCGGAGTCGCTGCCACGCACGGCGCCCGATACGGCGATCTATCCGCGGAGTTTTGCGACAACGAAATCTGCCACGGGATGCGCTCAGGCATCCTCGTTTATCGCGACGTGAATCACATCACTTCAGACTTCGCCACGACCCTGATCCCCGCGTTGCAAGCATTGCTCGAAGACGACGCCATCCGTCAGGCGAGTCCACCGTCGCCCAGGCCGGCAGAAGTTGTGAGCGCGATGTAGCGCGCCGCTTATTTCAGCGGTCCACCGATCGACCAGTGATGGCCGAAAGGATCCTTGAGCTGCCCGTAGCGCATGCCCCAAAACTGATTGTCGAGCGGCACCAACACCTGGCCACCTGCTTTCAATGCGCGTTCCCACGCAGCGTCCGCATCCGGGACGTCGAGATGGATGGCGAAGGTCGTGCCGCCGATTCGCGTCGGCGCCTTGGCCATGGCTTCGCCGAACTCGGGAAAGTCGTCGTTCAGGAAGAACGCGCCGCTACCGAGGGTGACATGAGCATGCATGATGCGCTTGCCGTCTTCAGCCATATGCTTGTTCGTGCACACGGCGCCGAAAGCTTGCTCGTAGAACGCGATGGCCGCGGCGCCGTCGGAGACGACGATGTGAGGAATGGGCGCGCTGGTGCTCATGAGATCCCTCCGGGTTGAGTTCGCGCCAATCCTAGCACCGTCAGGCGCAAGTCTGAGCCGTCGATCGCATGCCGCCGATCAGACGATTCAGCACCAGCCGGGCTTTTTCCCAGTCGCGTTGAACGGTGCGCTCCGAGACGCTCCACAGCTCGGCGATGTCTCGAAACGAAAAGCCGCAGAAGAACTTCAGGTCGACGCATTCGGCCAGGCGCGGATCGATGGTGGCGAGCGACTCCAGCGCGTCGCGCAGCTGCTCGAAGTCGCCGATCTCGTCCGCCAGCGCCGCCGCCTCGTCGGTCAGCGAAGTGATCTGGAACAGCCCGCCACGCTTCTGCCGCTTGCGGCCCCGGAAGTAATCGATCACGAGTCCACGCATGGCGCGCGCGGCGTAAGGCAAGAAGCGTTTGTGATCCAGCTGCAGGCAATCGCGGCTGACGTTCAGAAAAGTTTCGTGCAGGAGCGTGGTCGGACTCAAGGTCGCGGCCGAGTGACGCCGCAGCTCGCGCTCCGCCATACGATGAAGCTCATCGTAAAGTGCGGCAAATAGCCGCTCGCGTGCGCTTTGATCGCCGGAGTCCGCGGCGCTGACCAATTCGAAATACTGCGTGTGTGACATCGACGACCAGGCCTCCCGACCCATTAGCCACTTCCAATCTTCGGGCAGGCATGTTTGTCTGGTAAATAGACCAAGAGGGATGCCCGGATACAACTAAGGTCAGGGAACTCGATGCTGGCAATCACCGATCAAGCGAACTGGGCCCGGTTGAAGCCCTATCTCGACGAGCTGTTCGAGCTCGAACCCGAACAACGCCTGCAGTGGCTAGGTAAATTAGAGACGACCTCGCCGCAGCTTGCGTCCGAGCTGCAGGAGCTGCTGAAAGAACATGCGGCACTGGACGCAGCCGGGTTTCTCGGCACTTCACCCGCGGAATGGATTCGTAACGAGTCGTTGCTTGGCCGGCAGATCGGCGCCTATCGCATCGAGCAGATCTTAAGCCACGGCGGCATGGGCGAAGTCTGGCGCGCCTCGCGCGTCGACGGCCGCTTCGAAGGTCGCTGCGCCATCAAGTTCTTGAAGCTGAATTTCGCCAGTCCCGAATCGCGTGCCCGCTTTCAACGCGAGGGCCGGCTGCTGGGCCGGCTCGAACACGCGAACATCGCGCGCCTGCTCGATGCCGGCGAGACCGAAGATCAGCAGCCCTACCTGGTCATCGAGTACGTCGACGGCCAACGCATCGATCACTACTGCGAGGCCAATCAACTCGACGTCCTCGCACGGGTGCGGCTGTTCGTTCAGGCAGTGGCGGCCATCGAGTTCGCCCATGCCAACCTGGTCGTGCATCGCGACTTGAAGCCGGACAATCTGTTCGTCACGCGCGACGGCGTGGTCAAGCTGCTGGATTTCGGCATCGCCAAGCTGGTGGCGACCGACGAAGTCGAAGAAACGGTGTTGACGCGCATGAACGTCACTCCGCTCACACCGCAGTACGCCGCGCCCGAGCAGTTCCAAGGAGCTGTCCCGTCGACGGCAACGGACATTTACCAGCTGGGTATGCTGCTGTTTGTGTTGCTGACTGGCGAGCATCCCTTCAAGCACGCGCGTACCCATGCCGAACACATGCAAGCGGCACTGGAGGGAGTCGCCACGCGAGCCTCGCAGGTGGTGAAAGGTTCTCGTCGACACCGGCTTTTGCGAGGCGATCTCGATTCGATTCTCGCCAAGGCGTTACGCCGCGATCCGGTCGATCGTTATGCGACGGCGGCGGCACTGCGTGAGGACTTGCAGCGATTTCTCGACGGCGAACCGGTGGCGGCGCGTCGCGGGGCTGCGATCTACACGATGCGGAAATTTCTGTTACGCCATCGTGCAGCCACCGCCATCGCCGGCATCGCAATCATCGGACTGTGCGCGGCGGCGACGTTTTCCATCCTGGAAGCCGAAGAAACAGCCCGGCAGCGCGACGAGGCGCAAATGGCGGCGCGCCGGGCGGATGCGCAAGCGACGTTTCTATCGCTGATGATGTCGCAGATCGGCGAGTCGGGTCGGCCCATCGAGCTGCATCAGGTCCTGGCCCGGGGCATGGAAATTCTCGAAGCGCGTTATGGCAACGACCCCGCGTTCATGATCGACGAGTTGATTCGCATCGCCGACCGCTACGGCGAGCTCGGCGAGAACCAGCGTGTTCGGGAGGTGCTTGCCAAGGCCGAGGCAATCGCACGGCTGCAGTCCAACTCACTCTTCTTGTCCCGCGTGCAATGCGCAGCGGTCGAAACCGACCTGGAACGCGGCGACCTGCCAGCGGCAATACAAAGACACGAGGAAGGAATGCGTGCGTTGGCCAACGCGACCGGCGCTACGTTCCTCGAACAAGTGGATTGCCGACGAGCCGCCGCACGACTTCACGAAGCTCAAGGTCAGGCCGACACCGGCATCAAAGACCTGGAGTTCACCGTGGCAACGTTGGAGAGCAACGGTGCGACTGCGGATCGTCGTTATGTGCCGATGCTTGCACATCTCGGCCTGGCCTATGGTTATGCGGGGGATGTGAAGCGCAGCTTCGACGCGCAACACAAGGCTCGTGTGATGTACGAGCAGAACGGATTCAAAGGCACGCTGTCCTGGGTCCTGTTGTTACACAACGAAGCCGCGACGCTGGAAAAGGTCGGCGAATTCCGAGACGCGTTCGTCCTGCAATCCGAAGTGATGCGCTTCGATCAAACGCACGGCTTGGATGGCTGCCCTCCGCACCCGGCGACGCGTACTCAATTCGCGAGGTTGTTGGCGCGCCTCGGACATAACTCCGAGGCAGAGCAATGGTATGCACGCGCGTACGAGTGCGCCGCTCGAATCGGGGACGTCGAAGCACAAAAGTTTGCAATTCTCGGTCGCGCGCATGCGCTGCTTGCGCTCGGCAAGTTTCCTGAGTCGGACGCGGAACTGAATGCGTTCGAGGTGCTGAATGGCTCCAAGCAAACATTGAACATGCGCACCAGCGTGCGCTCGAAAATCGTTCGCTCCTATTGGCTTGCCGAGCGAGGCAACCTCGCCGCTGCCCGGGAACTGTCGGCTCCGCTATTGGAGCTGACCGGCAATCCCAAGCTCGGGCTCGCGCTATCGCATGACGATGTGCTCCTGCTACGCAGCCGCCTTTCGCTTCCGGACGATCCCGCCGCTGCCATTCACTATGCAGAGGAAGCCTTGCAGGTCGCCGAGTCCAGAGCGCGCAACGTGGAGGACAGCGCGGAAGTGGGTGAAGCGGCACTCGTGCTCGCGCAAGCGACATTCGCGTCCGGCGACTACACGCGTGCTCGTGAGGCAGCGACCCGTGCAGCGAGAGTTCTCGACGCGACGCTCGCGACGGACCACACATTGACGGTGACAGCGCGGGCGCTCGTCGAAAAAATAAACAGTCTGCCTCGGTGAGTACCTGAAACATCCGCAAAGGTTCATCCGAACCCGACGAATAGCCTAGGTCTTCCGAACAACACGCATCGAGTGTCGGGAATCGCTCGCCGATCTCGACATATCGACCGACGTCAACTCGACGTGTGCGCGTGTTGCTTGGAGATCTCGATGAGTGTTCCTGCTCGCCGGTTACTGTCGCTGACGCGCTGGTGCTGGCTGACGATCGCCCTGCTGACGCTTTCGCTCGACGCGGCGACGCCAGGCTTGATCGGTGTTTCGATCGACGGACCCGGCCGCGGTCAACTGGTCCAACAACCGCATGGCTTCGAGCTGCGACTCACCGGCACCAGCGCGTTGAGCGTCGTTTCCATCGTCAACTCGGGGGACACTCATGTCCCGCTCGTCAACATCACGACCAACAGCGCGGTCGGCACGCTCGATCTCGGCAACGCCGATCTCAGCGGCAAGATCACTTTCAAATTCCCGGTTGGCCGCCTGACGCTCGGTCAAGTCGGTCCCGCCGCGATCTTATTATCCGGTAGCAACGCTTTTAGTTTTAGCGCCGGTGCGGTCGGCGATGCAGTCGTGGTGGCGCCCAATGCGAGCGTCAACGTCAACGTAGATTCGTGGACCAGCGGCCGCCTGGAAGCTGCTCGTCTGTCGGGGCTGCTCACTGCCGGCGACTTCGGTGCCGATCTGTTTCTCACCAACACTGGCGCAGGTTTCACACTCGACAGCGTGAGGATCAACGGAACCATCACGGGCGGTGTGTGGAGCGTGCAAGGTCATGCCGAAGGTATCAGCGCCGGCAGCACGGCTGCAACTTGGCGCGCGAATATCGGTGGCCCGCTGTTAAGTTTCAGCACTAGCGGTGATGCCTCGGGCCAACTCGCCGCTGCCGAGATCGAGCTATTACAGCTCGGCTCGGCACGCGGCCTGAGAGTATTGGTCGGTGCCGATCTCGGTGACGACGCTGCACTAGGTGGCATCGATGCAGCGGCCGATAGTTTCAGCCCCGGCACGCTTGCACGCGTGCATATCGACGGCGACATGATCGACAGCAATTTTTATTCGAGCGTCGATCCGGTGAACGGTGTGCTCAACGATGGCGACGACGTCCAGTTGGGCACAGCGGCGCAGCGATTGCAGGAGTTCCTACTCGGCGGGCAGTTCGTGGGTGCGAGCAGTGTCGTCGCACCGGCGTTTCCAACCAGCGTGAGCGTGGGCGGAGTGAGTCTTGACCCGGCCACTCTACCGGAGATCTTTCGCAATTTGCCGGGCGGCGGCGATCACACACCACCGGTGCTGACTTCTTTTCAACTGGCCACGGCCAGCGACACCGATCCCGTCGGCGACAACCGAACCATTGCCAACCCAGTCACACTGGTCGGCGTGACCGAAGCGGGAGCTACACTTACATTACGATTGGGTGGCAGCGTGCTCGGCACGATGATAGCTGCACCCGACGGCAGCTTCAGCTTCACAAACATTGCGTTGGCGCTGGGTGAAAACGCCTTGGAACTGAGCGTGGCCGATGCGGCAGGCAATATCACAACTGGCAACCTGCTAGTCACGCGCGATCCCGATACAACCGAAGACGATACGACTGCACCCACTATCGATGCCACGCTACTCAACGATACCGGTTTATCCGCTCACGACGGCGTCACTCGCGATCCAACCATCACTGGCAGCGCCATCGACAATGTCGGCGTCACGCAACTACGGGCAGCGTTAGATCCTGGCGCTCAACCCACCTTCACCGACATCAGCGCGCAGCTACAACCCAATGGCAGCTTCACGCTGTCTCACAGTTTGCTAGATACGCTCGCAGGCGGCCACCTCGCCGAAGCCCAGCACACGCTCCGTCTGCTCGCCGCCGATGCGGCGGGCAATGTCAGCACCACATTCGAGCTCGCATTTACCCTCGACACAGTGGCCCCGACCGGCGCGAGCTTCGGGATCTCACTCGTCGACGCATTGAATGGTGACGTCACACAAACCACGTCGGCAATCGTCACACTACAAGGTGTCGCCGAAGCCGCTGCCACAATCACACTGACGGAACAGAATCTGCTAAGCACATCCGGCGCTGGCGGCAACTTCCAACTGCCCGGTGTTGCATTGACCTTGGGCGCTACGCCCGTCACGCTTGAAGTCAGCGACACAGCTGGCAACAGCCAAAGTGTCACGCGCACACTGACTCGTGTGCAGGCTCAGCGCAACGACGCTGTGCTCGCCTGGATCGACACCGCGCTTCACGCCATCCAAGCGGATGTCACTCATCCACAGATCGCTACGCGCACGCTGGCGATACAAAGCCTGGCTGTCTACGACACCTTGGCGGCCATCCAAGGCACACCCGCTTATCTGGTCCAACGAACCGTTACTGGGTCGGTCAACGCCGAAGCCGCCGCGACCCAAGCAGCCTATCGCGTTCTGCACACTTATTATCCGGGGCAGCGCGCGACCTTCGACGCCGCTCGCTCTGCCCGCCTCGCCACTATCCCGGAGAGCGCCGCGAAAACTGCCGGCATCACCTTGGGTAACGACATCGCGAACGCCGTCATCGATATTCGCAGCAGCGACGGCTATCTAAACTTCGTCTCCTATGACGGCAGCACAGGGCTCGGCGAATGGCGCCCGACCGAACCTCTCTTCCTGGTTGCTGAGGAGCCGCACTGGGGACAAGTCACACCGTTCGCACTCGAAGCAAGCAATCAGTTCCGTGCGCCAGCGCCGCCAAGACTCGATTCTCCTGAGTATGCAGTCGCAAACAATCAAGTGCAGAGTCTCGGCCGCTTCGACAGCACGACGCGCACAGCGGATCAAACACAGCAGGCGCAGTTCTGGGCCGACGGCGCAGGCAGTTTCACGCCACCGGGGCATTGGAATCAGATTGCAGCCGAAGTCGCTGCTGCTCGCGGCAACTCGCTGAGCGCGAACGCTCGACTCATGGCGCAACTCAACGTGGCGCTAGCCGACGCCGCTATTGCTGCGTGGGACACCAAATACAGCTACACGTTCTGGCGTCCAGTCACAGCGATTCACAACGCCGATCAGGACAACAATCCCGCGACTACGGCGGACGCGAATTGGACTCCCCTGCTGATTACGCCGGCGCATCCGAGCTATGTGTCCGGACATTGCACCTTCAGCGCGGCGGCGGCGGGTGTTCTGAATGCCGTCTTCGGCGCCGACACCAGTTTCACCACCACTTCCAGCACACTACTGAACGTAACGCGCAGTTACACCAGCTTTGATAGCGCGGCCGACGAAGCCGGCATGAGCCGCATCTACGGCGGCATCCATACATCGCTCGACAACGCCGCTGGCAAAGTGATCGGTACTCAGGTGGCTCAGACCGTGTTGGCGCGATTCGCCCAGACTCAAGACTCGCAGCCGCCGCAAGTGGTGCTGAACGACACACCGAACGCCAGCCGTACCAATGTAACGGTCACAGGCCAGGTGCTCGACAACCTTTCCGGAGTCGCGAGCGCGCAACTTCGCGTCGACGACGCCGATCCACACTCGTTGACGCTCGACGCGACCGGACACTTCAGCTTCAACACGACCTTCGCTACCAATGGTGCGACCGACGGCGCGCATACGCTCGCAATCAGCGCACGAGATCTTGCGGGCAATGTTTCTGCCGAAGTAGTACGCGTGGTCACAGTGGATACGCAGGCGCCGAATATCACACTGACCAGCATTGCTTCTGGCGATGTACTCACTGTAGCGAGCCGGCTCACTGGCAGTATCGATGCCACCGGCAGTGCCGTCACACAATTGTTCTATCGATTCGACGACGGCGCGACGCGCAACCTGCCCTTCGATGCTGTGAACAGCCGCTTCGACGACAAGGTTGTCATCAGCACACTGACTGAAGGCACTCACACATTGACCATCACGGCGCGCGACAGTGCAGACAATGTCAGCACGCTCACACGCAATGTGCTGATCAATGCATTGCCGCCGTTTACGTTGAGCAGCGTGACACCGGCTGCCGGCAGCAACCAGGTCGGCGTGACACAACGGCCGCAGATTCTGTTCTCGCGACCTGTCAATGCAGCTTCGCTGACTGCCAACAGTTTGTTTGCAAGCGGTCCCGATGGGACCAAGTTGGCTGCGAGCATCGTGCCGGCCAGCGACGGCAGCTTTGCGTGGTTGTTCTTCGACGCTCCGATGCCCGGTGGAGCACAGATCACGGTACATGTGGACGGTGGTTTGATTCGCGCGGCAGTCGATGGAGCTTTTCTCGACGCAGATAACAACGGCGAACCTGGCGGTGTGCAGAGAGTGAGCTTCACCACGGTGAGCAGCACTCCGGTCACCGGCACCCGCATCGTTGGACGAGTGTTCGATCCGGGCCCGGACTTGAAGCCCATGACGTTCGACGACATCCGTCGCGGACCCGACGGCGTCATTCACACGCCCGACGACGTTTTTCTGCTGCCCATCGCGCATGCCAAAGTTTTCATCCTCGGTCACGAAGAACGTTTTGTTTTCACCGACGCCAACGGCCGCTTCGAATTGAACGGTGTGCCGGCCGGCGACGTGAAAGTCGCCATCGACGGCCGCACTGCTACCAATACGCCCGCCGGTTTGTTCTTTCCTGAGATGGTAATGGATACGCTGGTGCAAGCCGGCGTCGTCAACACGTTAATGGGCGGCATGGGCTCGCTCGAACAACGCTTGTTGAATGCCGACCGCGACGAAGTGTATTTGCCTCGCGTTCCGAGCAGCGTGCTGCAATCGGTGAGCGATACGGAAGCGACGGTGATCGCGGTCGACGATCCGAAAGCAGCATCGCAACTGACCGATCAACAACGCGAAGCGCTCAAGCTCACAGTGAATCCAGGCAGCGCCGTGGGTCTCGACGGCAGTGTCATGACCAACGCGCAACTCGGTATTTCGACCGTGCCGCCGGAGCTCGTGAAGGACATGCTGCCGCCCGGCGTTCTGCAGCATACATTCGATATCACCATTCAAGCGCCGAACGTTGCAACGTTCACGCAGCCGGTGCAAATCAGCTTCCCGAATGTCTTCAACGCCCTCCCCGGCACCCAGCTCAACGTGCTCAGTTTCGATCACACCACCGGCCTGCTGGTCATCAACGGCACGGCGACCGTTGCTGCCGACGGGCTCAGCGTCGTGTCCGATCCGGACTCGGGCATCAGAGCACCGGGCTGGCATGGATTGACACCGCCGGGTGGTTGCGGTGGCTCGGGAGGCGAGCCGCCGGCACCGCTTGAAGATGCGCAAGATGGTTTCGCCCGGGCACCAGGCATTGCGCAAGCAGCGCCTCCTACAAATCATCCGGCCGTTACGCTCGGCATTGCATTCGGCGATCGAGGTGTTAACGATGCGAACAACAACAACACACTCACAGTGACTCGGCAGGAGTGGAGCTGGACGGCACCACCAGCACCTCCTGGCGGCGGGAGCGGCAGTGGTGGTGGCAGCGGCGGCGGTAACCCCTGCGCTCCTACGCATCCGGCACCACCGGCGCCCGGCACACCTCCCGCAGCCAATCCGCTCATCACTGTAACGATCGATGTCGATGGCCCGCTCGACGTGTTCGCCAAGCAGCTACCCAACGATCCGAACGCGGTGACGCCCACGTCACAAACGTTCACGCTCGCCGCCGGCAGCGGTACCACCAAGAAGTTCGGCTTCCAGATGCGGAGTTACGACGAATTCATCCGCGCGCCAGCCTTTCACCAACTCACCGAGGACCAGCTCTACGGCGCCAAGATCACGGTCACGAGGACCGAGCAAAAAGCCGACGGCACCAGCACCCAGGACGTTCGCACTTACTATCAATACCGCTGGGTCGATGTCATCGATCCCGAGCAAGCCAGGATCAAACGCGGCAACACCGCGCAATTCCTCAAGACGCTGGCCGACGGCACCGGAGGCTTGATCCGTACCAAGTTCGTCGATTGTCATTTACCAGCCACGGTCGAGACCGACTTCAGCGTCAGCGCCGGTTCGCCGTTCACGGTCGCCGGCCGGGTGAAAGGCAACGTCAAAGCCTCCTGGAAATTCGATCCGCCGAACGAGACGCCGGCCGCCTTTGCTCGCGCGCTCAGCGTCGTAGTCGTCGATGCGACGTTGCCGGTGGAACCGAACTCCGGCCTTGGGCTGATCGGTTCGTTCGGAACATTCGGCGCCGGCAAGGCGAAAAAAATCGTGGGCCTCAATATCGAGGCCTACAAGAATGAATTCATCCGCGTCATGGAGTCCCTGGCAACCGTCTATACACGCGGCCCCAACGGAACATTGATCGACCCGAAGATAGAATATTTGTACTTCGCGCGTCTCCAAGCGGCAGTAGAGCAAGTCCAACACCCAACGAACCACAAGACCGTCTTCGTCCAGAAGGCAACGGGTGTTTCGGGCGCCGACTTCGTCGAGGTGTCGCCCTGGGTGCAGGAACAGTATGCGGACTTCATGCCTGCAAAAAGGGGCCCGGGCCCCGACGGCGTGCCGGGGACCGTCGACGACGCTCCATTCACTCCGGCGCAACGAGCCGCGCTGCTAGCCAAGTTGAATCTCGACGTCCCGCCGCTTTTGGTCCAGGGAATTCGGAACAATTACCAACCGGTCGTCGGTAACTTCGACGCCATCACCTTCCAAGAGACCGATGCCGGCGCCAACGTCTCGGTCACCTGGGGCGACGTGCTTAGGGACGGCGTGGAACAAGGCGGTGTCGCCAAAATCCGGCGCAATGCATCGCTCGACACGCTGGTCGGCACGCGGGGACGCCGAAATCCGGTCACCGGCAACACATATAACTTACCGATCTCCGACGCCGCGCAGATCTGGGCGTTGGCCAGACATCTGAACGTCCCTCCTCCGGACGGCGCAGTGGACACGATCTTCGTTTCGGTCGGCTATCTGCTGGGCGCGAACAACCGTAACGTCAGGCTGCTGACACACCATGCCGACACGGTCAGCCATGAGTTGGCACACACCTATGGCGTCAACGAAGGCTATCTACCGGGTGCTCGCGGCATCGGGGGAGGCACCGCCCAAATCGATGTAAGAACGAGCAACGCCTTCCCACGCGGCGACATCATGAATGCTCAGTCGAGCCTCGACCCCGACAAAATATTCGAAGCCCCCCTGCCCGCGCTGCTACGAATCGTGATGGGCCTGCCGCCCATCGGTCCGCGCGAAGATTTCGCCGCGCTGACTTACTACCGGGATCATGCCAATCTCAATAACGAGCATCCGAACCGGGACGGCCTAGAAATCCATGTGCCGGACCTGACGACGCCGGAGCTGGTGGTCTCGGTCGACGACGTTACTTATTACGGCGACGAGTTCGTCGGCCCCGGCAGCAACGTCCTGACGTTCGGTTCGATTGCCGCCGACGGCGCCGCCGGCATTCACGCAGATAAGACGTTGCAGCTCGTCAACACCGGCGTACTGCCGCTCGTCATCGACGATCTGCATCTCGCTACCAGCAGCGCTTTCACATTGATCGATCCGCCGGCCGCCGGTACCGCGCTAGCGCCTGGCGATCATCTCGATCTCGATGTGAGATTCAATCCCAGTGCTGACGGCAACGCCGAAGACACGCTGATCGTCGAGAGCAACGCGGGTCTGATGCCTCACTTCCAACTGGAACTGCAAGGCTCGGGTCTGCGTGTCGCACCGGCTGCGAATGTCACATTCGCGAACAACAATCTCGGCGGCGCTCGTGTCGACGCAACTGCGGTCGAGCGCGCTGATATCTACACCCTCACCAACGATGGTCTGCAGCCGCTCGTCGTCTCGACAGCGTCGTTGATCGAGGGCTCCAACAGCTTTTCGCTCGTCGGTTTGCCGGCGACGCCAATCACGCTGGCCGCGGGCGAGCATGTCAGCTTCGGCGCCAGCTTCAGATCGGACCGTCTCGGGTTGCAACGTGGCGTCATCGACCTCGTCACCAACGATCCGAATCGACCTCACGTGCGTTTGGGTCTAGTCGGCACCGGCGTCGCAGCTGAGCAGAGAGTGCAATGGGGCAACGACTACTTCGCACTGGAAAACCCTGAGTTGATCAGCGCACCGCCGCTGCGAGGAGTCGGCGACAACGACGGCAACTTCGGCTTTTTCTTGAATGCCCAAACGCCCTATCACATCGTCGGCTTCGATCCCGCGACCGGGCTGGCGACGCATTCGTTCGGCACCACCGCCATCGGCGGCCAAGGCACCGATCTCACGGCGACGATGGTGTTCGCCGCGAGCATCGCGAAGGACGGCGACTTCGACGGTCTGGCCGACGACATCGAGTTCGCCATCGGCACCTCGACGAACAAGAAAGACAGCGATGCCGACGGCGTCGACGACTTCACGGAGATCCAGCAAGGTTCGGATCCACTCGGAGTACTGCGTATTCCGGTGGGTGTGATGGCAGCGACGGCGTTGAAAGGCACCGCGGAAGCTGTCACTGCGCTCGGCACGATCGATGGCCAAGCCACGCTCACTGCGTTGGTCGCGACTGGCAGCGAAGGTTTGGCACTCGTCGACGTCACGCAAGCGACGCGGCCTCGGGTGCTCGCTGAGCTCGACCTGCCGGGCAATAACGGCGATGTTGCAGTGGACAGTACACGCAAGCTCGCGGCGGTGGCGGGCAACGAAGCAGGACTGCACATCGTCGATGTTTCTAATCCGGCGCGCCCCACGCTGCGCCAGACGGTGCAATTCGGCGATCCAGCTACGCATGTCGCTGTGAGCGACGGCGTTGCTTACGTGACCTCGGGCCGCAGTGTCGTCGCTCTGGAATTGAGCACGGGCGAAATCGTCAATACGCTCAATCTCGCCCCCCTCGGCAGCTCGAACCTGCGAGACATCGCGATCTCCGGGCACACCGCGTTCGTCATCGACAGCAACTCGCTGTTCAGAAGTATCGATATTTCCAATGCGCTACTGACAGCGGTGAGCTCGCGGCAATTGCCAGCATCGGGCGGCCAGCTGTTTGTGGCCGATGGCATCGCCTACGTCGGCGCCGGCGCAGGCAGCGGCGGTTATATGACAGTCGATGTCGACGACCCGGCACACTTGACATTGCTGTCCGGCACCGTGAACGCAGCCCTCGCCGGCAATGGCATCGCACTCAACGGTTCCGGCTTGGTGCTGGCGGTGGGCGGTGTCGACTTTGTCAACGGCGGCTTCCGCTCGTTGGATATTTTCAACGGCTCCAATCCGCAGCAAACCAATAATCTACTTACACGAATCGACCTGCCGCAGATTCCCAAGGATCTGGTGCTGGCCGGCGGCTTCGCCTTTGTCGCGGACGGCGCGAGCGGTTTACAGCTGGTCAACTATCTCGCACCGGACATCGAGGGTGTTCCGCCAGTCGTCAGCATTGCGCTGAGCACGACGCAGGTGCTGGAAGGCCGCACCGTACAGATCGCTCCAACGATCACGGACGACGTGCAGATCCGCAGCGTCGAACTGCTGGTCAACGGCCGCGTGATCTCCACCGATGTGACTTATCCCTTCGATCTGTTTGCACGGGCGCCGACCGTCGCCAGTGCGGGCAATCAAATGACTCTGCAAGTGCGTGCCACCGACACTGGCGGCAATGTGGCGTTGTCGAACACGATCAACGTCGAGGTGTCGACCGATACGACATCCCCGCAACTCGTCGCATCGAGTGTGAGCGAAGGCGTGCGGCTGCATTTCGTAAAAGCGATCAATCTGTCCTTCGACGAGCCGATCGATCTCGATCGACTGACCCCCGCCGCTGTTTCGCTGGCGCGCGATGGCGGCACGAGCGATGACGTGGTCATCCCCACCACCCTGGACAACCGCGCGTTCGGACAAGTGATCTCGGTGCAGAGCGGCGACTTCCTCACGCCCGGCGATTACACGCTAAACATAGACGCCGCGCAGATCGCAGACATCGCAGGCAATGTGCTGGCTGAAAACATCGTTCGTCACTTCACCATCCTGCCCGACATCGGCATGCGTGCTACCAGCGGTACACCCGCAGCGAACAACGCGCCCTCGGCGAATCCCGGACAGGAAATCGGCATCGCTGTGCCGTTCGACCCTTCGACCATGCGCGCCTCGTTCAACGTCATGGATACATCGGGGAACGCGAGCCTCCAAACTGTCGACGTCTTCCGCTGGGATTTCGCTCGCGGCATCGCCTACTTTGTGGTGCCGATCACTGCGATCAGCGGCGACACCGTCTTTTTCTCGCAAGTGGGCGGCGTCATCACCAATTTCCCGGACGGCACCCTCCCGCTGCAGGTATTGCCGACGATCAGCGATGTAGACGTGGAGTCCGTGGCTGCCGACGGCTCCAGCGCCATCGTTGTGATCAACGGCTTCGGCTTCGTCGAAGGCAACAACTCGGAGTACCGTTTCGGATCGAGCACGCTGGTCGATACCAGCACCACCAGCGGTCCCGACGTCACGACGTTCAACACACCCAACGGCCGTGTGCGCATAACGCTGCCGCTCAGCGATGGCGCGTTCGGTGCAGTGAGCGTGAAGACTGCAGGCGGCACGAGCGCGAGCTTCAGTGTCGACTTGAACCTCGTCGACGCGATCGCAGTCTCGGGCACGCCGGCCAATCCCGCACAGCCGTCCGCTAACGCCGGTCAGGTCCTCACAATGAGTGGTGCGGGCCTGTCCAAGAACACGGACGTACTGATGCGCTTTACTAACAGCAGCGGGGCCTCGGGAACTGCGACCGTGGCAGTGGTCAATCCCTCACTGGCCGCAGTTGACGGCCGCCGCGCTCAGCTGACATTGCCTGGTGCTGCCAACGGCGTGATCTCGCTGCAAGTCCTCGGCTCGACCAGCCAGCCGCGAGTGCAGATCGTGCCCACACTTACGAGCGTGGACATCCAGTCCAACACCACACTGCTATTCGGCTCGGGCCTGATCGAAGGCGCCAGCACTTATAACTTTATCGGCGCTACCGTCACTGACAGCGCCGCAGACTCCGGCAACACCATCGATGTGAACACCGACAACATCTTTGACAACCATGCCGTAGGGATCAACCGGACCGCTCTGCCCACGCATGGAGTGGGCAATGTAACCGTGAGCACCGCCGGCGGTACCAGCACACCGTTCGCACTAAACACCGTGCGCGTGGCTGTTACAAGCAACCCAGGCGATGTGGCATTCGATCCCACCAGCGGCAATCTGTGGGTCAGCGATCAGGCCAGCCCGACTCATTTGTTACGCATCGATGCGAGCACCGGCCAGGTGTTGCAGACGATCACGATCACCAGTGCCTTCGGCTCGACCAATCTGTTCCAGAGTGCGGGTCTGCAGGTCGTGTCTGCTCCCATGACCTTGGGAACAACCAACGTGCCCGCGGGCAGCCTGCTGGTTTTCAACGGCAACATCGGCGGCCCCGACCGGGTGACAGCCGTCAACACCAGCAACGGCGCGGTGATCGCCAGCCTCAATCTCGACGCGCGCTACAGTCTCACCGCAGGCACGTTCAATCCAAACAACGGTCACCTGTACATTGCAGACAACAGCATTGCGAGCGGACGCATCGTCGAGCTGAACGCTGTGACCGGCGTGCAAGTCGGCGCCTTCGTCCCACCGTTCAACATGCAGTTCTCAGCGGGCCTGGCGATCCATCCAACCACTGGCAACCTGTGGCTGGGTGCGTCCAATGGCAACTCGCTGCTGCAGGAATATCGTATCAATGGACCCGGCTCACTCACCCTGCTCCGCAGCTTCGACGTTGCGGAACAGAATCTCAACGGCAACGAAGTCACGGGCCTGAGCTTCACGCCCAACGGCACATTGTGGGCGGCCTCGGCCCAGAGCGAGTTGTATCGCATCGACGTGAGCGGCGACGGTAGTGCCGTGACTCCCGCCACGCTCAGCGGGGTCATTGCGAAGGCCGAATTCGGCGTCGCCGCCAATCCGGTGCAGCCATCAGCGCATGCGGGACAGCCGATCGACCTGGTCGGCACTCGTTTCGGTGTCGGCACTCGCGTGCTGTTCAACATTCGTGACAACGCCGGCAACACCCGTCTCGTCTCACAGAATCCGATCTCCATCAACGAGACCGGCACTCGCCTGCGAGTGGCCGTGCCCGACCTGGCCACCACCGGCGATGTGCGCGTGGTGAATCAGGCGCCTCGTAGCATCGGCATGAATACCGCTCGCGATGCCATCTATCGCGCGGTCACCTTCGACTTCGTCGCCAATGGCCCGACTGCGACGATTCGTTTCAGCGACGCCGGACTGTTCGGCCCACTCGACCTGCAAAACATTCCATTCTGGGGTATCGATAACGTCGTCGTGCGTCGAGGCAACGAGTTGGTATTCGCCGACGATTTCGAATCGGCGAGCGCCGCGCCCCAGTGGAGCGACGGCGCGATCAGCACCGAATCGCTGGCAGGATTCGGCCGCTTCTCCGGTCGCTTCAGCGCCATGGCGCAACAGCTGAACCTCGACGGCTTGAGCGCCGGGCAGACGTACACGTTGAGCTTCGACCTGCTCATCATCGATGGCTGGGCCAGCACCAGCACCGGTCCGAAATTCATCGATGTCGGCATCGATGGCAGCAGCCGCATGCATGAAACATTCGCGAACGACGCTGGGGTCGACAGCGTGCAAACATTCGGGGCCAGCACCGGTATTCGTTTGCAGATCGTGCCGACGCTGACCCATCGCATCCGAGGCGATCAATTCACTCCGCCCGGGCTCGCCGGCAGCGGCTTCATGGAAGGCGCCACCACCGTCCGCATCGGTGGCGTGATCCTTCGCGATGTCGCCACCAACCTGGCGCACCTGGACGTCGGCGGCAACCGCAACGATACAATCAACTTCCCCTACCCGCCGGGGCTGGATGGGCCGATTCGTGTCACCACTGAAGGCGGCTATGCGGAAATTCCGACCACGAATTTCGGTGTCCAGCCTTTCACGGCGTTGACCAGCAGCTTTGGCGCCGCCAACGCCAATCAACCCATCACGTTGGAAGGCGGCGGATTCGCGCTCTCCGCGCTGGTGCAATTCCAAGGCAGCGACGACAGTGGCGCGACGGGCACGATCACCGGGACCAGCAACCAACTCTTCAGTAGCAGAGCGCTAGGCGTTGTCGTTCCCTCGCTGGCGCGCACCGGCTCGATCACCACATTGGGAAGCAATACGAGCCGGCCGTTGAAGATCGTCCCCACACTGCGCGCCATTGGCGGCACGGTAGCTGCGGGCAACACGATTCTGTTGGAAGGCACAGGCCTGGCAGCGAACGACCTGAGCATTGCCATCGATGGTCGCGCCGTCGGCAACTTCAGCGTGCGGACTGTCACCAGCACATCCAGCGACAGCCAGCAATTGGTCACATTGGTGGTGCCCGCGGGTGTCGGTCCCGGTGTGGTCACTGTGAGCACCTCAGGCGGGAGCGCCACGCTGAGCACTGGCATCAGCGACGTTCCGGCTGCGACACCGTTGCCTGCCATCGATCGGGATCCGGATGTCGGCGACACGCTGGCAACAGCGCTCGATACGGCGCTCGCTTTGAATCAGAGCGTCAGCATCCGCACCGGCATCGGCGTCGTGCCTGGCCAACCCAATGTTCCCAAAGACGTCGACATGTTTGCGGTCGACCTCAACGCGGGCGAACTGCTGACGCTGAAATTCCCCAGCACCGGCTCTGCCAGTGGCAATGCTCGCTTCTTCGCCGCGGACGGCACGCCGATGCTCGGACCGCAATCCTTCAACAACGGCTTGACTGCGCCGCTGAGCTGGGTCGCACCTTTCAGCGGCCGGTTCTATGTCGGCATCAGCGGCTCGGGCAACATCAACTACGACCCCAATACTGCTGGCTCCGGAACCAACGCGGGCAGTTTGAGTGTGTATACGCTCGAAGTCACACGCAGCGCCGGGGTCAGCCTGCACTTGGCGTCGATCACCGCCACCGCGACCAGCGGCACTCCGACGCACACCGGCATTCCTTCGGCCAACACCGGCCAGACGATCACGATTTCCGGGGCCGGCTTGCGTGCCGACGACAAGCTGCTGTTCACCACCAACAACGGTGCCTTTGGTAACACCGATCCTTTCCCCGGCACCTTCGTTGTCACGCCCGTCGTCGACCTGACGAATCAAACATTGACTGCCGTGGCACCGGCGTTTGCGGCCACAGGCAGTGTGCGCCTGGTGCGAGACAATCGCGGTGTACTGTTGCAGATCGTGCCCACGCTTAGTGGCGCCGTGCCCCGTTTCAACGCGAACAGCTTCACGGGCGGAACACTGCAATTCACCGGCAGCGGCTTTGGAGAAGATGCGCTCAGTCTCTTCGCCGGAGATGTGCGCTTGGACGACATCGATCGCGGTGAAGGTTTCGATGTGGTTGGAGGCGGCAACGGACTCAACCTGACTGTGCCCTCGGGCTGGCCTGCCGGCGCATTCCGAGTGAGCGCGGTCGGTGGCACGAGCGCGCTGTTCAGCGTTTCGTTCACTGGTATAGATGCAACGTGCGCGAGCGGCACTCCTGCAAACACTGCTCAGGCGTGCGCCAATGCCGGTCAGACCATCACTCTGCAAGGCAGCGGCTTCAATGCCAACACGTTTGTGATTTTCCCGACCGTCGATACTTCAGGCACGATCGGGGACCTGGCGGTGCGAGTGACATCCACCAGCAACGGTGGAACGCGCGCACAGATCAATGTTCCAACCAACGCTCTCACCGGCCCGATACGCGTCATCGGCTCGCCAGCAGCGGTGCCATTGCAAATCATCCCCACCGTCACCGACGCGCAAGTTCAATCGGTCACCAGCGACGGCGCGACTGCCGTGGTGATCCTCAGCGGCACCGGCTTCGTCGAGAGCAACGGCTCGGAGTATCGCTTCGGCTCGAATGCGATTGTCGACGTCGGCGACGCTGGCCCCGATGTTCGCAACGACGGCACCGTGAACATCACTGTACCGCTCAGAGGCAACCCCTTTGGAGCGGTCACGGTGAAAACCGCCGGTGGCGTGAGTGCACCGTTCACGGTGAATCTCGCCAGCATCAACAGCACTGCATCGACCGGCACGCCAGCCGATCCCGCCAAGGGGTCCGCGAACGCGGGCCAGACCATCACCCTGGTCGGTGCCGGGCTCTCAACCAACACGGATGTGTTGCTGCGCTTCGTGGACGAATCCGGTGTTCGACGCATGGTACTGCTCAATCCCGCTTCGGCCGTCGGCGACGGTACTAGCGCAACGCTGGTGGTGCCCGCCTTCGCCAATGGTGCGTTTGGGCTGCAGGTATTTGGTTCGGCGAGCCAGCCGGTGTTGCAGGTCGTGCCCACGATCACGAGTGCCGATATCGCTTTCAACACCGTGCTGTTCGGCTCGGGCTTGGTTGAAGGCGCCGGCACTTATAACTTTTCCGGCAACAGCGCTACTGACACGCCTGCCGATGGCAGCACCAACATCGATGTGCTCAGCGACGCCTCCATTCAGAATCGTCGCGTCAACCTCACTCGCGTCGCGCTTTCGCGGCACGGCCTGGGCAATGTGACGATCGGCACAGCAGGCGGCACCAGCGCCCCCTTCGCGCTGAACACACTGCGCCTGAATGTCACAGGCCCGAGTCTCGGCGATGTGACAATCGATCCCGTGAGCGGCGACCTTTGGGTCAGCGATCAGGCGAACCCGACTCATCTGCTGCGCATCAGCTCGACCACCGGCGATGTTTTGCAAACAATCACGGTCACCAGTGCGTTCGGCTCGACCGGGCTGGGTAACAATGTGGGCCTGCAGATCCTGTCCGTTCCCATGACATTGGGAACAACCAATGTGCCCTCAGGAAGCTTGCTGGTCTTCAACGGCAATCTCGGCACCAACGATCGTGTGATCGCTGTCGATCCTGTCAGCGGGAACGTGATCGCCAGCCTGACCTTCGGTGCGCGCTACGCGCTCACCGGTGGAACATTCAATCCAGCGAATGGACATATCTACGTCACGGAGACCGTCGGCGCAGGCAACCGCATCGTCGAGCTCAGCACTACAGGTACGCAGTTAGGTGCGGTGACTGTGCCATTCAGCGTGGTGACCAATGCGGGTATCACTATCGATCCCGCCACTGGCCACCTGTGGCTCGGCGCACTCAACGGCGGCGCGCAGTTGCTCGAATATCGTATCGACGATACGAATGCATTCACCCTGCTCCGCACCTTGAATGCAACATCACAGAACATCAATCAAAATGAGATCTCCGGCTTGTCCTTCGCTGCCGACGGTGCGCTGTGGGTAGCTTCTACACAGGGCGAGGTATATCGCATCGACACAACACAATAGACATCGCTCGCATCCAAGTCGCGACGGACTTCGTCAAGAAGCACGCCGCGACTGCGACCAATATCTTTACCGCGAAGATCATTGGTCGAACGGAGCATTCCAGCCATGAACGCGGAGCTTGCTGCCAGCCCTCGACGAGCCCGCGCCACAATCATGGCGGACATAGCGACTGCGCTACGCAATTCAAACGGGCATGCCACGAACATCCAGTCTGCGATCGCTGCGACGAACACGTCTGCGAGTGAGATCGCCACCGAGTTCGGCGGCAATCGCGAGCTCATGCTCGCATTGGTCGCGCAGCTGTCGGAAACAATGTGTGCGCCGTTGTCGACCGGCGCGGCAACGGCCGATCTGAGACAACGCCTGTTAGACTTCGGCCGGTGCGTGACGGACATCTACGCGAACTCGCACCTCCGCACGCTGTATCGAATCGCCATCACCGAATCCATCCGGCATACCGGGCTCGCGCGCGACTTCTACGACATCGGACCAGGACACCTGGCGCGATGCCTCGCGGACTTCCTGCACATCGCACAACGCAACGGCGAGATCGGCTCCGCCGACCCTCACCTGCTGGCCAGCCATTTGCTCGCAGCATTACGCGCGAATCTCGACGTCGCCGATACTTTCTCGCGCTACGGCGCACCTGATCCGCTCGCCGCCGCTGCGTACGTTCGCAACGTGGTCGACCTGTTCTTCGACGGCCTCGGCGGAGGAAGACAGTCATGCTGAATCTCACCAGCGGTGCAACCGTCGCAGACAATCGTTCGCTCGCCAGACGCCTGCCGCACGAGTTTGCCGTCGAGATCGATGCGGACGGCTCGCCTGTGACTTTTCCGGCGGCCGAGTGGTTTGTATGTTTCGTGCCCGGTTTGCAAAAGCAATGGTGGCATCGCTTCGCCAAAGCTCGCTATCAGCACGTGTTCGCGATGCGCATGGTGGACGACGGCTCCTGGATCATCTTCGAGCCGTGGTGGACACGCATGTTGGTAAATGTGCTCACGTTGGACGAGGCGGTAAAATTTCTGCGCTGGGGCGCTACTGGAAACATTCTGCAGGTTCGAGAGGCGGTTCCAGGAGGTGGCAATCAGGTGCGCGGCTGGGCCAACTGCGCAGTCCTTACTGCATTCCTGCTCGGACGCTCGTATCGAACGTGGACACCTCATGGCCTGTATCGTCGATTGGTCGGCGAGCACGCCGCCCGACCCATCGATCTACCGGAATGGCTCGCCGAGCACGTCCGCCGAGTTGCCACGCGAACGACCGAACAGGCACTGGAAGTGCTGCAACTCGATGACGGTCAACCGCTAAGGAACGCGCTGTTGCACCTGGGCAGCGCCATCATGAGCGCGATGACATCCCGCTCGGCTGTCGGGCTCTACAAGGTCGCTGTTGCCGAATCGGATCGCTTCGCCGAGGCAGCGAATGCGTACTGGGAAGAAGCGCCGCTACGAGCGATCTCGGCCATCGCCAAAGTGTTGCAACAAGCGCAGCAACGCGGCGAGATCCGTGTCGACGATCCCGCGGCCGCCGCTCGCCAGTTTCTCGCGATGCTGCGCGGAGATATTCATCTGCAGATTCTGTTCGGTCTGCGGAACTGTCCCAACGCCATCGAGATTCATCTTCGTGTCAAATCCGCAGTCGATCTCCTGCTGAACGGAGTCCGGCCAAAAAATCGAATTTCGGCCTTGACAGCGTTGTCTATCTGAGTACCTTGAGAGCCTCGTGTAAGGGGGAATCGAGTCACACCACGAGCGACGGATCGCGTTCGCGCGCTCTCGTTCGCTTGAATTAAATGGAGCGTGGAGACATGGATGCACGAGTGCGTTGTGCGGGCAACCGCTTTGCCCGGCTGACTGCGTGGCTTGCCAATTTCGTCGTCGCCTTTTTCGTTCTCTTCACGGCGCCGCTACAAGCACAATCATTCAATTACGCCGAGGCGTTGCAGAAGTCGCTGTTCTTCTACGAAGCGCAACGTTCCGGCGACTTGCCGACTTCCAATCGAGTGAACTGGCGCGGCGACTCGGGACTGCAAGACGGCTCGGACGTCGGGCGCGATCTCACCGGCGGTTGGTACGACGCCGGCGATCACGTGAAATTCGGCCTGCCGATGGCCGCAAGCGCCACGATGCTCGCCTGGGGAATCGTCGACTATCGCGCCAGCTACGTGCAGATCGGTCAGCTCGACGAAGCGCTCGATCAATTGCGCTGGGCGACGGACTACTTCATCAAGGCGCACACCTCAACGAACGAGTTGTACGGACAGATCGGCGCCGGCGGTACAGATCACGCGTGGTGGGGACCGGCTGAAGTCATGCAGATGGCTCGCCCCTCCTTCCGCGTCACTACATCGTGCCCAGGTTCAGATCTGGCGGGCGAGACGGCAGCGGCACTCGCCGCAGCGTCCATCGCGTTCCGACCAACAGATCCCACCTATGCAAACACGCTGCTTACGCACGCGCGTCAGCTCTATTCGTTTGCCGATACTTACCGCGGTAAATACTCCGACTGCATCACCGATGCGGCGTCGTTCTATAACTCGTGGAGCGGCTTCAACGATGAGCTCGTGTGGGGCGCCATCTGGTTGTATCGCGCGACCAACGAAGCAGCGTTTCTCACCAAAGCCGAAAGCTACTACGCCAATCTCGGCAACCAGCAGCAAACCAACGTCAAATCGTACAAGTGGACGCACGCGTGGGACGACAAGTCCTATGGCAGCTATGTGTTACTTGCGAAGCTCACCAACACCACGCGATATCACGAAGACTCGCAGCGCTGGCTCAATTGGTGGACAGTGGGCGGCACCGCCCTTGGCGCAGACGGCACGCGCGTGAACTACAGCCCGGGCGGACAAGCAGTGCTCGACCAATGGGGATCACTGCGCTACGCGGCGAACACTGCATTCGCTGCGCTGGTTTATTCCGACGCCATTAGCGATACGACGCTGAAAGCTCGTTATCACGACTTCGCCGTGCGCCAGATCAATTACGCGCTCGGCCAGAATCCGTTGAACCGCAGCTTCGTCGTCGGCTTCGGCACGAACCCGCCACGCAATCCGCACCATCGTACCGCGCACGGCTCTTGGACAGATCAGATCACCAACCCGACGATCAGCCGTCACATTCTCTATGGCGCCCTGGTCGGTGGGCCAAAGTCCAATAACGATCAGTACACCGACGATCGCTCGGACTTCACCATGAACGAGGTGGCCACCGACTACAATGCCGGTTTCACCAGCGCGCTTGCGCGCCTCGTGGGTGAATTTGGCGGAACGCCGCTTGCGAACTTCCCGACTGCCGAAGCTGTCGTCGGCAACGAAATCTTCCCCGAGGCGTCGATCAATGCTGCGGGCTCCAACTTCACCGAGATCAAACTGTTTCTCAACAATCAGTCCGGGTGGCCCGCTCGTCTCACCGACAAGCTCTCGTTCCGTTATTACTTCACGCTGGAATCCGGCGTCACGCCGAGCCAGATCACGTTGACTGCAAACTTCAACCAGTGCCTGCCGCCGACCGGACCGACGCAGCATTCCGGCAGCATTTATTACGTAACGATCAGTTGTAACGGCACCAAGATCTATCCCGGCGGACAGCAGAACTATCGCAAGGAAGTGCAGTTCCGGATCGCAAGCTCCGGAGCGTGGGATCCCACCAACGATTGGTCGTACACCGGTGTTTCGACAACGCCGGGCTCGACGCCGGTGCTGGTACAGCGCATTCCAGTCTACGACAACGGTACGCGAGTGTTCGGCAACGAACCCGGCGGTGGCGTTGTCGATACGCAACCGCCGACGACGCCGGGCAACCTGCGCGTGACTGGCACGACCAGCTCAACTGTTTCGCTCGCGTGGGATGCGTCTACGGACGACGTCGGTGTCACGGGATATCAAGTCTTCCGAGGCTCAACGTTGGCAGGTAGCGCCACATCCACCACGTTCACCGACACGGGCCGAAGCCCAAGCACTACCTATTCATACACTGTCGTTGCTCAAGACGCATCGGGCAAACAGTCCTCCGCAAGCACAGCCGTGAGCGCGACGACCACCGCTGTGACTCAGGACTTCACCATCGCTGCGTCCCCAAGCACGCTGTCGGTTGCGCGTGGCTCGAATGGCAATGTATCGATTGCCATCACACGCACAGGTGGCTTCACCGATGCGGTCGCGTTGACAGCCAGTGGATTGCCAAGCGGCGTCACCGCCAGCTTCAACCCTGCATCTGCAACGGGAACCAGCTCAACTCTCACGCTGACAGCATCGAGCACGGCGACGACAGGCGCAGCCACAGTCACCGTCACAGGTACTTCGGGCACAACGTCGCGCACAGCTACTGTGACGCTCACTGTGACAACGCCTGGCGGCGACGGCAGCGTCACCGTGACACCGGCAGTCACGAGCAGCAGCGGTCACTTCGTCGAAGAGCAGCTGCGTATCGCCAACACCGGAACACTGACCGCGCTGTCGGTGACGATTGTCGTCCAGCGCACCACCGGCATCAGCTTCTCCGGTCAATACAACACCGTCGGCTCGACGATTACCCAGAGCAGCACCAGCACGACGTCCACCATCACTTATCAATACACGTTGGCGTCAGGGCAAACGCTTGGTGCATCGACCAGCCGAACGTTTGCCGCTCAGATGAGCGGCACCGGGACGGTGCATCCGACCACCGGGGATACTTACAGCGTGACGTACACGACGGGCGGGCAGACATCCACGGTGTCCGGTACCTTCTAAGAAGCTCAAAGCGTGGGGTGATGCTTCGGCGTCACCCCACCACCCCGGCCGGATCGTCGGCAAAGGCCAACACCCAGGGGGTTCGACATTCCTCTCCGGCCGCGCTCAACGGCCTTCCGACCCGCAACCGGTGGATCCGGTCTTTCATGTGGGTCACTTTGGAATCCAATCCACATCTGCGTCGAATACATACCTGTGGCGGTCACTGGTGCGCCCGGGAAGCTCGATTTGCGCGTACACCGCCCTCCCTTGAACCTGGAAAACAAGTAGAGCGCAACCACATGAGCGCGCAACCGAGACAAATCGTGAGCGGTGAGTTCTGGAATCGATGGGAACACCAGGTCGTCAATGGCGTCTTCCCTCTGCGCCGGTTGTTGAGTTGCTCCGACCGGACCGCAGTGTTCTTGACCGAACATAAGGGCAAGAACCTGCCCGACGCCGCCATCAAGCTGGTGCGCACCGACGGGTTGGGCGCGAAAGCTCAGCTCAAGCAGTGGAAATCGGCGGCGACCGTCTCCCACCCGCACCTGGTGCAGCTGTTCGAGATGGGCACCTGGCGGGCCGGACGGCGTGAGTTCGTCTTCGTCGTGATGGAATATGCAGAGCAGACACTCGACCAGATTCTGAGCCGGCGCGCGCTGACTCCCGACGAAGTGCGGGAGATGTTGCCGCCCACCCTGGATGCATTGGCTCACCTGCATCGTGCCCAGTTGGTGCACGGCCGGCTCAAGCCGTCGAATTTTCTGGCGGTCAACGATCAGCTGAAGCTGGCGAGCGACAACGTCCGTCCCGCCGGCCGCTCCACCGATAACAGCCTGCGCATCTCCTGGTACGACCCGCCGGAACTGAACGAATCCGGCGTGTCCGCGGCCGGCGATGTCTGGGGCTTCGGCATGACTTTGGTCCAGGCCCTGACGTTGGGCACCCCGAGCTGGCCGGATCAAAAATCTGAAACGGCGACCCTGCCCGCGAATTTGCCGACTCCCTTCGTGGGGTTGGTGCGACGGTGCTTGAGCCGGACACCGGCGAATCGTCCCACCGTTATCGAGCTCGAAGCGCCGTTCAAGTCGGCACTGAAAGCGAATTCAACCTCGGATGCTCCGCCGGCCGCACGGCCTGCCGCTCCGGCCAAGGCGGCTGCAAAGGTAGTTGCGCCCAAAGTCGTTGCACCCAAGATCGTTCCGCCCAAGAGCGTTTCCCCCAAGAACACCCGGAAACGAAATGTGTCGCTGGCCATCGCAACGACAGTGGTGATCGCGGCCTTCGGTTGGACGCGCTACTCGGATACGTCGCAAGCCGACCCGCAACCATCGATTGTTTCCACGCCCACACCCGAGCCCGTTGCTCCCGTGGTCGTTGCGGCCACTCCGGAACCCACGCCGGCGCCGGTGGAACCGGTCGCTCCCGTTGCGACTCAAGCGGTTGTCGAAGAGAGCACGCCGAGCTCGGTGCTCCACGAAGCCTGGCCGAAAGTGCCGCCCACGCTCAGCGAAAAGATCCAAGACCCGGTCGATGTCACCGTGCGTGTGCTGGTCGACTCTTCCGGCGCTGTGATGGGTGCGCTGATGGAAGATTCCGGACCTGCCAAATTCAAATCGCTGGCGCGTCTTGCCGATGCAGCCGCGAGAGAATGGAAGTTTGCCGAGACCGAGGAACAAAGCGCGCGAGTCTGGTTGTTGCGCTTCGAGTTCACGCGCGACGGCGTTACAGCAGTGGCCACGGAACAATAGTCGGAACTATTTGAGCTCGATGCCCGGATGCCATCCGCTCTTGGCGAGGAACGCCTTCGCGTCCGTCATCTGTAACATGTCGAGCACGGCCTGGCGCTTGTCGGCCGCGTGCTGGTAGTAAGACTTGGCGATGCGATGGCCGACCCAATAGCCGAGGTCGCCGGGTTTCTCCAGTGTGCTGTTGTCGAGCCAGGCGGAGAATTCGGTCTTGTCTTGATCCGCGAGGAAAGCCGTTTCGATTTCCTTTTCGCGTCCTCGCGTCAGCGCCGGGAAATGCGACTGCCCCGCCAGGCCGGAGATCAGCTCGGACATCATCTCCGCAACCCCTTCGAGCAGCGTTCGCTGGAGCACCGTCAGGTCGTCTCTGCCGGATAACTCCGGCGCTTGTTGGACGTGCACATACTCGTGCGAGATGATGTGCACGAAGCGGTCCTCGACATTGGGGTTCATGAAGTCGGCGGCACACACTGCCTCAAGACCGATCTGAATCCCGGTGTCGGGATAGCCGACGCCAGCCGGCTTGCCCCGGCTAACCGCGACGGTGACCGGCGGAAATTTCGCTTCCGGATCCAGGCGACGAAGTGTTTCCAACGCGACCTGCACTCGTTCCTTCACGCGAGGCAGGACAGCCATGCAGCGTCTGGCGCCCGAATAGATGCTCGGATTCCTGGCTAACGTATCGACGATACGAACACCGGTGACGTTCCGGAGTCTCGCCAACGTGTGCAATCCTTCGGAACCCGCATCGATGTAGTCGCGCTGAAGTTGCTCGGCCGTCGGATGGCCGTTTGCGGCGTCGTAGATCTTATAAAAGAGCTCGACGTCTTCGATGTGGATCTCGGGTGAGGGAATAACGCTCTGGGCCGCAACGGCCAGCGAACCATAGGCAAGGGCAACCGCTGCCCAAACGACGACGATCGATTTCATATACGCGCCACACTACTACCGAAGTGCCGCCTTGTGCGCTGTTTTATTTCCCGACCTCACGCACCAGAGGCTATCGGCCGTCGCTGCTCAGGTTTCAGAAGCTGGCTCGAACTGACATACGACGGTCCGTCCGCGCGCTGCGTGAAGCTACGGGCCTCGAACTCGATGTGCCCTCCAGGCCACGTTATCGGTAGCCGCCAAATCTGTTGCTCGTATCGTTCTCGCTGCTCAACGCGACGTTCGATCCCGTCGATCATGAAGGGGCCGAATGCGGCCGAAGCGCTCGCGTAATCGATCGCAATCCGCGGAAACATGACTCCGTGAAAAATCAGTGTCGCCTGTTGAACCCGAAACGCGAACCCGGTGCCCTCGCCGTTCTGCCACTCCAGAATGTGGTCGATGTCCAGGACGAGCTCTCCCTCGCCGTTTTCCCCTTGGACCAGCCGAATGCCGTGAACATGATTGTCGTGCCACGACATGCGCTCGAAGTCCGCCTCTGTCCAGACTTGTTGCGTCATGCGTGAGCGACAACCGGCGCCTGCACGGGCGAACGAAAGATATTCAACAACACGAACTGCAGCAGCAGGATGGTCTTCGCATCCTTGATCTCGCCGCGCTGAACCCGAGCCCACGCCTCGTCCAACGGCAGCTCAAGCACTTCGATATCCTCTTCGTCGACACCTCCGCCGCCGTCACGCTGCAGGGACTGAGAATATTCCGCGACGAAGAAATGCAGAATCTCGGTCACCGAGCCCGGCGACATATAAGCCTCGAAGACCTTGCGCACTTCGCCCACTTCATAACCGGTCTCTTCACGCAGTTCACGACGAATGGCAGCTTCCGGATCGTCGTTATCCAGCAACCCAGCGCACGCCTCGATGAGCATGCCTGAGGGATTGCCGTTGACGAACGTCGGCAAGCGGAACTGCCTGGTCAGCAACACCGTGCGACGCTCCAAGTCATACAACAAGACGGTGGCACCGTTGCCTCGGTCGTAGGCTTCGCGACTTTGTGTCTGCCACGTGCCGTCGGACTTGCGAATCCGAAACGTCACCTTACGCAACACGTACCAGTTATCGGACAGCACTTCGGTATTGAGGATTTCGACGGCCGGATTCACGCGCATGCCCTCCAACGACAGGCACACGGTATCGTGCACAAACGTGCACCGTCAAGAAAATTCGTGCAAACTCCTTCCATGCTTACCACACAGCGCAAGGCTTATCTGCTCAAGGTACTCAAAGAGCGCGGCGAGATCGTTGCCAAGGAAATCAGCGAGGAGCTTGAACTGTCCGAGGACACGATTCGTCGTGACCTTCGCGAGCTGGCGGCGGAGGGAAAGTTACAGCGCGTGCACGGTGGCGCGCTTCCCGCCTCACCCGCGATTGCAGATTTCGCAGCTCGGCAGCAGATCGCACCAAACGGCAAAGTCATGGTGGGCCGCGCAGCTGCCGGCCTGGTGCGTGACGGACAAGTCGTGATTCTGGACGGTGGCACCACCACGCTGCAGCTGGCGAAACACCTGCCGCCCGATCTGAAAGCGACCGTCGTCACTCACAGCCCGACGATCGCCGTGGCGTTACAAGAACATCCGACTATCGAGGTGATCTTGATCGGCGGCCGCTTGTTCAAACATTCGGTCGTGACCGTCGGCGCCGTGGCCGTCGAGGCCATCAGCCGCATCCATGCGGACACTTACTTCATGGGCATCACCGGCATCCATCCGAAAACCGGCCTCACCACCGGCGACCTGGAGGAATCGCACATCAAGCGGGCATTGATGGCGAGCGCGGCGGAGACCTATGCCTTGGTCACCGCGGAGAAAGTCAACGCCGCATCGCCTTACGTCATCGCATCGCTGTCGGACATCGATGGTGTGATCGTGGAGAAGCAGCTCGCGCGCGGCGATCTCGCTGCTTATAAACGAGCGGGCCTCACGATTGTGCAGGCGTGACGCGCCGTTTGTGAGGCTCGACGATGATCGTCTTCTTGAGAATGCGGACGCTCCCGACCATCAATAGACGCATGTCTTCGACGATGTACCGAGCCAGCGCCTCGTCGTCGATATCGTCGCCTTCGATATCCAACCGAAATCCCTGACCCTGCAGGCCGCCGCCATTCGAGAACTCGATCTCGAAGTCGAACTGCACTCGCCTCTGCTCGCCCGGCGAAACCATCGATGCGTCCTCCAGGGAAAACTCGCATCAGTATCCGGGAAGATACGATTCGCAACCATCGCAAAGAACTTAAGGACGGTTAAGTGGGGGCGACCGCTGTCTTACGAGACAGCTCCGAACATTCTTTGCTTCCTGCACGCAACGGATCCACAATCGGCGCCGCTACGTTGGCGGCCCGGAAACAATCATAAGAGGTCCCTATGTTCGCGAAACTCACGGCGGAATTCATTGGCACCTTCTGGCTGGTGCTGGGAGGATGTGGGAGCGCGGTGCTGGCGGCGGCGTTTCCTGAGGTTGGCATCGGGCTGCTGGGTGTTTCGCTTGCCTTCGGTCTTACCGTCGTGACCGGCGCGTATGCGCTGGGGCCGATTTCTGGCGGCCACTTCAATCCTGCCGTTTCGGTCGGGCTGTGGGCGGGAGGCCGCTTTCCGGGTTCCCAGCTGCTGCCATATATCCTGTCGCAGGTTGCTGGCGGCGTTGTGGGCGCGGGGGTGCTGTATCTAATTGCGAGCGGCAAATCGGATTTCAGCCTGGCGGGCGGATTTGCATCGAATGGGTACGGAGAACATTCGCCCGGCGGCTATTCGCTGACGGCGGGATTGGTCAGCGAAGTGGTCATGACCTTCATGTTTCTGATCGTCATTCTCGGCGCCACTCACAAGCGCGCGCCCATCGGCTTCGCAGGCATTGCCATCGGCCTTGCGCTCACGCTGATTCACTTGATCAGCATCCCGGTCACGAACACTTCGGTGAATCCTGCGCGTAGCACGGGGCCTGCATTGTTCGTGGGTGGCTGGGCCATCGCACAGCTCTGGTTATTCTGGGTCGCGCCATTGATCGGCGCTGCGCTTGCAGGAGCGGTTTACCGATCCGTGCTCGATCGCGACAGCACCGAACCGCCGATCACTGGCAGAAAGGAATAGTCATCCGGCCAGCTCGCGGGCGAACCAGGCCCGCAGGCTGGTGATATCGGCTCGGTGCTCCACGCCCTCGGCGCAAACGAAATGATATGCGTCGCCCGGGAGCACCACTGAAAACGGCGCAACCAGCAAGCCCGCTTTCAGCGCGTCGCTCACCAGCACCCGGCTGACGATGGCAACGCCCTGCCCGGCAATGGCAGCCTGCACGGCAAGCAGGCTGTCCGGAAAGTGCTGGCCGGAGTTTGCATCGACCTGTCGTGCCTTGGCCTTCTCACACCAGTGTCGCCAGTCTGGCAATGGCAGCGGCCGGCGTCGTCCGTCGATGTGAATTAGCGTTGCACGGCGCAGATCCGCGAGCGTCTTGATTCCCAGTCTCGGACTGCACACAGGCGCGAACGTGTCGTTGCAGAGCTCGACCGCATTGGCGAACGGCCCTCTGCCGTAACGAATCGCGGCTTCGATGCCGCCCGCTCGCAAATCAACAGTCGCATCGGACGCATGCAATCGCAAGTCGATCGCAGGCAAGTCTCGACGCAAAGTCTGCAAGCGAGACGTCAACCAATGCCCCAGAAATGCAGCAGTGGACGACAATGTGATTCGCGGCGCGCCCGCCCCCTCGCGAATGCGTTCAACGACTTCGGCAATCGCCTCGAAACCTGATCGAGTCACCTCGTAAAGCGCCGCACCTTCGGTCGTTAGCGCGACCGCGCGCGGCGTGCGATCGAGCACACGCCTGCCCAAGTGCGTTTCCAGTTGGCGGATTTGATGGCTGATCGCGGTGGGCGTGACGGAGAGCTCGTCGGCGGCTTGTTTGAAACTGAGCCGTCGCGCCACGGCCTCGAACGCACGCAGGGCTGGCAACGGCGGAAGTCTGGATCTGGCCATGGTGAATGTAATTCAGCTTACCCATGAAAACTATGAGTTTGACCGCGGCGTGCTGTCAATCGACGATGAGCGACATTCATCAAGACTTAAGGAACACGCAATGGCTGAGCTGACTGCAGGTCTGGTCGATGTCTTCGCGGAGACGCCGTTCAATGGCAATCCGTTGGCGGTGGTCGAGGGCGGCGACGATTTGTCCGACTCGCAGATGCAACGCATCGCCGGTGAGTTCAATCAAGCCGAAACAACCTTTTTGCTTCGGAGCACGCGCGCCGACTGGCGTTTGCGTTCGTTCACTGCGGCCGGCGTGGAAGTCTTCGGCGCAGGTCACAATGCACTCGGCGCCTGGTTGTGGCTCGGCGAGCTCGGCAAGCTCGGCGCGCTGGAAAAGGCTCGTACGTTTCATCAAGAAATCGGCGACGACGTGCTACCCATCGTCGTAGAGCGCAGCGATGGACGCATTCATGGCCGGATGCAACAGCGACCGCTGCACTTATTGGCGCCGTTGACCGACGTCGCTCCACTTGCCGCTGCACTGGGAATTCATCGCGAAGATATCCTCACATCACCAGCACCGCGCGCTGGAGATACAGGGGGAACGCACTTGCTCGTGCGCTTACGTGATGCCTCCGTGGTCGATAGCATTGTTCCGTCACACGAAGCGTTGCTCCCGGTGTTACGCGCAGCAGGCGCCGAGGGTTGCTATGTTTACTCGTTCGATCCTGAAGCACCCGACCACGCCTACGCACGCTTCTTCAACCCGACCGTGGGCCTGTGGGAAGACGCGGCGACGGGCACAGCGGCAGGCCCGCTCGCCGCCTATCTCGGATACGAAAAGCTATTACGCGATAACAAATTGGTCATCGAGCAAGGCGTGAAGATGGGCCGTCGCAGCCTGCTGAATGTGCGCCTCAATCCACACCCGGAATTGTCCGGCGCCGGATTGATCGTATTGCGCGGGGTCCTGCAGTTGCCTCGCTGATGTGAACTGGCTCACGAATTGCCGTTACCCGTGACACGGCGGTCACATCGCGAGTCGTTATGGCGCCATGCGGATTCGTTCGTTCAGAGCGGGCAGCGCGTGCCCTACTCTGTAGCCACTACGATGACGGACTTGAATCCCATGACCGCGGACCGCCCCGACAATGTGATCGCCCTGGCGCCTTATCGCATGGCGCGACTGGCCCGCCGCCAGCCGCCGCGGCCGTACCTGATGTGGATTCCGAACGCTGGCTTTGTGACGAACTGGCCGCGCGGCTCGAACGCACCGACGGCGATCCGTTCGCTGCAAACCGTCCGCCCCGCGAGTTGACGTGGTCGCCGACCGCGTACGTGGCCGACTCCACTCCCATTCCTTCGGCCGACCCTGATCGCACTCATCACGACAAACATTTGTCACAAGTGATCGGCGCGAACCTGCGCCGGCTGCGCTCGCAAAATAATCTATCGCTGGAAAAACTCGCTCGCGCTGCCGGCGTGAGCCGCGCGATGTTGGGCCAGATCGAGCTGGGACAAAGCGTCCCGACGATCACCGTGCTGGCGCGCATCGCCGATGCCTTCAGCCTGCCCGTCACTGCGTTCATGAGCGAACGCGGCGAACCCGATGTGATGTTATTGCCTGCCAGCGAAGCGAAGGTACTGCGCTCGGCCGACAGTGCATTCACGTCACGCGCACTGTTCCCGTTTGCCGGCAGTCGCAAAGTAGAGTTCTATGAATT
>Ga0247784_1000040_pt1 | contig 46702 bp, 38 predicted proteins | sample UWRJL169409R5_FD_179909 | JGI IMG/M metagenome (GOLD analysis project Ga0247784, IMG submission 179909) | Plant litter microbial communities from Arlington Agricultural Research Station in Wisconsin, United States - UWRJ-L169-409R-5 | ecosystem: Environmental > Terrestrial > Plant litter >...
CGGGGCTGCATTACTTCCGTAGCCGCGTGCCGTTGGCGAAGCGCGATGTGGATCATGGATTGGCTGTGACGCTGGACTATTTCAAGACGCATGAACAACAGCAGCGAGCATTGGAGATTCTGAAGTTCAAGCTCGATGTGCTGTGGACGATGAACGATGCGATGGGTCAGCACTACGGCGTCAAGACATGACCGCCAGCGCCGACCCTCGGCCCACCATTCGCAACGGCTTTCGTTTGCAGTGGGAGGCTGTGCAGAGCACGTATGTGATGTTGTATCCGGAAGGCATGATCACGCTGAATACCAGCGCGGCCGAGATTCTGCGTCGCTGCGACGGCACGCACACGATCGATGAGATCGTCACCGAGTTGGAAGCGGCCTTTCAGCGCACGGAGCTGAAGAAGGACGTCGTTGCGTTTCTGGAGGGTGCCGCCCGGCAAGGTTGGGTGCACCTGGCACCGCCATGAGCGCGGCCCCGGTCGGCCCGCCGCTGTGGTTGCTGTTCGAGCTGACGTATCGGTGCCCGTTGCAATGTGTCTTTTGCTACAACCCGGTGGACTTCGCGGCGACCAAGGATGAGTTGCCGACTGCTGAGTGGCTGCGCGTTTTGAGAGAGGCGCGTGCGCTTGGGTCGGTGCAGCTGGGGTTGTCTGGAGGGGAGCCGCTGCTGCGTGACGATCTGGAAGAGATCACTCACGAAGCGCATGGTCTTGGGTTCTACTCGAATCTGATTACCTCAGGTGTCGGGCTGACTCAGCACCGCTTGAGCGAGCTGAAGCGCGCCGGGCTCGATCACATTCAACTGTCGTTTCAGGATTCGACGCGTGAGCTCAATGATTTTCTGTCGCATACGCGGACGTTCGAGCTCAAGCAGCGCTGCGCCGAGTGGATCAAGGCCAGTGGGTATCCGATGGTGCTCAACTGCGTCATCCATCGGCTCAACATCGATCATCTCGATGCGATCATCGACATGGCAGTTCGAATTGGGGCGGATTATCTGGAGCTGGCGAATACGCAGTTTTATTCGTGGGCTCATTTGAATCGCGAGCACCTGCTGCCTTCGCGTGCGCAGCTGAAGCGTGCGGAGCAGGTCATGCAAGGGTGGCGTGAGCGGTTGAAAGATCGCATGCGGATTTTGTTTGTTGTGCCCGATTATTACGAGCAGCGGCCCAAGCGGTGCATGAATGGCTGGGGATCGACGTTTGTTACCGTCACGCCTGATGGCACGGCGCTGCCGTGTCACACGGCGAAGATGCTGCCGGGGCTTACGTTTCCAAACGTTCGTGAGCACAGCATGCGGGAGATCTGGTTTGAGTCGGATGGCTTCAATCGCTTCCGCGGCCAGGGTTGGATGAAGGAGCCCTGCATCAGCTGCGAGGAGCGTGACAAGGATCTCGGCGGCTGTCGGTGCCAAGCCTATTTGCTCGCGCAGGACCCCTCTGCAGCCGATCCTGTTTGCTCAAAGAGCCCGAGGCATCACGTCGTCGTCGATGCCGTTGATCGCGCGCAAGAGTCGCGTGTGCCCGAGCGGCCGCTCATCTTTCGGCGGCCGGAGAATTCGCGTTTGCTGAGCGAATAACGCGACGTTCAATCCGGTCGTGCCCGGTCGCTGCGATATCTCACATCGTGAGTGCAGGTCTCTCCAACTTGCGGGCTGCGCGGTGGCGAGATTTTCTCAGCGTGAGGTCTCATTTGGCTGAGGCTTCCCTCACCGTGAGAGCGTAGTGGTTAAGGCATCCTCAGCTTGTGAGTGCGGGGGCTGGGCTTCTCACAGCTGATCGCGTGGTGGCTTGGCAGCGCCCGGGCCGGGGTGTCTCGCCCTGGCACCGCGCACGGGCTTTGTCCGCGCAGACGCGCGGACCATATTCCGTCCGTCCCTGGAGCGCTGCTAGAAAAACGTCCCTGATTTTTCAAGCTGCCTGGCCGAGACACCCCGGCCCGGACGCTGCTGTCATGCATCGGTGGGTGGCTGTGAGAAGCCGGGCAACCGCGGTTTCCAGGCGAATCCGGCTCCATTTCTCATTCCATGCAGAACGGTTTTCTCTTTATCTGCTCGCGCCAGCAAATGCGAACCGCACTCCAAGCCAATACGCTCTAGGCGCGCCCGGCGCGACGAAGGTGGTGCCGAGCAAGGGCCGTTCGCCGTCGACGATGGGGCCGTTGAAAGGCCGGGCGACGAATTCGCCGGAGGCGTTGAATCCGGTCGAGCCGAGCTGGGATCCGGTGGAGTACTCGCGATCTAACAAGTTGTTGACCTGAGCAAAAAATTGCATGGAGGGAACGGGTCGGTACTCCAAGCCGAGATTCACGACGGTATAGCCCCCAGTCTTCCCCGGCCCAAGATAAAACTCACCATCAGGCTCATGCTGGTTGTTCTCGTTGCCACGAGCGAAGGAACTGCCGACAGCGATGAGATCGAGATTCGCAGTCACCTGCTGAGTAACGTCCCACCCAACAAAGGTCTTGAACAAGTGCCGGGGCGTAAGGGGAATGCGATCGCCGGGCTCGACTTCAATCGTGCCTTCGAAGCCTGCGCCTTCCTCATTGGTACTATTGCCTTCACCAAGCACTACTTCCTCACTGCGATAAGTTGCATCGAGGAAAGTGTAGTTGGCACTCGCATACACCGGCCCAAACTGACGCTGCAGTCCCAGCTCCACGCCCTGGCGCCGGGTCTTGCCGAAGTTCTTGAAATAACCAAACCCCGCTGCGTCGTCAGCAACGAACATGATGTCGTCACGATTGATGGCGCGGAACACGCCGATGTTCCAAGCCAGATCGTTGGCAAGAACACCCCGCATGCCCGTCTCGATCGTGCTGGTCACGACCTGTTCGAGCGGCGGATCGCCAGCCATGGCATTAGGCAAACGACACGGATTTTCCGGGTCCGCGCAACCCAGCTCGATGGACGAAGGCGCACGGCTGCCTTCGTTGTAACTCGCATAAGCGGACAGCGACTTGTTCGGCGTGATCGTCACGCCGATGGCGGGGTTGAAACGATGAAACCGATGTTTGGCAGTGAGCGACCCAGGCTCGCCGGCCTCGGTGATGTGGTCGTCGTTGTCGACGGTCGTGTGATCGTACCGACCGGACCACGTGAGCTGCATGATCGAGGTCACTTCGAATATGTCCGTGACATACACGCTGCGCGTGACCGTGTCGCCTTCGAGATCGACGCGAGCGTCAAATGCATTCTCCGATTGCTGGGTGCCGTCGGCAAAAGCGCCCGGCCCATCGGCAGTCCCAATGGAGCGATCGCTGAGCACGTAACCGAACTGCGAGGACTGCCTGAACTCGGCGTTGCTCTTAAGGCCCGAAACACCGAACGTCAGATGATTGTCGCGACCTGCAACCGGCGCAACGATCGTCGCCTGCAGAGCGACGCCGGAATCCTGCTGATCCGTGTGAGTGCGATTGAGCAACCCGTTGCACTTCTCGTTCGGCTCCTCGTTCAACAAAATATTCGCAATACAACGCCAGGACGGAAACGGCGTATTGGCCTGCGTCTCCCCGTTGGTCGGAAAGCCGGGGTAGCCGGCATCTACGAGGGCTTCACGCTCGTCGGCGTTCGGTTGATACAGCGCTTCGCCGAGCGAGTCGTCGTTGAGATCGCCGTTGAACGTGCGAGTCTCGATGGCGCGGTGATAGGCGTTCGCCGCCAGCGAAATGTTGTCGCTCAGCTTGTGAGTCATCACCAGATTGAACAGGTACGACTCGTTCCGCGTGTTGTCGGGCTTGGTGTAGACGCTCGCGTAGTCGTGCCGAAGCATCTGCACGTCCTGCAGGCCGTTGCCGTTCAAGCTGGTATCGGCATACGAACCGCTCAGCGCAATGTCGGTTGCCTCGCTACGCCAACCGATCTTCGTGAATACCTGCTTCGCTTCGGTCGGCGAAGCATCTCGCCAGCCGTCATCGCGCAACTCATTGGCCGTTGCAAACCAATGCACACCGCTGCTGGCCTCACCGCCGGCTTCCAGAGCAATGCGTCGCCGTTGATCGGAACCGTAGTTGCCCGCGACGGCGTAGCCGGAATCGCTAGTGCCGTCCTTGGTCTTGAGCGCCAAGGCGCCGCCCAGCGTGTTGGCGCCGAACATGGGATTCGAGCCCGGCACGAGCGTCATCGTCGACAGCGCTTCGCGCGGGATCAAATCCCAGCTGACCACATCGCCGAACGGCTGATTGAGCCGCATGCCGTCGAGATAAACAGACAAACCCTGCGGCGTGCCGAGCAGCGGCGAGGCAGTGTAGCCGCGATAGTTGATGTCGGGCTGCAGGGCGTTGTTTTGGATGTCGTTCACGTGAACGCTGCCGATGCGGCGGTTCATGAACGACGTCAGGTCCAGCGAGTGGGAACGTTCGATATCGCGCGACGTGGCGGTCTGCACTGGCGCCGGCACTTGAGCGCGATCGACCAAAGCGCTGCTCAATGGCGTGACGCCGATGACGACGACGGTTTCGAGCGGATCGTTTTTCTGGGGCGCGCGCTCGGCGGCGTTCACGATGAGTGGCGTGAGCGACGCCAGCACGACGGAGAGGGCGGCCGCTGAGGAGACACTTAGTGTTTTCACGCGCGAAATCCCTGCTACTTTCGTGCCGTCCCTGGCACCCGAAGCAAACGTCTATTCGCGAGGGTGCCGCAGCGGCACGCCGAGCCGCTTGCAGTGCCGATACAACGTGTTACGGCTCATGCCCATCTGCTCGGCGACACGCGACATATTCCCCATGCATTCGCGGATGCACTGCTCGATTTGCGCTCGCTCGTCGTCAAGCGGCGGTATGGGCGCAGCGAGCGTGTCGTTGCCGTTCTTGTGTTCGGCGTGATCCGGTGGAGCCGTGCACTTTCGCAGCTCACTGGGCAGATCTTCGATGCGGATCACGCCGCCGTCGCAGATCGCCAGCGCCGTGCGAATCACATTTCGCAATTCGCGCACGTTGCCCGGCCAGCTGTAATGCAAGAGTTGCTGGAACGCTTCGACTTCGATGGCGGCCGGTCGGCCGTCGCTCGACTCGGCAGCCAGAATCTCGCGAATCAAACGTTCCTTGTCGGTCCGCTGTGCGAGCGGCGGCAGCTCGATGGTGATGCCGTTCAAGCGATAGTAGAGATCTTCCCGGAACTCGCCGCGCGCGATCATCGCTCGCAGATCCTGATGCGAGGCGCAGATGACGCGCAGGTCCACCTTCAATACCGTCTCGGTGCCCAACGGCATTACTTCCTGCTCTTCCAGCACGCGCAGCAGCCGAGTCTGCAGCGCCAGCTGCATATCGCCGATCTCGTCCAGGAACAACGTGCCGCCGGAGGATTGCAGGATCTTTCCTTTCATTCCTCCTTTGCGCGCGCCGGTGAATGCACCGGAGGCATAGCCGAACAACTCGCTTTCGATCAGCGATTCCGGAATCGCCGCGCAGTTGAGCGCGACGAACGGTTTGTCGGCACGATTGCTGGCCAGATGCAGCGCGCGAGCAAACATCTCTTTGCCGGCGCCGGTCGGGCCTTGAATCATGACCGGCACGCGCGACGATGCGATTCGCTGCGCACAGCGCAGATTACGTAGCATCTGCGGATCTTCGCCGGCCAACTCCTCCAGCGTGAACGCTGACTTGCGATTGGTCGTCGGCGCAAGTTGCATTACCGCTTGCGCCGAGGCGGACGTGTTCACCGTAACTGGCGAGCGCGTGACGCTCGTATCCTGGTCCAGGCTCAGGAAGAAATTTCGGCCCAGCAAAATATCGCGCACCGGACGCAGCGCGGTGGCCGTGTATCGGGCGGGAGCGACCAATTCTTCCGCGCTGATCTCGAATACTTCATCGATGCGACGGCCGATCAGCTCCGCTCGGCTCTTGGCGCGCAGTAGTCGCAAACCGATCTCGTCGACGGCGATGATCGTCGCATCCCGCGCCAAAGCCATCGCGCCGCTGTGCTGCAGGTTCACGAATTCAGGACGTGCGTGAAAGCGAAACACCACGTCGTGCTGGAAGTGTTGCAGGAATAGGCAACGCTCGATCACCTGTGCAGACAGACTCACGAGCGCCATCGTGTGCGCGAGGCTGGAGCGCGTGTCTTGATTCAGTGTGGATGCATCGAGGACTGCGAGGAGGTTGCCCGAAGGATCGCGGATCGGCGCACCCGAGCACGAAAGATTGATGTGACAGGCGCGGAAATGTTCCTCTCGATGCACGATGACCGCGCGATTCTCGGCGATACAAGTGCCGATGCCGTTCGTGCCCGCATGGCGTTCGCTCCAATCGGCGCCGGCCATGAGCCCGGCTCCGCGGAACACATCGGTGAGCGAGGTATCTGTTTTCTCGTACAGCACGATGCCGTTGGCATCGGTGAGCACCAGGGCATAGCCGGATTCGGCAATATATTCGTACAGCCAATCGATTTCGGCGGCGGCGATCCGGAGCAATTCAGCGTGTTGAGCGCGACGTTCCGCCAACGTCGCGGCGTCGACCAGCGTCGGCGCGTAGTGCTGCTGTCCGGGGTCGAGGGAATAATCGATCGCACAGCGCCGCCACGAGCCGGCGATCGCCGTGTTCATTGTCGTGAGACTGCCTGGGATGGACCCTATGCGTCCGCGTAACAACTCCAGAACATCCCCCACATGCCGCGTCACCGTCGCGTCCATTTTTTCTCCTCTGGCAAGCCATCGCCAGGTTCACTGCGTCGACAAGTTCCGAAAACTGTACCACTGTGTCACTTGTCCCGAAACAGTGTCACCTGATTGTTGCGCGTGACACACGCCGGCGAGCGCAGCGTCCCCCCTACCTCAGCGCCGCCGGACGTTTGACGTGTCTACGGCGCTGGGGCCGCCATTTTCGTACTTCTTCTTACAACTACAAGTCGTGTGAGATACACGGTCGCGACAGGTCGGTGGCATACGCCTTGCTCTACTGGGGGGAACGAACACCAATGTAGAACGAAGGGGGAAAGCCATGACTCGCTCGAAGTGGCCGAATGGATACGTCCCTGAAAAAGCGGCCTGCGCTTTATTGTTAATTTTACTCGGTTCATCCGCATCCGCCGTCGAGATCGACGCGGGCCAGTGGAAATTCACTGCCAGCGGTAATGTGAACGTCCATTACATTGCCGCGCGTTGTGAAGATCAGACAACTACGCCAGTGGCCGGCGGCCTCGCTTGCCGCGGAAGTGCGGGAGTGGAGCACAGCTCTACAGTCAGCAACGGCCTGTTGCCGGCAGCGCTTGCGATCGGAGCCGCGACCACGCAAAAGGGCTACGACCTCGCAGTGACTTTCGGTTTTTTCCCTGGGATCAGCACCAACGACGGCAGCCCGAATTTGCAGCAGGGCGCGGCGGCACTCAACACCGGGCTGGGCACCACTGGATTGGATATTCGCCAGGTGTTCATGACGGTCGGCAACAAGAGCATGGGCGAATTCATGCTCGGCCGTAACATCGGCCTGTTCGGTGCCGACGCGATCTTGAACGACATGACGCTGCCGGGCGTCGGCGCCGCGAGCAGTAATTACGCCACACCTGCCAATACATCGCTCGGCTCCATCGGCCTGGGCTACGTGTATACGGACTGGCTGGCGCAGATCAATTACACGACGCCCGACATCAGCGGCTTCAAATTCACCATCGGCGTCTTCGATCCGATCGAGCCGATCAATCAGACCGCGCCGACACCGGAGAAGAGTCCGGGCGTGCACGGCAAAGTCGCATACAAGAACGGCCCGGTGTATGTATCGGCCACGTTCCTGAGCCTGAAACATGAAGGCCCGACCGACGCGGCCGATTTCGACAGCTTCGGCTGGGATATCGGCGGCAAAGTCACGATGGGGCCGGCTGAATTCCTGGCGTGGTATTACCAGGGCGAAGGCATCGGCACCACGGCGCTGTTTTTCAACAGCGACGATCGCAACGGCCACGAGCGCGACAGCGACGGCTTCCTCGCGCAAGTGACATATAAGTTCGGCGACCTGAAGCTCGGCTTGAACTATGGCGAGAGCAACCTGGACCGGGCGCAGGGCGAACTGTCGTCCACGCTGGTGGAAACGAACAAGAAGTACACGCTGGGCGCGTACTATTCGTTGACCGAGAACTTCACGTTGCTGGCGGAGTACACTGACGTGAACGCCCAGGCGCACAACGGCGTCGAGAATGACAGCAGCAACATCAACGTCGGCGGTTACATGTCGTTTTGAGTCCGGCGCAAGACGCGCCGGGAAGGATGAGCGTTCGATGCAGGTCGACAGTTCGTGGCGTCATCGGGCGCTCATCGTTGGGATAGTGGTTGGGGTCGCGGGATTTGCTGCTGACAGCGCGCTGGCGGAGCGAGCTTACGTTTCGAACGAAGACGGTCACACCGTTTCTGTGTTCGATACCGAGCGTGCCGAAGTTGTCGCGACGATTGCGGTAGGCAAGCGCCCGCGCGGGCTGAAGCTTACGCGAGACGGCTCCAGACTGTTCGTCGCACTGAGCGGACTGCCGAAGTGTCCGCCCAGTGTGCCGGACGAACAGTGCGCGAAGCTGGAACGCGATCTCAAAGCCGACGGCGTCGCCGTCATCGACACCGCTCAGAACAAAGTCATCAAAGTATTGCAGGCGGGCTCGGACCCCGAGCAGTTCGCGCTGAGCCCGGACGACAAGCGTCTGTATGTTTCGAATGAAGACTCGGCGACGGCGACCGTGCTCGATGTCGACAAAGGCACAGTGATCGCGCGCGTTCAGGTGGGCCGCGAGCCTGAAGGCGTCGCTGTTTCGCCGAGCGGTGAGTGGGCGCTGGTCTCGAACGAATCGGACAACTCTGTCTCGGTCATCGATACCAAGCTGTTGAAGGAAGTGAACCATGTGACAGTGGGCAAACGCCCGCGCGACATGGCGTTCACGCCTGACGGCAAGACCGCTTATGTTTCCGGCGAGCTCGATGCTTCGTTATATCGAATGGCTGTGCCGACCGGCGCGGTGGAGCGAGTCCTGCAATTGCGCCAGGAGACTCGGCCGATGTCGGTGCTACTCGACGCCAAGCGCAATCGTTTGTATCTGAGCACCGGGCGCGGCGGCACGGTCGCCGTGATCGACATCGTCAATAACGCGCCCAAGCTGCTCAAAGAAATTCCGGTTGGCAAGCGGCCCTGGGGAATCGCGTTGTCCTCGGACGGCCGTTATCTGTATACGGCCAACGGTCCTTCCGACGACATGAGCATCGTCGACACCACCACTCTCACGGCCATCAAGAATGTCGGAATGGGCAAGTCGCCGTGGGGTGTGACAGTCGGTCCCACGCCCAAGTGATCGGGCCGAACTGATTACGGTTTGTTCAGACCGCAGGCTTTGTAGGCCTCCAGCTCCAGCTCGCGATAACGCTTCGCGCGTTTGCGCCCGTCATCCGAGTCGCGAAAGATCCCGCCCGCTTCTCCCGGCAGTCCTGCATAGCGGGCAAAGGTGATCGACTCCACGAAGTCGTCGTAGGTAAGTGTGTCGGCGATGCGGTCGATGACACACGAGCACTGATACACATTGGCCAAACTGTCACGCTGATTGGCGATGCATTCGTTCACATATTCGACTCGCGCAGCAGTCGGGTAATTATTGACAGGTGCGTCGGCCCCAGTCGCGACCCCGAGCCACAGTGCTGCAGTGCCTAGCCCGATGCGCGCCAGGATCGATGCGGGTCGCTGATGGCACAAGCGTTGCAACGGCATGGATGACCTCACGTGGTGTTCGGGGGGTTGGCGATTGCGTATGTGCAGTGTTGCACGTCGCGAGCCACTCGGACGACGCCGACAACAACTTTACAGGTGGGATATCGGGGGATCGAATATGAAACGTTTGCATGGATTCGTTTTGGTGTTCGCGGCCGCCGGTATCGCCAGCGCCACGTCCGCGACCGCCACAGATCTCGAACAGGCCATGGCCAAACCGTCCAACTGGGCGGCGCAGGCCGGCGATTACGCGAATCATCGTTACAGCGATCTGAAGCAGATCACTGCTAGCAACGTCGGGCAGCTGCAAGTCGCGTGGACCTTGTCGACCGGCGTCCTGCGCGGTCACGAAGGTTCGCCGTTGGTGATCGGCGATACCATGTATGTGCACAGCCCGTTTCCGAACAACGTCTTTGCGGTCAACCTGAAGGATCAATCCTTCAAGTGGAAGTACGAGCCGAAACAGGACGCTTCGGTGGTGCCGGTGATGTGCTGTGACACGGTGAATCGTGGCCTGGCATTCGGCGACGGCAAGATCCTGTTGCAACAAGCCGATACCACGCTGGTGGCGTTGGACGCTAACAGCGGCAAAGTCGTTTGGAGCGTCAAGAACGGCGATCCCAAGATCGGCGAGACCAACACCAACGCGCCGCACGTATTCAAGGACGTTGTCATCACCGGCATCTCCGGCGGCGAGTTCGGCGTACGCGGCCGCTTGATCGCGTATGACATCAAGACCGGCAAGAAGCTGTGGCAGGCCTTCAGCACTGGCCCGGATAAAGAAATGTTGATCGATCCGGCCAAGACCATGACCTGGACCAACGGCAAGATGGCCGCGGTCGGCGCCGATTCCTCGATCAAGACCTGGAAGGGCGATCAATGGAAACTCGGCGGCGGCACCACCTGGGGCTGGTACGCCTACGATCCGAAGCTCAACCTCGTCTACTACGGCACCGGCAATCCCGGCACCTGGAATCCGTCGCAACGACCGGGCGACAACAAATGGTCGATGACGCTGATGGCGCGCGATCTCAACACCGGCATGGCGAAGTGGGTCTACCAGATGACGCCGCACGACGAGTGGGACTACGACGGCGTCAACGAAAACCTGCTGGTCGACATCAACTTCAAAGGCAAGCAGGTGCCGGCGGTGGTGCACTTCGATCGCAACGGCTTCGGCTATACGTTGAATCGCGACACCGGCGAGCTGCTGGTCGCGGAGAAATACGATCCGACCGTGAATTGGGCCAGCAAGGTCGACATGAAGACCGGGCGTCCGATCGTCGATAAGAAATATTCGCCGGCGACCACCGGTCCGGACGTGAATGTGAAAGACATCTGCCCGGCCGCGCTGGGTTCGAAAGATCAGCAGCCGGCGAGCTACGACCGCAAGTCCGGTTTGATTCTGGTGCCGACCAATCATGTCTGCATGACGTACGAGCCGTTCCAGGTCGAGTACACCGCGGGTCAGCCGTATGTCGGCGCGACGTTGACGATGTATCCGACGCCGGGCAGCCACGGCGGCATGGGTAACTTCATCGCGTGGGATCCGGCGGCCGGCAAGATCGCCTGGAGCAAACCGGAACGCTTCTCCGTGTGGTCGGGCGCGCTCACCACCGCAGGTGATATCGCGTTCTACGGCACGCTCGAAGGCTACGTGAAAGCGGTGAACACCAAAGACGGCAAAGAGCTGTGGAAGTTCAAGACACCGTCCGGAATCATCGGCAACGTCTTCACGTATGAATACGACGGCAAGCAGTACGTCGGCGTGTACTCGGGCATCGGCGGTTGGGCCGGCATCGGCATGGCGGCCGGTTTGACCGAATCGACCGAAGGCCTGGGCGCGGTCGGCGGTTACAAAGATCTGGCGAAGTACACGACGCTCGGCGGTTCGCTGTTTGTTTTCTCGCTGCCTTCGCGTAGCGGCAGCTCCAACGTAACGGCGCAGGCGGAGTGAGTGACAGAGCATGAAGTCGAAGCAGCGGGTACTGGGTGCACTCGGAGCGCAAGTAATGGCACTTGCGCTCTGCTCGGTCGCGGTGAACGCGGACGATGGCGGAGCGAGCGGCGGCAAAGAGACGGCCGCTAAAGAAACAGCCGCGAAGCAGGCGCAGGGAAGCACGGCACTTTATCAGGTGAAGGACGGTAACAAGGTCGACCCGCAAACGTTGATGGGTTGGAAAACGTGGCGGGCGCTCGCTTGCGAGCGCTGCCACGGCGCCGAGCAAGAAGGCTTGGTCGGACCGTCGCTGGTGCAATCGTTGAAGGTGCTCTCGAAGGAAGAGTTCCATAGCACCATCATGAACGGACGTCCCGACAAGGGCATGCCGCCGTTCAACACCAGCGAGATGGTGAACAAGAATTGGGAAGGACTGTACGCGTATCTGAAAGGGCGCTCCGACGGACAAATCCAGCCAGGCCGACTGTCGCCGATCGAGTAGCTCACATGTATTTCGCCGGGGCACTGTTGGCTATCGTTATCGCCACGACCGTGCTCTCGACTCGCGTCGAGAGCGCGGAAGCGGCCAGCGAAGAAGTGTTACGGGTGTGCGCCGACCCCGACAACCTGCCGTTCTCCAATAAAGCCGGCGAAGGATTCGAAAACAAAATCGCCGAGGCGCTGGCGAAAGATCTGAAGCGGCGCGTCGAGTACACCTACTTTCCCCAACGCATGGGGTTCGTCCGCAACACGCTGCGAAAGAAGGATCCGACGTCGCTGCAGTTCCTGTGCGACGTGATCATCGGTGTGCCCAAGGGGTACGAGCTCACCGCGACCACGCGGTCTTATATGCGCTCTACGTACACCCTGTTGTTTGTCAACCGGGACGAGCTCACGGCGGTGAAGACCGCGGACGAGCTGACGAAACTGCCGCCGGCGAAGTTGAAATCGCTACGCATCGGCGTGTTCGCGCAATCACCGGGCTCCGATTGGTTGCTTCGCAACGGCCTGATCGAACAAGCCGTCATGTACGCGGCACAAAGCGGCGACCCCGAGGAGAATCCCGCACACATCATCGGCAGGGACCTGGCCGCGGGGAAAATCGACGTCGGTATCGTGTGGGGCCCGATTGCCGGTTATCTGATTCAACATCACGCCGGGGAGCAGAAGTGGCGCGCCGCGCCGTTCGCAACCGACCCGACGATCAAATTCGATTATGAGATTTCGATGGGTGTGCGCTTCGGCGAGAAGCAGTGGCAAAACACCGTCGATACATGGATCGGCGAGCATCAGCCACAGATCGACACGATCCTCACTAGTTTCCGCGTACCGCTGCTGGACGCCAGCGGCGCGGTCATGCAGACGAATCTGGAGAGCGGCACATGAAAGTCAAAGCGGCGGTCGCATTTGCAGCCGGAGAACCCCTCGAAGTCACCACCGTGGATCTCGACGGGCCGCGTGCCGGCGAAGTGCTGGTCGAAATCAAGGCGACCGGCATTTGTCACACCGACGAATTCACGCGCTCCGGCGCGGACCCGGAAGGTTTGTTTCCAGTGATCTTCGGTCACGAAGGCGCCGGCATCGTGGTCGACGTCGGGCCGGGCGTAACCTCGCTGAAAAAAGGCGATCACGTCATTCCGCTGTACACACCCGAGTGCCGGCAGTGCAAATCGTGCCTGTCGCGCAAGACCAATCTTTGTACCGCGATTCGCGCCACTCAAGGCAAGGGCATGATGCCCGACGGCACCAGCCGCTTTTCTCTCGACGGCAAGCCGCTGCATCACTACATGGGCTGCTCGACGTTTGCGAACTTCACGGTGTTGCCGGAAATCGCGCTGGCGAAGATTCGCGAAGACGCGCCGTTCGACAAAGTTTGTTACATCGGTTGCGGCGTGACGACCGGCATCGGCGCGGTGATCAACACCGCGAAAGTCGAGCCCGGTGCGAACGTGGTTGTGTTCGGCCTCGGCGGCATCGGCTTGAATGTGATTCAGGGCGCGCGCCTCGCCGGTGCAAACAAGATCGTCGGCGTCGACATCAATCCGCGCCGTAAAGCGCTCGCCGAAAGTTTCGGCATGACGCACTTCGTGAATCCCAAGGAAGTGGGCGGCGACCTGGTCGCCGAGCTGGTCAAAGTCACCGACGGTGGCGCCGATTACAGCTTCGAGTGCGTTGGCCACGTCGACCTGATGCGCCAGGCGCTGGAGTGCTGTCATCGCGGCTGGGGTGTCAGCGTGATCATCGGCGTCGCGGGCGCGGGTCAGGAGATCAAGACCCGTCCGTTCCAGCTCGTCACCGGGCGCGTGTGGAAGGGCACCGCATTCGGCGGCGCGCGCGGCCGCACCGACGTGCCGAAGATCGTCGACTGGTACATGGATGGGAAGATTCGCATCGACGACTTGATCACGCACAAGATGCCGATCGAGAAGATCAACGACGCGTTCGATCTGATGCACAAGGGCGAGTCGATTCGCAGCGTCGCCCTGTTCTGAGCCCGATTCTAGCGATGGGGACCTGACGCAACTTCGAGTGGAACCTAAAGACCAACTGGGGTAACGACCATGAGTAACGTGAAAATTCATCCATCGGTGGATGGCGGGGTACAGGCCGGCACACCGAATTTTGCGGGCGGCACCTTGACGTGCAAATGCACCGACCGGCAGGTGACGGTCAAGCTGGGCGGCGATGTGGCGTTCAATCACGCGTGCGGTTGTACCAAGTGCTGGAAACCCCAAGGCTCCTTGTTCTCCGTGGTCGCGGTCATCGCCAAAGAAAAGGTGAATGTCACGGCCAACGGCGAGAAGCTCAAGATCGTCGATCCGGCCGCCGTCATTCAACGCTATGCCTGTAGTGGCTGCGGCGTTCACATGTACGGCCGCATCGAGAACAAGGGCCATCCGTTCTACGGCCTCGACTTCGTCCACGTCGAGCTGTCGAAGGAAAAAGGCTGGGCGGCTCCGCAGTTCGCGGCGTTCGTATCCTCGATCATCGAGTCGGGCGCGAAGCCGGACAACATGGGCGCGGTTCGCGCGCGGCTGAAAGAGCTCGGACTCACTCCGTACGACTGCCTGTCGCCGGAGCTGATGGACCTGATTGCGACTCACACGGCGAAGGCGAAGGGAGTGCTGGCCGCCTGAGATCAACGACTCTTGAAATCCCGTGCTTGGAGTTTGACGGGTCCTATTGAGGACCGAGCGATCGAGGACGTCGGAAATTAACTGGGTCCGTCCCTCTATCGATCGAATAGGCCAGTCGCCTTCAAGTACGGGGTCGAGTCGTGCGAGTCAGGTACACGCGTCGCGAGTTTTGTGTTGCCGCCCTGAGCGGCCTGTCCGCGACCACACTGCCGTGGTTCGGTTCTAACGCTGCATCTCTCGATCTGTTCAACATCGAGCGCGCCCGAGTCGTGCGCTCGGCGGATCGCTATCTGAAAGCACGCCCCATCACGATTACGGCGCATTTGGCCAAGCGCAGCGCCGGCGGTCGCAACGATTATTTCTCCGAAGGCGACTACTGGTGGCCAGACCCGAAAAATCCTGGCGGCCCCTACGTTCAGCGCGACGGGATGACGAACCCGGACAACTTCGTTGCTCATCGTCATGCATTGATCCGCCTCAGCGTGCAAATGCCGGCGCTCACTGCGGCTTGGGTGATCACCAAGCAAGAGCGGTACGCGAAACGGGCGGCGGAGCATCTGCGAGCTTGGTTTGTCGATCCGTCGACGCGTATGAAGCCGAACCTGCAATACGCTCAGGCCATTCAAGGCCGCACGACGGGTCGTGGCATCGGCATCATCGATACCTTGCATCTTGTCGAAGTAGCGCGTGCGATCCCGTTCCTGCTTCAGTCGTCTGCGTTATCAGCCGCCGAGCACGAGCAGGTGAAACAATGGTTCGTCGATTACCTGCAATGGATGACCACATCCAAGAACGGCGTGGAAGAGCGCGACGCGAAGAACAATCACGGCACCTGCTGGGTGATGCAGGTAGCGCAGTTCGCGCAATACACCAGCAACCATCAGCTGCTGGAGTTTTGCAGCCAACGTTACAAGACCGTGTTGTTGCCCGAGCAGCTCGCGGCCGATGGCAGTTTTCCGCTCGAACTGAAGCGCACCAAACCGTACAGCTACTCGCTGTTCAATCTCGACGCGATGGCGACCATTTGCCAGATCCTTTCCACACCGAGCGACGATCTGTGGAAGTTTCGTCTTGCCGACGGACGAGGAATGCAAACGGCGATGGCGTTCATGGTTCCGCACATCGCCGACAAAAAGTCCTGGCCGTATGCCGCGGACGTGCAGTACTTCGATGACTTTCCCGTGCGCCAGCCAAGCCTGCTGTTCGCAGGCCTGGCCTATTCAGAACCGCGTTATCTCGATCTGTGGCGCAAGTTGGATCCGGATCCAACGGTCGAAGAAGTCGTTCGTAATTATCCGGTGCGTCAGCCGGTGCTCTGGGTAAAGTAACGACCGTGCTCCAGGTCTGCGATGAGTCCGGGACGTGTCGGGCGCCATCCCAACTGCTGCTGTGTCTGTTCGCTCGATGCCGGCATGTCGTTGCCGAAGAAGCGTGCGAGCCAGCCAAAGTGTGCGGCGGCCTCGTCGCGTGACTTTGAAACCCCCGGTACCGAGAGTGCGCGACCGATAGCCTCTGCGATCGCTCGCGTCGTGACTCCTTCTTCGCCGACGGCGTGAAATGTCGCTCCGGCCAGTCCATTCTCCAGCGCGAGTCGGAACAGACGAGCGGCATCCAGTCGATGCACCGCCGACCAGCGATGACGTCCATCGCCGATGTAAGCGGACGTTTGTTTCTCGCGCGCGATGCGGATGAGCGCCGGTACGAAGCCGTGATCGCCGTCTCCATGCACGGAAGGTGGCAGGCGCACGACGGATGAGCGCACGCCCTGTGTGGCGAGCGAGAGTGCTGTTTGTTCTGACGCTGTACGATGTGCGCCGGCCGAGCTCCGATCCGGCACGTCTCGCTCGGTCCCGATACGACCGGGTGTCAGCAGGCCGATCGGGGAGGTGACGACCAATGGCCGCTGCGATCCGGCCAACACGTGGCCCAGCGCCTCGATCGCAAGCTTGTCCGTTTCGGCGGCGGCGATCATGTTTGCAAAGTCGTGAATGAAGCCCGTGTGGATCACGCCGTCGGCTGCGGCAGCACCGCGCTTCAAGCTGTCGACATCTTTGAGGTCGCCGCGATGCACCTCCGCACCGGCAGCGGCAAGAGCCGCGGCGGACTCGTCGGAGCGAGCGAGGCCGAGCACCCGATGTCCCGCATTGATAAGCTCATGCACGACGGCCGAGCCCACAAAACCGGTCGCGCCGGTCACGAAAATACGCATGGTTCGATCCTTTGTTAGTCGCACGAGATATTGCGACCACCGCCTGCGTTGCGCACGCGAACACTCGGAAGATTAAGCATGACTAAAAGTAGGTCTCGCAGCTTCGACCGGCATCTGCTCGACGGGCTCGGGGTATTGAGCGCAGTCGTGAAAGCGGGAAGCTTCGTGCGTGCCGGCGAGTTGCTGGGCCTGACGCAATCGGCGGTCAGTCGGGCCGTTGCGCGGGTCGAGCATCGAGTCGGAGTGCGTTTGTTTCGGCGCACGGCTCGCGCCATCTCGCTAACCGACGAAGGCCGGCGTTTCTATGCGTCGGTCGAGCCGCATCTCGCTGCAGTCGAAGACGCGATGCTGGAAGCGGATAGCGCATCGACGCGAGTTCGCGGACGCCTGCGTGTAAACGTCGACGCGGGTATCGGCCAATTCATCCTCACGCCTCGCATCCAACCTTTCCTTGCTCAGCATCCCGATCTCTCGGTGGAGATCGACGTGCGTGATCGCATGGGCGACCTGGTTCAGGAGGGATACGATGTCGCGGTCCGATTCGGGCTGCCGAAGCCTTCGGCGCTAAAAGCCCGGGTGCTGCTTCGAACCCGCGTTGTTACATGTGCAGCGCCTTCCTACATCGCTCGTCACGGTGCGCCTCGCCACCCGCGAGATGTCGAGAAACATCAGTGCGTGATGATGCGAGAGCCCGCTACCGGTAGTCATTTCGCCTGGGAGTTCGTGCGCGGGAAGACGACGATTCCGGTGAATGCGACCGGCCAGCTCATGGTGAATGCAAGCGCGCCGTTGCTCGAAGCGTGCATTGGCGGCCAGGGAATCGCACAGCTGATCGAGTTGTATGCGCGAGCTCCGCTGGCCGAAGGCCGTCTCGTACAAGTGCTGCCGGAGTGGGCCGACGAGACGTATCCGCTCTACGCTTACCATCACTCTTCCCGATTCGTATCGGCCAAGGTGCGAACGTTCCTGGACTATGTGGTCGCGCTCACTCGCGACGCCGGTTAGCGGGCGGATCCGATCCGGGTCGACTCGGCAAGCGGAGGCGGTTGCGGGCAGACATTCTCCGCGGATCGCGTCATGGCTGCGCAGATATTAACGCTGTCGCCGTGGGATGTTTGCACCAGCGCCTCACGGATTTCGTTGGCCTTCAAACGATGCGACAACAACAGCGCGATGCCGCCAGAAACATTGGCCGCTGCCATCGAGCTGCCCGAGACGAAGTCGTAACCGTTCTGGGGGACGAGTGTGAGCACATCGGTTCCAGGCGCGAGCAGCACGTCGCGAGCGGTGTGTTTGTGTCCGACTGAGTCGACCACGACGACGCCCGGGATCTCGGACGGAAATCCCGTCGCCGAACCGTCGGTCGGCAGCGCTGCGACGAAGATCATGTTGCGAGCCAGGCCATGCTCGACCAGCCTTCGCAGTAAGGGATCGCTCGGCCCGCCGAGGCTCAGGTTCACGATGTTTGCTTTGAGCTCGATGGCACTGGCGAGCGCGACGGCCAGCGTAAAGCTGTCGCACACGGCGCGCGCGGGATGTGCGGCGTCTGACCAGCAGGCCGCAAGTGCATGCACGTCCGCTTCGGGAGCGATGCCAACGATGCCGACTTGATTCCCGCCCGTCGCGGCGATGATGCCGGCGACCGCTGTCCCATGTGCCGAAGCTCGCTCCTTTTGTCCGGTGAAATCGCGCGTGGTGATGTGACTTTTCACCAGGTCCGCATGTTTAACGTCGACCGCAGTGTCGATGACCGCGATGCTTACGCCTTTGCCTCGCGACCACGCGTGTGCTTGCGTCACGCCCATCGCCGAGAGATTTCGTTGCAGTCCCGCGTACGGATCGTTGTAGGTGCTGGAGAGCGTACCGAACGAATGCAACGGCTGAGCGGACTCGACGCGCGAATCGCTACGGAGTCGACGCAGCAGATCCGGCTGCGACTCGCCGACGCTCATTTGATACACGATGCAGTGAACGTGCAGCTGAGTAATCGGCCATTCGCGCACCGGCCGCAACTTGTATTGCTCGGCCAGTTCGTGAGCCATCGAACGCGTGCGAGGCGCGACGGCATACTGCGTGGCCGAGCCGTAATCTCGCGGCGAAGATCCGGCACGCGGGGAAGGCATCGCCTCCGTGTTTTGCAGCGTGATGACGACGAAGCGTTCCGGATGCGTGCGAATGAGCTCTTCGTCGCCAGTCTCGCGCGTGAACTGCACGCACGCAGCGAGCGTCAACATTGCGAACAATGCCGCCAGTCGTTTCATCGAGGCGTTCCGGCGAGTGCCTGACTCCGCTCGGCAAACAACACTTCGGACTGCTCGCGCAAGGTCGAGATGATTCCTTGCACGTCCTTATCCGCAGCGGCGGAGAGTGTGTAAACGCCGGCTTCGCTCGGTCCGCCGACGATGTCGCATTCGACGCTGCGTAACAATTGATTGATTCGATCCAGCGAGGCGTTCGGAGCAAATACGACGCGCACGGCCGCGCGCCGATCCAAAGTCTCCGGCATGGAAAGCGTTGTGTACGCGGGTTCGACAGGCGCCGACGAACGGAACAACGCGCCGGCGAGCGTGGCGATTGCAACGAGCTGAAGCCACAGCGCCGCGACCAGCCACGGACGTTTGATTCGATAGGCCTTCACGACCGGCGCCGCCGACTCCGCTTCGATCTGTCCCATCAGCTTTTGTAACGATGCATTCGGAGCCGGGATCACATCGTCGGAGCCGCGCATATGTTTGTGCAGCTCGCGATGCCGGTTCAGCTCCTCCCGGCATTCAGCGCAGCTGTCGGCGTGAGCGAGAACGGCGCGCTCGTCGGTATCGCTGGCGCGACCGTTCACGACCCAGGGAATCAGCTCCCAGCACTGCTCATGATTGTCAGACGATCTATGCATGCGATTCTCATCCGCCATCGGAGATCCCGGCCAGGCGCGGCAGCAGCGTACTCAGCTTGCGGCGAGCGTGGAACAGGCGTGTCTTGACGGTATTGACCGAACAGCTGGTGATGGCCGCGATTTCCTCGCAGGAGTGGCCGAGCACATAGGCCAGCTCCAGGCACATCCGTTGCTCGATCGGCAGCTCGTCGAGCGCGCCTTCGATCCATTCCTGGGTTTCGCAGGCTTGCACGCTGTCGAACCCGGCGGGAATTTCCGTCTCTTCGAGTGCGATGATTTCGAACGTTCGCCGCCGCATGCTTTTCAATGCGCGGCGATACGCGATGCCGACGATCCAGGTGGACACGCGCGAGTCGCCACGAAAGCGCTCGGCGCTGTTCCAGACCGCCAGCAGAGTGTCGTTGATGACTTCCTCGACCAGGTCCTGTCGTTGCGTCACGCGCATCAGGAATCGCGACAGGCGACGGTGATACAACAGGTACAGGTCGCGCAGCGCCGCCCGATCCCGCAGGCTGACGCGCCGGATCAACTCCAGCTCGGCTTCGTTATTGCCGAAGGACGGCTTGGCGAGAGCGAGTCTCGGGCCAGGATCGTTGTGGATGCGCGTCATCACGCCGGTGAGTACCCTGGTCGCGCCGTTCGGTTCAATGCGTGCCGCCGAATCTCCAGATCAAGGTGCCCGACCAGGCGAGCGATGCGCGCTCGTGCCCAAACAGGTGGCGTGCGGTTTGGTCCACGTAGGTGTATGTCAAATGTACGGCAAGCCGCTGGGCCGAGTACATGAGCCCGGCATGCCCGTACCAATATGCTTCGTCGAACAGATCGCTGAGATCGCGATAGCCGACGCCCATATTGCCGGACCATCCGCCCACCAGCGACTGATTGGCGCTGAGCTCGTACGACAACGCCGAGCGATCGCTCGCCACGCCCCGATAACTGCGGTCCACATAGTTCGGCGCCCAGGCCACGGTGGCAAACAGCGCCGAACGATAGCCTACGGAAGCAGCCACCTCGTCGTAGTCGTAGCGAACCCAACGCGCGTCGTTCGGATAGAAATAATGAGTGGCCGTCATGGTCGCGACCCACTCTGGCGTGAATCGCCAGGCACGAGTCGCATAAACGTCGAGCTCGACGTTGGCACCCGCGCCGGCATAACGATCGATCTCGGAGGCCCAGGCACCGACGGTCCACTGTTCGTTCAGTTGCGCCCGCAGCCCGCCTTGCAGTGCCGGCTCGCCTCGCGTTTGCGACAAGCCTTGCTGAACGTAATCGCTGGTCAATGCCAGCGAACCACCCCATTCGATCTGTGCATGCGCCGTCCCGGCGAGGAGCATGCAACAGGCACCGATCCACCGCAGAAGTCGCGGCAGGTCCAACGTATTCCTGGGAAAGCACGTGCTCATTTCGGGCCGTCAGCGCGCTGCTCGTCCGAGAGCATTCTCGGGACGAACAGGATACGCGCATCGACGGCCCGGTGAAAACAAACAAAAAAGAATAGCTCGGTTATTCGGTTCAGTTGTTTTGGGCTCCAGCTGCGATCCAGGCACGCACGTTGGCGATCAAAGTTGCGTCCAGCGGCGCACCGCCCGCCGGCATGCGTTGGCCAGTGATGCCCGCCGCACCCTCGATCTTGCGGACCAGATAACTATTGTCCGGGTTGTTGGGATTCACCCGTTGCAGCGAAGGCTGCTGTGTACTCGGGACACCTACGATCGCTGCAAACGTGGCGGCGGCACTCGACAGGTTCATCGATGACGGCAGCCCTGCGCCGCCGCCAGTGTGACAACCCGAGCAAATGGGCGTGAAGATGGTCGACTGTAGCTGCGTCAACGTGACGCTCGGCGGCGCCGTCGGGGGTTGTCCATCCAACGTCAACTGGCCGCGCAACGCACCAGCCGGTGCACCCGGCGTATGCACATCGACATACAAGGTGTCGTTGGCCAACGCGTCGCGACTGGCTTGAGTGACGCTCTGATTCTCCACCGACCAGTGCGAGGCCGTGGTCGTATCCTTCAGCAATGTGAGTAACGGTCCGGTCGCGTTCTGGCCCACAGGTGCATTGTGAACGTGAGCTTCGGTCGCGTCGTCGACGCCCGATGTTTGTACGTGCACGGTGGCGGTGTTCGCTCTCTCATTGACGGTCATCGCAGCGAAACCTGCAGCTGTGTTTGTCACAGGCGGTACGACGCTGGCGCCATCGAGCCCAGCGATGCCGACGGAGATGCCTTGCGGTTTGATCTGGCCGCGAATCTCGCCGCCGGGATTTGCAGCGGTGTGCACATTTACATACAGCTGACCGGCTAGCAGCGCGGTCACGATGTCGGCAGTCAACACATCGCCGGCCTCGACATCCCAGCGATTGGGATTGCCGGCGCTCTGTACGAAGTCCACGACCACCGGCCCGTTCGTGCCGGCGATGCCGTTGTGGATGTGCGCGAGCGTTGCGGTGATGCCGGTGAGTGTGACTCCGCCAGTGACCACGCCGGTCACGAGATTAAAGGTGAGTTGTCCGGTGCCGGTCGCTTGGGAATTCGTTCGAGGAAACACTTCGGCGGCGCTGACTGCTACATCGATGGTTGGAGAGTTCAGCACATTCACCGTCACAGCAGTCGACGTGACAGTCGTGTTCGCGGTGTCCACCACTCGCGCTGTCAACGAATGCGAGCCATCGGTGACCGTGGATGTATTCCAATCGGCGGAGTAGGGCGCGCTGGTGTCGGTTGCAATCAAATTACCGTCGACGAGAAATTCGACGCGATTCACTCCTGCGCCGGCCGTGGCGTCAGCAGTCAGCGAAACGGTTCTGTTGACCGATGCGCCGGCCGGTGCGGTCATCGTAACGGTCGGTGCGGCTGGCGGAGGTGGTGGAGGTGGATTGCTGCTGCCTCCGTAGCCGCCGCCACCGCCGCAGCCGCTGGTCGCGAGCAAAGCGATAGCCAGCGAATATCTCCAATCGAATCCATGTGAACTCTGCACGCGCATTGCGCTCCCCTGTGTTCGTCGGTCGTTTGTAAACATGAGTACCCGCACGGCGATTCGAAAGTTCAACGAACGTGAATGAACCCAACCAGCATCGCCGGGGCACTCACTGCTAGCTAACAACAACGCTCCGGGGTGAGTGATGAGGATGGCGAAGCTCTGGCTGCTGTGCGCGACCTGCGCACTAACTGCCTGCGCCGGCAATGGCGACGGATTGGACGAAAACGGTCGACCGCTCGACGAAGATACCGGCACCTTGCAGCCGACCTTCCGATCCATTCAGGATCGAGTGTTCACACCGGTGTGCACCGGTTGTCACGCTGGAGCTGCCGCGCCGCTCGGGCTCAGGCTCGATGAAGCTTCTTCATATGCACTGCTTGTGAACGCAGCGAGCGTCGAAGTGCCGGCACTGCGCCGCGTGCAGCCGGGGAATCCCGACGCGAGCTATCTCATTCAGAAATTAGAAGGGACAGCGGCGCGCGGTGCGCGCATGCCACTCAATTCGCCGCCGTTACCGGCAGCGACGATTGCAGTCATTCGACAATGGATTGCCAATGGCGCGCCCAATGCCGCTCCGTCCGGCGTCGGTCCGAAAACAAACTTTGCTTCGGCGAAGCTCACGCCGATTTCACCGGCGAGTGGCGAAGTGATGTCGACGACTTCCCAAGACATCGTCGTCTCTTCGGATGTGGAGCTGGACACATCGCTGCTGCAGGCAGGGCTCGTTACGTTACGAGCGAGTGGGGGCGATGGCGAGTTCGACGCAGGCAACGAACGCGTCGTACCGGCCACGGTGAATGTTCGCTCCCAGGAGCCCACCGTGCTCGCGATCACACCTGCGGCCGAGGCACTCGCGCCTGAAACATACGAGCTGCGCATCAGCGGCACCGATCCCGTCGCACTGGCGGACTTCTCGGCTCAAAGCATCGACGGCGACGGTGACGGGACACCCGGCGGCGATTTTGTCCTGCGCTTCACAGTGGAGACGACACGATGAGGGGGCTTTGGAAGATTCTGGCGCCGGTCGCGCTGTTCGTTGTCTGCGGCCTGGCTCATGCGGAGCCGTACTTTGCCGTTCGCGAGGGACTGAAGTGCAACAGCTGTCACTTCAATCAAACCGGCGGTGGCATGCGCAACGCGTTTGGGAATGCGTGGGCGCAGACTGCGCTCCCGGCACAGCGCATCGAAGGCACGGGCACGGATACTTGGACAGGCACGGTGAATCCTTTCATTGCGCTCGGCGGGAATCTGCGTGCGAACGCGACTTATACCGATGTTCCGAACAACGACGCACAGTCCGAGTTCGATCTCGAAGAAGTGCGTGCCTATCTCGCAATCATGGCGGTGCCGGATCGGCTTGCCGTGTATATCGATCAGCGTGTCGCGCCCGGCGGCAGCACCAACATGGAAGCCTTCGCACGCTACACGACGCAGGATCAGCGTTGGCACGTGCAGGGTGGCCAGTTCTATCTGCCGTACGGTTGGCGCTTGGAAGACGATAGCGCATTCGTTCGTCAGGCGACGGGCATCAACATGACAACACCGGATCGTGGCGTGCAGGTTGGATACGAATCGGGTTCGCTCTCCGCACAGCTCGCCGTGTCTAACGGCACTGGTGGCGGGCCGGAAGGCGACGAGGGCAAGCAAGCGAGCTTGCGCGCCGAGCACGTACAGAATATCTGGCGCATCGGTGCCGGCTTCAATTTGAATCACACCGATACGGGCGATCGTCAGATGCAGGGTTTGTTCGCCGGCGTGCGAACCGGGCCGATCGCGTGGCTGGCCGAAGCCGACTATCTCATGGACGAAACGCTTGGCCCGGTCGAGCGCAAGCAATGGGTCGGCCTCATCGAGGCGAACTGGTTGATCACCAAAGGTCAGAATCTCAAGCTCACCGCCGAAGTGTTCGAGCCGGATACGGACGTGGACGAAGACGAACAGAATCGCTTCAGCGTGCTGTGGGAGTACGTGCCGTTCCAGTTCATGCAGCTACGCGTTGGCGCGCGACTCTACGACGGCATTCCGCAAAACGATCTGCAGAATCGCAAGATCTACTTCGCGCAGCTGCACGGATTTTTCTAGTCGACCCTCGGTCCTAGTCGACCGTTAGGCGCCGCCACACCGAGATGGGAACGGACCCATCCGGTCGCGGCGCCACTTTGTAACTCAGTTCATCGCCGCGCAGCTCGTATGCACGCTTTTGCGGCGTGCCCTCTTGATTGGGGTAGGACGCGCCTTCGGGTGTGATCACAAACACTTTGTTGGCAGCATCCACGGTGATCGTGCCGAAGTGAGTGCTGCTGCCCATCACTGCCGCTCGATACTCTTCTGGTGTTCCCTTGGCTCTATCGCCGGTCGCGAAGCGAGGCCGGGACGCATCGAAGATCTGCACCGAGTATCGGCCGCTCGCATCGATCATCAGCAAGCCCTTGGGATTGTCGCCGTAGTCGTGGGCTCGCGAGCCGTCCGGACGTTGCACATCGGCGGCGACGAGCGTCCATGTCCCAACCAGTGGCGAGGCATCCTGCTTTTTGTTCGCGTATGCGACGTGCGCGGCAACGACGATTGCCGGTGCGGCCAGCCAAATCCAACGAAAGCGCATGTGTTCCTCGGCATCGAGTGAAGTTCGCGGTGCATGCTAAGCTTGAGAAACATTGACGACAATTTGGTTTTTCTTACTCGATCGATGAGAGTTCGTAATCAATGAGCTTCCGGGCGCTCGACCTCGACACTTTGCGAACCTTCGTGGTGGCGCACGATTGCGGCGGGTTCGGCGAGGCGGCATCGCGGCTCGGCCGAACTCCTTCGGCGGTCAGCCTGCAAATGAAACGACTGCAGGAATCTGTCGGCGCACCGCTGTTTCGCAAGGATGGGCGAGGTGTCGCGCTAACCGATGCAGGCGACATCACGTTGCGTTACGCCCGTCGCATGCTCGAACTCAACGACGAGCTGCTGCATACGATTCAAGGCGCGTCGTTGACCGGGTCGGTGCGACTCGGCTGCGCGCAGGATTTCGCCGAGACCGTGTTGCCGGTGGTGTTGGCGAAGTTTTCGAAGTTGTATCCGCTGGTGGTGATCGAAGTTCGCATCGACGGCAATGCCGCGTTGGTGGAGGCGCTAGAGAAGGATCAGTTGGATATCGCGCTCACCTTGGGTCAGGCGGAACGGCCGACGGCGCAAGTGTTGAAAGAGATCGAGCTGGTCTGGATTGCCTCGCCCGATTTCCAACCTCGCGACGATCAGCCGTTGCCGATGGTGCTGTTCGGGCCGCAATGCGCGTTTCGTCAGGAGGCCATCGGCCGACTGGAGCAGGCAGGGCGGAGCTGGCGAATCGCCGCGATCAGTCCGAGTCTCGCCGGATTGTGGGCCTCTGCACTCGGAGGGTTGGGAATTACAGCTCGCAGCTCGCTCGGCGTGCCGAAGAATCTAACATTCGATGCGCGGCTGTTTGGGTTGCCTTCGCTGAAGTCGTTCCCGATTACGCTGCACACTTGCGCCGATCGACCCAGCGAAAGTGTCGATCGCCTGCGTGCGATCGTGGTGGACGCCGTCACGACCACGCTCGATCAATAAATCTTCAGTCCGCCGAACTTGCGACGTAGACGTCGCGCCAATGTTTGATAGCCGCTGACGTAGCCGAGTCCACCTGTCAGCGCGATGCCGATGAACCATATGAACCACGCCGGGCCGCCGGTAATCACGATGGGAGGCGATGCAGGTGCGTCGATGTCCTCCTCAGGCTCCGGCTCAGGTTCGGGCTCGCTTGGTGTATCGACAACGGGCGCGCCTTCTGTCGCTGTTGCTGCCGTCGTTCCAAGCTGCGTCACGCGAGATTGCAGCTCGTTGACTTGCCCCTGGAGCCCGGCGTTCTCTTGCTTCAGCCGGGCGATCTCTTCAAGCGATTTTTTGTCCGGCACCGGTGCGGCGGGCACGGGCATCGATATGTTTCCGCCGCGCTCAAGCTCGCGAAGACGCACGGCGGCCGGCGCATCGCTAGTCAAATAATTGGCGCCCACCCAGCCTTCGCGTCCGTCCTCCAGGCGCACTCGAACCATCGTGCCGACACGTTCGAGCTCCTCGACCGAATCGCCGGTCTGAATGGTCGCGACCCGTCCGCCGGTCTGATCGACCTGCGCGTAAACGTTCAGGACCAGCTTGTCCGAGACATAGCGGATCTGCGGGACCGGCGCGGCTGCTGGTTCCTGCGCAAGGCCGACGGCCGGCAAAGTTGCCGTGAGTAATGATATTGTCGCGATGAGCAGACAACGATTCGCGCCCGTCTTCATATCGGCATGGTTTCAGAGTTGCCACCCCTGGAGCAACTTCGTCAAGCTGAACGGCGCGGATGCGTTCAGCCGCCATTTTCATTCAGAAACCGCGAACCACGTCATGAGTAGCGTCGAAGCCCTGCGCCCATTGGATCGGGACCCGTCCGAGGAGACCTTCGCGGTTGCCGCGCTTCGGTGGAGTATTCGCGGCCTCGTGGCCACAGCCTGGATCAGCACGGCGCTGTTTGGGCTCTATATTCTGGCCTTCTATGCCGCGGCAGCCGCTGGCGACGACATCTCCCGCTGGAACGAAACATTGCCGAAGTTGTATGAGGCGCATACACCGGCCGCGACCGCCGGCATTGCACTTCATTTCGCGGCCGGCGGCATCGTGCTCGCACTCGGCAGCATTCAATTCATCAGCAGCTTGAGAGCTCGCTATCCTCGTGTGCACCGATGGCTGGGGCGCGTGTATGTGTTGGCCGCTTTCAGTACTGGCGTCGGCGGGCTGATCTTCATTGCCGTCAAAGGAACGATCGGCGGCACGATGATGGACATCGGCTTCGGGCTCTACGGCGCACTCACTGTGCTGGCGTCGGTGATGGCATACCTGCATGCGAGAGCAGGGCGGTTCGAGTTGCATCGGGCCTGGGCGATGCGTTTGTTTGCTCTCGCGATCGGTTCCTGGCTGTATCGAATGGACTATGGATTCTGGTTCCTGCTCGCGGACGGCGCGGGCCACCAGAAGAATTTCGGTGGCCCGTTCGACAGGGTGATGGATTTCTTTTTCTATCTTCCGAACCTGCTGCTGGTCGAGTGGCTGTTGAGATCGCAGTCGCGCACGACCAGCGACGCAAGTCGGTTGTCGTTGGCGACGACATTCGTGCTCGCCACTGCGTTCGTCATGCTCGGCACGTATTTCTTTACGCGCAAGTATTGGGGGCCGGCGATCATTGCGCCGTTCGTCAGCTAACGATTCACATCGCCGGCTGCTTGCACTTCACGCGCGGATTCCAATCCGCAAAGATGCCGGATGGGCTCTGCTCCCAGATCCACACGTGCAGGTAATAGATGTTGGCGCGGTCGAATCGCTTCATCGTCTGGCCCATGATGGTGGGCGGTTCGCTGCCCTGCCAAGCATCGATGGGCACGATGTATTCGATGCCGTTGAGTTTGAACGAACCGTCGGCGCGCTTCTCGTAGACCAGCACTTCGGGTTTATCGACTTCCAACTTCGTGTCGCGCAGTTCGCGCCTGGTGAAGTGATAGCCCATGCCTCCCTGGGGCGGATTCTCGACGCAATCGGTTTCCTGCGTGTAGCCCGCCGCTTTGGCAGTATCGACGGAATGAAACGGCGCGGTCGCATCCCGAACCGCCTTCACGTCGCGGTCGACCGCGTCGCCGAAGCCACTCGGCAGGATTCCCGGCACCGTATCCGCCGCAAGGCTGAGTGCCGAGCTCAGTAACAACACGCAACCTGCGCCCACTATAACCATCGATTTCATGCGCCACCCTCCACGAATTGGCGGGCAGCCTATGAAATATTTTTCCCGCTCCCCAGGTCCACTTCCATAGGGCGGCGTCGGTCCACTTGGACCGGTCGCGCACTTTTTGCGAATCGTCCGGCACACGGGAGATCCATGTTCATTCGGGTGGATCCGCGGCAGCGCGAATCGCTGCAGTTGCAGATATACGAGAGCGTGCGAAAAGCGATTCTCGGCGGCGTGCTCACGCCTGGCGCACGGCTGCCGTCGTCGCGGGAGATCGCTGACGATCTGGGTGTATCGCGCATGACGGCTGTGCTGGCATTCGATCAGCTGGCCGCGGAAGGGTATGTCACCTCACGGGTCGGTGCGGGAACGTTTGTTAATCGCGAGTTGCCGGATGCCGGTGCGCTGGTTCCGGCAAGTGCGAGAGCGGCGGTCGCACAGCATCCGCAACTCTCGCAACGTGGTGCTGGCCTGTCGCAAACACCGCGTGTCATAAGGAAGATTGCCGGTCCGCCCCGGGCGTTTCGGGTCGGGACGCCGGCATTGGATAAATTTCCTCTCGGGCTGTGGAATCGACTCTTGAGTCGTCATGCACGGCAACTTGCTTCGGCCGATCTCGATTACGGCGACGCCGCCGGATTACCGGCGTTGCGCGAAGCAATCGCTGCACATGTGAGTCGTGCTCGCGGAACTTCATGCACGGCCGATCAGGTCATTGTCGTCGCGGGTGCGCAGCAGGGCCTCGATATGATCGCGCGGCTGTTGCTCGATCCCGGCGATCTCGCATGGGTAGAGGAGCCTTGTTATCCCGGTGCGTGGGCCGCGCTTGCTGCGGCAGGTGCGCGAATCGAACCGGTGCCTGTCGATGAGCAAGGCCTGGCGTTCGAGCAACAACGAAACATTGCGCGACTCGTCTACACCACGCCTTCGCATCAGTTTCCTCTGGGTGTGCCGATGAGTCTGCCACGACGGTTGGCGTTGCTTCGCTGGGCACGCGAGGCTCGTGCGTGGGTGGTCGAAGACGACTACGACAGCGAGTTTCGTTACGGCTCGCGTCCGATCCCGTGCTTGCACGGCCTGGACACCGACGGGCGCGTGATTTATGTCGGCAGCTTCAGCAAGACGCTATTCCCGAGCATGCGGCTCGCGTATGTCATCGTGCCGCCGGATCTGCATCTACCGATGGTGAAAGCGCGGCTAGCTTCGGATATTCATCCGCCGACGTTTCTACAAGGCGTCGTCGCGGATCTGATTGGCGAGGGGCATTTCGAGCGTCACGTGCGTCGCATGAACACCGAATACCGGTCGCGACTGCATGCGCTCGAAGAGGCCATGCGGCGCTACTGTCACGGCGCTTTGGAGCTGCGACCTGTGACGGCTGGGTTGCATGCGGTTGCCGATGTGCTCGTGGGAGAAGATACAGCCATCGCTCGCGAAGCTCATGAGCGAGGCATCGAGACGATGCCGTTGTCCGCGTACTATTCGAAGCGGTCGGATTCTTCGGCCAACGGACTGGTGTTGGGATTCGGCTCGGTGCCGCCGAGAGTGGTGACGGAAAGCGTGAAGCGTCTTGCCGGCGCGGTTGAAGCAGCTGCTAGACGCTGAGCCGACGGAAGAAACGTTTAGGATTCTCCACCGTCATGGCCTGGATATCACGCGGGGACACGCCGATCTGCTTGAGGTAAGGAATCGTCTTGCGAATCGTGAACAACATGCCATCCGGATTGAGCTGGTCCCGCTCGACATCGCCGAACACCCAATCGTTGGAAAGGAAGATCTGCCCGACGAAGCCGGCGTCGATCAGTTGTTTGATGTATTCCACGCGCGCTTTCCAGGGCACTTTCTCGCCTTGAGTCATACCGCGAAATGCATGGTCCATGCCCAGCGTGTAACCGCGCTTGGCGAGGCCGAGCAGGTAATTCACATCATCCGTGTCATCGCTGTGACCGAGCGAAACGCGAGCGGCGCTGACGCCTTCGGCCTCGAAGATTTCGATCTGCTTGTCGCCTCCACGGCGGCGTGCATTCGTGTGCGTTTCGATGGCAACGCCGGTCGCCTTGCTGGCTCGCGCCGCGGCCTTGAATACGCGTTCCTCGACGGGACTCAAGACGTCGGCGCGAGAGGCGACTTTGATCACACCCGCTTTGATGTCCGTATCGTCGATCCCATGCTCGATTTCCCGGATGAAGATCTCCGTGAGCTCGTCGACGCTGCGAGCCTGCAGCGACTCGGGGGCAAACAGATGTTGGCCGGTGCAGGCCACGATGTTCATTCCTGATTTGCGCGAGACCTCTTCGCGAAAGCGAATGTCGCGACCGACATCGAAAGTTGAGAGGTCGACCACCGTGTCGATGCCTGCGTCCTTCGCTTCCTTGAGCTTATCGACCACCCGTGCGACACAGTTCGCCCGGTCGCTGCATATCTTTACGGTGCTGTTGCCCACATGCTCGTGGGTCAGTGTGAAGCCGAGCTTCGATGCATCGAGCGGGCCGAGCACGGTTTGAACGATGCCTGCATCGGCAGCGGCGAGGCACGTCGGAGCGGAGGCCGCCACGACGCTGGTCGCCGCCGCTTGCATCAGGAATTCGCGCCGAGTGGTCATGTGATGCTGTCACTGAGACAGCAGCTCTTCCACGCGCTGCTGAGTGAATTGGAGCACCGCCTTATCATTGAGAATTTCATGACCGCGTTCCGGCACGACCGTTAACGTCGCTGTGAGTCCGCGCGCAACAGCTGCATCGGTGTACTTGCGCGCATACTCGACGAGTGTAATTGGATCCTGCTCGCCGGTAATCGCGAAAATCCGAGTCATCGGCTGCAACGCGTTCACCGTGTCGAGCGGCGATTCGCTATCGCTGGGCCACAAGAAAAACGGACTCAGCTGCTGTCGTGCCATGTGCAGGCGGAATGCCGGTACATCGCAGGGGCATGAAATCAGAACCAACGAGTTGATCAGCTCTGGCGAAACAGCCGCAACGTTCGCCGCGATCGCGGCTCCGCCGGAGTGGCCGACCAGCACCACCTGCTTCGACAGAAAGTCATGACGTAACGCGACGATGGCGTTCGACACGTCGAGTGCGACTTCTTTGGTGTAGTCGTCACCCGAAGCGCCACCGCGGCGACCCTCCGATTGTGCGCCAAAGGGATCGGCGAAACCCGGCCGGAGCAGCGCTACAACGGGAACACCGGGCACTTGTTTCGACAAAGCGGCTGCAAACCGGTAGTGATAACCGGGTTTGGCGAACGGCGCGTCACCGTGCAAGACGACGACCAGCGGACCGGCGATGCCCGGATGTGCCTCTACATAGAGGCGCCCCGCGATCTTGTGACCGGGCTCACCCTTCGAAATCACCTGACCGCCGACCCCAGTGTCCGGCTCCGTCCCTACAAAATTCCCACGCACCGCATATTGGAGCACCGACAGGCTGACGACGGTTAGCCCGAAAAGGACGGCTCCGATGAGTTTCCACTTACGCCCAGAGACTGTTGCCACGAGGATTCCTTGTGTGTTGTTTCCGCCCAGGCCAGCCGCTGCGGGCGGTCGAGTTTTTTCAATGCCGCTTCGGCTTTAAGCGCTTCGGACTTAGTAGCAAATGCGCGTGTGCCAAGTATGCGAACGGGCGGATTGGAACGTGTGAACTTCGCACCCTTGCCGCTCGCGTGGACGGCAAAGCGGGCGGCGACGTCGGTCGCGACGCCGGCGTAGGTTCGGCCGTCGCGACAAACGAGCAAATAAACCCACCAGCTCTGCGCCATCGACAGATTACCTGCGCTCGGTTTGTTGCAGCAAAGCGGCGAGGTGTTGTTCCCAAACTTTTGCCAGCGTATGCGTGCCATGGCCTGCGGTCTCGGCGCTGAAGGGAACGACGATCGCTTTCCCGCCCGGCACCCGTTTGGTCTCGCGCTCCAGGATTTGCAGCTCGGGCGGATTGATCAAATCGTCCGCGAAATTGATCGCGACCAGCGGTGCACGAATCTTCTCCAGGCCCGGCGCAGGAGCGTAGTCCTGCGACGCGGATACCTGATAGAGAATGTCGTTGGCGTCGGTCGTCTTGAGCGCTTCGGCCACGTATTCGTCGAGCACTTCGTCGCTGCGTTGGAGCGTCGGCATCTGCTGCTGGCGTAACACCGGGTTGCTCCCCATCAGGAACAACATCTCTTGCGCCGTGCGCACGGACGGCGGCTGTTCTTTGTAATTGCCTTGTTGCCACAGCGGATCGTTGCGGATCGCATCGATCACCACGCGTCGCCAGACGCGATTGCGACCGGAGATCTGGCCCGGCAGACTGGCGAGCGGCATCAGCGCATCCATATATTGCGGGTACAGCTCGCCCCACAGCCAGGTGTGCATGCCACCCATTGACGTGCCCATCACCAAGCGCAAGTGATCGACTTTCAATTCCTGCAGCAACCGATGCTGAGCCTGGATCATGTCGACATAACCATAGCGGGGAAACTTGGCACGCAGGCCATCGCTCGGCTTGCTGGACTTGCCGTGGCCGATGCCGTCGGGCAGGACGATGAAATATTTGGTCGCGTCCAGCAGCCCGCCGGCACGAAACAGACGATCTGCAAAGTCGGCACGCAGGAATTGAGCGCCACTGCCACCGGTACCGTGCATGATCAGCACGGCGTTGCGGGCTTGACCCTTTGCGTCGCGTTCGAGCTTGCCGAGGGTGCGATAGTGCAGGCGCAGTTCCGGCAACACCTCGTTCGACGTGAAGCGGAAGTTCTTGACGACGACGTCGCCTTCGACGGGCCGCGGGCCGGATCCCTGGGCCATGCATACGGACTGCAGCGCGCAGCCCAGAAGCAGCAATGCGATTCGAATCATACGGACCCCAAATGAAGCGACGTGTGCCACTGTATCAGCTCGCCCCGACCGGCGAGCGGGCGTAACCTTTTTCGATAAATGCTGTCGGCTCCGGTCACCCGGCCCCGTCCTTGGTGCACAGAGTCGCTAATCACTGAAGGAGACCTGATCATGTCCACCGTTCGCCTGCATCGTGTATTGCGTTCCAAGGCCGAGCGCGTCTATCGCGCCTTTCTGGAAGCCGACGCGCTGGTCAAATGGATGCCGCCGCATGGCTTTACCGCCACGGTTTATCAAATCGACGCTCGCGTGGGCGGCACCTACAAGATGTCGTTCAAGAATTTCACGACCGGCAACAGCCACTCGTTCGGCGGCAAGTATCTGGAGCTGGTGCCCAACGAGAAGATCCGTCACACCGACGCGTTCGACGATTCGAACCTGCCGGGCGAGATGCAGACCACGGTGACGCTCAAGCCAGTTGCGGTCGGTGTGGAACTGCAGATCGTCCAGGAAGGCATTCCCGATGCGATTCCGGTCGAGGCCTGCTACCAGGGCTGGCAGGAGTCGCTGATCCTGCTCGCGCAGCTGGTCGAACCCGAGATTCCCGATCAGGTTTGATCAATCGGCCCGGCGGCTCGATGTCTTCACGTGACATCGAGCCGGTCGCGGCAACTTTTGTTTAGTCTTCAGCCAGTAATCTGAAATCGACCAGCAGCACGGCGGGTCTGCCGTTCGCATCGACGCCCCAGTACACGGGATAGCTGCCGTCGCCCCAGCCCGAATCCACAACGACCGTATCGTTGTTTCCGACCAGCGATAGCATGCGCGAGCGAGGCCGCTCGCTGGCACGAGTGTGCAGGTCGAAGGTGCGTTCCTTGTCTCGTGCATTGAGCGTCGCGATCGCCGCGAGATCCATGATCGCAACGTTGCCTGCGTCCACGCCGATCACGTGGCCGCCGTCCTCTCCCATATCGGCCGGATGCCACTTCACGACCTTCTGCTCCGACAGGCGGACGCGCAGGGCCAGGTTGCGTTTGAATGCGGTTGCCACTTCGGCGGGATAATTTCCCGGCGGCACGCGTTGTCCCACCGGCGAGAGCACGTATGGACCGTAGGCGAGATCGCCGACGACCAGGATGCCGGTCGTGACGCTGAGCATGCCCACCGATCGCACCTCGATGGTGTCTTTCTTTTTCTCCAGCTTGACCGACCTGCCCGCGGCGAACAGCCGGTCGCCTTCGACGCCGGCTTCCTCGGCCGACAACTTCTTCAGCGGATGCAGCTTCGCGTTCTGGAACTCGTCGCGTTCATCCTCGTCCATGAACGGCGCGTCCGCCGGGTCCAGGAATTCGCGCAGCCGCGCGATTCGCCAATCTCCGGCACTCACCTCGCGCAGCTCGTATTCGTAGAACGTCTCCACCGCCTCGTCGACACGCGTCTCGACGAACACACAACCGTCCGCTCGCTTCACGTTCACGATCGGCTCGGCTGCAAGCGTGTGTGGCGACTCGCCGCCATGAATCACCTGCGACAGCTCGATTCCACCTTGATCGATGAAGTGTGCTTTATCGAGTGCCTCCACGAGCGCGTACCAACGATCGAACTGTTGCGCGTCGTCCGGGTGCTTTTTGAGCTCGGACTGCGAACGATGGAAGTCGGCGATGAATGCCTGGACGCGTTCTTCGGGTTGCATCGTTATCGATTCTCGCGGCGGCGCGTGGCCGAACGCCGGCATCTTAATTATGCTCGCCGGCACTGCACAGCCTGCGCTCGCAAAACCGGGGAGACCCTGAACGCCAGGCGTCGCGGTCAGGCGTTTTGTTTCATGCGTGTGACAGCGGCCGGCATTAGAAGCCGAAGAAATCCATCATCAAGTCGATTTGCGCGGCGATCATCGGTTTACCGGGATGCGTCTGACAGCCGTTGTTGGCAGCTGCTGTGAGGAATGCGGTGACCTCAGGAACCGCGACGATCTCCACTGCGACTGCCGGCGGTCTCAAGAGTTGGAGTTCGACGGGCAGTTCGTCGCCGTCCTTCATTCCCAGCGACGTGGCGTTGATGATGAAGTCGTAATCGGTGCTGCTGTCGTTTGTCGAAACCGCTTGCGCCGGCCAGGCACGCTTCACCCGGTCGGCAAGCTCGACTGCTTTTGCTTGCGTGCGATTCTTCAGGGTCAGCTGTGACGCGCCGTGTTTCCCCAGCGCAAACGCAATCGCTGCCGCCGCGCCACCGGCTCCGACGAGCAAACATCGTTTGCCTGCTACGCTGTGACCGGCGGATTTGAGTCCAGCGACGAATCCTTCGCCGTCGAATATCGTCCCGATCAGCCGCCCGGCAGCGTCCATCCGAACGACATTGCATGCACCGACCTGCTGAGCTTCCGGCGTGATCTCATCGAGCAGCGGCACTATGCCGGTCTTGTGAGGCATGGTGATAATCGCGCCTCGAAAATTCTTGATGGCGCGTAGACCGGCTACCGTCGTTGCGAGGCTACTCGCAGGAACATGCAGCGGCACCATCACTGCGTCGTCAGCACGGCCTCTTTCAGCCAGAGCACGATTGATCATCATGAGCGAGCGTGCCTGTGCGATGGGATCGCCGATGATCGTTAGCATCGCCGTTCGGCCGGTGATCGCCAGATGCTCCGCAGGCATGTAATCGCTCCGCTCCCGATGAATCAGCAAATAGATGAGTGATCGCTACCAATCACACTATAGCTCGAACACGGGGGAAACATTGCACTGCGGCTAATCACTCGAAACGAGCCCTTAGACCGCGGAATGCAAAAACGCACCCGGTTTTCTCCGGGACGTATTCCTCACTTTTCACATCGGCCGTCCGCGTCGTCCTGCTCGGCGCCGTTCCCATCCCTCCCTGAAGAGTTGTCGCAATGCGTTCTAGGCAGGATCGCTGCTGTCCAGTTAGTGGTACGCCTCACTGATGAGTTCGCGGTTTTTCCGCGAGAGGAAGATTTTGTGAAGCAGCGTTTTTGCCCGGCTTTCCCGCTTATGACCATTGATTGGGTCGTGGTGTTTGCGAACATCGGCGCGCCCACGACGGATTTCTACCGCAGCGCTGCCGGCGTCGAGTTTCGTGTCCTTTCCAACTGAACACGCACCAGACCCGGAGATCGACGATGACGAGTCGCGGCGGTGTGTGGATGTGTATCGCTTGGCTGGCGTGCGCAGTGCTCGCAGGCTGCGATGCCAGCGGCGTCGGTCCGTCTGCGCTCGACAGCTCCGTCAGTAACGACGATGTCCGTCGCACCGGCGGCGATGTCACTGTCCCCGAAGATGCCGACGTCACTGCAAGCGATTCCAGTGGCGACAGCGCTGCTCCCGTCGCGCCTGCTCCGGCCGATGCCGATGGTGATGGGATCGTCGATGCTGCCGATAACTGCCGTGTTGTCGCGAATCCCGCGCAGGCGGATGTCGATAGCGATGGCGTCGGCGATGCCTGCGACGATTCGGATGCGGACGGGCGGTTTGATTTGGTCGACAACTGTCGAGTGGTCGCGAATTCCAATCAGCTCGATACGGATGGTGACGATGTCGGCGACGCTTGCGATGACTCGGATGCGGATGGTCGCCTCGATTCTGTCGACAACTGCCGTGTTGTCACGAATCCTGCGCAGGCGGATGCCGATAGCGACGGCGTCGGTGATGTTTGTGACGACTCCGATGCGGATGGCCGACTCGATGCCAGCGACAACTGCCCGAGCGTCGCCAACACCAGCCAACTCGATACCGACAGCGACGGCCTTGGCAACGCCTGCGACCCCGACCTCGATAACGACAGCGTCGCCAACGGCACAGACAATTGCCCGCTGACTCCCAACGCGTCTCAGACGGACTCCGACGGCGACGGCATCGGCGATGCGTGCGAAAACGACACAGACGGCGACGGCGCCCTCAACGCCACCGACAACTGCCCCCTGATCCCCAATCCTGGCCAACAAAACGCCGACAGCGATAGCGCCGGCGATGCCTGCGACGATTCCGACAACGACACCAGCACCGACGACGTCGACAACTGCCGCGTCGTCGCGAACACGACGCAAGTCGATACTGATGCTGATGGCGTCGGTGATGCCTGCGATACGGATGATGATGGCGACACTGTCGCGGATGGCGGCGATAACTGCCCGTTGATTGCCAACACGTCGCAGACCGACACGGACGCTGACGGTACCGGCGATGTTTGTGATACCGACGACGACAATGACACCGTCGCCGACGGGGCTGACAACTGCCCGTTGCTCGCAAACACTTCTCAAGCTGACACGGATGCCGATGGCATCGGCGATGCGTGCGATACGGATGACGACAACGATGCCGTTGCGGACGGCAGCGACAATTGCCCGCTTGTCACCAACGCTTCGCAAACCGATACAGACGCTGACGGCACCGGCGATGCGTGCGATACCGACGATGACGGCGACACCGTCTCTGACGGCAGTGATAACTGCCCGTTGATGGCCAACGCGTTGCAGACGGATTCCGACGGTGACGGCATCGGCGATGCGTGCGACACGGACGATGACAACGATACCGTCGCCGACGGTGGTGACAATTGCCCAGTCATAAGTAATGGATCGCAAGCGGACATCGATGGTGACGGCGTCGGCGATGCCTGCGATATGGACGATGACAACGACACCATCAGTGACGGCGGTGACAACTGCCCGTTGGTTGCCAACACCTCGCAGACCGATACGGATATCGACGGCGTCGGGAACGCGTGTGACACGGACGACGATAACGACAGCGTCGCTGATGCCAGCGACAACTGCCCACTCACGACCAACGCATCGCAGACGGACACGGACAACGACGGGGTCGGCGACGCGTGCGACACAGACGACGATAACGACGCCATCACCGACGGCAGCGACAACTGTCCGCTGACGAGCAACGCCTCACAAACCGACTCCGACGGCGACGGCATCGGCGACGCATGCGAGAACGACACCGACGGCGATGGCATTGCGAACGCCACCGACAACTGTCCACTAGCACCCAACGAAAATCAGCAAGACGGTGATGGCGACGGGGCAGGCGACGTCTGTGACGACTCCGACAGCGACGGCGTGTTCGACGCTCACGACAACTGCCCAACAGCAGCCAACACCACCCAGCTCGACACCGACGGCGACACGCTGGGCAACGCGTGCGATCCGGACGATGACGGCGACACAGTGCCGGACGCAGGTGACAACTGCCCGGCAACGCCGAACGCATCACAGATCGACACCGACAGCGACGGCATCGGCGACGCATGTGAGAACGACACGGATGGTGACGGTGTCACAAACAACACCGACAACTGCCCGCTAACACCCAACGCCGGCCAGCAAGACACAGACAGCGACGGCTCCGGCGACGCATGTGACGACTCCGACAGCGACACAATCACCGACGACGTCGACAACTGCCCGCTGGTGGCGAACTCCACGCAGACCGACACCGACGGTGACGGAACAGGTGACGCCTGCGATACCGACAATGACGGCGATGGCCTCAACGACAACAGCGACAACTGCCCGCTCACCTCAAACGCGAGCCAGACAGATACGGATAGCGACGGCATCGGCGACGCCTGCGAGAACGACACCGACGGCGACGGTGTAACGAACGCCACCGACAACTGCCCACTGATCGCCAACGCCGGCCAGCAGGACGCAGACAATGACGGTGTAGGTAACGTTTGCGACGACTCGGACAACGACGGCCTGGTGGATGCCACCGACAACTGCCCGACCACCGCAAACTCCAACCAACTCGATACCGACGGCGACACGCTGGGCAACGCCTGCGACCCCGACGATGACGCAGACGGCATTGCCGACAACAGCGACAACTGTCCACTCACCTCAAACGCGAACCAGACCGACACGGACAGCGACGGCATCGGCGACGCATGTGAGAACGATACCGACGGCGACGGCGTAACAAACGCCACCGACAACTGCCCGCTGATCCCGAACGCCGGCCAGCAAGACACGGACAACGACGGCCTCGGCAACGTCTGTGACGATTCCGATAACGACGGCATCACCGACGACGTCGACAACTGCCGCGTGATCTCGAATCCGTCTCAAACAGACACGGATGCGGACGGCATCGGTGACTCCTGCGACACCGACGATGACAACGACACCATCAGCGACGGCAGCGACAACTGCCCGCTCACATCGAACACGTCGCAAACCGACACCGACAGCGACGGCGTCGGCGACGCCTGCGAAAACGACACCGATGGTGACGGTGTAGCGAACGGCACCGACAACTGCCCGCTCATCGTCAACGCCGGCCAGCAAAACACAGACGGTGACGCCACCGGCGACGCCTGCGACAGCGACGACGACAACGACGGTGTCGCCGACGGCGGCGACAATTGTCCGCTGACAGCGAACGCATCGCAGACCGACAGCGATGGCGACGGCATCGGCGACGCCTGCGAAGTCACAACGAGCTGTGCCGCTGGCGCCGAGTTCCAACCGATCATCTCGCCAGCGGCAAGCGTAAACACCGGCACGACCGGCCTCTGCGCACTGTGCTCCGTCAGCAATCCAAATCGCGTCATCGATGCCGACCCGAACAACTTCGCAACGATGAACGTCACCGTCGGCGTCGGTGGCGGCGTGTTCATCGAGGTCGAAGATACCGACACAACCTACGCAGCCGGCAGCCGCGCAGGATTCGTGATCGAAGACCCAGGCAGCTTGCTCCAGCTCACGTTGCTCCAAGGCATCACATTGCGCACATATCTAAACGGCGTCCTGCGCGACTCAGCGACCCAAGGCGGCCTGCTCCACTTGGATCTGATCGGCCTCACAAGCATCAGCGGCCGCACCTTGGTGACATTCACGACGACGAAAACGTTCGACGAGGTCAGGATCGGCTACAGCGCACTCGTCGGCGCACTGAGCTCGATCGACGTGTCGCAGTCATGCGTCGACCCGACACCATGATGCGTACACATGGAGCAAGCCTGCTGGCGCTATTTGCAACCGTGCTTTGCGCGGAGGCCGGTGCGGCGACGCCGATGCGTTTCGAGCGATTCGGATCGGACGAGGGCCTGTCGCAACAAGCAGTGTTGGCCATCGGTCAAGACGCGCGCGGCTTCATGTGGCTCGGCACCGAAGACGGCCTGAATCGTTTCGATGGATTCTCGTTCCACCACGCCAACGAGAGCGACGGCCTGGCCAACGCGTTTGTCACAGACATCGAACGCGACGCCACCGGCGCACTCTGGGTCGCCACAGACGGCAGTGGAGTGTTATCGCGCGATCTGCGCACCGGGCAGTTCAGCGCATCGTGGGCAAACGGCTCAAGCGACACTGTCGAGTTGAACAGTGCACGCACCGTCAAGATCGACGGACTGGGCCGTGTTTGGATCGGCACGCGTGAGGCGGGCGTCGTCGTTTACGACGCTCGCAGTCTTACCTTCAAGCGCTTCCGTCACTCCGCAGACAACGCAGCCACACTCAGTGCCGACGCGATTCACAGCCTGCAACTCGTTGCGAGCGGCGCATGGGTCGGAACGGAGAACGGGCTCGACTACATCGACGGCACGCTCGACAAACCAGTAGCCCGTTACACACTCGCGAAATCAGCGAAATATCCTCCCGAAGCGCATGCCGTTCGTGCATTGATCGAAGATCGAGCCGGCACGCTCTGGATCGGCACCGGCTATGGCTTGATCCAACTGGAACCGCGCACCGGCGAGCAGATTCTGTTTCAAGCGGATCCACGCAATCCGTCGGCGTTGCCAAGCAACGAAGTGCAAACATTGCTGGAAGATTCGGCGCGGCGACTGTGGGTCGGCACGACAGCCGGCTTGGCTTTGTACGATCCGCATAAGCTCGGCTTCGATACCTACAAACACGATGCCGCCGATTCAAGCAGCTTGCCGGACGATCGCGTCGTCTCGTTGTTCGAAGATCGTGGCGGCCTGCTTTGGGTCGGCACACAACTGGCCGGCGTCGCGAAATGGAATCCGCGCAGCTGGTCGTTCGGTCACCGACTCGAACGCGACGTCGAACCTACTGTCAATAACGTTACATCCTTCACCCAGGATCGTACCGGCACGCTTTGGATAGGAACATTCGGTGCCGGCCTTCGCACCGTCGACGAGGCGAGCAGCACGACGCGCCGCTGGCGTCGAGGCATGGGAAGGCTCGACGACGACGCGATCATGGCATTGCTCACCGACCGCGCCGGAGCGCTGTGGATCGGCACCATGAGTGCGGGCCTGATCCGTCTCTCGCCGGACAGAAAAACCACCGAAGTGTTTTGTCACGATCCGTCGAACGCTCATTCGCTACCCGCCGACGGTGTGATGTCGTTGTTGGAAGATTCCGCCGGCCGCATTTGGGTTGGCACATACGGCGGCGGTCTAGCGCGATTCGCGCCTGCGTCGCGCGACTTCCGTCCTGGGGCGCCTGGTGCGCAGCCAACGAATCCGCTGAGCATCGGACGTGTGACGTCGCTAGCGGAAGATCACGAGGGGCGCATCTGGGCGGGCACCGACGGCGCGGGATTGCATGTGTTGACGCCAACGACCGGCGCGGCACGGCAGTGGCAACACAATTCAAACGACGCCAGTAGTCTCGCCGCAAACACGATCTATGCGCTGCACGTCGATGCGAGCAGCACGTTGTGGATCGGTACACACGGTAGGGGCCTCGACAGCGTCAGCACCTCGTCGCGCGACTTGTCGCAGCTGAAGTTTGCGCACTTCCGCGAAGCGCAGGGCCTGCCGGACAACACCGTGTACGCGATTCTGTCCGATGACGACAACAATCTTTGGTTCAGCACTGGGCATGGGCTCGCAGCCATGTCGGGGCACGATCACGTCGTGCGTGCTTTTCATCGCAGCCAGGGCTTGCAAGGCGAGGAGTTCAACTTCGGGGCCGCATTTCGCAGCGATGCCGGCCAGCTCTATTTCGGCGGTACCAACGGTTACAACGTGTTCACGCCGACCCGCTTGCAGTTCAACAAACATTTGCCGCCCGTGGCACTGACGGGCATTTCGATTCTCAATCAGCCGCTCCGAGCCGCCTTGGCCTACGAGGAGCTCGGCCAGGTGCAGCTGGGCTATCGCGATCAGGTCGTCACCTTCGATTTCGCGGCGCTGGATTTCGCTGCGCCACGAGAGAACCGCTATCGATATCGGCTCGACGGTTTCGACGATCGATGGGTCGATGCCGGAACACGCCGAAGCGCGACCTACACGAGGCTCTCGGGCGGTCGATACACCTTTCGCGTGCAAGCATCGAACGCGGACGGTCGCTGGAGCAGCGCGGATCTCGCATTGAACTTGGACGTCGAAGCACCGCCATGGCGACGCGGCTGGGCGTATGCGAGTTACGTCGCTGTGTTGGCGCTGTTGCTCTACGCCGGATGGAATGCCTGGCGTGAAAAGCGAGAGCGGGAGAAGCGCTATCGCATCGAGCTCGAAACGGAAGTCCGTGACCGCACGCGCGAAATCGCCGAACGCAACGCCGAGCTCGAAGATGCAAACCGCCGATTGCAAGAAGCGAGTCTCACCGATCCGCTCACCGGTCTCGCCAACCGGCGCGCGTTGATGCAATCGCTGCCGGGGTTGGCCGCGTCTTGTCATGTGGAGCGTCGCGTTCCGCCCGCGCCTCCGCAGATCGTCCTCATGATCGTCGATCTGGATTGTTTCAAGCCCATCAACGACCGTCACGGTCACGAGGCCGGAGACGATGTGCTCAAGCAAGTGGCGGTCATCCTGCGCGATTGCGTGCGGATGAGCGATCTCACGGTGCGATGGGGCGGCGACGAGTTTGTGGTCGTCTATACATCCGCGGATCTGGACGACGGCGCTGCACTGGCGGAACGCATCCGCTCGCGCATCGCGAAGCATCACTTCCGTCTCAGCAGCGGTGCGACCGCGCGCACCAGCTGCTCGATAGGTTTTGTTTGCTATCCGTTCGTGCGTGGAGCGCCGCATCTGCTCAGCTATGAGCAGGCACTCAATGTGGCCGACACCGCATTGCTGGAATCCAAAGCACAGCGCAACGCCTGGATCGGCTGGGGCGGCACGCCGGCGACGCACGAGATCACCGATTTGTTTACGACGCTCGACACCAACGCAAGCTCGGTTGCCGCAAAGAGCGGGCTGCGTGTGCTGAGCTCGAAGTATCGACCTGACGACACGGTCGAAGAGCTGATTCGGACGGCGCGGAGCCGCTGAACACGGAATAGGTTTCACAGGGGTTTTAAATCATGTCGACCACTCTGAGCGATGCCTTCATCCAGGCTGTGCCCGATCTGACGCTGCTGGTCCGAGCCGACGGCAACATCCTTGCGCGCCTTGGCGGCCGCGACTTGAACGATCGTGCGAACACGAACGGTGCGATGGCACTCACCTTGGAGCAAATGTGGAGTGAGGACATCGCCCGTCGGTTGCGCCAGTTCGTACGGCATGCGCTGAAGGAGCGAGCATCGATCGACAGAAAGTATCGCGAGGCGGAACGAAATTACGAAGTGAGAGTTCGCCCGCAGGGCATCGACCGCGTGCTGATGGTGTTTCGCGAGTTGGTAGGCGACGACGCGAGCGATTGTGCGTCGGAGGCGAGCAACGAGCAATCCGTCGCCAGTCGTACGCAACTCATGCGGGCACTTTCGCTCGCGGTGACAGATGCGAAGTTGCGCGAGCGGCGATTGGCCGTCATCACTGCTTACCTTGGAGGACTGCCCGATATAGAGCGCGCCTTCGATGCGGTCTCTGGCGAGCAGTTGGTGAACGAAGCGACTCAGCGTCTGCAGGCGTTTGTCTCGAAAGAGCTGCCAACTGTGGGAGGCGGTTCTGCCACCGCGACCTTTGTCGCGCCGATTGCCGATCACGTGATCGCGGTGGTCATCGAGAGCTCGCCGTCACGCGAAGTGCTACGAACGATTACGCTGGGCATGCGGGACACGCTGACGGAGCCCTTCGATCTTTTGGGGCGCAGCCTGCGCATCAGTCCGGCCTTTGGCATTGCCGTTGCGCCAGACGACAGCAGCGATGCGAAGGAGCTGCTCAATCGTGCGCGCAGCGCCATGCATGACGCGCAGTGTGCCGGGCGCGCCATCGCATTCCATTCGGACACGTTACGTCTGCGCGCGTTGAGCCGGCTCGATAGCGAACACGAGTTGCGCTGGGCGCTCGAACACGACCAGTTCCAACTTCGTTACCGACCCTTGCACATGCTTTCCGACGGAAGCCTGGCCGCCGTCCAGGCTCAGCCATGTTGGACTCATCCGGTGCGAGGCCTGGTGTCGGCCGGCGAATTCCTCGCGTTAGCTGAGACGTCGGATATCGCGCGCGAGATCGGTCGTTGGATGCTGACGCGAACGTTTGCAGATCTTCGTCACGCAGCGGGCGCGGTGCCTCGTACCGTCATCACTCTGTGCATGCGACACGTGTTGTCGGGATCGCTGCTGATGGATGTTACGCACTCGGTGGTTGCAGCGGGCGCGGACCCACGACGACTTGCATTGAGGATTGGCGAGCGGGCGCTCAAGGGATCGAGCGAGTTGATGCCGCCACTTCGCGAGCTTCGCGCGGCGGGTGTGCAAGTCATCCTCGAACGATTCGGCGCCGGTCACATCGCGATCGAACGGCTCGCCGAGTTACCCGTCGATATCGTGAGTCTGGAGCCGGTGATGTTTCGCAGCTTGGTGGTCGATCAGCGCATGCGCCGGGTGTGCCGCGGCGTTATCGATGTTGCGCACGCGCTGGACTGGCAGGTCGCCGCCGAAGATGTGAGTAGTCGCGAGCAGCAGGCCGTGTTGCGAGAGATCGGTTGCGACATCGTCGGCGGAGAAGTCTTCGGTGCAGCGCGGGAGCTGCATGAGCTGCTGGACCTGTAAATCAAGCCGATATTTGACTGTTCGGTTATGTGATCCAACGCAGATTTGTTAGCGCTACGCATAAGCATCGCGGGTAGCGATTGAAACTCGTGTCGGGTGCAATAGCGCCTGCTTGTTTGGGGAGAAAACTTTAATGACTCGTGTGGCAATCATCGCAGGAACGATTCTTCTGGCGGTCGGAGCGTGGAGCCAGGCTTCGCAACGCTCGGACAGGACAGAGACGGGCGGTTTCATCATCGAGGCGAGCGGGGGCGGATCACAGGCGGCGCGGCGCGCTGTGGAAAGTGTCGGCGGGCGCGTGACTGGCGATTTACCCATCATCGATGCGGTGGCGGCTCAGCTCACGCAGCGCCAGCGCGAACGGCTGGCAGCAAAAGCAAACATTCGTGGCGTATTCAAGGACGAGACGGTCGAGCTGAAGTCGGATCGTGCGAACGTGCGCGACAACTTCGAGCGCGTGCAATGGAACAACAACGACGGCCGGCATCGCTGGGCCACACCGTGGGTGGAAACGGAAGACGATGGGTCGCCACTGACCGGTAAGGTCGCAGTCACACTGAATCTGCTCGCAAGCGGTCGCTTGGCATTCAGCGGCGCCACCGGAGCTGTCACTCGTAGTGTCGGTTTGCCACCCGGAGACGTCAAAGCGACGTTGAGCGTCGACGCTCGTCGCGTCTCGCTGGAAGCGGGTGACTATGTCGCGGTCCAGGCGAGCAAGGATGGAGTTACGTGGCGTGAGGTGGGCCGCATCGCAGGCCCGTCCAACGATTCCTCATTCACACGCATGACCTTCAATGTGAGTCGCTACGCCAGCGCGTCCACGAGCATTCGCTTCGTCAGCCGCCTGACGCCGACGCTGCTCAACGCCGACGCGGTCTATATCGATGCGGTCGAGTTGGAATACGACTCGGTCTACGCCAGCGGTGTGAGTTATCCGTCGCTGGCCGGTGCTGAGCCGCTCCACAATCAAGGCGTAAATGGACTGTTGGTCACAGTCGCGGTGCTCGACACCGGCTACTGGAAACATCCGGCGCTTGATACGACGGCACTAGGGCTGAGCCGAGTGTTGGCCCAATACGATGCGCTCAACGACACGTCGGACTCGAACAGCCTGGCTTTGTTGGGACTGACAAGTCTCGGCGCAACCGCCGATACGGACAGCAGCGGTCACGGCACGCATGTCACGGGAATCATGCTGAACACGCAGCGAAGCGACGACGGCCGTTACTTCGGCATCGCTCCCAATGCCAACCTCGTCTCGGTGCGTGCATTCGATGCCGATGGACGCGGCACTTACTCGTCGGTGATCCGCGGCCTCGATTGGATCGTGAAGAATAAGAATGCTCATCGCATCCGCGTACTCAACCTTTCCTTCGGCGCGACACCTCGCTCTTACTATTGGGACGATCCACTGAATCGCGCGGTCA
>Ga0247784_1000041_pt1 | contig 46553 bp, 43 predicted proteins | sample UWRJL169409R5_FD_179909 | JGI IMG/M metagenome (GOLD analysis project Ga0247784, IMG submission 179909) | Plant litter microbial communities from Arlington Agricultural Research Station in Wisconsin, United States - UWRJ-L169-409R-5 | ecosystem: Environmental > Terrestrial > Plant litter >...
CACCGCCCTTGGAAATCACCTTCTTGTTGTAGTCCTCCCAGGTCGAGCGGGGCAGCGCGAACATTCGCTCGCGCTCTTCGTAACTCGCCACCGCGTCGGGATCCGGGTCCAGGAAGATGTGTTGATGGTTGAACGCCGCCAGCAAACGAATATGCGGCGACTGCAGCATGCCGTTACCGAACACGTCGCCGGCCATGTCGCCGATGCCGACGGCAGTGAAGTCCTGCGCCTGGGTGTCGATGTTCATTTCGCGGAAATGACGTTTCACGCACTCCCAACCGCCGCGAGCGGTGATGCCCATCTTCTTGTGGTCGTAACCGGCCGAGCCGCCGGACGCGAAGGCATCGCCGAGCCAGAAGTTGTAATCGGCCGCGAGCGCGTTCGCGATGTCGGAGAAAGTCGCCGTGCCTTTATCGGCCGCGACCACCAGGTAAGGATCGTCGCCGTCGCGACGAACCACCTGCAGCGGCGGCGTGAGCTTGCCCTCGACGATGTTGTCGGTGATGTCGAGCAACGCCGAGATGAAGGTGCGATAGCACTCGACGCCTTCGCGCTGGATCTCTTCGCGGTTGGCGCCGGCCGGCATGCGCTTCGGCACGAAGCCGCCCTTGGCACCGACCGGGACGATCAGCGTGTTTTTGACGTTCTGTGCCTTCATCAGGCCCAGCACTTCGGTGCGGAAGTCTTCGCGACGATCGGACCAGCGAATGCCGCCGCGTGCGACGTGGCCCATGCGCAGGTGGACGCCTTCCACTCGCGGCGAGTAAACGAAGATCTCAAACGCCGGGCGCGGTTGCGGCACTTCAGGAATGCTGCGCGAGTCGAGCTTGAACGACAGCCACTGCTTCGGCGTGCCGGCGGCATCCGTTTGGAAATAGTTGGTGCGCAAAGTGGCCTGAATCGCGTGCGCGAAGCGGCGGAGGATGCGGTCCTCGTCGAGGCTGCGTACCGAGTCGAGCAGCTCGGACAGCTGTTGCTTCAGACGTTCGACTTCGGGGCCGCGTTTCGCCGGCTTCATCGCCGGATCGAACTGCGCTTCGAACAACTGCGACAGCGTCGATGCGATGTTCGCATTCGACGCCAGCACTTGTTCCATATAGGTCTGGCTGAAAGACGCGCCCGTCTGAATCGCGTAACGGCAGTACGCACGCAGCACGCTGGCCTGTCGCCACGTGAGATCGGTGACGACCATCAATTGATTGAAGCCGTCGTTCTCGGCGCGCCCGTTCCAGACCGCAGTGAAGGCGTCGGTGAATCGCTGGCCCAGCACATCGGGGCTGATGGCGCCGCCGTCGCGACGGCGCATTTCGAAGTCCTGCAGCCAGACCTGGCGGTCGCCGCTCAAGTTGATCTTGTAGGGACGCTCGGTGAGCACGACGAAGCCCATGTATTCCAGAATGGGCAGCGCCTGCGACAGCGGGATCGGCGAAGCGCCACGGAACAGGCGCAGGTGCACGGTCTTGCCTTCACCGTTCGCGAGTCGCATGGCGATTCGGTCGGCGGCACCGGCGATCTCGTCGAGCTGTTGAATGTCTTCGATGGCGACGGCTGCGGTGACGTCTTCTTCATATGCAGCCGGGAAGGCGTTGCGATAACGCTCGGCCAGCAAGCGGCCTTCCAGCTCGCCATGTTTCTGACTCAACGCGTCGCGCAGACGGTCGCTCCAGGTGCGCACGGTCTCGGCGATCAAGCTTTCGAGCTCTTCGGCATCGATACGCGGCCCGCCGTCGGACGGCAGGCGAATGATCATGTGCACGCGGGCGAGGGCGGATTCCGAGAGTTGGATCTGCGACTCGATGGCGGTGGCCTTGAGCTTCTCGTTGATCACCGCTTCCATCTTCTGGCGGACCTGCGTGTTGTAGCGGTCGCGTGGCACGAAGATGAGCGCCGAATAGAAACGTCCGAACGTGTCACGTCGCAGGAACACACGCACACGCTGGCGCTCGTAGAGATTCACGATGCCGCGAACCGTGCGGATCAAGTCGGTGACACTGGATTGGAACAGCTCGTCGCGAGGATAGGTTTCGAGCACGTGTACCACGGCCTTGCCGTCGTGGCTCGCGGGGTCGAGGCCGAAGTGTCCGACTACACGCTCGATCTTCTGTCGCAGCAGGGGAATCTCTCGCGGGCTCCGGTTATAGACCGCGGATGTAAACAATCCGAGGAAACGTTTCTCGCCGGTGACGCGACCGGCGGCGTCGAATGTTTTCGCGCCGACGTAGTCGAGATACGTGGCGCGATGAATCGTCGAGACCGAGTTCGCCTTGGTGATCGTCAGCAAGTCGGGGTGACGAGCGCGGTCGCGCATTTCGCCGGTCAACACCGTCGGCTCGATTTTATAACCGCGACGTGAGCGCAGAATGCCCAGGCCGGTTTCCGGCAGCGGTGCCAACACATCTTCGCTCTTGCCACGTTTCAGTTCGTACTGGCGATAGCCGATGAAGGTGAAATGGTTGGCAGCCATCCAATCGAGCAGCGCTTTGGCCTCGCGGGCTTCGTGCGGTTGAATGGAAGGATTGTCGCGCTCGATCTCGGTCGCGAGCTCCGTGGCCCGGCGGCGCATCTCGCTCCAATCGGCGACCGCGAGCTGCACGTCGTCGAGCGTGCGCAGGAGTTTTTGTTCCAGTTCCTGCAGACGTTCCGGCTCGCCGATGCGATCGATCTCGATGTGTTGCCACGATTCCTGCGTGAGCTGCTTCTGGTCCGCGCTGCCCTGGCCGCCATTTTGGGTGGCCAATGTTTCCAAGCTGCCGGCACGGTCGCGGCGGACCGGCAACACCGGGTGGACCATCATATGAATCGTCAGGCCGGATTGGGTGAGCACCATGCCGAGCGAGTCCACCAGGAACGGCATGTCTTCCGTTGTCACTTCGACGACGGTATGCGTGGTGTTCCAACCGTCGCGTTCCGGATCGGTGTTGAAGACCCGCACTAAGGGTTTGCGTGCCTTCCGGATGGCCGCACTACGTAGGTGAGCCAGCGCGAGCGCGGCCAGTTCGTCGCTGGAGTATTCAGCGAGATCTTCCTCGCCCACGCCCCGGTAGTACTGGCGTACGAACTCCTGAACATCCAGTGGATCGCCGCGTTTTTTCAAAGCGCGAGCGGCGAGGGCGACACGTTCGATCAATTTCTGGCGCGCGGCCGGGATCGTTGTTGTCATGATGTGTACAAGATTGATTGTTAGGTGTGGCAGTGAGCCCCTGAGCTCACATGTATGCAATTCGTAGCGGGCGCAAGAGGGGAGGCGTTAGTGGTTTGCGTGAGCCGGGTGGCGGTGCCGCCTTCCAGGACCGCCGCGTGAATACATCCCTGTAGGGCTACTGTCGAAACATCCGTGTTTCTCAAGTTCCTGGAAGGCGGCACCGCCACCCGACTCACGCCGATACGTAACATGATGTTGTTACGCATAGCGTAAGAGAAGAGCTGGGATACTGTCGTATCAAAAAGGAATAACGACGCGGCCTGGAACTCTCCGGTGGTTAGCTTGGCAGCTGCAGGTCTGCGATCACCGCCGCCAGGAATCGGCAAGCTTCGCCGCCGGTGATGCAGCGGTGATCGAACGTGAGCGACAGTGGCATGCGCACGTGGATTTCAGGCGCGGTCGCGCCGGCGACCACATCGCGCTGGAGTTTGCCGGCGCCCAGGATCGCGACCGTTGGTGGGACGACCAGCGGTGTAGCGTAGCGGCCGGCGAGCGTGCCGAAGTTGGAGAGCGTGAATGTGTAATCACGCATCTCTTCAGGCGCGATGGTCCGGGCGCGAGTTCTCTGCTTGATGTCGTCGACAGCTGCACGCAGTTGCTGTGACGACTTCGTGCCCACATCGCGAACCACCGGCACGAGCAATCCTTCGTTCGTGTCCACCGCGAGCGCGAGGTCGACGCGTTCCATCACTTTGCGCGACGGACCGGCAGGATCGAACAAGGCGTTCAAGCTCGGCTCGGCTTTCACGCCGACGGCGATGGCTCGGATCAAACGGACGGTGATGTCGTCGCGACCTTTCCACACGTCGATGTCGGCGTCGTCGAAGATCGTGCACATCGCGATCTCATCGCGAGACAGCGACATGCTTTGTGACATCGCCTTGCGCGGACCCCGCAGGCGGTCGGCATCGGTCAAGCCGGCAACGGCCGGCGGCCGCTGCTTGTTGGAAACATTGGCGAGCGCGAGTACGTCATCGACGCTCACGAGTCCGTGGCGTCCAGTCGCCTTGCACGACGACAGTTCGATGCCCAAACGTTTGGCAAGCATACGAACTGCCGGCGCGGCACGAACGCGGTCACGAGACGTGCGGCGAGAGGAGCCGACGATGGCGCGATCGACGAACTCTTCGTTACGCGTGGCCATGTGGCCGACGACCATGCCTTGATTAGATGGGGCCGCAGCCGGAGCGGAAGTAGAAGGAGTGGCCTGCGCCGGCAGATCGAAATCCACCAGCGGCTTGCCGGTCTCCACCGTATCGCCGGGCTTCGCATGCAAACGAACGACGCGCCCGCTGTACGGGCTCGGCACATCGACGACGGCTTTCGCCGTCTCCACCGACAACAACGGTTGATCGACTTCGACGCGCTGGCCCTCGGTCACGTGCCACGTGACGATTTCCGCTTCGGGCAGGCCTTCGCCGAGATCCGGTAGATTGAAAGTAGTGCTCATCTTCTTAACCGGCCATTGCGGTCTTCGCCGCGTCGACGATACGAGTCACGCTGGGAATGTAATCGTTCTCCAGTCGGTACAGCGGCACGACGGTGTCGAAACCGGTGACGCGCTGAATCGGCGCCACCAGATCATACAAACCATGCTCGGCCACGATGGCCGCGATCTCGGCGCCGACCCCGCAGTTACGTGCTGCTTCGTGCACGATCACCAGGCGCCCGGTCTTCGCGACGGAATCGAGAATGGTCTCGGCGTCGATCGGGCTGATGGTCGCGAGATCGATCACTTCGGCGCTGACGCCTTGCGCAGCCAATTGCTCGGCCGCTTGCATGACATCGACCGTCATCGCGCCCCAGGTGACGATGGTCACATCCTCACCCTCGCGCAGGATGTAACAAACATCCAAAGGCGCTGCCACGCCGTCGTCGGCGACTTCCTGTTTCACCAAGCGATAGATGCGCGTCGGCTCCAGAAACAACACCGGATCCGGATCGCGAATCGACGCCAGCAACAAACCATAGGCACGCGCCGGCGAAGAAGGGCACACGACACGAATGCCCGGCACGTGCGCGATCATCGACTCGACCGATTCGGAATGATGCTCCGGGGCGTGAATGCCGCCACCGTGCGGAGTGCGAATCACCACCGGGCATGACAAGCGACCGCGAGTGCGATGACGCAGTCGACTCATGTGATTGACGATCTGATCGATCGCCGGATACAAAAAGCCCATGAATTGAATTTCGGCGACTGGCTTCATGCCCTGGGCCGCCATGCCGACGCACATGCCGGCAATCATGTTCTCGGCGAGCGGCGTGTCCTGCACGCGCTCACTGCCGAACTTCTCGAACAATCCCGCCGTGGCGCGAAACACGCCGCCGCTCTTGCCGACGTCCTCGCCGAGCACGACGACGCTTGGATCGTGCGCGAGCTCCCACGCCTGCGCCATCGCGATGGCCTCAACCAAGGTAACTTTGGCCATGACGACTCTAGTGTGACGGCCGGCCGGTGCCGGCATAGCGACGCGCGAGTTCCTTTTGCGCTTCGATGTAGCGGGGTGGGTTGGCGTACAGATGTTCGAACATGGCGTCGGTGGTTTGGCGCGGTGTGTTCAGATATTCCTGCACGGCCTCGTCCACTTCGCGGGCGAACTGCGCCTTCATCGCTTGCTCGCGGGCTTCGTCGAGCACACCGCGGCTTTCGAGTAACTTGCGCAAGCGAATCATCGGCTCGACCTTCCACGCCTCGGCGACTTCGGTCTCGCTGCGGTAACGGCTGGCATCGTCGGCAGTCGTGTGATCGCTGAGTCGATAGCTCATCGCTTCGACCACCGTCGGGCCGCCGCCGCTGCGAGCTTTCTCCAACGCTTTCGACATGCAATCGCGCACGGCGATCACATCGTTGCCGTCGACCTGCACGCCTGGAATGCCGGCGGCGATGCCTTTTTGCGCCAACGTTTGTGCCGCGGTCTGCGCTTCGATGGGCACGGAGATCGCCCACTTGTTGTTCACGATCACGAACACGATAGGCAATTGACTGGCGCCGGCCAGGTTCATCGCTTCGTAGAACGTGCCTTCGGAAGTGCCGCCGTCGCCGATGTACGCGACCGCGCAGCGTGGCTCTTTACGAATTTTGAACGCCATCGCGGCGCCGGCCGCGTGCAGCGTTTGAGTCGCAATCGGCACGCACCAGGGGAAATCGTGTCGGGGCACGGCGAAGTTGTTACCGCGTTCGTCACCGCCCCAGTAGAGCAGCACTTCGCTCATGCGCACACCGCGCCAGAACAAGGTACCGATTTCGCGATAGACGATGGCGAGGCAATCTTCGGGGCGCATCGCTGCGCCGACGCCGACATGAGCGGCTTCTTGCCCGAGGCACGGCGCGTAAGTGCCAAGCTTGCCCGTGCGTTGCAGGTTGATGGCTTTGGCATCGAAGGTGCGCGCCCGAAGCATGGCGGCGAACATCTTCAGCAGCTCTTCGTTGTCCTCGGCGAAGGCCGGCAGATCGTCGAGTGGGCGGCCCTGCGGGCTCAGCTGCCGCAGGTATTGAATCTGAAACTCCGCCACCGTTCTCACTCGTGCCGCTCCCTCGATCCGGGATCATTGAACGGCGCGAATTATACGCATGCCCACTCAGTCGGTGTCAGTTTCCCCGCGCATGGACTGGGCCTTCTCCAGCAGTCGCCCGAGCAGTCGATCCAGAGCGCGCTGATCGCTGGCGCTCAACACACTCAGCAACTCCTGTTCGTAGCGCAGAGCCAACGGCGCGACGCGCTGGTACACCGCTTGTCCAGCGGCGGACAGCCGCAAGATGGAGCGACGCCGATCGCCTTTGTCGTAAGCACGCAAAACCCGTTTCGAGTCGAGCAGCCCTTGTACGGCACGACTGACCGCGACTTTGTCCATCGCCGTGCGTTCCGCCACTTCGCCCGCCGACAAGTCGGGATAACGCGCCAGCACCGCGATCACCCGCCACTGCGGAATGCTCAGCCCGAACTCCCGTTCGTAGGCGCCGGCGATGATCATGCTGACGGTGTTCGACAGCACCGACAGCCGGTAGGGAATGAAGCGATCCAGGTGCAGCGGATTGTCCGGGTCGTGGGCGTCGTTCATCTTGGCAGCACGCTCCCCTTGACGGGCGGTGAGTCGATAGTTTCAACTGTAACCATTCGATTATGGAGCAGTCTCATGAGTGGCGTCGTCAGTTCTTCCCAGGGCACTTCTTCGCAAGAAAGTCACAACCCGCTCGGCACGGATGGTTTCGAGTTCGTCGAATACACCGCCGAGGACCCGGAGCTGCTGCGCTCCCTGTTCGAGCGGCTGGGCTTTCCGGTCACCGCAAAGCATCGCAGCAAGAACGTTACCTTGCACAGGCAAGGCGACATAAATTTCATCATCAATGCCGAGCCGAACAGTTTCGGCCAGCGCTTCGCGCGTGAGCACGGGCCGTCCGCCTGCGCGATGGCGTTTCGAGTGAAAGATGCATCGTATGCGTTTCGTCGCTGCGTCGAGCTCGGCGCCAAACCGGTGGAAACACGCGTCGGCCCGATGGAGCTGAACATTCCGGCGATCGAAGGCATCGGCGGCAGTTTGATCTACCTGGTGGATCGGTACGGCGAGCACACCATTTACGACGTGGATTTCGTACCTGTCGGCAACGCAGCCCCCAGCAGTTCCGCCGGCCTGGTCTATATCGATCATCTCACTCACAACGTGGCCCGCGGCAACATGAACAAGTGGGCGGGCTTCTACGAGAAGCTCTTCAACTTCCGTGAGATTCGTTACTTCGACATCGAAGGCAAGAAGACCGGCTTGTTCAGCCGTGCGATGACCAGCCCGTGCGGCAAGATCCGCATTCCGATCAACGAATCCCAGGACGACAAATCGCAGATCGAAGAATACCTGCGCGAGTATCGTGGCGAAGGTATTCAACATATCGCACTAGGCACCGCGGATATTTTCCAGACCGTCGACGTTCTGCGCGAGCAGGGTGTGCAGTTCCAGGACACGCCGGACACTTATTACGAAGGCGTGGATGCGCGCGTTACAGGCCATCGTGAGAATCTGAGCGAGCTGAGCAAGCGACGCATTCTGCTCGACGGCAATCCCGCCAAGGGCGAGGGCCTGCTGTTGCAGATCTTCACCCAGAACGTCATCGGGCCGATCTTTTTCGAGATCATCCAGCGCAAAGGCAACGATGGCTTCGGCGAAGGTAACTTCAAGGCGCTGTTCGAATCGATCGAGCTGGATCAGATGCGCAGAGGCGTTATATGAAGCGTCCTGTCCTTCCACCGCGCGTCGAAGGCACCGCCTCGCGGCAGGCGCATGCTGATCTGCCGCCGGGAACTTACGAGCGCGAGATCAGCAAGGAAGGGTTTTTCGGGCCCGCGGCGTTTTTTCATCATCGCCATCCGCCGACCGGTTGGGTGGAGTTCGAAGGGCCGCTGCGGCCGCATGCCTTCGATCTGAATAACGTCGCGAAGGATCAGTCATCGCCGTGGAGCGCAGCAGAGATCCTGCGCAATGCGAACGTTCGTGTCCGTGTGTGGAACGCGAATGCGTCGATGGATCACTTAGTGCGCAACGCCGACGGCGACGAGTTGCTGTTCGTACATCGAGGTTCGGGCGAGTTCTACTGCGACTACGGACGTTTGAGCATCGCTGCCGGCGACTACGTCATGATTCCTCGCGGCACGATGTGGCGCGTCGAGATGCAGGAGCCGATGTTCGCGTTGCTCATCGAAGCGACGAACTCAAGTTATTCACTGCCGGACAAAGGTTTGCTCGGTGCGCACGCGATCTTCGATCCGGCGATGCTCGATACGCCACGCATGGACGCAGAGTTCGTCGCTCAGCAAACCGACGACCACTGGCAGGTGCGCGTCAAGCGTAACAATGCGGTCTCCGTGGTGACCTATCCGTTCAATCCGTTGGATGCAACGGGGTGGCACGGCGACCTGTCGGTGGTGCGGATCAATGTGAAAGACATTCGACCCGTCGTCAGTCATCGCTATCACTTGCCGCCGTCCGCGCACACCACGTTTGTCGGCAATCGATTCGTCGTTTGTACCTTCGTGCCGCGGCCGTTCGAAACCGATCCGGGCGCACTCAAGGTGCCGTTCTTTCATAACAACGACGATTACGACGAAGTGTTGTTCTATCACGCCGGTGACTTCTTCTCCCGCGACAACATCAAGCCCGGCATGATGACGTTGCATCCTTGCGGCTTCACGCATGGTCCGCATCCAAAAGCGCTGAAGAACATGTTGGTCCAGTCCAAGCCCGCCACGGATGAATATGCGGTGATGATCGACACGCGCGATGCGCTTGAGATCGCCGATGCGGCCAAGGCGGTGGAGTGGGCCGGTTACGTCGATAGTTGGAAACAGAAATGAAGCTCGCCACAGTTCGCAACGGATCCCGCGATGGTCAGCTGGTCGTCGTCAGCCGCGATTTGACCAAGGCCATCGCCGCCCCTCAGGTCGCCACGACATTGCAGGCGGCGCTCGATGATTGGTCGCGTGTCTCGCCAAGGCTTCTCGAAGTTGCTGCTGCATTAGAGAAGGGTGCGGCAGCTGGATCGTTTGCTTTCGATCCAGAGCAGGCGATGGCGCCGTTGCCCCGCGCTTATCATTGGGTCGACGGCTCGGCATACGTCAATCACGTCGAGTTGGTGCGCAAAGCTCGCGGCGCACAGATGCCAGAGAGTTTCTGGACCGATCCGCTGGTGTATCAGGGTGGTGCAGACGACTTCCTCGGCCCACGGCAAGACGTGCCAGTGCCGAGCGAAGAGTTCGGCATCGATCTCGAAGGTGAGGTCGCCGTGATCACGGACGACGTGCCGATGGGAACGAAACGGGATCGAGCCTCGTCGCACATCCGGTTGCTGACGCTGGTGAACGATTGGTCGCTGCGCAACTTGATTCCCAACGAGCTCGGCAAGGGCTTCGGCTTTTATCAATCCAAGCCGGCGACTGCGTTTTCACCGGTCGCAGTCACGCCGGACGAGCTTGGCCCGGCGTGGGCGGACGCGAAGATACATTTGCCGCTGGTGGTGCATGTCAACGGCCGGCCCTTTGGCCAGCCCAACGCGGGTGTCGATATGACATTCGATTTCGCCCGCTTGATCGAGCACATCACGCTCACTCGCAATGCCCGAGCCGGCACAGTGCTGGGCTCGGGAACGATCTCCAATTACGACCGCTCGCTCGGCTCGGCATGCATTGCTGAGCGCCGCACGTTGGAACAGCTGGCGCAGGGCAAGCCGCTGACGTCGTTCCTGAGGTTCGGCGACCGCGTGCGTATCGAGATGTTCGATGCTCAAGGCCGCAGTATCTTCGGCGCGATCGATCAGCAAGTCGTTCGAGCGGTTTAACTCTAACGTTTCTTCTTTTTCTTGGGCGGCGGCGGATCGATCTGATCGAGCAAGCCGACGCCGCCGATCCCACGCATCTGGCCCAGAATAAAATCCTGTCGGGACCGAACATATCGCGATGGCGACGCCACGCGCAGTCGCTTCGGGTTCGGCAGTACGGCGGCGAGCAAGGCCGCGTCCGGGGCGCTCAGTCGCGAAGCTGGCTTACGGAAATAAACTTCCGAGGCAGCGCCCACTCCAAACACGCCGCTGCCGAATTCTGCGATGTTGAGATACACCTCCAGAATGCGCCGCTTGGGCCACAGCGCTTCGATCAGCACGGTGTAACACGCCTCGAAGCCTTTACGAATCCAGCTCTGACTCGGCCAAAGAAACAAATTCTTCGCAACCTGCTGCGAGATGGTGCTGGCCCCTCGCACGCGGCGGCCTTTCTCGCGCTCTTCCAGTGCATCGTTGATGGATTCCATATCGAAGCCGTGATGCGTTGGAAACGTCTGGTCTTCCGAAGCAATCACTGCAACTTTGACGTGGGGTGAGATTTGCGGCCAATCCACCCAGCGCTGTTGTATCGGGCGGCTGATCCGCTCGCGCAGCATGAAAGCCGACGTGGGCGGATCCACCCATCTCAGCAAGATCACCGGGCCCACCGTAAGGGCAAATACCAATGCGAGTGACCAGCTCGCGTATCGCAACCATCGTCGCGGTCTGGGAGAAATATCGTGCATGGGTCACGAAAGCGCGGTGCGCAACTGCAAGTGTGATGTAGTCGCTGTTGGACTACACATAATCGTCTACCATCGCCGCCCAAATTCCGTCGTTGGCTGACGGCATAAAGAAAGTCATGGACATCGTGGAGCTCTTCAAATGATCAAGAAGACACTGGCTGGATTGGCGATCGGATGCGTACTGTCGGCCCCGGCAGCTTTCGCTGAGGAATACCAAGGTTTCTATTTCGGCGTGTGGGGCGGTAGCGGTTCGGTCGATATTCCATCCAAGGGCACGTTCGATACGGCCGTGACGGCATCGTTGCCGACCGAGCTGACTCGTTCGGCATATATCGACGACAACGGCACGACCGTGCTCACTGACGACGTGTTGCATACATTTGCGTTGGTCGGCTCGGGCACTTCGAAGCTCGACGACAGCGTCAGCGTGTGGGGTGCGCAGTTGGGCTATCGCTTCGGCAAGTTCTTCGCCGCCGAAGTGGGCTACGCAAAGTTGGGTGAAGCGTCGTACCGCCTGCCTGTGACCGTCCGCGAGACGGTGCGGGATCTCACCACCAACGCCACCGCCAGCGGTAACTTCCTCGGCGAGCGCGCCATGCAGTTCACCAGCTCCGGTCCGACCATCAGCGCATTGGGCATGATGCCGATCGGCCAGCACATCGACCTGCACGTGCGCGGCGGTATTTATCTCGCGGACACGCGAGTGACCAATCGCCTTCGTGACGTCGAGTTCAACTCCGGCAACGTTTATCACCAGCGCGTGGATGCGAGCCAGACCGAAGTGTTCGGCGGCATCGGCGGCGCCTGGAACATCAACGAGAATTTCGTGCTGCGCGTCGAGTATCAGAAGTATCTCGATGTGGGCGACGACGAGAAGACCGGCGAGAGCGACATCGACGTCTTCAATCTTTCCGTGCTGTTTAAATAACCGATTCCTTCGATCTCAAAACGCCGGGCGCATGCGAGTGCGCCCGGCGTTTTGTTTTTTGAGCTTTACGCTTTCGGTTCGACGCGCTTGACCGACTCGATCACGATCGATTCCGTCGGCACATCCGAATGGCCGCCGCGGTTGCCGGTCTTCACCGCCGCGATGGCATCGACCACTTCCATGCCCGAGTCGATGCGGCCGAACACGGCATAGCCGTAGTTGCTCTGGCCTTTGTGGTCGAGGAAGTCGTTGTCGACGACATTGATGAAGAACTGCGACGTCGCGCTGTTGATGTCGTTGGTGCGTGCCATCGACAGCGTGCCGCGCTTGTTCTTCAAACCATTGGTGGCTTCGTTCTTGATCGGCGCGTGGCCCTTCTTGTTGTTCATGTCCGGCGTCAGCCCGCCGCCCTGGATCATGAAGCCGGGAATCACGCGATGGAAAATCGTGCCGTCGAAAAAGCCCTCGTCGGCGTAGCGCAGGATGTTCTCCACGGTGATCGGCGCCTGCTTCTCGAACAGCTGCACAGTGAAAGTGCCTTTGGAGGTCTTGAATTCGAGCATGGTGGACATGTCCTGAAGAGGGTTACGGGCGCTGGCCTTCGGTCACGCGTGGGTGGCCGGCCAGATCGGCGTGGGAGCGTACGTGAACGAAGCCTTGCGACACAAGCCGCTCCCGGACTGCCTCGGCCTGCTTCCAGCCGTGCTCCAGAACCAGCCAGCCGCCGGGATCCAGGTGTGCGGGCGCTTCGCGGACGATGAGGTCGAGCGCTTCGAATCCGGTGACGCCGGAGATCAATGCCATGGTCGGTTCGTGCCGTCGAACGTCCGGGGCGAGGTCGGGATCGTCCTGCCCGATGTACGGCGGATTGGCCGCGATCAGGTCGAAGCGCTGGCCGGCGAGCGGCGCGAACCAGCTGCCGTGTAATAACGAAACGTTGGTCAGCTGCAGCCGGCCGATGTTACGGCTGGCGATTTCAAGCGCATCCTTGGACGCATCGACGGCGGCGATCGTCGCGGAACGCCGTTCGGACGCGATCGCGACGGCAATGGCGCCGCTGCCGGTACCGAGGTCGGCCACTCTGGCCCCTTGACTCTTATCTATATGAGCGAGCGCGCGCTCCACCACCAGCTCGGTTTCCGGTCGCGGAATCAGCACCGCCGGGCTGACTTCCAGCAGCAGGGACCAGAATTCCTGTTGCTGCCGGATGTATGCAACCGGTTCGCCCTTGGAGCGCCGTTTGACCAGCTGCTGAAACGACCAACCGGCGTTGGCGGGCAGCTCGCGCTCCGGCATGGCGCGAAAATTCGTCCGTGACAGGCCGGTTACGTATTCCAGCAACAGCTCGGCGTCGAGTCGGGGCGAGGCCGAAACTCGCGACAACAGCATCGTCGCGGTATGCAGGGCGTCGGAGACGCTTTGTGAGGAGTTGGGGGGCGGCATGGCAGATGACGTTGGACAGGCCGCAAGAGTAAATCAAGTCACGTAAGATGTGATGTCCGCTATTGGAGTCGTTCCATGCACGTCTATCAAAACGCGATCGAGATGATTGGCCGCACGCCGATGCTGCGGCTGAATCGACTCGACACCGGCCCTTGCGAGTTGTTCCTGAAGCTCGAATACCTGAACCCAGGCGGCTCGATCAAGGACCGCATCGGCCTGAGCATGATCGAACAGGCCGAAGCTCGCGGCGATCTCAATCCCGGGGACACCATTGTCGAAGCCACCGCCGGCAACACCGGATTGGGATTGGCGCTGGTCGCCGCGCAAAAGGGATATCGCTTGATCCTGGTGCTGCCGGACAAGATGAGCCAGGAAAAGATTTTCAACCTGCGCGCGCTGGGCGCCGAAGTCGTCCTCACGCGTTCGGATGTCGGCAAGGGACATCCCGAGTATTACCAGGATCTCGGCGCCGCCATCGCTAAACGCGTCGGTGGTTATTTCATCAATCAATTCGCGAACCCGGACAACCCGAAGGCGCACGAGCTCACGACTGCACCCGAGATCTGGGAGCAAATGTCACAAAAGGTCGACGCCATCGTGATCGGTGTCGGTTCGAGCGGAACCATCGCGGGCCTCGCTGCATACTTCAAGAAACATGCGCCGCATGTGGAGCTGGTACTCGCCGATCCACAAGGCTCCATCCTCGCGGAGTTCATCGCGACCGGCAAGATGACTCAGAAGTCTTCCTGGCTGGTGGAAGGCATCGGCGAGGATTTCATTCCTTCGATCGCCGACTTCTCCATGACCAAGCGTGCCTACAGCATCAGCGATGCGGAGTCGTTCTCCGTCGCTCGCGAGTTATTGCAGAAGGAAGGCATTCTCGCGGGCTCGTCGACTGGCACGCTACTCGCGGCGGCGCTGCGTTTCTGCCGTGAGCAGAAGACTCCGAAGCGCGTCGTGACCTTGGCTTGCGATACGGGCGCGCGTTATCTGTCGAAGCTGTACAACGATTTCTGGATGGAAGATCAAGGCTTCATCCAGCGCGAGAAATACAACGATCTGCGCGATCTGATCGGCCGGCCGCACGGCGAGCGTGCGACCATTACGGTCGGGCCGAACGACGTGCTTACCACTGCTCACAACCGTCTGCGCAACGCGGGCTTCTCGCAGTTGCCGGTGATGGATGGCGATCAACTCATCGGCGTCGTCACCGAGGACGATATTTTGCGTTTCGCGTTCGGCCAGCCGGGGCGATTCAACGAACCGGTGCACAAGGCCATGACCAGCACGTTCCTGCGCGTCGACAAGAGCCAGACCCTCAACAACCTGGTCGCCATGCTCGAAGTGCGCTCGTCCGCGGCGGTGATGGACGGCGAGAAGTTTCTCGGCCTGGTCACGCGCTCGGACGTGCTGAATTACCTGCGTCGTCAGGTCAAATAACTGTTGGTCATTGAAAGGGCCAGAATCATGACTTCTTCCTCTTCGTTGGGCTTTGCCACTCGCTGCATTCACGCCGGCCAGTCCCCGGATCCGTCGACCGGCGCAGTGATGCCGCCGATCTATACGACGTCGACGTATGCGCAGAGCAGCCCCGGCGTTCACAAAGGTTACGACTACTCGCGTACCGCGAATCCGACTCGCGGCGCTTGGGAACGGTGCATTGCCGATCTCGAAAGTGGCGTGCGCGGCTTCGCGTTTGCCTCCGGCATGGCCGCGACCAGCACTCTGCTGGAGCTGCTCGACACCGGAAGTCACATCGTCGCGATGGACGATCTGTACGGCGGCACGTTTCGTTTGTTCGAGCGCGTCCGTAAACGCTCTGCGGGTTTGGAAATCACCTTCGCAAATCTCACCGATCCGAAGGCGCTCGAAACGGCGGTGCGACCCAACACCAGGATGATCTGGATCGAAACGCCGACCAATCCCACGTTGCGCCTGGTGGATATCGCGCAGGTGACGGAGTTCGCGCGTAAGCGTGGCATTCTCACTGTCGTCGACAACACGTTCGCAAGTCCGTGGGTGCAGCGGCCCATCGAGCTGGGCGCCGACATCGTGATGCATTCGGCGACCAAATATCTGAACGGTCATTCCGATATGGTCGGCGGTGTGGCCGTCGCCGCCAATGAAGAATTGGCGGACAAGATCGGGTTCTTGCAAAACGCCGTCGGCGCGATCAGCGGACCGTTCGATAGCTTCCTCGCGTTGCGCGGCTTGAAGACGCTGGCGTTACGCATGCGCCAGTCCAGTGAGAGCGCGTTGGAAATCGCAGCCTGGCTGGAAAAGAACAAGCGCGTCGCGCGAGTGTTATATCCGGGACTGCCGAGCCATCCGCAACATGCGCTCGCGAAGCGCCAGATGCAGAACGGGTTCAGCGGCATCGTGACGTTCTTCGTGCAGGGCGGATTGAACGAAGCGAAATATTTCCTGGAGCGCTGCCGGCTGTTCACGATTGCCGAAAGTCTCGGCGGTGTCGAAAGCCTGGTCGATCATCCCGGACTGATGACGCACGCTTCGATTCCGCCAGACAAACGCAAGGAGCTCGGCATCGACGACTCGTTGATCCGCCTGTCGGTCGGCATCGAGGACATCAAAGATCTGCTCGCGGACCTGGAACACGCGCTGAGCTAACCAGCCCGCAGTGGGCGCTACAGATCTGTACTGGGTCGCTACAGATCGGTACTCTGAGCGGCGGCGACTTCCACCGCCGCTTGGAGGGACTTCTTATGCTGAGGCTGCATTCGCATCCGTTTTCCACGTTCGGCCGGCGCGTGCAGATCGCGCTCAAGGAAAAGAGCATTCCGTGCGAGCAGGTGTTCGTCGACCTGGCCACTCGCAAACATCGCGAGCCCGAGTATCTCGCGCTCAATCCATATAGTCGTGTGCCGACGCTGACCGACGGCAATCTGGTGCTGTTCGAGTCGACGTCGATTCTGAATTATCTCGAAGCGCGCTTCCCCGAGCCGGCGCTGGTGCCGTCCGATGCGAAAGGTCGCGCGCTGGTGGATATGCACATGAAGTTGTGCGACCTGCAGTTCACGCGCCAGGCGGGCACGATCATTTTTCCGAAGCGCTTTCTGCCGAAGGAACGTTGGGACGAAAAACTGTTCGCGCAGATGCGGACCGACGTCGACAAACATCTGGCGATTCTCGACCGGCAGCTCGGCGACAACCAATACGTCGTCGGTAACAAATATTCGTTGGTCGAAGTGTGCTACGCGCCGTTCATGGCGTTTCTCGAATTGATCGAAGTCACGCCGCCGCCACGCATCGCGGAGTGGGGGAGGCGCATTCTCTCGCGCCCAAGCGCGAATTCTTAATGACTCGGGATCGGGCATCCTGCCACGACCCTCGCGCGCCAGAAATAGATCACTCTATTCGGATGTTTCTTCTTCGGGCCCCGCCGGAGGCGGGACGTTGGCTCGTCCCGCCTTGCGCAACGCCTCTCTGAGCACGTACTCGATCTGCGCATTCACGCTGCGCAAATCGTCCTGTGCCCAGCGTTGCATGGCATCGAGGACCTCGCTGCTGATTCGCAGCGGATAAGCTTTTTTCTCGGCCAAGGCGCTCAGCCGCTATATAAAGTACCGGCGTTGACGATCGGCTGCGTGCCGCGCTCGCCGCACAACACGACCAGCAGATTCGACACCATCGCCGCCTTGCGCTCTTCGTCCAGGTGCACGACACCTTTCTGCGCGAGTTGTTCCAACGCCATGTGCACCATGGAAACGGCACCTTCGACAATGCGAGTACGGGCGGCGATGATCGCGGCCGCTTGCTGACGTTGCAACATCGCTTGCGCGATTTCCGGTGCGTAAGCGAGGTGACTGACGCGGGCTTCGATCACCGTGAGCCCCGCTTGCGCCAATCGATCCTGCACTTCTTCGCGCAGGTGTTCGTTGATCTCTTTCGAATGCGAACGCAACGCGATCTTGTGATCTTCGTGCAGATCGTATGGATATGACGTGGCCATCTGGCGGAGCGCGGCCTCGCTCTGTACGTGCACGAAATTTTCGTAATTGTCGACGTTGAATACGGCCTCGGCCGCGTCATGCACTTGCCACACCACCACCGCGGCGATCTCGATCGGCGAGCCTTCGTTGTCGTTGACCTTCAACTTGCTCGATTCGAAGTTGCGGACTCGCAAGGTGACGGTCTTCTTGGTGTAGAACGGATTGGCCCAGCGCAGTCCGCTGTTGCGCTCCGAGCCGACATACTTGCCGAAGAACTGCATGACCGCGGCTTGGTTCGGCTGCACGATGAAGAAGCCGAAGCAACAGAACACCACCAACGCGCCAGCCACCAGAGGCGGCACGGGTGACAGCAAAGCGTCTTCCGAGACCGCGAGCCACCAGGCGCACGTCACCAGCAATACCAATAAGATCAATACCATAAGCACGCCGGGCAGGGTCAACACTTGTCGTTCTTTCATCGGTTGGCTCCTTACGATGGCTGAAAGATATCACATAGATATCATTTTGCCAGAGGCGCCAAAGCGCCTGCCTAAGCCATGGTGAGACTTGGATATTTGCCAACCGGGCGCGGCGCCGCGATGATCTGCGCCGCCGGGCGCTTCAGCGGGCGCGCGGGCCCCCTCGGGGTTGGATAAGACTGCGTCGATAAATAGATAAGGGAGATACGACTATGGCCATTCAGCCCACTCAGCCGCAGGGCATCGGCGGCGTTCTAGATACGACGTTTCAGTTGTACAAAGCTTCCATCGGCGCGCTGTGGCCGATCTGTTTGTTGATGTCGGCCGTCGGCAGTCCGCCGAGCATTTATCTGATGATGAACGGCGTTAGCGGCGGAGGTGCCGCCGGCGCGGCGCAGATCCTGACCACGATGTCCGATCCGGTTTACTGGTTGACCTATATTGTCAGCCTCGCTGCGATCATGTGGGTCGTCGGCGCGCTGTATCTGAAACAGAATGCAATCGGCATCGATCAAGAGATGAGCCTGGGTCAGGCGCTACAGGCGTCGGTCGGGCGCATCCTGGCGTTGCTGTTGATGGTGATCGTGGTGATGATCGCGCTGATGATCGGCTTCGTGCTGCTGCTGATTCCCGGCATCATCCTGCTGGTCAGCCTGATGCTTGCGACCAGCCTGGTGATGTTCGAAGACAAAGGACCGATCGACTCGGTCATCGGCAGTCACAAGCTGGTGTGGGGTAACTGGTGGCGCACGTTCGTGCTGTTGAGCGTCGGCGGCATCCTGGTGTTCGTCATCTATATGGCGGTGGGGTTGCTGGTCGGGCTGATCATTCCGATCGCCGGCCTGGGCCTGAACGACGTGATGTTGTACAGCCTGCTCAGCGGCCTGGTGGTCGGTGTGGTCGTGAACGTGCTGGTGACGCCGTTCTTCTCGGCGCTGCTGATCGCGACGTACTGGGACCTGAAGCTGCGCAAAGAGGGCGGCGACCTGGCCGCTCGCGTGGGTGCGTTGAACGCTGCCTGATTCGTGCGCTCGATCGTCTTCGCACTATGGCTACTGGCTGCGCCGGCCGTCTTCGCACAGGAAGACCGGTCGGCGCGGCAAGTGCTCGACGATTGCGTCGAGTCGGCGGAAGCCAATGTCATCGGCATGGTGGCGCTCGAAGAGAAGTGCCCCGGCCTGGAACAGGCGCTGGTCGATCTCGGCCTCGATCCGTTCATCGCCGAGTGGCAATGGGACACCATCGGCGTGTACGGCCTCATGACTTTGCAGAGCGTCGACGATCTCTATAACAAAGCCCCGCCTGCCGACCGAACAGTGGCGGTCGATGGCCTCCAATCCATTCTCGACGAATTGAAACAACCGGTGCAGGCGGAGCGGCCGCTCACCTGGTTCGAACGTTTCAAACGCTGGCTGCGCAATCTGATGGACCGGCAGGAATCCAACAGCGATTCGTGGCTGAGCCGGATGTTCGACAAGTACACCTTGTCCGAGACCGCACGAAACATTTTGTTTTACGGCTCGGTGGGGCTCGTGGTGTTGCTTGCCGTGGCTGTGATCGTCAATGAAGTGCGCGTGGCGCGCAAAGGTCGACGGAAGAAAGATCGCAAGCAAGCAGCCGAAGCCGCCTTCGGCGAGGTGCTCGCCGGCCGTACGTTGGATCTCGACGGAGCCTCGCGCAGCGAACGCCCCTCCATCTTGTTACAAATGTTGGTCGCGACGCTGGTGAAGACGGGACGGCTGAAGGCAGAGCGCAGTCTCACGCATCATGAGTTGACCGTACGTGCCAAGTTCGACGATTCCGCTCAGCGCGAAAATTTTCGTCGCGTCGCTCAACTGGCGGAGCGCGTGGTGTACGGCGGTGACGATGCTCCTGCCGAGCTCGACGAAGTCGTGCAGGCCGGTCGTGCCTTGCACTCACAACTCTCCGGAGCGGTTGCTTGAAGGAGCGATTGATCACGCTGGCGCTGGCGATCGCTGCATTTGCGGCGTTCTACGCGTTGATGGGACCTAAACCTGGCGGGCCGCAGGAACGTCCGCCGACGCGTCCGACCAGCATCGAGCAGGGGCCCAATGGCTATCTCGGTTTGATGCGTTGGCTGACCGCCGAACACGTTCCCATGCTGTCGCTGCGCGAACGCTATACGAAGTTATCCGAGCTGCCCGGCCTCGAAGCCGAGAGCGGCAATTTGATGCTCACGACGGCGCCGCAACTTTATCCGTTGCGACACACCGAAGTCGGGCCGCTTCGCAGCTGGGTCATTCAGGGCAACACGTTGCTGATCGTCGCCGGTCTTTCGGACACGCCCGACTGGTCGATGGGCGAGGGTATCGATCCCGACTTCATCGAAAATATGCAGGCGATGACGGATCTGCATTTTCAGCAGCCTCCGCCAACGCCGGCGCAACCGGAAGCCAAAACAGAAGGTGCCGCCGCTCCCGCTCCTGAAACAGCGCCGCCGCCGGACCCGAAAAATCCCAAGGCGCCCGAGCCGACGATGCGGGACGCCATGCAGGCAGCAATCAAATACGATCAGCCGGTGCGTTTCGAAATGAAACCGGCGGGCCCGCATCCGTTGCTGGAAGGCGTGGCGACTGTCGGTGCGTTGTCCGAATATCCGAGCGCCAAGTGGCGCGCGTGGATGGACGGCCAGGGTGAGGCGGTGGTTGAGCTCGCGCACGATCCCGTTTCAGGCGTGCCTGTGTTGTGGGTCGTGCCGTCCGGGCGTGGGCAGATCATTCTCAGCGCGTACGGCAGCATCTTTACCAACAAAGCACTGGGCAACGACGACAATGCGCGGCTGCTCGCCAACATCGTGCGTTGGTCGGTGCATGACAAGGGCAAATTCATCATCGACGACGCGCATCAAGGCCTGGTTGCGTTCTACGATCCGACCGCGTTTTTCGGCGACCGCCGTTTGCATGTCACATTGTGGTGGCTGCTCGGATTGTGGCTGGTATTCGTGCTGAGCTCGCAGCGGCTGCGTCCCGCGCTCTCGAAATGGAGCCCAGTGGACATCACTGGATTCGTGCGTGCGACCGGTGGTTTCATGGCACGAGTGCTGCGCCCGGCCATTGTCGGGCAACAATTGTTTGCTAACTTTTTCAACGACGCGCGGATTCGCATGGGACTGCCGCCGAACGGCGAGCCTGTGTGGGACTGGCTGAGTGGGCAGTCAGCAGTGGCGCCGGAAGACGTGCAGCGGCTGCAGGATTTGCATGCGAAAGTGCAACACGGTCGCCGCGTGGATTTGTTACGACTGCATAACCTGCTGGTGCGCGTGCGCACGGCATTGACGTGATGTTCTAAGGAAGCTCGATGAACGCTCTGCAATCTTTCGAAGAACGGCTGCAACAAGAGCTCGGCTCGGTAGTTTTGGGGCTACAGCCGGTGATTCGCGCTCTGGCGATTGCGGTCGTCGCGCGTGGTCACGTGCTGTTACAAGGCGCGCCGGGTCTCGGCAAGACGCTGCTCAGCAAAAGCTTGGCCACGTCGCTGCGAGGTGTGTTCAAGCGCGTGCAGGGTACTTCCGACCTGATGCCGGCCGATATCACTGGCGTGCACGCTTTCGATGCCGAGCAACGGCAATTCGTGTTCCGTCCGGGGCCGGTGTTTGCTGATGTGTTGCTGGTGGACGAAATCAATCGTGCCGGGCCGAAGACTCAATCGGCGCTGCTTGAAGCGATGGAAGAACGCCAGGTCACGGTTGATCGGCAGAACTATCCGTTGCCGAAGAATTTCCTGGTAGTTGCAACACAGAATCCGCGCGAGTTCGAAGGCACGTATCCGCTGCCCGAGTCGCAGCTCGATCGCTTCATGCTGCGCGTGGATTTGTCGTATCCGGGACGCGAAGACGAGCTTGCCATTATCGGGCGTTACGGCAGCACGGATGCGCATGCTCGCTCCGAAAACAATGAAACATTGCAGGCGCTGGATCTGGAAGCGATTCGCCAGGCGGTGGAGCAGGTTCATCTCGCGCCCGAGCTTTCAGGTTACGTCGTTGACATCGCCGCGGCGTCTCGCACACATACACATGTGAGCTTGGGACTGTCGACTCGCGGTGTGCTCGCGTTGGTGCGGGCTGCCCGAATTTTCGCCGGCATGCGTGGTGGAGCGTTCGTCACGCCGGATGACGTGAAGCAGGTGGCGCCGTTGGTTATTCCTCATCGTTTAATGCTCGCACCTGAGGCGTTGCTGGAAGGCGTGACCGAGCAAGCGATCACGCAGCAGTTGCTTGATCGCACTCCTGTGCCGCGTTAAGCCAATGCATTTGCGTTTGAATGCCCTCGCGTTCGCAGTGCTCACGGCACTGATCGCGATTTTAGGTGCGTGGAGCGGCGAGGTGCAGCTGGAGAAGCTGTGGTTGTTGCCGCTTGCTTTGTTGCTGCTCGGGTTGGCGTACGAAGCATGGGTGACTTCGCGGGCACAGCTTGGTTTGCGAATTGTCTCTGGAGAGCAGGGGATTCTAGGGCGTGTGATGACTCTGCAAATGCAGCTGCATCAGGGGTTGGGCCGTAGCGCTGCTGTTCAGTTCGCGCCTGCGGCTCCGGATGCGGTCGAGATCGATACAAACATTCAGACTGTCCTGGTGCCGGTCGACGAGTCGGCGACGGTCGATGTGCGGACGACGCCGAGAAAGTTAGGTTCGCACGCGTGGCCGAGCATGCATGCGCGTATCGCCGGTCCCTTGGGGTTGGCGTGGTGGTCGCGGAAGCTCGACCCTGGTTACTCGATGAGGGTTATGCCTGAGCTGTTGCGCGATGGCGCGCGGCGGATTGGAGCTGTGAGTGGCGGCGTGCGGACTCGATCCATTCTCGGGGCCGGCGCCGAGGTTTTGCAGTTACGAGATTATCGTGCGGGTGATCCGCAGAATCTGATCGATTGGAAGGCGACGGCGCGACGCGGGCAATTGATCAGCCGCGATTTCACCGAGGATCAGCATCTCGATATCGTGATTGCCATCGATGTGGGGCGGGCTAGCGCGTTACGTGCTGGCGAATTGGATCGGCTGGGTCATTACATCAATCTCGCTGCGCGCTTTGCCGAGCATGCGGTGGCTCAGGACGATCGGATTGGCATTGTGTTGTTCGCCGATCAGCCGATTGCGACACTCGCGCCCGGGCGCGGCATTGGCACCGTGTTGCGTATTCGCCAGATGCTGGCGGCTGCTGTGCCGAAACTTGCCGAGTCGAATCCGTTGAATGCGGCGTTAAGGATTCGCTCGCTCGTGCGTCATCGTAGTTTGGTGGTGATGCTCACCGATATCGACGATGCGACGGTTGCTGGGCAGCTCGCTTCGGCGGCGCGGTTGTTGTTGCCTAAACATTTGCCGCTCATTGCTGGTTTGTCGAGCCCCGAGGCCGAAGCGCTGCGCACCGCGCCGGCCCATTCTTGGCTCGATCCGTATGAATCGCTCGCTGCCCAAGAATACTGCGCCCGCCTCGAACGCAACGCCCGCGCCCTGCGCGCCCTCGGCGCTCCCGCTCTCGTCACGCGCCCTGAATATATGGAACGCGCTGTATTCGAAGCGTATGCGGAGTTTAGAAACCGCCGTCGAATCTAGCCGTACGTCACCATCGGCTCGTTCACCATGTAATGCGTAGGGACGACTTTGAGGTCGAGATATTGCTCCATCGGGTCGTAGTCGCGGTCGGAGTGCAGCAGCGTGTGCCCGTGGACGATACAAAACGTCCCGATGAGCAGATCGATGGTTTTTCGTACCGTTATTCCTTTTCCGCGCAGGAATCGGCGATTGGCGGCAGCCTCAGCGGCGAGATTCGGATCAGACATCGTCACGAGATCACATTGCCGCCGTACCTTCAATTCGAGAGCGTTGGCGTCTCGCTCCGAGCGCGCGCCCTGTAGCATCTCGCAGAGAATGAGATCGCCCACCAAAAGATCCTTGTTCCGTAGGAGCTCGGCAAGACGCATCGTGGTTGGTGTGACCAAGCCCCTTGAGAAGTCGATCCAAACTGAAGTGTCGGCTACGATCATGACCAGACCTCCAAATCAATCTCGGCGAGACTTGTCGAGGTCGATGTCGAGCGGAAACATGCCGAACATATCTGCGAGGTTGGTGCGGTCGCTGAGGCAGATGAGCATGCGCAAACCTTCCTCAAGAACGGCTTGTTCCGTCGTCAGATCGCTCACTCTCAGTGCCTTTCTCATCAATTCATCATCGATATTGACCTGAATATGCATGATGACACCTCCGCTTTGACGCTCGGAGGCAATCGTACATATCCCAAAATGGGTTTGCAATCTAAAAACCAATGGCTAGGCAGCCGCTCGGGTAGCCGCTCGCGGCTACGCTTCTGAAACAGGAGCCCGATTCTGGCGAGAGCGGCCGAAGAGGTGGCCGGTGAGCGCGCCGAGCATGACGATGCCGTAGCCGAAGCCGACGATGACTCGGCTGATCATCGGGAAGTCGGGGTTGGGAGAGAGATAACCTTCGATGAAACCACAACCGACTAGCAGCAACGCGCACAACAACAGCAGTCGCGACGTCTTGCCGGCGGCATGTTGAAACGACTCACGACGCGTCGGATGCGTCGGGCGAATGAGCGATTCGCCCAGCATCACGCCAGCGGCTGCGGCCAGACAAATAACAGAAAGCTCCACCACGCCGTGCGCAGTAACGAACTTCAACAACTCACCCGACAGCCCATGTTGATGGGTAAACGCAAACATCGCCCCGAGCATCAATCCATTGGTCGAAACGATATAAAACGTCCCCAACCCAAAAAACACCCCCACACAGAACGCCATCAAGCTGACAGCGATGTTGTTGGAAAGAATACCGATGGAAATGACGGAGGAAGGTGCGACGTTGAGCATGCCCTCGGTCCAGAGCTTGCCGCGCTCGACGCCGTTGATCATCTCTTCGCTGGCGAGCAGCGAAATCAACTCCGGGTACGACGACACCAGCCACCAGCCGGCGCCGGCGCTCAGCACGAACAGCAGCGTCACCCAGAAAATCGCAGTCCGCAGCTCATGCACGACATCGGGAATCTCTTCCCGAAACAAAATCCGCAGGCGCGCACGAAAGTCGTGCGGCTTGCGATAGATGATGGCGTGCAGCTTGGTGTAACTGTGCTCCAACGCTCGCGTGACGCGGCTCGCGGGCAGAATGCGGCGGGCGATGGAGAGATCGCGACCGAGCGAACGATACAACTCGATGGCTTGTGTCGCCTCAGCCGCGGTGTGATTCCGGCTACGCTCCAGCGCGTCGAGTTTCGGCGTCACCTGGCGCCAGCTTTCGATGCGCGACGCCAGCCACGCTTGCAGCCCAGTCTCGGCACTCACGCTGCCGACTCCGGATTCAGCAGCTGCTTCATTCGAGTGCGCAGCGCATGCGGGGTCCACCTTGCCAGTTCTTCGGTGGTCACCGTCTTATCGACGCGCGCAATCAGCGTCCGCGCCAACTGGACGCGCGTATTCTCATCGAGATCGTTCCAGCGCTCCAGCAACTCATGAATCAAATCCGCCGCCTGCGGATCCAATCCGCGAGTCGGCGCAATGCGTGCGAAGGAACGTTCGCTTTCATCGCGGTCGATGATCAACAACGTGCCGGCAGCGAGGTCACCGATGCGAACGTGCTGCTCGGTGAATACCACGGCAACCAGGCCGACCAGATAAACGAACGGCATCGAATCGATCAAACGAAACACGTTTCGTAACAACAACGCGCCCGGCCCGGGAATGTCACCCGTGCGAGTGACGATCCGCACGCCCGCCATGCGCTTGCCTGGCGTACTGCCGCGCATGAGCATCTCCAGAATCGGGTGATAGCCGAAATAGATAACCGACATCGGCAACAGCACCCAGACGACGTAGCCCCGATCCCACGGCGATTCGCCACCGTCGAACACCGAGAGCCGCCCGGCGTACAACAGGCTTGCAACGATCAGCCACGCGAACGCCACGACGAAGCGAATGTGCCAATCGATGATGAAGGCGTAACTGCGGCTGCCGGCGCCGGCAATGCGCAACTCCACGTCGACACCGGTGATGCTCTGCAGAGTGACCTGAGGCGCCGCCATGCTTATTCCCTCGTTACTCGACGATGCGCGCCAGCTGTTCGGCTTGGTATTCCTGTTGCAGCGGCTGGATCAGGCCTTCGAGATCGCCGTTGATCACGTCCGCCAGCTTGTACAGCGTCAGGTTGATGCGATGGTCGGTCACGCGACCCTGCGGAAAGTTATAAGTGCGAATGCGCTCGGAACGGTCGCCCGAGCCAACCTGCAGTTTGCGCGCGCTCGCCTCGGCCTGATCGCGCTTCTCCTGCTCGGCCGCCTTGAGCTTGGCCTTGAGCAGCGACAGCGCGCGCGAGCGGTTCTTGTGCTGCGAGCGTTCATCCTGGCATTCCACCACGATGCCGGTGGGCAAGTGCGTGACGCGAATCGCGGAGTCGGTCTTATTGACGTGCTGACCACCGGCGCCCGAGGCACGGAACGTATCGATGCGCAGATCGGCGGGATTAAGTTCGATTGGTTCGAGGTCGTCCAGCTCCGGCAGGATGGCCACCGTCACGGCCGATGTATGAATACGGCCTTGAGCTTCGGTTGCGGGCACTCGCTGAACGCGATGCGTGCCGGACTCGAATTTCAAACGCGAGAACGCGCCGCGCCCGACGACCCGGCTGATGACTTCTTTATAGCCGCCATGCTCGCCGGGGCTTTCCGACAGCACTTCGACGTTCCAGCCTTGCACAGAGGCATAGCGCGAATACATACGAAACAAGTCACCGGCAAAAATCGCAGCTTCGTCGCCGCCGGTACCGGCGCGCACTTCGAGATAAATGTTGCTCTCGTCGCGCACGTCCTTGGGAATGAGCAGCTTCGACAGCTCCTCCTCCTCGCGTTCGATGCGCGCGTTCAAGCTGGCCAGCTCTTCCTGGCCGAGCTCACGCATTTCCGGATCGTCGCCGTCGACCATTTCGCGAGCGTGCTTGCGCTCGTCGAGAATGCTCAGGTATTCGCGATAACGCGCGACCACCGGATCGAGCTTGGAATATTCCACCGACAGATCGCGGAACTTGTTGGTGTCCCCGATCACGGCGGGATCGGCCAGCAGGCCGCTCACTTCCTCGTGGCGGTCGGCCAGCTTCTCCAGCTTAATTCGAATTGAATCTTTCATTCCGTCCGGTCGGGTGAAAACAAAATACGGGCCGCGTCCAACAATTCCGCTTCGCCGCGCTCGGCCGCCTGGCGCAGGCGCTGGCTGGGTCCGTGCAGCAGCCGATTGGTCAGCGTCGACGCGAGAAATTCCATCACTTCCTGCGGGTCGCGACCTGCGGCCAACATGCGTCGAGCTTGCTCGGCCGTTTGCTGTCGTACCAGATCCGCATCGTCCCGCAACTGCCGAATCGTCGGCACGGCGTCCAGTGTCTTCAACTGTTGTTCAAACAGCGACACTTCGTTCGCCAGCATTTCAGTGGCGTCGCGCGCGGCTTCACGTCGCGTCGCCAGGTTTTCGTTCACCACGTTTTGCAGGTCGTCGATGGTGAACAAATAAATGTCTTCGAGCTTGGCAACCTCGGCTTCGATGTCGCGCGGCACGGCGATGTCGACCATGAAGATCGGCTTGCGCTTGCGTGCGCGCACCGCCGCTTGTACGGCGGCGTGTGTGATCACCGGCGTCGGACTCGCCGTCGACGTGATCACGATGTCTGCTTCGGGCAGATGTGTCGCGATGTCGTCGATGCCGATCGCGAAGCCTTTGAACTCCGCGGCCAACTCTTGCGCACGTGCCAGCGTGCGATTCGCAACGATCATTCGATTCAAGCCGTGAGCATGCAAATGCCGCGCGGCCAGCTCGATTGTCTCACCGGCACCGACCAACAACGCAGTGTGTCCCGCGAACTTCTCGAACACTGTTCTCGCGAGCGACACCGCAGCCGAAGCTACTGACACTGCGTTCGCGCCGATGCGCGTGGTTGTTCGCACGCGCTTGGCGACCGAGAACGCCTTCTGCATCGCGCGGTTGAGATAGGGGCCAGTGACTTTCTGGTCCAGGGCCGCGCGATACGCGTCTTTCAACTGGCCGAGGATCTGCGGCTCGCCGATTACCAGGGAATCCAGGCCGCAAGCGACCGCGAACAAGTGCTGGACGGCCGCCGGACCCTGCAGGCGGTACAACGAATTATCGATGTCCTGCCGGTGCGTCGTCAGGTCGTGCCAGGTGGCCAGCCAATTGGACACTTCGGCCAGCACCGCAGCGGGATCCGGCACGGCGCCCTCGGGCTCCGCGACACAGTAGAGTTCCGTGCGGTTACAGGTGGAAACGATCAACGCTTCACGCACACCGGGGACGCTGGTAAGCCCCCGTAGTGCTTCAGGCAGCTCCTCGCCCGCAAAGACTACTTTTTCGCGGATGTCGACGGGCGCGGTACGGTGATTGATTCCTATGACGACGAGTGGCATGCGGGCTGCTGTCGCGACCGGTGCGAATTGTCCGGGAAGGGGCCGGTAATGTCCATCGCGCGGCGGCATCGCCAATCCATCCGCGCTCCACTGACGGGCGTGGCCGACCGGAGCTGATATAGTCAAGCGACAATGATCCTCAATCCTCGCGTTATTACCCGCCCATCCGCGCTGGTCGCGGCGTTGTTGATGGCTTCGGTGCTGGCCGGTTGTGTCACGGCGGGCAAGTCCAAGGAACCCGCGGCTGAGTTGCCGTCGGATCCCAATGCCCTGGTGTTGGGCGCGGAAATGGCCCTACAGCGGGGGCAGTACCTGGAGGCGTCGCAGGCCTACCTGCGCGCGGCGCAGGCTGCCAACGACCAGGATCTTGCCGAACAGGCCACCCGCGTGGCGCATGAGCATCGCCAATGGACCGTCGTGCAGGCCGCCGCCGAGCGGTGGCTGGAGCTGAACCATACGGACGAGGAGGCGCGTCGTTTCGCTGCCTTCGCCGCGCTACATCTTTATAGGATCAATACGGCGTCGGAGCATTTGAACGCGCTGCTGGAAACCGCCTTCATCAATCCGCAGGCCGGCTTCCTCGCACTGTTGCCGCAGTTGTCCGAAGAGGGCACGTCCAGCGGCGTGACGGCTGTGCTCAAGCAACTTGTGCTCAAATACCCGGATGTGACCGAGGCGCACTACGCCTTGGCGCAGGCTGCGGTTCAATCCGAGAACCTCAAGCTCGCGATGGAGCACGCACGTAAGGCGCGCGAGCTCGGCCCCTACTGGTCGCCCGCTGGTTTGCTGCTCGCCCGAGTGCAGATGCTGACGGGTGATTCCGCGGGCGCTCTGGCCACCGCGAAGCAGGTCCTTCAGCAGGACAACCAAGACTCGCATCGTCTTGAGTACGCGCTGATGATGATGCAGGCGGGTAAGGAAGAAGAGGGGCGCAAGGAATTGACCGCGCTCGCGACCAGCGAGAGCACCGGCACAGTGGTTGAGCGAGCGCTGGCCGACATCGATTTCCAACTCGGCAACCGCGACGCCGCCGCGCAGCGCTTCAGCAACTTGGTCGCGAGCGGCCGGTTCGTGTACGAGTCGTTGTTCTATCTCGGCGCGATTGCCGAGGGCCGTCAGTCGTGGGACGACGCGAGCCAGATCTATGGTCGTGTCACCGGCGGTGAATTTGCGGTCGCTGCGCAGACACGCTTGGCGCGCATCAAGGTGCAGCAGCAAGGATTGGAAGCGGGCCTGAAACACTTGGAAGAGTTTGGCGCTACGCGTCCTCAGTACCGCATCGACACCATCACCGCCCGCGCCACTTTGATGAGTAGCAATGGCGATCGCGCCGGTGCGCTGGCGTTGCTCGATACTGCGCTGAAAGCGTATCCGGATGCAGTGGAGCTGCGCTTCGCGCGCATCTTCCAACTGGAAGCAGCGGATAAGGTTGATGAGTGCATCTCCGATTTGCGCACGCTGGTCGCGGATCGTCCGAACGATCCTGCCGCGGTGAATGCGCTCGGCTACACGCTGGTGGATCGCACGCGTCATCACAAAGAGGGTTTGCAGCTGATCGAGCAGGCGCTGACGGAAACACCGGACAGCGGCGCGGTGCTCGATAGCATGGGCTGGGCGCTGTACCGCGTCGGCCGCAATCAGGATGCGCTCGGTTATCTCGAACAGGCCAAGCGTCGTATCAACGATCCTGAAGTAGACCTGCACCTCGGCGACGTGTTGCTGTCGCTCGACCGCAAGAACGACGCGCGCGATCTGTGGCAGAAGGCCAGCGAGCGTTATCCCGAGAACGAACAGTTCAAGCAGCGTCTGCAAAAGCTGAATTGATGAAGTTTCGCACCGCTGTTCTGATGTTGGCGTGCCTTATCGCGGCGGGGTGCGCGACAACGCCGCGGCCTTCGCAGCCGGGCACGGCAATCCCAGCGGATCTGAAGGATCTGGCTCAATGGCAGGCGCGCGGGCGACTCGGCGTGTCGGGGCCGGCGAACGGCGGCTCGGGCAGCTTCGAGTGGCGGCAGAGCGGCGATCGCGCGGACGTCGAGATCCGCGGGCCCATCGGCATCGGCGGCGTTCACTTGCAGATGCAAGGCGAGGGCGCCAATCCCGATCTCACATTACAAACCAGCGACGGACAGACGTTGCAATCCGACGCTGCGTGGAACGAACTGCAGACGCGACTCGGCGCGTCCGTTCCCGCGGGCAATCTTCGTTTCTGGATGCTTGGTCTCGCTGCGCCAGGCGAGCATCAATGGCATGAAGCGAATGACCAAGGCGTGGTCGCGCTGGAGCAGGGTGGCTGGCGCATCGAATATCAGAAGTACTCCGACGAGTTTGGCGCGCGCGTGCCAATGCGCATGACCGCAACGAGCGGCGACGCACGCGTGCGCATCGTCGTCGACCGCTGGCAGCTCGGCCAATGAGTCTCCGTCACGACGCGCACTACCGCGACATTGCAAGCGCGGTCGCGAACACCGTTAATTGAGCCATGAGCGCAGCTCCAGACGAATTGATCGGTTTGCCCGAACCGTGGCCGGCGCCCGCGAAACTCAACTTGTGTCTGCACATCGTCGGACGCCGCGCCGACGGCTATCACTTGTTACAAAGCGCTATGCAGATCATTGATCTGTGCGACGAGCTGAAGTTCTACCGCCGCCCGCCTGGCGTCATCGAACGCATCGGCGGCCCCGAGGAAATTCCTGCGGACACCGATCTCATCGTGCGCGCCGCGCGTTTACTCGCGAGTCGTTATGAAGTGCACGCCGGCGTTGGCATTGCGATTCGCAAGCGCATTCCGATTCAAGGCGGATTGGGCGGCGGCAGCTCCGACGCGGCGACCGTGCTGGTCGCGTTGAACCACTTGTGGCAACTCGATATCCAACTCAACGAGTTGGCCGAGTTGGGCCTGCAGTTGGGTGCGGATGTGCCGGTATTCGTGCGCGGCCACTCGGCTTGGGCCGAGGGCGTGGGCGAACAGCTGACGCCGGTGGACTTTCCGGAACGGGTGTTTCTGGTGCTCAAACCGGCCGCCGGAGTGAGTACTGCAGCCATCTTTCAGGACCCTGAATTGACACGTAATTCCCCCATCACGACAATACGCGCCTTTCTCGCGGGGGGCGGTCACAACGACTGCGCCCCGGTGGTCCGCAAGCGTAGTGGCGAGATCGCTGAAGCGCTTGATTGGCTTAGTGAATTTGGGGAGGCGAGGCTGACCGGTACCGGCGCCTGCGTGTTCGTTGCCATGGCCGATGAGGCTGCGGCTCAGCGCGCGGCGGCACGCGTGCCCGCGCGCTGGACCGGCTATGTAGTGCGCGGAGTGAACCGCTCGCCGCTGCTGGATCGATTAGCGCACGAAGCCGAGTAAGCTCCCTCACTCGCCACGAGTCTCGTTTAAAGCTGTTGGGGTGTCGCCAAGTGGTAAGGCAGCGGGTTTTGATCCCGCCATTCGGAGGTTCGAATCCTTCCACCCCAGCCAACTTCGATCAGTCGAATCTCACATTCCGTGTCAGGCCGGCACCGAAGCCGGACGAGCCAGCCCCTCTGGCTCGGCGCAGAGCGCGAATACGAACGCGCCGGCATGTGCGAAACCGATGAACTCATCCAGGGTTGTCAGCAGTGGCGCTTCGGCAGAGCGTACGAGTGCGGCGTGCGCACGGATCATTCCGCTGAAATATGAAGAGCGCTTGGCGAAACCGAGCGCGCTGGCCCACTCGATCGCGTCTTCCGCTTCTATTTGTTTGCAATCCTGCATGCCACCCGGCTGATAGTTATGCCGAATGGTCGTGGGCGATTGTGTTCTTTGCCGCAAGCTCGTCACATAAGTCGCGCCCCGCGGATGCCAGCCGAAGGTCTGGCCGAGGTCGCGCAGAAATTCCCACGTGTCGATGGGACAAATAAAACGGCGACCCTCGTGCTGAGGCGATGCTCGAAGTGCAACGATGGTCGCGTTCGACATGGGCGTGTTACGCGGCCGCGAGCGCACCAATAAACGCCGAATAATTCCGCGGCGGGGGTGTGACATTCGCGAGAACTCGGTCGCGAGGGTCTCGCGCGAAGCGAGTCACGTGTGAGTAGCCGTAGAGCTCGCCGCTATCGAGATGTATCGGTTCGATGATGGTGATGCCCCAAACTATCGAGCCACCCGGCCGGCGATGCCATCCGTGCTGCGTGTTCGAGCCGTTTGCGCTTGCGGCGTGGAGGTTGCGATTCGGTCGCAGCAGCGCCACGTCCTGCGGCACATAAAACTGCGACACGTGGGAACCGAGGATTCGGAAATCAAAGGCCATGGCACCGGGCAAGGAATCATGCCAGGCATGGACTAAGCCGCGGTGATCGAGTATCGCGATTGCGCAGCCATCGCCGCGTCCCACGCTGGTTGTGTGCATTCGTGCGCCTCGCTTTATCAGCAAGCGATTGCGCCATTCGAGGGAGGTCGGAACGGACGCCGCGTCCGTCACATTTTTCAACCTGATGACATTGCGCGCTGTGAGTAACGGAGAGGAAGGCCGGCGTCCGGAGTTCGGGCGCGCGGCTTTATTCATCAGTCGCCGGAGTTGGCGAGATAGATCATGCAACATACTGACTCCGCTGCGATGGGATCGTGGATGAGCTGTGCGCCGCCGGTTTTCATGCGGGCAAGATGACGCAGCAGAGTCGCTCGCGAGGCATGAGCGCGAGAGCAGTGTGCGCCTTGTGGATCGATATAGATAGGCAAATCGTTCTGGCTCGCCGGTTCAGAACCTGCGCTCCCGCGTAATTCGAACGATTACAGCCACCTATCGGGCGAGCACCGTGACTTCAGCAAGTTGCTGCGAATCGGAGTAGGCTGCCCGGCCTTTTGTGACTTGGTGATGAGATATATGAATTGGCTATTGGTCGAGACTAACTGGGCGCAGTTTCGCGGCACTGTGAAAGCCCGCTGGTTGAAGCTCGATGACGATCGATTGCGCACCATCGCCGGCAATCGAGCCGCGCTGTCGAGCGCGATACAGGACGTTTACGGCATCAATCGTATGGATGCCGAAAAAGAGATCCGTGCCTTCGAAGAGCGCAACAAGAGTTACCGGCCGAAGTAGGCAAGCGCGTCTTCCCTCTGCTCGCGTCGAGGCGGGCAGACGAAGTCAGGCTTTGTCCGGGTCCGGCGGAAATGTGCTTCCCTTGCGCGCCGCCTGCTGCCGTTGTTTTTCTTCGTTTCTTTTCTTTTGCAGGTCTTCGCGACGTTTCTTTTGCTGCTTGAAGTTCGGTGTCTTGTTCAATGGGCGCTTCTAACCAGGAAGGAATGTAAGGACAGCATAACAGCTTCCGAGGCGGGGGTCGGGACGGCGTGCGGTTTGTCGGCAGATTTACCTGTCAAATGCCGACTGAAGCGCGCACACTGCCTGTCGGCTCGATTCACGGAGAACCATTTGCGCATTGATGGTGTTGCTCGCTGGATGGTTTCTGCGGTGGCGTTGTGGTCGATGGCCGCCGTGGACGGGCATGCGCAAAGTTCGAGTTCAGCACCCCCCGAAAACGCTCGCCCACGCGACTACGGCACTGGCTGGGAATGTCTGCGGGGTTATGAGGAAAAGAGCGGACGTTGCGTTCTCATCGCTCTGCCTGCAAACGCTTATTTATCGGCGCGCGGCTCTTCTTGGCAGTGCGATCGAGGATATCGCCGCGTAAATGAGCAATGCGTGGCGGTGAAAATTCCCGCCAACGCTTTTGCAGTGAACGCCAATTACGATTCGGGGTGGCGTTGCCAGCGTGGCTATCGGGCCGTTGACGACGCTTGCGAGAAAATCGCCGTACCCGAGCACGCCTATTTATTAGATTCCACGTACGGCGACAGGTGGCAATGCGAGCGCGGCTTTCGCGAGTCCCAAGGCGCGTGTGTTGCCTTGAGAGTACCTGAGCACGGCTATCTCGATCGTGCCGGCGACGATTGGAAATGCGAGCGTGGATACGAACGCATCGCCGATCGATGCTCAGCTATTGCCGTGCCGGCGAACGCATATCTCGATGACGTGGGCCGGGACTGGCGTTGTGAGCGCGGCTTTCGCAAACAAGACGCGGCCTGCGTCGCATTGAGTATTCCGGCGAACGGGTTCATCGGCTATGCCGGTGATGACTGGTCATGCGAGGCGGGCTTCCGAAAGGAAGAGGGCGCGTGTCGCGCGATGGTGGAGCGATGAATGTCGCAGGTGAGCCAATGAGAGACCTACAGCGGCCGGCGGCATTGCATGCGGCCCTTCGATTCGTCATCACGACCGAGTTCCCGGCCGAGCACAAGGCGACGCTCATCGACGTGCTGACGCAAACGTTACGCATCGAGGAGGCGGCGCAGTTGCACCGTGAGGCCGCGGCTCGGGCTTCCCAGGAAGAATGGCGGGACGATGAGATCGTCCAGCTGAAAGCCTTCTTGCACGGTCGAACGGCGCGCAGCTGGCAGCATGCCGACGAGTGCGTTATGCACCTGGCGGCCCAACTGCATCGTGATCCCGCTTCGGTCCGCCACAAGGCAACCGACCTTGGCTTGGGCGTAGCAGTCGACTACCGATTCGCGCGGCAACTCAACTTGGGGCCCGGTGAATAATTGACGCCTAACCCGGCGCTGAAGCCCCGCAATCCGGCCCGCGTGTCCCCAAAAGGGCAAGCACCCTACAAATCCTTGAACCAGGCGGGATAAGCCCGCCGGGTTCGTGTATATTGCGCCCCCGTTTTCGACCGTGTCGCGCAACTGGCTCACCGGCTTCCGGGGCCCGCTCTGGTTGTCAGCCACGGGGAATCGAGGGGAGTGAAGCGGGGGTCGATAAAGCGAGCTGGATCAGTTAGTTACTGATTCGGTCAGCCCTCCGGTCGGGTGTTGATCCCACCATTCGGAGGCTCGCGGCCCGCCCTCCCAGCCAGTTCGCGGTTACCAGTCGGAGTTCAGTAATGGATCGTGCCACGATGGCGGTGTTTACGGGCAACGCCAATCCGCAGCTCGCCCAGGACATCGCGCGTCATTTGATGGTCCCGCTCGGACGCGCGGCGGTGAGCCGATTCAGCGATAGCGAGTGCACGGTCGAGCTGCTGGAAAACGTGCGCGGCCGCGATGTCTTCATCGTGCAACCGACCTGCTCGCCGGCGAACGATCACTTGATGGAATTGCTGGTGATGACCGACGCCTGCCGACGCGCTTCGGCCGAGCGCATCACCGCGGTGATTCCGTACTTCGGTTATGCGCGGCAGGATCGTCGCCCGCGAGCGATGCGAGTGGCGATCACGGCGAAGTTGGTCGCGAACATGATCGCGAGCGCGGGTGTGAACCGCGTGCTCACAGTCGATCTGCACGCGGATCAGATCCAGGGATTCTTCGATATCCCGGTCGATAACGTGTATGCCTCGCCGGTGTTGCTGGGCGATGCTTGGAAGCAGAAGTACGACAACCTGATGGTGGTGTCGCCGGACGTCGGCGGCGTGGTTCGCGCGCGAGCGTTGGCGAAGCGGCTCGACGATGCGGAGTTGGCCATCATCGACAAACGGCGTCCGCGGCCGAATGAGTCGGAAGTGATGAACATCATCGGTGAAGTGCGCGGGAAGACTTGCGTGCTGATCGATGACTTGGTCGATACGGCGGGGACGCTGTGTCATGCAGCCGAGGCGCTCAAGGCGAATGGCGCGAAGAAGGTGCTGGCTTACATCACCCACCCGGTGTTGTCTGGCCCGGCCATCGATCGCATCTCGCAGTCGCAACTCGATGAGTTGGTGGTGACGGATACGATTCCGCTGCGCGAAGAGGCGAAGGGGTGCAAGAAGATTCGCCAGCTGAGCGTGGCGGGATTGCTGGCGGAGACGATGCGACGTATTCGGGATGAAGAGAGTGTGAGCTCGCTCTACATCGACTGATGCTTGTGGCGCCTGACGGCGCCACCGCAGGAACTTAAAGTTTATTTGGGGCGGCTGCGCCGCCCCCGCGAGTTAAGAAGGCGCGGCTTGCGCCGCGCGACGGTTAAGAAGACGCGCAAGCTTCGCTGCGCCCACCGCGGAGTTGGGATGCTGGCGTCGCCGCTGTCACAAGTTAAGAAGGCGCAAGCTTCGCCGCGCCGGATTTGGATTGAGACGCGCGGGCTTTACCGCGCAAAGAGATGCCGGTGCGGAAACGCGCCGAGTTTGATGTCCGGGCGCGGTCCACCGCGCAACTGTTAGAACCGCGCGGTTCGCCGCGCAAGATGACGTTTCCTTTCTTCTCGAAGCGCGAGCGTCGGGAAGAAAAATCACAAGCGGCGGCGGTATTGGTCGCGATACGCCGTTGCTTTGTTTCTCAACTGGAGTACTTCATGAAAACCTCATTTGACCTCGTCGCCGACTCCCGGGACGCGGTGCAGGGGAAGGGTGCGAGCCGCCGCCTGCGTCGTGCTGGGAAAGTTCCGGCGATTCTTTACGGTGGCCACCAGGAGCCGAAGCAGATCATTCTGGATCACCAGAACCTGCTCACCCTGCTGGTGAACGAAAAGTTCTTCTCCACCATCCTGCAGCTCAAGATCGACGGCCAGCCGCAGGCGGCGATTCTCAAGGACGTGCAGCGTCATCCGGCCAAGAACCAGATCCTGCACATGGATCTGCAGCGCGTGCTGGAGAACGAGAAGATCCGCATGACCATTCCGTTGCACTTCAAGGGTGCCGCGGCGTCGCCGGGTGTGAAGACCCAGGGCGGCGTGGTGTCGCACTTGTTGAACGACATCGAAGTGCTGTGCTTGCCGAAGGATCTGCCGGAATTCCTGGAGATCGACCTGTCGACGATGGAAATGAACGACATCCGTCGTCTGTCCGATCTGCAGTTGCCGGCGGGCGTCGAGCTGGTCTCGCTCTCGCACGGTCGCGACGAAGCCATCGTGTCGATCCATCATCCGCGTGCGGAAGAAGTGGAAGCGCCGGTTGCTGCCGCCGCTGCTGCAGCTCCGGCTGCAGGTGCTGCTCCGGCTGCTGGCGCGGCTGCCGCTCCAGCTGCAGGTGGCGATGCCAAGAAGGCCGCTGCTCCGGCTGCTGCCGCAGGCGCCAAGAAGGAAGGCGGCAAGAAGTAACGCCTCGCACGCCGTCGGCCGTGCCGATTTGGTGCGGCAGGCGGCGTGACAAAAACGATGGCGGGCGGATACCACCTCCCGCTGTCGTTGCGTTATTTTCTGTCGTACTCCTATGGCGGGCACCCACCTCAAAGTCATCGTCGGCCTCGGCAATCCCGGGCCGGAGCATCTGCTCACGCGTCACAATGCGGGCTTCTGGTTCGTCGATGCGTTGGCGGCCAAGCTGGGCGGAGCCTTTCGCAGTCACTCGAAATTCCACGGCGACATCTGCCGCGTGCAGTATTGCGGTCAAGACATCACGTTGCTCAAGCCGACCACCTACATGAACCGCAGCGGGCTCGCGATTCGCGCGCTCGCGGACTACACCAAGGTGCTGCCGGGTGAGATCCTGGTCGTGCACGACGAGCTCGATCTGCCAGTGGGCGACGCGCGCTTCAAGCTCGGCGGCGGTGCCGGCGGTCACAATGGCCTGCGTGACACGATCACTCATATGGGCCAGGATTTCTGGCGGCTGCGGATCGGTGTCGGACATCCCGGCGACAAATCGCAGGTGATCGATTACGTCCTGCGGCGCGCACCGAAGGAAGAAGAGGAGAAGATCCTCGCCTCCGTCGATCAAGCCATGCAGGCGCTGCCGACGTTCCTGGAACAAGGCGCCGAGCGCGCCATGAATGGTTTGCACGGCAAGAAATAGCCGCGTCCTTTTCAACCTATCGTTGGGTTAAATCATGGGTATCAAGTGCGGCATCGTTGGTCTGCCCAACGTCGGTAAGTCGACGCTGTTCAATGCGCTCACGCGGGCGCAGATAGCGGCGGAGAATTATCCGTTCTGCACGATCGATCCCAACGTCGGCATCGTCCCCGTGCCCGACCCGCGGCTCGACGTGCTCGCCGGCATCGCGAAGTCTGAAAAGCGCTTGCCTGCGACGGTCGAGTTCGTCGACATCGCCGGCCTGGTCGCGGGCGCGTCCAAGGGCGAAGGTCTCGGCAACAAATTCCTGTCTCACATTCGTGAAACAGATGCGATCGCGCATGTCGTGCGCTGTTTCGAAGACGACGACATCGTGCACGTCGCCGGCCGCATCAAGCCGCTCGACGATATCGAAGTCATCAACACCGAGCTCGCGCTCGCCGACATGGATACGGTGGAGCGTGGCCTGCAGCGCGCCGAGAAAGCCGCGAAGGCCGGCGACAAGGACGCGATCAAACAGCGCGACCTGATGAAGAAGTTGAAAGATCACCTGGACGCCGGCAAGCCGGCACGTTCGCTGATCAAAGATGCGGAAGAGCGCAAGCTGTTGCAGGAGCTGCATCTCATCACCATCAAGCCGCTGATGTATGTGGCGAACGTGGCGGAGAACGGCTTCACCAACAACCCGCATCTCGACGCGGTTCGTCAGCTCGCTGCGAGCGAAAACTCAGAAGTCGTCGCGGTGTGTGCGGCGATCGAAGCGGAGATCGCGCAGCTCGAAGAAGCGGACCGTGCGGATTTTTTGAAAGACATCGGGCTTGATGAGCCGGGCCTCAATCGCGTGATCCGTGCTGGTTACAAGTTGCTCGGCTTGCAGACGTATTTCACGGCCGGGCCGAAGGAAGCACGAGCCTGGACCGTGCGCGTCGGTGCCACCGGCCCGCAGGCTGCGGGCGTGATTCACACTGATTTCGAGAAAGGGTTCATTCGCGCCGAAGTCATCGCGTACGACGACTACGTGAATTTCAAAGGCGAGCAGGGCTCGAAAGAGGCGGGCAAGCTGCGCCTGGAAGGCAAGGAATATATCGTCCAGGAAGGCGACGTGATGCACTTCCGGTTCAACGTATAAAAGCAAAACGGCGAGCTATGATGAATAGCTCGCCGTTTGCTTGAGGGACAGATCAGAAGTTGAATCGGCCTTGCGCGCCGATCACGCTCTGGTCGCCGCCGAGCGTGATGATCGCGCCCGCCGACCACTGCGACGTGAAGTTATAACGCGCTTCACCGATGATGTAGGTGTCGCCGTCCACGCCCGCCACTTCGAACTCGAAGTGCTCGACACCAGCTTCCACTTCGATCTTCGGCGCTACGATCGTACGAATGCGCGCACCGATGAATAAACCGGTGTCGTCGTCGTCGAAGCGGCCGTAGTCGATGTCGTAGCTCACGATACCGCCGCGGGCAATGAGATCCAGGTCCGGGCCCAGCGCCCAATGACCGCCGGCGCCGATCAGCAGGCGCGTCGTGTCGATACCGCCGTCGAGATCCAGCGTCTCGTATTCGGCCAGCGCGAAAAAGTTCTGATAGACGGGCAGCGAGCCGCGCAGCTGGATGCCATCGCCGTCCACATCCACGTTGTCCGAGTCGATCTCGGCCTCCATGTAGCGCGCCAGGTCCACGTAACGGTAGCTGAAATTCTCAGCAGCCGAGGCGGCCAGCGGCAGCGCGAAAAGAGCGGTACCGATCAAGGTTGTCAGGTTCATCTTCATAGGCATAGGTCAGTTGAGTGATTTCGAACGGCGCACCGGTGCGCTGATTATTATTTTACAGTTCCGCAATTCCCGCCGCTCGGATTCACCAATGGGCGTCGGCACTTAGCGACAACAAGGCAACCACTGCATCACCGCGCAATGCGGCATGCATTCGCGCGTTCGTGGACAGCCGCCGTTCGTTCATCTATATAGTGACGCCGCCGGGTATGTAATTTTGGCGCGCGAAGGAACTTCGCTCAGCGGAATCAAAGAAGAATGGCGCAGGGAACTGCCAATGTGCGCGCGGTGCCGGTCGCGACGGAAGCGTCGCGTGCCGAACAGAACGATCTCGGGCTGCTCGGCCTGGTGATGCTCGCGCAGTATCACGAGATCGCTGCCGATCCGAAGCAGCTCGCGCATCACTTCGGTCTCAACAGCGAGCCGTTCGACGAACAGACGCTGTTGCTCGCCGCCAAGCACTTAGGTCTGAAAGCCCGCATCCTCCAGCAACCCGCCGGTCGCCTGGACAAGATCACGCTGCCCGCGTTGTCTTTGCAGCAGGACGGTTCGCATTTCATCGTCGCGAAAGTCAGCAACGACAACGTGCTGATCCACGACCTGGCTTTGCAACGTCCCCAGTTGATGACGCGCGCCGACTTCGAGGTACGGTATTCCGGCAGATTGCTGGTGTTGACTTCTCGTGCGTCGGTGCTCGGCGAGCTGGCGAAGTTCGACTTCCGCTGGTTCGTGCCAGCGGTGGTGAAGTACCGCAAGCTGCTGCTCGAAGTGTTCGTGGTGTCGTTTTTCATCCAGCTGTTCGCGCTGGTGACGCCGCTGTTCTATCAAGTGGTGATGGACAAAGTGCTGGTCCATCACGGCCTGACGACGTTGACCGTGATCGTCATCGGCTTGCTGTCCATCGCCGTGTTCGATGTCGTGCTCAGCGCTTTGCGTGCGCACGTGTTTGCGCACACGACCAGCAAGATCGACGTGGAGCTGGGCGCGCGGCTGTTCCGACACATCATGTCGTTACCGCTGGGTTACTTCGAAGCTCGTCGAGTCGGCGACACGGTCGCGAGGGTGCGCGAGCTCGAAAATATTCGCAGCTTCCTGACCGGCCATGCGCTGACGTCGGTGCTCGATTTGTTCTTCACCGTCGTATTCCTGGCGGTGATGTTCTATTACAGCGGCTGGTTGACGTTGATCGTCGTGATCTCGCTGCCGATCTACGCGCTGTGGTCCGCATCGATCACGCCGATGTTACGCAAGCGGCTCGACGATAAGTTCGCGCGCGGTGCCGACAATCAGTCGTTCCTGGTCGAGACCGTCAACGGTATCGGCACGGTGAAAGCGACGGCCGTCGATGCACGCATGACACGCACGTGGGACAAGCAACTCGCTGGATATGTGACCGCTGGCTTTCGCGTCACTCGACTGGCGAACATCGGTCAGCATGGCGTGCAGCTGGTGCAGAAGCTGAGCGCGATTGCCGTGCTGTTCTTCGGTGCCAAACTGGTCATCGAGGGCAAGTTGTCCGTCGGGCAGTTGATCGCCTTCAACATGCTGTCCGGGCAGGTCACGGCGCCGATCATTCGGCTGGCGCAGCTATGGCAGGACTTCCAGCAAGTCGGCATCTCGGTCGAGCGGCTCGGCGACATCTTGAATACGCGCACCGAGCTGCCGAGCAGCCGCATGGCGCTGCCGGACATCAAGGGACGAGTGACGTTCGAACGTGTGACGTTTCGCTATCGGCCGGATGCGCCGGAAGTGCTTGATCGCATCGATCTGGACATCGCTGCCGGCGAGGTCATTGGCATCGTCGGCCGTTCCGGTTCCGGCAAGAGCACGCTGACCAAGCTCGTGCAACGTTTGTACGTGCCGGAGCGCGGGCGTGTGTTGATCGACGGCCACGATCTGGCGCTGGCCGATCCGGCCTGGCTGCGCCGTCAACTCGGCGTGGTGTTGCAAGAGAACTTTCTTTTCAATCGCAGTATTCGCGAGAACATTGCACTCAGCGATCCCGGCCTGCCGCTGGAGCGCGTCATTCACGCTGCCAAGCTGGCCGGCGCGCACGAATTCGTTTTGGAGCTGCCGCAGGGTTATGACACGGCGGTCGGCGAACATGGCACAGCGCTCTCGGGCGGGCAGCGACAACGTATCGCCATTGCTCGCGCGCTCATCACCGATCCGCGCATTCTGATTTTCGACGAAGCGACCAGCGCGCTCGACTACGAGTCCGAGCACGCAGTCATGTCCAACATGCGGTCGATCTGCGCCAATCGCACGGTGCTGATCATTGCGCATCGGCTTTCGACCGTGCGCATGGCGAATCGAATCGTCGTGGTCGATAAAGGCCGCATCGTCGAGTCGGGCAGTCATGCAGAGTTGGTCGATCGCGCCGGCGGTCACTATGCGCATCTGTATCGATTGCAGCAGGGTGCCGTATGAAGCTTGCGGCCGAGGCGCTGTCGGAATTTGGTCGGCGCTATATCGGAGCGTTCCAAGCGGCTTGGGCCGCGCGCAAGAGTTTGGAAACGCCGCAAAGAAACGCCGACGAAGTGGCCTTCCTGCCAGCTCATCTCGAACTGATCGAAGCGCCGGTGTCGCCGACCTTGCGTTGGACGATGCGGCTCATCATCGGATTTTTCTGCGTCGCCTTGCTGTGGGCCGTGTTTGGCCGGCTCGATATCGTCGCCGTCGCGCCAGGCCGAACCGTCGTCAGCAGTCGTACCAAAGTATTGCAGCCGATGGAAACCGCGGTCGTGCGTCGAATTCTGGTGCGCGATGGGCAGTTGGTTAAAGCGGACGAATTGTTGATCGAGCTTGACGCCACCGATGCGTCTGCCGAGCTGGAGCAAGCGAGCGAAACACTGATCAATGCGCGACTCGCCGAGGCGAGATACAGCGCACTTGAGCAGGCATTGAACACCGGTGTCCTTCGCAAAGTGGAAATATCGGGCGCCGTGCCTGCGTCGCGGCTCGAATGGGCGCAGCAGCTGGCGAACAGCGACTTCAACGAATACCGGGCGAAACAACAGAGCCTGCAAGCGACCATCGCTGTGCGCCGGGCCGAATCGAACACCGCGAGTTCGCAAATCGCCTCTCTGGAAGAGAGCGTGCGCATCGCTCGCGAGCGCGCTTCCAATATGGAGCGGCTGATCGAAGACAAGTTTGTCTCGCGGCACGAGTACCTGACCCAGGAACAGCAACGAGTGGAGATGGAGCGTGCACTGACTGCACAGCAGGCGCGGTTACAGGAGACACTCTCGTCCGTCGATGCCGCAAACGACGAGCTGCGTGTGTTGAACGCGGAGACGCGGCAGCGAGTGCTTGATGGTTTGCGTGAGGCTCGCGAGGAAATCGGCCAATACAGCGCGCAGGTGACCAAGACTCAACAGCGACGTCAGCTGATGCAGCTGCGGGCGCCGGTGGACGGAACCGTGCAGCAGCTCGCGATCCACACTGTCGGCGGCGTTGTAACACCGGCGCAGGAATTGCTGGCTATCGTGCCTTCCGAGGAAACATTGGAAGTGGAAGCCACGGTGCTCAACAAGGATATCGGCTTCATACGCGCCGGCCAGCGGGCGACCATCAAGGTCGAGAGCTTCCCCTATACGCGCTATGGCTATCTGGAAGGCATCGTCGAGAGCGTCTCGCATGATGCCGCTCAGGACGAGAACCTCGGGCTGGTGTTTCAATCGCGTGTGAAGCTCGATAAAGCATCGTTGCTTATCGACGGTGTCACAGTCGCATTGACGCCGGGTATGACGCTCAGCGTTGAGATCAAGACGGGCACGCGCCGCGTAATCGATTATCTGCTCAGCCCGCTGGTCCAGCATCAAAGTGAGGCGATGCGAGAACGATGAAGAATCAGCTGCGGACGTTCGGTGCGGCGGTGCTGGGATCGCTGCTATTTGGCGGCGCCTCGTTCGGCGACGAATCTCTCAACTACGCAGCGGTCCGCGTCCAGGTGAGCGTCGCGGCGGGGCCGCCGCCAGCGACGGATCGCCCTCGGCCTGCGAATTACTTTCAGCTCGCAGGCACCGCCGACAAGCGGCTCTGCGACGATGTGCTGAAGGTGTTCAACGAGCCTGGACGTTTTCACGGCGGCGACACCAATCGCTGGTGGCTCGACAACTCGCATCACATCGACTTCGCCAGCATGAGCTCGCAGGCTGCGCCCGGAACGCAGTATGTGTTTCCCGATACCGAATACACCCACGTCGATCTGGACGGCGACGGCAAGGACGAGCACGTCTATCGATTGAACAGCATGCGGAGCGACCAGTGGATGCAACGCCTGATGATCGTTCCCGACGAGTTGCCGCGGGATCGGAAATTGGTGACGGATGCGATGATCGCCATCGGGCCGGCCCGCCTCGCGAACGAATGGATGTTCACCAGGCAGGATGTGTTGAGCTGGGTGAGTGAGGTCAAAACTTCGCACGATCCAAGTTACGTCAGCCCCAACACGCTCCGGCGTAACATCCTCGGTCCGTCGAGCGCGTATTGGAGCCTCTACAAAATAGGCTCCCGAGTAGTCGCGGTCGCCGTTCCGCCTCCTTTCAGCTTCGCGCCGCCGGAGTTGCTGGTGTTCATTCCATCCAAAGTGCGCAGCGGAGATCTCAAATGCGTGCTCATGCCGCGAGCGTGGCCCAAGCCGGGAGTGGCTGAGTGATAACGACGATTCGATCGCTGTTTATTGCCGTCGCGTGCACGTCGCTATTGCTTGGGGCCGTAGCCGAAGCTGCGCGGCCCAAGCGTGAGCGCGTAGAGATCAAAGACGATGCGCCCGATTCTCCGCTATGCCGTGAGACCGTTAGTGAGGTTGCGAAGCTGCGAGCAGACATCGGCTGGCCGATGACCGAACTGTACGGCCACGGCAACGGTCACTCCGACGTGACCGTTGGGCAGCTCACCTTTCATGGCTTGCGACTGCAATCGATGGTGTTTGCAAACAGCGCAGGCGCAAAGCGCACGTTGCCGTTGAACTTCTATCTGGTGGATATCGACAACAAGCCACCCGTCGAGATGCTCGACTTCGTCACCGGTGGTCACATGGCCACGGGCGAGGGCACGACACTGTCCGTCTTTAAAAACAATCTGTCGGTGGCGACCGCGCCGATTCCGGACACGGAGCTGCGGAACGAAACGATGAAGATCGGCCCGCTGAATGTTCGCTTCACGGGCAAGGAATTCGACGTCGGCTATTTCGTCTACCCATTTGCGTTTGCGGGCCGCAACTATCTGTTCATCGAAGGCAACGGCGACGATTACCAGGCACCAGAGGGCCAGCGCGCGGACTTCGACGCCGCTCGCAAGCACGCTAAGAACCTCGTCGTCGAGGTCGTCCCCGACGGTCTCGCGACTCGCTGTTACTTCTCCGACGAGCCGGGCACACCGGCCAAGTAAACCCATCCGTTTGTCATTTCGGGCGCTACGAAAAGGAGTATTCGCGTCATGGCTTTGAACACTACTGTGAACTGGGTGATGACCGGCCAATCGCGGGCCGTGTTCAATCGCAACTGGCAGACGTATCAGGCGTTTCGCGACGCTTTGCTCAAGATCAGCGAAAACCCCGACCTGTTCGCGCGTGAGCTCAACAACCAGGTGACCGTCGACGAGCTGCAGCCGCACTACGACGGCAGGACCAGTATCGCGATCGGCTACGGCGTGGACCTGCTGGTCCGTTCCAACAACGAAGTCGATCAGTATCTGCAAGCGGCCAGCCTGCCCCGGCTGTCCACCAACGATCGGGCCACGCTCGATCTCGCTCGACCGCTGTACACCGGCTATCGCGCGCTCAGAAACAACGGTGCCAGCGACGCCGATAAACACGCTTATCTCGACGCGTTCGCGGCTGGCATGAACAACAACCAGAACCCGCCGATCGTCACGTTTCCCGCCAACGCGTCGCTGCAGGACAAGTACGACACGATGATGGAGTACTTCGTCGATCAGCTGGAGCTGCAACTCGGTGACGTCCAGGACGCCAACGAGATGTACACGTATCACGTGAACCGGTACGTCGAGCGTCGCATCTCGACCAACGTGCTGCCGGAGTCGAAAGAACGCGCGGCGGTGATGAGCGTCATCTATCAGTTCGGCAGTCATCCCGGGCTCGAAGGGCTGGTCGGTCGCGTTGCTCAAAATGCGTCGGATCTGGATTCGCGCGCCAAGATCTGGGCCGAGATTCGTTATTTCGTCGGCTCAGGACCAGCCCGCCGCAATCGCGAGTCCGATGTGTTCGGCCTGTTCGACGGCGCCACCGGCGCGTTCACCAATAACACCGACGAGGCGATGCGGACCGCCGACTATTTGTTCCGCGGCAAGCGCGACGGCACTCAGACCACGATTTATTCGCAGGGCATCGCCGCCGATCTGCGCAGTTCGCTGACGGCGGCACTCACACATCTGACCACGACGTTCGGGCGTGGCACGACGATCGCTTCGGCGTATTTGTTACGAGACGGCGAAGCAAACCTGGACGCGAGCACCATCGTCTCCGCGCAGGTCGGCAACAATCTCATTCGTGGCAACGCGCTGGGCAATGTCATCGACGGTACCGCGAAAAAGGATGTCATGTATGGCTTGGAAG
>Ga0247784_1000042_pt1 | contig 46333 bp, 48 predicted proteins | sample UWRJL169409R5_FD_179909 | JGI IMG/M metagenome (GOLD analysis project Ga0247784, IMG submission 179909) | Plant litter microbial communities from Arlington Agricultural Research Station in Wisconsin, United States - UWRJ-L169-409R-5 | ecosystem: Environmental > Terrestrial > Plant litter >...
TACAGCCCGAGCATCGCGGCCATTTCGAGCACTCGCGGTGGCGTGAAGGTGCATCCGTCGTTCGAGAACGACGAGATGGCCGAAGCGCGCAAGGTCGTGAAGCTGGTTCGCAAGAGTCTGACGGACGATCCCGAAAGCACGGTCGCGGTGCTGGTCACAGCTCGCTCGCATATCGGGTTGATCGCGAGAGAGTTGCACGCGGCGTCCATCGATTTCCAAGCGATTGAGATCGAGCCGTTACAGGATCGGCCGGTCGTGCAGGATTTGATGGCGTTGACTCGCGCGTTGCTGCATCTCGCGGATCGCACAGCGTGGCTGGCGGTGCTACGCGCTCCTTGGTCTGCGCTCACACTCCAGGATTTGCATGCGATTGTGAACAACAATCGTGCGTCGACGATGAATGAGTTGATCGTGAAAGCGTTGGCGTCCGCTGAAACGCTCACTAGCGACGGCCATGCTCGACTCACTCGGGTACATTCGATTCTCCAGGCTGCGCTTGCCGAGCGAGGCCGATTCGTTCTGCGTGATTGGATTGAGCGAACTTGGAACGCGTTGGGTGGGCCGGCGACGCTGCTGCGAGCGCAGGATCTGGACGACGCGGACGCTTACTTGCGGCGTTTGGATCAGATCGAAGTCGCAGGCGATCTCGACGACGTTGCGCGTCTGGAGCAACACCTCGATCGATTGTTTGCTCGACCGCGGCCGGAGTCCAAAGCCCGTGTCGAGGTCATGACCATTCACAAAGCGAAGGGTCTGGAATTCGATGTCGTCATCCTGCCGGCGTTGAATCGCTGGATGCGAGGCGAGGGACGCGAGCTGATGCGTTGGACGCGCATTCCCGGCCACGATGGCGGCATCGTGTTCGCACCAGTGAAAGCCGAAGGCGCTGAGCCGGATCCGATGTATCGCTGGATCGAGTTATTGGAACGGGAGCGGAGTGCTCGCGAGCGCGGGCGCCTGTTGTATGTTGCTGCCACTCGCGCCAAACGAGTGCTACACCTGCTCGGCAACGTCAAACCGAAGGAGACGGAGGAGGGGCCGCGCCTCCAGGAGCCGCGCAACGGATCGATGCTGCGTTTGTTGTGGGCGGAAGTGAAGGATGCCTTCGAGTCCGTCGTGCACACGAAGCCTCAACAGGATTTGTTTGCGACCGCGCCCGTGCCTCACCTACGCGTGCGCCGCTTGCCAGTGAGTTGGCAGCCGCCCGCGCCGGACAAGGCGGTGACCGCGAAGACGTTGCATGTGAGCGATCTGGAAACGTCCATCGAATTCGATTGGGTCACGCAAACCGGTCGTCACATCGGCACGCTGGTTCATCGTGAGCTGGATCGCATGGTGAGAACCGACGCGACCAAAATGACTTCAGCGGCGGATCGAGTGCGCTTGTGTGCCGAGCTGGGTGAGTTGGGGGTGCCGCCGGATCGATGCGAAGCCGCCGCCGATCGAGTCATCGCCGCCATCGCGCAAACATTGGCGGACGAGCGTGGACGCTGGTTGCTCGGGCTGACCAACAAACTGACCGAAGCTGAATCGGAGTTGGCGCTGACCGGTGCATTCAACGGTGAACTCGTCGCAGTCGTCATCGATCGCACCTTTGTGGACGAACACGGCGTCCGATGGATTGTCGACTTCAAAACCGGTATGCACGAGGGCGGCGGGTTGGAGCAGTTCCTGGACGAGGAAGTCCGCCGCTATCGCGATCAGCTACATCGCTATGCGCGCTTGATGCGTCTGTTCCGTCCGGGTCAACCGGTACGCGCCGCGCTGTATTTCCCCCTGATGAAACAGTGGCGTGAAGTCCCGCTGAACTAGTCATCCTTGATGTAGCTCACAGTCGGCGGCGGTAAATATCGCCTGTCGCGCAGTCGATAGTTACACTCGCGCCAATCGTGTAACCGCGGCAGGAGCCGTATGCACATCGTCATCGCTGCGATCACCGCCCTGGCCGGATTGCTCTGGGCTATCAATTCGCTCGCACATTCGGGTTTCAGCCTCAGTTCCCTCGATCCGTTCGCGGCGTATCGTCGCTGGCAGTGGCGGCGCACGTACGGCATGAAGGCGATCTACCGGCTGGAGCGGCCGATGGACGTCGCTGCCGTGTTGTTACTTGGCATCGCGAAAGCCGACGGCGATATCACGTCCGATCAAAAGCGCGAGCTGCAATCGGTCTTTCAAAGCGAATTCGAGATTTCACGAGACGAAGCGGCGGATTTGCTGCTGGCCAGCTCGCATCTGATTCGCGACGAGATCTATATCGTCGACCACCTCGACAAGATCCTCGAACGCAGCGCGCCGAAGTTCGAGGGGGAGAATGTGACTTCGCTGCTACGACTGATGCGCCGGATCGCGGCGCTGGACGGCTCGATCAACGCCGAGCAGCAGAAGCTCATCGACGCGACTGAGCGTTACTTCGCGAGCAAGCAGTCGGCGGCGGGGAAGTGGGGCTGACCCACTCCTGGTAACAACGATCAGATGGCGCCAGCCATCGAGAACTGATGGCGACCCTGCGCGTCCGGCGGGCCCATATATTCCAATGCACGCGCCAGATTGGGTGGCGTGTTCGGCTTGGTACCCACCAACGCGTCGATCTCGTACGACCGGTCGGATTTGAGCCTGACTGTGCCGTTTATTTGTAACGGCCCGTTGCCTGCGTCGGTAATCGCGCCCTGGAGCAGCTCTGCCGTCGACGTGGCGGGATCGAAAACCAGGTGATAGCTGCCGACGTTCGCGGGCTTGCGCGCCGGTCCGGTGATGTCGATGGCATCGAGCGTGCCGTCCACTTCGGTGGGCCAGCCCTTGTCGAGCGTGAGCTTCGCGAACTTGGCATTCAGCTGGCCGGCCCAGCCGTTGATCTGCGGATTGTTGATCGCGCTCAGCGGCAGCGACGCCGTCAATTGCTTCAACGTGACTTTGCCGCCGGGTCCGACGCTCAGCGCGGTCGAGGCAAAGCCGTCGGTGCGCGATACCTTCACGTCGGCATTGAGATGTAACGTAATCAACGGCAGCACGTGCAGATCCCATTCGACCGTGCCGATGTTGGAGCCCTGGATCTGCAGCACCTGCGCTTTGCCGTTCCAGATCGAACCGGACACGCCGGAGGCGACGACGCCGGCGGAGCCGAGCCGCGACAGCACGATACTCGCCGGCAACGTGACCAACGCGAAGATCACAAATGCGCCCACGCCTAGCGCGATCAACGGCCACAAACGCTTCATAAATGGTTTTGAGTTTGTTACGGGCTAACGCGCGTCAGCACCAGGTTGGCGTTCACGAGCCCAGGCTTGCCGGTGCGATCGATGGTGGCGGACTCGACGTCGACGGCGTGGACTTGTTGGAGCGTCCCGAGGCACACCAGGATCTTGTCGAACTCGGCGGCCTCCAGGCGGACGCGAATGCCGTGCTCGCCGTTGGGTGTCTGGCCGGTGAGCGAAGACGCCAGGCCGCATTCACGCGCGGCGCGATCGATCAGCACGACCATGGATTCGTTGCTCGGGCCCGGCCGGCTCGGGGTCGAAGCGCTCAGCATCGCGACTTCGCCGGCGACGCTGCGCATCCACGCCAGATCGCCTTCCTTCTGCTCAACTCGCTTGGCCTGTGCGTTCACGGCCGCGTAGAGCGGGGCGAGTCCAAGCACATACACCGCCGTCACCAGCACGAGAATTGCGCCGCCGATGACGATGATGCGCTCGCGAGGCTGCAGCGTATTGAATCGTTCTTTGAGTTTCTGCATGGCTCAGGCGCCTGCCTTCTTGAACTGCAGCCGGCCTTCGAACTTCTGATCGCGCGGATTCGCGGACTGGATTTCAGCTGTCACGCCGCGTTCGCCGGCCACTTGCCGGATGCGATCGAGCACGTCGACCGAAGGCGCGAGCACGCGCAGATCGGTGACGTTGTTGCGATAGGAGAGCGCTTCGATATCGGTGTCCGGCGCCTGGGTCATCGCTTCGCTCAACATCGCGAGCGTCGTCAATATCCCGCTGCTAGGCCCGGTGCCGCGCAGCTGACCTAGAACCTGTTCCAATTGCCGGCGTGCTTCCAGCGCCGGTGGCACCGGCGAGCCGGGCAACGCTTGCTGATATGTTTCGGCGATCTGCGCATCGAGCTGGCCTTCCACTTTTTTGTAGTGGAAGTATTGCCAGGTCTTCAAGCCGACGTGGCTGGCGAAGAACAACGCTGCCAGCACCGCCGCGTAACGCCACGGAGCAAAAGAAACGTTCAGTTTGCTTTTGACGACGTAGGGTCCCTGCAGCAGATTGATCGGTGTGCCCTGGGCGCAATTCGACGCCAGCAACGGCAACGGACCATCCGGCAGCAGCTTCAGTTGCAAGCTCGCAGTGAACTCGCGCAGGCCTTCGAGCATCTCACGCTCGCGTTCGTAGTCTTCTTCGGTGACGAAGATCGTGACGTGCTCACGCGATTCTTCGCCGCTCGCGAGTGCGAGTTGTAACGCGTCGATCAGCGGCTCGACGTCGACGACGGCACCGGGCTGATTCTCACGTTTGACGTAGACACGCTTGCCATCGATGAGCACGGCAACTGCGCCGGTCACCGTCGGCAGCACGCTCGTTTCGGCATACATCGTATCGGTGAGCAGTCCTGCATTTTTCAGGGCGCCATTCCATCCGGCCATCTGCGCATGTGCGACGGCCGCGACCGGTGTTCCCGGTTGCGTGCCACGTTTGCCGACCGCGAAGTGCATGTCCTCGACGTCGGCGGCCAACTGTTCTTCGAGCGCGAAGGGCACGACCTGAGCGAGCTTGGCACCGCTGCTCTTGACCGGCAGCACCGGCTCCGCGAGCAACACATCGGTACCCGGCACCAGCACGATCGTTTTGCGATTGGTTGCTTCCGACGCCGCGTCTTGCAACGAGCCCCAGGAAACATTGCCGCGACGGGCGCCGCTGCTGTCGACGACGAGCCATTCCGCTTGCGGAGCAGCTGACGATGCGTCCGCCGGCGCGGTCGCGACAGGATGCAAGCGGACGACTAGGAGTTCCGGCATCAGAGCGTTCCGTAGCTTCTTAGGATGGGACGGACTTGGTTGGAGCCGTCAGTGCGATACAACAAACTGTACAGGGTGAACCGATGAGTGCCAAGGGTGACCCAGATCGTAGCCTGAAAGTAAGCGCTGGTTTCCTCGATCACCTTGGCCTCGTTCAGTTGCTGCTTCTGATCGGGCGACAGCGCCTGTTCGAATTCGTCTTTGTTGGGGAAACACCGCTGGGCCCGCGTCTGTTTCATACTTTCGCGCGCGACCGTGAATTCCCGGCGTCCGGCGACCAGGGAATCGAGCAGCTCGGGGGATGCGGTACATACGTTGATCGCCGTGTCGGCGGGGAGCGCGGCGATGAACGGCTGCAGTTTCTTGTAGCGTTCCGGCCCGAACTCCGGCAACGCGAGAATCTCGCTGGTGCGAGTGATCGGCATGTTCGCGGTGCGATAGGGCGGCGACAGACCGGTGTACACCGTATCCTCCGCGCCGTCCGGGAACTGCGGATTGGTATCCGAGTCGATCCAGTCGGCCATGATCTTGGCCCACTTCGGCTCCAGCTCCAGCAGTTCCAGCAAGCGTTCCAGCCGCTCGACCGCGGCCGTGTCGACGGTGCTCTGACCGCCGCCGTCGTACTTGACCAGGCTGTTGAGATTGAAGCGGCCCTGCAGATCTTCCAGCTGGCCTTCGAATTCGCCGCCGATATCTTCGAGCGGAATCGGTGGAATCGGGACCGCCCACTCCTCGGTGAAATCGTCCGTCTTGGCGCTCTGCAGTTTGTCCCGCCGCAGCACATCCGCGGCCCAGGCTTCGCCGCCGAGTGCGACTTCGAACGATTGATCGAGCGCGAACGTGTTCGCCGTGCGCCGTTGGTCGAGATAACCTTTGAATCCCACGTCGACGGCCAGCAGGGTCGCGAGTGCCACGATCAGCACAGCTGTGACTAGCGCCACGCCGCGTTGCTGTCTGCGGTTCATCCGGACACCTCGACGATGCGTTTGATCTCGCCCCAATCTTCCAGTTCGAGTGTGATCTCCACTGCGATCGGACGCAGCTGCCCCATGTCGGGCGCCGAATATCCCAGCGGCGGCCATTGCTCGTGCCAGCTGCGATTGCCGTCCATGAAGCGGAAGCCGACGGTCTTGACGCGATCGACCAGCTCCGCGCTTTGCGGCTCGCCGGTGAGCGTGCGATCGAGTACGACCCAGTACTCGCGCATGAGCTTCTTGTCTTCGAGTCGGTAGGAAACACGTTGCAACGTCGAGCGCGGCACGCCGGCCGGATTGCTCCAACCTGAATGAGTGAGCTCGGCGATCTGTTCGCTGTTGCGAGCGTCAGCACGCAAAGCGGGCTGTATCGAATCGCCCAGTGGTTCACGCACCGGTCGCGGTTCGAGCGAAGTGAAATCCAACACCAAGCGTTGCACGGCTGCTTGCACGCTGCGTGTACGAGCGGCGCCGGCACTGGCAATGTCGCTTTGTTTCACCAGTTCGTTGTAACCGCCCATGGCGATGGCGCTGACGATCGCGAATACGAAGATCGCGACCAGCAGTTCGACAAGTGTGAAGCCTGCGGCGTGCGTTCTCATTGCTCCGGCTCCTCGGGATCCGGCGGCACGACTTCGCCGGGTTCGGGCGGGGGAGGCGGTTCGTTGGGCCGTCCGCCGCCATCCTCTTCGCCGTTCTGGCCGCCGCGTTTGTTACGACCGCCTGGGCCACCCTGGCCACCATTGCCTTTCCACTGCACGATGGTTGTGGCCGCCGGCGCGACCGCCGTGCCGTAGAAACCGCTGACGCTGGCCATCGAGCTTTTCTCGGGTGCTTCCGACGGCCGCACGCTGATGTCGATGCGACGAATGGAATCGACCTGTGTTTGTTTCACTTCCATGGTCCAGCGCCAGTCGCGGCCGGCCATTTCCACTTCATCGGACGATTTGTCGATGGCCGGCGCGTTGGGCAGCAAGCGCACTTCGGTGAGCTTGTTCATCGCCACCCAGTGAGCGATGGTCTTATCGCGCAGGTAGGAACTGTTGCGCGCGGTGCCGCCGACGGTCTCGATCACGGCGAGCATCCCGAGCGATACGACGATCAGCGCGACCACAACTTCGATCAGCGTGAAGCCGCGCGAGCGATCGGCATGTGAGTGACGTTCAGCGCGCACTGGACACCCGTGTTTCCTTGTCGTCCTTCGGCTTCCTGGTCTGCAAGATCGGTCCCCACGGGGTGCGTTCGTCGCGATTTTCAACGCGCAGGTCGTTATCGGCGAGCGCTGTTACACGCCACATGGAAGGCGCGCCCTCGCGTTCGATCTCAAGCTCGAACGGACTCACTTCGCCGCTCGACAGCACCATCACCTGCGGCGGCCACTTCTTGTGCTCGTCCTTGTCGCTGCGATTGGGCAGATCGAGCTTCATCACGATATCTCGCGAGTCGACGCGCAGGCGGAACCGCAATCCTTCCGGCAACTCGCGTTGAGCGAACAGCTCATCGCCTTCGATCACCTGCCACTCGTCGCGACGCGAGTCGAAGCGCAGATATTCATAGGAGTCGGAGGCAACGAATATGGCCAGATCCTCGGCCTGCAACTCCGCTTCCTCGCGCGCCTGTTGCAGCACTGTCCAGAAGCGGCGGGATTCCTCTTCGGCCTGCCGGTCGCGGCCAAGCACGCCGAACGACAGCATCGCCATCGATACCATGATGGCGACGACGACCAGCACAACCAGCAGTTCCAGCAGCGTGAAGCCGGTTCCCCGGTGGAGTTGTCGGCAACTGTGGATAATAGGAGGGCTACCGCTGAGCGTAGGGCGCCGGATCATAACAAAGCAGATCGTATCCATGAGTGACGGCTTGCCTGGGCTCGCTCCATCGGTTTCGCGCTCGATTCGGCAGTGGATGTCGGGTCGCTGGCTGCTTGGACTACTGATCGGCGTGCTGGTTCTATTGTCGCTCTTATGCGAATACGGCGAGGGTGAACATGCCCGGCTGCTGCTTCGTTACGAGCGCGAGGCGGTACTGCAGGGAGAATACTGGCGGCTGCTCACCGGGCATCTGGTCCACGGCAGCTGGCTGCACCTGGTGCTGAACTGCGCGGGGCTGGGGCTCATCGTCTCGCTGTTTCCGGATCACTATTCGACCCGCCAATGGCTGCTGATCGGGCTGACCAGCCTGCTCGCCATCGACATCGGCTTTGTGTTTTGGGAACCACAATTGGCCTGGTACGTGGGGCTGTCCGGGGTGCTGCACGGCGCACTGGCGGCCGGCGCCATCGCCTGGTGGCGCTACGAAACCAAGCTGCTGGCGCTGGCAATGAGCGTGATTTTCGTGGGCAAGTTGAGCTGGGAGCAGCTGCACGGGGCGCTGCCTTTGTCCGGCGGCATGGCAGTCGTTGTAGATGCGCACCTGTACGGTGCGCTCGGCGGTGTGATCGCCGGCACGATTCTGTGGGTGAAAACCCATGCGCAAGTAGCTGAAGACACACAGAGCTAGTCCTTTTGGCGCACATCGCTATAATCGCGCGCCCCGCCTGAGTGGGGCTGAGGTTAACGATCAGGAAACGCGATGACTTTTGCTTTCGTATTCCCCGGACAGGGCTCGCAACAGGTGGGCATGCTGTCGCAGCTCGCCGGCACCGAGCCGCTGGTTCAGGAAACTTTTGCCGAAGCTTCGGAAGTGCTGGGCTACGACCTCTGGCAGCTGTGCCAGCAGGGTCCGGATGAATTGCTCGGCGCGACTGAACGTACGCAGCCTGCGATGTTGACTGCCGGTGTCGCTACCTGGCGCGTGTGGCGCAAGCATGGCGGCCCGATGCCTAGTGCAATGGCGGGTCACAGCCTTGGTGAATACTCGGCGCTGGTGTGTTCCGGCGCGTTGGATTTCAAGACTGCGGTGGCACTGGTCCAGTTTCGCGGCCAGGCCATGCAGGCGGCCGTGCCGGCCGGACAGGGTGCAATGGCTGCGATCCTCGGCGTCGACGATGCCGATGTCGAAGCGGCATGCGCGGAAGCGGGCCAAGGTGAAGTCGTGCAAGCCGCGAATTTCAATTCCCCCGGTCAGGTTGTGATTGCCGGCGCCGCGGCCGCTGTCGATCGGGCGATCGAAGTTTTGAAAGCCAAAGGCGCGAAGCGCGCCATGAAATTGCCAGTGAGCGTGCCCTCGCATACTGCGCTGATGCAGCCGGCGGCCGAACGCATGGCCGAGAAGCTGAAGGGCGTGCAATTTGCCCAGCCTCAGGTGCAAGACATCTACACCGTCGATGTTCGCAAACATGGCGACGCCGCGAGTATTCGCGACGCGTTGATACAACAGTTGGTGAAGCCGGTGCGCTGGACCGAAACGGTTCGCGCCATTCTCGCCGGCGGCGCGAAAGCATTGATCGAATGCGGCCCCCGCGGCGTTTTGACCGGCCTCAATCGCCGCATCGACAAGAATAAGGACATTGCCATGCTCGCGATCGAGGATGCCGAATCGCTGCAGCAGGCGCTCGCCGCATGCAGGAGTCAGTCATGAGCGATCTCTCTCAAGATATCGCATTGGTCACCGGTGCCTCGCGTGGCATCGGTCGCGCGATCGCCGAGCAATTGGCCAAAGGCGGAGCGACTGTCATCGGCACCGCGACCAGTGAAGCCGGCGCGCAGGGAATTACCGAATGGCTGAAAGCCGGCAATTTCAAAGGCCGGGGCATCGTCCTGAACGTCGCCGATGCGGCTGCCAGCGAAGCGGCGCTGAAGGATATCGAGGCGAACGAAGGCGCGGTCACCGTCCTGGTCAACAATGCAGGAATTACCCGCGACAATTTGTTACTGCGGATGAAGGCCGAGGAATGGGACGAGATCATGAATACCAATCTCGCCTCCGTGTTCCGACTGTCGAAAGCGGTCCTGCGCGGCATGATGAAGGCCCGCCGAGGGCGCATCGTCAGCATCGCGTCGGTGGTCGGCGTGATGGGTAATGCCGGACAAACGAACTACGCCGCGGCCAAAGCCGGCATCATCGGCTTTTCCAAATCGCTGGCCCGCGAAGTCGGCTCGCGCAACATCACGGTGAACGTCGTTGCACCCGGTTTTATCGCCACGGACATGACCGCCAAGCTGCCGGCCGAACAGCAGCAGCAGCTCACCAACCAAGTTGCGCTGGGGCGACTGGGTTCGGCCGAGGATATCGCCCATGCTGTGGCGTTTCTTGCGTCGCCACAGGCCAGCTACATCACCGGCGAGACGCTGCACGTCAACGGCGGCATGTACATGGTCTGAAGTCGCCGTTACACCCCCAGTAAGTCAAAGAATTCGTCGAAGTTTCGTAAATGTTGGCCCCACCGGGCTTCTAACTTAGAATACGCCCCCCGTGCGACCCACCCAACGAACTACAAGGGTCGGTCTTGGAAGGGTTTAAGCGCACCTCACAGAGGACTCGTACACCAATGAGCAGTATTGAACAGCAGGTCAAAGCCATCGTCGCCGAACAACTGGGGGTGAAAGAAGAAGAAGTCACCAACGACGCCTCCTTCGTCGACGACCTGGGCGCCGACTCGCTCGACACGGTCGAGCTGGTGATGGCGCTGGAGGAAGAGTTCGAGACCGAGATCCCGGACGAGGACGCCGAGAAGATCACTACCGTCCAGCAGGCGATCGATTACATCACCGAGCGTCGCAACCAGGCTTGAGCCTGAAGCGACGAGCGGTCAGCAACGTGGGCACCATGCCGAATTCACGAACGTTGCTTCACCATTGAAGCCAGGGAAGGCCGGCCGCATCTCGGTCTTCCGCTTGCCACTTTCGTCCATCGTCACTTCATCATTCGTTGGTCACGCTTGTGAGGTAACTGCTTGTCCAAGCGACGCGTCGTCATCACCGGTCTTGGCATCGTCTCGCCCGTCGGCAGCACCGTCGATTCGGCGTGGCGCAACGTGCTCGACGGCAAGAGCGGCATCGTGCCGATCACTCGTTTCGATGCGAGCGCATTTCCCGTGCGCTTTCACGGCGCGGTGGCGGAGTTCGATGCCGAGAAATATCTGCCGGCGAAGAAGCTCAGGAACATGGATCCGTTCATGCACTACGGCTACGCGGCGGCGGCCGATGCATTTCGGGATTCCGGCATCGAAGTGACACCGGAGAATTCGCCGCGCATCGGCGTGGCGATGGGGGCGGGCATCGGCGGCCTCGACACCATCGAGGAGAACCACACCAAGTGGATGGAAACGAAGAGCCCGAAACGTATTTCGCCGTTCTTCGTGCCCGGCAGCATCATCAACATGGTGTCCGGTCACATCTCCATCGACTTCAAGCTCACTGGACCGAACATCGCGACCGTCACCGCGTGCACGACCTCGACGCATGCGATCGGATTGGCGATGCGTTTGATTCAATACGGCGACGCGGATGTGATGATCGCGGGCGCCGGTGAAATGGCCACCACGCCGCTCGGCCTCGGCAGCTTCTGCCAGGCACGTGCGTTGTCGACTCGTAACGACGATCCGCAGAAGGCGAGCCGCCCTTGGGACAAGGATCGAGACGGCTTCGTGCTATCCGACGGCGCAGGCGGAGTGGTTCTCGAAGAATACGAACACGCGAAGAAGCGTGGCGCCCGCATCTACGCCGAGCTCGTGGGCTTCGGCATGAGCGGCGACGCGCATCACATCACTGCTCCGCCGGAAGACGGTGAGGGCGCTCGTCTGGCGATGTCCAACGCGTTGCGAGACGCGCAGATCAACCCCGGCGAAGTTCAGTACATCAACGCTCACGCGACTTCGACCGACCTCGGCGACCGTGCCGAGACGATTGCGATGAAGCGTGCGTTCGGCGATCACTCGTCCAAGCTCGCGGTGAGCTCAACCAAGTCGATGACGGGTCATTTGCTCGGTGCGGCCGGCGCGGTGGAAGCGATCTTCTCGATCCTCGCCATTCGCGACCAGGTGGCACCGCCCACCATCAATCTCGACAATCCCGGCGAAGGCTGTGATCTGGACTACGTGCCGAAGACCGCGCGCAAGATGCCGATCAACGTGGCGTTGTCGAACTCGTTCGGCTTCGGCGGCACCAACGGCAGTTTGATCTTCAAAAAGATCTGAGGGCCGCCGTGCGCGGCTCGCATTCGGCCGCACCCCTGATACAGGCGATCAGCGCCGATTGCTCGGCGCTGTTGTCGTTACACGCGGCGTTTCCGGATCGCTATCCCGCCTTGTTCGAAAGCACGGCCGCTGGGAATGCGGCCACGCGCTTCGACATTCTGTTTGCTCATCCGCAATCGCAGCTCGTTGCCGAGCCCTTTTTGGCGGCACTCGATCGTTGGTTCGAGCGCGAGCGAGTGTCGCCCATTGTTGGCGATATTCCTTTCGTCGGCGGTTGGCTGCTGTATCTCGGCTACGAGCTGGCTGCAGAGATCGAGCCACGACTGAAGTTGTCGAAGCCGGCGGTCGGGCCGGTTGCAGCCGCGATACGAATTCCTGCGGCGATCATTCACGAGCGTAATAGCAATCGATCCTGGCTCGTTGCGGAGCCGGGGTTCGAACATCTGCTTCCATCGATGGCCGAAGATCTGCGTCGCGCTCCCGCGTTAACAACACCGTCGACACCGTTCGTTGTTGGCGCGGTGACCGAAGATGAGCCGGCGCAGTTTCTACGTGGCGTCGAGCGCGCATTAGAATACATCGCTGCGGGCGATATCTATCAAGCGAACTTATCGCGTGCCTGGCGCGCGCAGTTGCATGCCGGCGTGAAGCCGCATCACTTGTATCAGCGACTGCGAGAAACCAATCCGGCACCCTTCAGCGGAATCGTGCAACTCGACGGCATCACCGTCGTCAGCTCGTCGCCCGAACGTCTCGTGTCCGTGCGCGACGGATGGGTGTCGACGCGACCTATTGCCGGCACGCGACCGCGGGGACAGACTGCCGCCGCCGATATTGATCTAGCTCGCGAACTGCATGCGCATCCCAAGGAGCGCGCCGAGCACGTGATGCTGATTGATCTGGAGCGCAACGATCTCGGGCGAATTTGCGAAGCCGGCACCGTGACCGTCGATGAGTTCATGACCATCGAATCCTATGCCCACGTACATCACATTGTGTCGAACGTACGCGGCCGATTGCGTGCCTCCGCGACTCCCGGCGATGTACTCGCGGCGGTGTTTCCGGGTGGCACCATCACAGGTTGTCCCAAAGTGCGCTGTATGGAGATCATCGCCGAGCTGGAAGGCACGGCGCGCGGTCCGTACACCGGTTCGTTGGGATATTTGAATCGCGACGGCACCATGGATCTCAATATTCTGATTCGCACGTTGCAGATCGCCGGCGATCAATTGTCGCTGCGCGCAGGTGCCGGCATAGTCGCGGATTCCAATCCGGAGCGAGAGCTTGCCGAAACACGAGCCAAAGCTCGCGGTGTGCTGCGTGCACTGGGCTCGCAAGGAATTTCAGCGGCCGAGGCAATCGTCACATGACGCTCGCGCTGCTCGTCAACGGCGTTGCACCTGCGAATCCGTCGCAGGGGATCGCCACCGACGATCGGGGCCTGAACTACGGCGATGGCCTATTCGAGACCGCGGTGTTGTTCGACGGCCGCGTACGTTTTCTCGACGATCACCTGGAACGTTTGTTTCGTGGCTGCGAACGCCTCGCCATTCCCGCTCCCGATCGACAAAGGTTGCTGGACGAGATCGCACAAGTATCCGCAGGCGCAACTCGTGGCGTGTTGAAGATCGTAGTGACGCGAGGAGCGAGCGGGCGGGGCTATCGTCCACCTGCGACGTCCGCAGCGACTCGGATCGTCGCCTTGCACCCGTTAAAGGAAACAACCCAGCAAGGATTGAAGCTGCGCTGGTGCGAAACCCGGCTCGGGCGGAACACCCGGCTGGCGGGTATCAAGCATCTCAACCGGCTTGAGCAGGTGCTGGCGCAAGCGGAATGGCAGGAAGGGACGTTCGACGAGGGATTGATGATGGACACGGAAGGCGAGCTGGTCTGTGCGACCGCCGGCAACGTATTCGCGGTGCGCGATGGGGCTTTGATCACACCCGACCTGCGGTTCTGCGGTGTACAAGGGGTGATGCGAGCGCAGGTGCTCAAGGCGGCGGCCAGGCTGCAGATCAACCTCAGCGAGGAGCCGCTTTGGCCGCAGGATCTCGAAGCCGCGAGTGAAATTTTCATCACCAATGCGGTGCGCGGCATCCGATCCGCGACCTCGCTCGATTCGTTGCAATGGAGCGACAGCACCGTGGCAACACGGCTCGCGGGTGCATTGGGGTTGTAATGCGAAAGCTGCTGAATCTGTTTTTGATCCTGGTCGTCCTGGGAGCCGCCGGTGCGGGTGCCGCTGCGTGGTGGGGGCATCGCTGGTTGCAGACGCCCATCGCCAGCTTGACCGACACAGTGATTTTCGAGGTGCCCAAGGGCGCTTCGCTACGTACCGTTGCCAGCAGTCTCAACGACCAGAATCTGCTCGAACAGCCGCAGGTCTGGAATCTTTGGGCTCGCCTCACTCAACGCGATCACTCGCTCAAGGCCGGCGAATATCAGCTGCAGCCGGGATTGACGCCCATCGGGCTGCTGGAGCTGTTGAACTCGGGCAACGTGCTCTTACACAGCATCACCTTCATCGAAGGCTCGACCTTCGCCGACATGCGCTCGGTGCTGGCACAAAGCCCGACGGTGGAGCACAAGTACGCCCTGGCGACGCCGGAGGAAATCATGCGGGCGCTGGGGCAGGCGAGATTGCATCCCGAAGGGCAATTCTTTCCCGATACCTATCGATATCCGAAGGACACGACCGACATCGAGTTGCTTGGCATGGCGTTTCGACGCATGCAGCAGGAATTGAATGCCGTGTGGGCTACTCGTGCGAAAGACCTGCCGCTGGCGACGCCGTACGAGGCGCTGATTCTCGCGTCCATCGTCGAAAAGGAAACCGGGCTCGATACCGAACGCCCGCAGATTTCCGGCGTGTTCGTGGAGCGCCTGCGCCGGGGCATGCGGCTGCAAACCGATCCCACGGTGATCTATGGCATGATGGCCAAGTACGACGGCAACATTCGACGCAGCGATCTGTTGCGCGATACGCCGTACAACACTTACACGCGAGCCGGCCTACCTCCCACGCCCATTTGCCTGCCCGGGTTGGATGCGATTCGCGCAGCGGTGCAGCCGGATAACACCGGTGCGCTGTTTTTCGTGGCGAGCGGCAATGGCGACGGTAGTCACTATTTCTCGCGGACGCTGGCGGAACACAATGCCGCCGTGAAACGGTATTTGAAAAAGCTCAAAGGGCAATGACACGCGGCAAGTTCATAACCATCGAAGGCGGCGAGGGTGTCGGCAAGTCGACCCAGATCGTCGCCTTGCGCGATTTGCTGGCAGCGCGTGGAATAGAAGTTGTTTTCACGCGTGAGCCTGGTGGCACGCGTCGCGCTGAGCGCATCCGCGAATTGCTGCTCGAAACTTCTGACGAGTCGATGCCAGGTATTTGCGAGCTGTTGCTGATGTTCGCGGCACGCTCCACTCATATCGAAAACATGATTCGCCCGGCATTGGCACGCGGTGCTTGGGTTGTATGCGACCGCTTCACGGATGCAACGTATGCCTATCAAGGCGGTGGTCGCGGGCTATCGCGCGAACACATTGCGACGCTGGAGAAACTGGTCCAGCGCGACCTCCAGCCCGATCTCACATTGTTGTTGGATGCGCCGCTTGAGATCAGCAGCGCTCGTGCCAGTGCGCGCAATGCTGCTGCCGGTTCGAGCGATCGATTCGAACGCGAGCAACGGGAATTCTTCGAGCGCGTGCGAGCCGAGTATCTTGATCGTGCGCGGGCCGAGCCCAATCGTTTCGTTTTGATCGACGCGGCCGCGAGCGTCGATGCCGTGACACAATCCGTGCGGCACGCGATCGAAACGCGTTTGTTGGGTACCTGATCATGGCCGAGAAAGAGTCACAACCCGCACCGCTGCCGACGCCACGATTGCTGCCGTGGCATGCGGAGACGACGACACAACTGCGCCAGGCGTGGAGCGCGAACCGCCTGCCGCACGCCATTCTCGTGCAAGGCGCCGATGGGTTGGGCAAGCGATCCTTTGCCGCTTGGCTGGCTGGCGCGGTGTTGTGCGAGAAATCGAACGGAGCCGAGCTCAACTTTTGTGGAGCGTGCACGAGCTGTGCTTTGCTCAAAGCAGGCTCGCATCCGGACTTTCACTGGATCGCACCCGAGGAAGACAAACAGCAACTGTCGGTCGATCAGGTGCGCGCCGCTTGCGAGAAGTTGTCCAAGACCAGCTTTCGCCAGGGCTACAAAGTCGCGATCCTGGAGCCGGCGCATCAGATGACGCCGGGCGCCGCCAACAGCGTGCTGAAGACGCTCGAAGAGCCCTCGCAGAACAGCCTGCTGGTGCTGTTGACCTCTCGACCGTCGGGCTTGCTGCCCACGGTCCGTAGTCGCTGCCAGAAGCTGACGATTGCGAAACCGTCGACCGCCGAGGCGATGGCCTGGCTTCAGCAGGAGACGGGCAAGACGGTGTCGCCCTCGCTGCTGGAGTTCAGCGGCGGAGCGCCGTTGCGAGCGCTCGAATACGCCGATGGCGCCTTCGATGCCCTGAACCAACACATGCAAAAGTCCTTACGGGATTTGCTGAGCGGCGACGCCGACGTGACTCAGGTCGCCACCGAATGGGAAAAGGATGCACTGATCGACCGGCTGGTCTGGCTGGATTTGTGGCTGAGCGCGGTGGCTCGCGTGGCGATTGCGGGAACTGACGAACGGGTCACGTTCCCAGGGGGACCTGCGCACTTGCCAAGCCTGCCGCGCACGTTGAACATAAGCGCGCTTTACGGCATGGTCGATCGCACTCGGGCGCTCAAAGCCCAACTGGCACGGACCGCGCTCCAACGCGAGCTGGCCGTCGAGTCGTTGCTGATCGGGCTGCTGGAAGCGCTGGCGCAAGCTAAAGCACCGGCACGCACGAATTGAATGTTCACTGACTTGAGGCCGTCGGAAAACACCGCATGGTGATGCGTCAACCCAGCAGCAAGCCTGGTTTGCTGACCCTGACAATCAAGGACAAGAGCGCCTTGTACCTGGCCTATATGCCGTTCGTGAAGAATGGCGGCCTGTTCATTCCGACCAACAGCAACTATCGGCTCGGCGACGAAGTATTCATGCTGCTGAACCTGATGGGCGAGGACGAAAAGCTCCCTGTCGCCGGTCGCGTGATCTGGATGACGCCGAAAGGCGCGCAAGGCAAACGCACCGCCGGCATCGGCGTGCAGTTCAGCGAACAGGATCGCGGCAACACGCAGCGTAAGATCGAAAGCTATCTCGCCGGCGCGCTTGGCGGCGATAAGCCCACGCACACGATGTAATTTCGCGGTTAGCTCTTCGGAGCGAAGCCGTTGACGGCGTTCAAGCCGCCTCTCAACACCGACGCGTTCAATCCTCGCTCCGCGAGAATATAAGCTGCCGCCGAGCTGCGACGGCTGGTGTCGCAGTAAGTCACATAGTGAATCTTCGGATCGAGCGTCTTGAGCTTGAGCCGAATGAAATACAGCGGCACGTTGAGCGCGTCTTCCAGGTGAGTGTTTTCGAACTCGCTGGGCAATCTCACGTCCAGCCAGCGGCCGCCCGCGTCGACGATGCGCTTAGCCTGATCCAGGCTCACCCAATTCAACATGGGCTCGTTGAGCAGCTTGCGGAAATCGTCCTTCGCCAGCCGCATCAAGGCGCCGTCGGTCAGCATCGTGATATTCGCGTTGCGCTTGGCATCGGCGATCAGCGCTTCCTCGCCGAAGGTATCGCCCATGCTGAGCTCCGCGAGCTTGATGCCGGCTTTGTTGAGCGGTGTCTCGCGCGAGACCAGGCATTTGCCTTTGACGATCACATAGAAATAATCGCCTTCGTCGCCTTGTTTGATGATGACGTCGCCGGCCTTCGCATCGACGCGCTGCATGCGCATGAAGATGGCCTGGATGTTGGCCGGCGGAATGCGATGAAACGCTTTGGTCTGCAGCAGCGTCGTCATCCAGTCGTCGCTGTTCGCGCCTTCATCGCCGAGCGATGTGAGCTCGGTGACTTCGTAGGAACCGGTCTGGTCCCATGTCAGCATCATGTCGAGCATCTCGCTGTCGATCGCGATGAACTCGGCGCGATCGGACACCGTGCGCACGGAATAACGACGCGGCGTGAATGGGGCGATGGGATTGCGGGCCTCGGGCGAGCCACCGCGTAAGATCGAAACGGTACGGTGGTCCTGCATCAGCTCGATGACGCCGTTTACGAGATAGTACGTACGCCGGTCGCTTTCGCCTTCTTTGAACAACAGCCGGCCGGAGGGCAGCTCGCGCACCACCGTTTTACGGGCCAACGACTGCAGGTTCTCGGATTTCAGGCCGTCGAGCGGGGAGAATGACCGAAGCAGGCCAAGATCGAGCGCCTTGCTCTCCATGAGTCTCCAATGCCGGAAGGGAACGGTTGCCCAGGCAACACGGCCCGCGCCGTGTGCCCGAACGATCGGCCTGGATAGTAACACAGCCTTTTTCTGCAAAAGGCTGTGCATACATGGCGACTAGCGGAGTAAATCCCAGCCCGCGTCGGGCGCAAATCTGTCTCCGTGTGTGCTTTGCAATTCTTGTAAGCGCGCAACGATCGCATCGACGCCGCGGGAACGTGCGTATTGCAAAGGGCCGCCGCGGAACGGCGCAAATCCCGCGCCGAAAATCACACCGGCATCGACGAGATCTTCGTCTTCCACAATACCCTGACGCAGCACAGCAACCGCTTCGTTGATCAGCGGCAGCAACAAACGATCCTGCAGATCGTCCGGCGCGGACTGGCCGGTGACGGGCGGCTTTACAGGCTTATCGTTCTGCCATGCGTAGAAACCTTCACCGGTCTTCTTACCAAACTTCTTGTTGTTGAAGCGCGTTGACAGGACAGCAGGCACTTCGGCTCCGGTCTCGAAAAAGACTTTGCCGACGCTCATGACCACATCGAGACCCACCACGTCGGCCAACTCGATCGGGCCCATCGGCATGCCGAAGTCTTCGGCCGCGCGGTCGATGAGTGCCAGCGGAATGCCTTCCTGGGCGGCTCGAACTGCTTCGCTGAGATACGGCATCAACACACGATTCACGAGAAAGCCCGGCGCGCTCTTACAAGCAATCGCGAGCTTGTCGATTTGACGGGCGAATGCGAGGCCGCTTTGAATCCGCTGCGCATCGGTGTTCACTGCGTGAATGACTTCGACGAGCGGCATGCGCGACACGGGATTGAAGAAATGCAAACCGACCAGCCGCGACGGTTGCGCCAATTTTTCCGCCAGCTGTTCGAGCACGATGCTGGAGGTGTTGGTGGCAAGCAGTGCGTTCGGTTTCAGCTGCGGCTCGACGCGAGCATACAATTCACGTTTGGCTTCGAGGTTTTCGTAGATCGCCTCGATCACCAGATCTGCCTGGGGCACACCGGTGCCCGCGACATCGGCTTTCATACGCGCCATCACTTCGTCACGCTTGGCTTGATCGGGATAACGTTTCTCGAAGAACTTGCGCGCTCGTTCCATGGCCGGTGCGACGTACTTTTCTTCGCGATCTTGCAATGTGACCGTCAAGCCGCGAGCCGCACACCAGCTGGCAATATCACCGCCCATGACGCCGGCGCCGATGACGTGCACATGTTTCAGCGGTTCGCCACCGCTCTTGCCGGCCGACTTCAGTCGTTCTTGCAAGAAGAACACACGAACCAGATTGCGCGAGGTCGGCGTGCATAAGAGATGTCCCATCGACCGCGCTTCAGCGTCATATGCCCGCTCGCCTGAGCCGCCGTACTCCTGCCACAACTCGATCAGTTTGTATGGAGCAGGGTAGTGATCGGGGCGCGCACGGCGCGCCACTTGCGAACGCATTTGTCCGGCGATGATTGGCCGCACGAACGGTAGATTCAGCAAGCGATGTTTGAACGACATCGACTTCTGCGGCGGCGGATTGAGCGCGACCTGGCGAGCCACATCGCGCAACTGAGCAGGCGGCGCGAGCTTGTCGACCAATCCCATCTGCAATGCTTGCTTGGGTCGAACGTGACGGCCGGTCAACATCAGATCCATCGCGGCAATCGGTCCGGCGAGTTGCACGGCTCGCACTGTGCCGCCGAGACCCGGATGCACGCCAAGTTGCACCTCAGGGAAACCCAATGTCACGGACGGATCGTCTGCCGCGACTCGATATCGGCATGCCAGTGCCACTTCGAGTCCGCCGCCCAACGCGAAGCCATTGATGGCCGCAACAGTGGTGCAACGGAGCGCAGCGAGACGATCGATCACCTGCTGGCCTTGCCGAATCATCTGATAGGCCGCATCCGGCGAGGCGATGCCGACGAAACCCTTGATATCGGCGCCGGCGATGAAGCCGTTCTTTCCGGAAGCGACGATGAGCGCCTTGGGCGGAGCTTTGCTCAAGCCGACCAGAATCGAATCCAGTTCCTCCATCACTTCGCGCGACAGGCTGTTCACCGCGGCGTTGGCTTTGTCGACGATCAACCAGGCGACGCCGTCGGCATCGGTTTGCAAACGCCAATGAGCGGCCGCACTCGCGGCTGAAGTGGCTTGAGTCATGATCGGCTCCCGCAGATTTTTACCGCAGTGTTATGTGCGCGGACGAATATTGAAATCGCAGATCAACGGACGGTGATCGGAAAAACGCACGTCCGGGACATCGAAGTGCGTGACTTCGATGCCGTTCGAATACAGCACGAAATCCAGCTCCTTGCGCGGCTTGTGGCTGGGATAGGAGGGCAGGCCGAGCCGGTTGGCGCTCTTCAGGCCCGAGGCTTCCATGAACAGGTAGATTTCGTGATCGCCCCAGAAGGTATTGAAGTCGCCCGCCACGATCACCGGCTTGCTGGCGCGCTTCACCAGCTCGTGCAGATGGCGCAGCTGGTCGTGGCGATGGCGGAACTTCAGCGACAGGTGCACCAGGAAGACCGCCACTTCCTCCAGCTCAAGCTCAATGATGAGCTTCTTGATGCCGGTCTCGAAGTAGTGGAAGCGCTCGCCCTCGACGCGGGGCGCGGCCAGGAAGGCGTTGGCCTGCTTGCGCACGATCGGCATCAACTGGTTGATGGAGGTCGTGCCGTACTTGCACTGGTAGGTGGAGTAGTGACCGAGCGAGTCGGCGATCTGCTTGGCTTGATTGACCAGGCCGGAGCGAATCGAGCCGGTGTCGATCTCGATGAGCCCGACCAGGTCGGGATCGAGCGATTTGAGCCAGTCGGTAATACCAGTCAGGACTCGGGTGTTGCTACGGAGGTAACCCGCGCCGGGCACCGGCAGGTGAAAGGCCGGGCCGAAGCCGGTGGCGTACCGGATGTTGTACAGGACAAAGCGCATCTTGCGGCTTGAGAGACTCGGGAGATCGGGAGCGGCAGCGCCGCATTCTACCGTAGCATTATGGATTAGAATGACGCCTCCAATGGGGCCGGAGTGACCAGGTGGGTAGCATTTCCCAACACAATCCAGTGCGGCTGTTCGTCAGCCACGCGTTCGAGCCGTCGGACGATTATCATCGCGTGTTCGAGTACCTGGAGAGTTCGCACAATTTCTACTACCGGAACTGTAGTAACCCCGAGCTCGACGTCAGCACCCGGGAGGCCATGAAGGACGAGCTGCGCAAGCAGATCAACCTGGCCGAGTGCGTGATCGTGCCGTCGGCGTTGTACGTGCGTCACCGGGAGCTGATCGATTTCCAGCTGAACTGCGCCAAGGGGCTAGACAAGCCCGTCATCGTGCTAGAAAAGTTCGGGGTCAAGGAGAAAGTTCCGGTGCAGCTGGAGGCACTCGGCGATGAGATCGTCGAATGGAACGACCGGTCGATCGCGGACGCGATTCGCCGGCAGGCCCGTCACGAGGACACGGCCCGCTGGGATACGATCGAATTCAAGCTCGACTGATTTCGACCTCGGCTCAGTCCTCGCCCACGGCGCGCAGCTTCGGTGCCCGCTGCGCCAACTGAACGCGTGCCAGGACGCCCAGCATGCCGACGATTCGTACGGCGCAGCCACCCGCTTCGGAATCGGACATCTTGCGAACGGTTGCCTGAATGGCGGTCTCGCCACGCATCGGTCGAACACAGGACATGGTCGTGGAAAGGGAGTTGAACTCATCGCGGATTTCCCGCGGCAGCTCTTCTTCATCGAGATCGGCGAGATGCTCGCGATAGGCTTCGGCGAGGCGATGCTTGATCGGCCCGACCGACGCGAGGACTGCGGTGGCTGCGAAAAAATTTTCCCAAGCGCTGCTCATGCAACTCACTCCCCCTCATGGGTAAGCCGCTGATGAAGCGCGCGATCGGCCTAGCGCAGACAGACCCCTTCCACCACACCAACAGCAAGCAAAAGCTGAGAAGTTACTTTAAATTGACCTGGCAGCTTTTCTCACGGCCGCTCAAGCAACTACAGCTGGAATATACTCCAGCGACTTCGAAAGGCAACCCAGCGACGCCGGTTTTTTGGCGGCGTGAAGCAGTTTAGTTTCCTATGTGGTCGCTTTGCTTAGGTGATGCTCCGAAGTGATTCGGTGGTATGCGCGGCTTGCATCGCTTTGGACGCAACTCGATGAGCTCGCACCCATCTAAGTGACAGGCGCGTTACATTCGCAAGACCAGTTCGGGAGCGAGTTCGATGGCGACGGGTTGGGCCGGCGACGGTGCCGTACAGGATCAAATCGACGCAACCGTGAAGGACGCGATCGAGCGCGCGAAGAGTCAGCTTCCCAGTGGTCCGGGGCTGACTCATTGCGAGCATTGTGGCGCCGACATTCCCGAGCCGCGTCGCAAAGCTATTCCCGGCGTGCGGTTATGCGTTGCCTGCCAGGAAGCCGAAGATAAAGAGGCCGCAGCTTTCAGCGGCTACAACCGTCGCGGCAGCAAAGACAGCCAGCTGCGCTAGTCGTTCTCGATGTTGGGCGGATTGGGCGAGGGCACGGAACTGCGATCGCGTTCCGGATCGTCCATGCCTTCGAACAGATCGCCGTTGGCCGGCGGCGCCTCCCCGAATCCACAGCCGAAGAATCCCAACCCAATCGCGCACCGCTTGCCGACCCGCACATAGGGAAGGCCGCCGCTGAAACCAAACCTCGGATCCGGGCTCCACTCGAATTGCTTCGTTCGATGTTTGCAAGGAGGCAGAAAGGAGTTGGGCTTTTCTGAAGGATCGCATTTGCGAGTCTCCTCGCTGATCGCTTTGTCGACGACAGCTGCCGCTGCTTGCGTTGCCTGGGCCGTCCAATCGATCGTCGCCGGCGAATCGGACGATGAAGGTTCAATCGATGGTGGTTCGGCGGCTGGGTTTGGTTCGGCGATTACAATCGGTGTTGCTTGCGAGCTGCGGGATGGCACCGAAGGTGTTGTCGTTATCGTTGGCCTGGGCTCATCCATAAAAAACAAAACACTCGGCTCACCGAAAGGGCGTGCACATGGGATCGGCTCGCGTATCAGCAGCACTAAAACAAACAAGCAGTGGAGGGCGACGACTACAACGAGCGCAACGAACCGGCTTGTGAACCTCCCCTTGGTCATCCTCGTGTCTGACTCAGCGCTGTTACGGGAGTTGCAACCCGGCTTGCCGCTGGCTGTAGCACTGGCTGCTCATTTGCAAAACCAAAGCCCTGGGTTACGCGAAATTAATGCGTCTCCCTAAACAAGCAGCACGGAATGAGCAGACCGCTGGCGGCGACACTTGTACACAGTCCCACGATTCGACCCCTGGTAGTGCGCTTCGGCTCGATGGGCGACATGGTCATCTCGCTCTCGCTGATCCACGCCCTTCATAAACGTTTCGGTGCCCCGGTCGACGTGATCTCAAGCGGCTCGTGGACGCGGCCGCTGCTGGAGTCGCAACCCGGTGTCGGTCATTTGTATCTCATTCGTTCGCGCAAGACGCCGTATGCGTTCAGCCCCGAACAATGGCAACTCGTGAATACATTGCGAGAGCGGGGCGCCTCGCCCACCTGGATCTGCGATGCCAACGACAAATGCCGCTGGCTGATTGCGCGTGCCGGCATTCCCGATTCTCACATTGCCGACATTCGTTCGTTGACGCCCATCGATCGCGAACATGCGGTCGATCAGTGGCTGCGATTCGCTGCAGCTTCACCGGCTGTTTTGAAAAGTCCCGTCGGGCCAGTGAGCAAGCTCCCAGTGCCGCCATTGAATATTCCGGATGCCTGGCGCAGCGATCTCGATCAATGGCTGCGCAAACAGAATCTGCTCGGACGCCCGTTGGTGCTCATTCAGGCTGGTAATCGACGCACCATGAAATGGGCGCGCCCTCGCAAACGTGCGTCCAACACGAAATATTGGCCAGAGCAACGTTGGGCTGAAGTTATCGACTGGATTGCGGCTTCACGCCCTGACGCGGCGATTTTGTTGGCTGGGGTGCCTCAGGAGTCGGCGTTGAATCGCGAGATTCTCGATCTCACGACGGCCCGGAATGCGCTAAACGTTGCTGGAGACCTGCCAATCCACAGACTGTTGGCATTACAGGAACGCGCCATCGGTATGGTGTCCGTCGATACTGGCCCAGCCCACTCAGCTGCAGCTCTTGGGTGTCCGTTGGTCGTGCTGTTCGGCACCGCCAGCCTCGATTTGTACGCGCCACGCAGCCGTAGCGGCGCTGTCATCTGCTTGCGTGAATTAGATCGCGGGACGCCGTCCATGATGGCGATCTCGGCGGATCAAGTGATCGATGCGTGGAAGAACGTCCAGGATCGGGATTGGGGCCAAGTGACGGAGCGGTTGCAAATGCGGGCGTAATCCAGAGCGCAGGGATGCCGTAGGTTGCTGTGGTCCAGGCGAAGTTGGTTTTGGCGCTGTCAGTCAGTACTTTCATATTTAATTTACCATAATACACATTATGCGCCAAGTATTGGGATGGGCTGGGCGTCAAGGGCTCCGTCTGGCACCACCTGGGTTTGGCCATAAATCCACCCAGTCGACACCGTGGCCCGTGCCGACACTGGGTTCGGTCGCGACTTAAACACGAGCCGTTACAGATTGCTCGCGAATATCCTTCGACGCATTCCGCGGATTGCGATCGTGAGCCCCGGCTTGAATGTTTTGTTTCTTGCCTGGGGCCGGCGACGCCTCGCGTTGACGGCACAACTAACGATAGCGACGCCGCGAACGTACCAGCCGTGCGAACCGCATCGGATTGGGCAGCCGGCCAGGTGCGATTGACACGATAACCGGACTCAGCGGACACTTGCCGGCAGTGCGCATTGGGGCGCCACCTGTCCGCGGCAAGGGGGCTCGCTCCCACCCAACCGGTGCGAAGAAAACGCGCTACACCTCTTTCCGGCCTTGCAGCGAGCGGACCCAAGGCAACAACGGAAGGAAGGTTCCATGATCCGCAAACTCACTGCCCGCAGCAGTCTCGATTCCCTCAAGAAAGAAGCGAAACGGTGGCTCAGCGCCCTGCGTCATGCCGATCCGGAGGCTCTTGCTCGCCTGAAACAAGCTTTACCGAGCGCAAGTCCCGCGGACGGGCTCCGTGAAGTACAACAGGCGTTAGCGCGTGAATATGGTTTCGAGAGTTGGGCTGCACTGAAGCTGCAGCTCGCCGATGAAGTCTTGGCGCGACGAACGCACGCCGAGCGGCTCGAAGAATTCCTTGAACATGCGATTCTGAACTACGGAATCCCGCCCAGCGAACCGAGGTGGCAACCCAGCTATCGAGACGATCCCTCGCGACGCGCCTACGCCGCGAGAATTCTCGCGAAGCATCCAGAGATCGCTCTAGGAAGCATTCATGCCGCGACTCTTTCCGGCAATGTCGAAGAGGTCGAACGTTTGCTGAAGCAGGACGCGCGTTTGGCTTCCAACAAAGGCGGTCAGCGTCAATGGGAACCGATGCTGTATCTTGCTTACGGTCGCTTGCCCATCGCTGCGGTCAGCGAAAATTCACTAGCCGTCGCGACACTCCTGCTCGATCACGGCGCGAATCCGAACGTGCAGATGACCGATGGGCTCAATCCATTTACAGCAGTGACGGGTTTCATCGGTCTCGGCGAACGGCCGCCCTCCGCAGTGCCGCCTCATCCGCGCGCAAAAGATCTCGTGCGGCTGCTGATCGAGCGAGGGGCAAACTCGTTCGATACCCAGGCGCTGTACAACACATCGCTTTGGCACGACAGCACCGAGTGGCTCGACTTGCTCTACGAGTACGACCAGCGCTCTGGCACCACGGCTCGCTGGAACGGGGCTCGCGACGGTCATCTGGGCCAGCTCGACTATTTGCTCGGCAACGCCGTCGACCGCAACCATGTGAAGCGCGTCGCCTGGCTGCTCGACCATGGAGCCAGTCCACAAACAAAGCACGCATACACGAAACGCAACCTGCATACGAGCGCCGTGCTACACGGCCACACCCCGGTGGCCGAGCTGTTGGCGAAGGCCGGCACGCAAGTAGAAACAGTGGAAGGAAAAGAGGCATTTCAAGCAGCCTGCCTGCGTCTTGACGCCGAGACTGCGAGCGCTCTAGCTCGGCAGCATCCCGAGTATCTGCAAAACGGAGCGACGCTGCTGACGGCGACCCGAGCCGCTCGCACCGACGTGATCGAGTTGCTGCTCGATCTAGGCACGTCAATCAATGCTGCCGGTCCAAACGGCGAACGCGCGCTGCACGCTGCTGTGTGGACGGATTCCGTGCCGCTTGCGCAATTTCTGGTCGAGCGCGGCGCCGAAGTCGACCCGATGGATCACAAGTTCAATAGCACGCCCTTGGGTTGGGCCAATCATTTGGGCAAGCCGCAGCTTGCAGAATACCTCAGCACTGTCAGCACCGATTTGTTTGGCCTCGTGACAATGGGAAAAGTCGATCGAGTGCGCACGCTCCTCGACGCGTATCCATCGCTCCAAGCATTCGCGCCAACTGCCGAAACAGCATTGTTGTATTTGCCTGGCACGGACGAAGACGCCGCCCTGGAGCTCGCGGAGCTACTTCTATCCAAAGGAGCAGACGCTCGCGCCAAGAACAGCCCCGGGCGAACGGCTGCTGACGAGGCGGAACGCAACGGCATGGACGCCGTAGCGGAACTGCTCCGAGCAGCGGCACGCTGAAGTTATCGTGTGGCCAGCAACCACACGATAACGATGAGTAGCAGCGACGACAGCGTCTTCCAGAACAGCAGCGGATTGCGCTCCAGCAGCGGCTGGCGGGTACGGCGCAAGTAAGCTTCGTTTGGATGGCTCAGGTCGTAGACGAACTCGGACAGCTCTTGATAGCGTTTGTCCGGATCCGGCTGCGTGGCTTTCTTGAGCGTCTCATCGAACCAAGCGGGAATGTCGCGCTCGTCGTCGAGCAACGAGCGATAACTCAACCGTCGTTGCGCAGCTTTGGTCCTGGCTTTCGCCACCTCGGCGCCGAACGGCAGCCGACCGGACAGCATTTGATAGGAAATGACTCCGAGGGAAAACAGATCCGAGCGCGATGTTCCCGCCTCCCCCAGGAAATATTCCGGCGCTGTGTACTGCGCCGTTCCCAGCGGGAGGTTTTGCACGGACGAGTCGCTCTCGACGATGCCGGCGACACGTGTCGAGCCGAAGTCCACGATCTTCACCGTGCCGGTGGCATCGATCATGACGTTTTCGGGCCGCAGGTCCTGATGCAACATCTCCAGGCGATGGAATGCCTGCAGGCCCTTGGCGATCTGCTCGACGATGACACGCACCGTCGCCAGCTTCGGCTTGGGATTGTCTAGCATCCATTGCGTGAGCGTCTGGCCATCGATGAACTCAGTCACCGTGTACAGATAGCTGCGTTTGCGCGACGGCTCGCATGCCCGCACGACATGTGGGCTATCGATACGCCGCGCGATCCAATCCTCCAGCAGGAATCTTTCCAGATAGGCCGGATCGTTGCGCAGATCGACGGACGGCGTCTTGATGACCGCGGGTGTGGCGATCTCGCCGGCGATATCCATCGCGAGGTGCACATGGCTGCGACTGCTGATGTGAATGTCGCGGACGATCTTGAAACCATCGAAGTCCATTCTCGGAGCAAGCTCCGGCGGCAACGGCAGCTCGCTGAGCTGGTGATGAACCTCGGTCACCCCCGCTTCGGGGATCTCCTCGATGCGTACCAGCTGGATCGTGAGATTGTCGTCACTCCCCTGCTCGTACGCTTGGTCGACCAGAGATTGGGCGACTGCGCTCAGCTCTGCGTTCGGATCGGACAAGACGCTTGTTAACGTCTTTGGGTTTACGTGCTCGTGAACACCATCGGTGGCGAGCACGAAGATATCCCCCTGCTCTATTCCCACTGCTCGATAGTCGATCTCCAGTTGGGAGTTCACGCCCAAGGCGCGACTGAGATAGCTCTTGTCTTGCGAAATCCACAACCGATGATCGTCGGTGAGTTGTTCGACAGCGCCGTCGCGCAGTCGATAGATTCTCGAATCGCCGACGTGGAAGATGTGGGCCGTGGTGGACTTGATCACCATCGCGCTGACCGTGCACACGTAGCCGCGATCCTGATCGTATCGATACTGGCTCTGACGCGTCTGCGCGTAGAGCCAGGAGTTGATTGCCGTTAGCACACGCTGAGCCGATTGCCGAACCGACCACGCCGCGGACGTGCAGTAGTAATCGTCCAGGAAACTTTTGACCGTCGCCTCGCTCGCAACCTGACTGACGTTACTGCTGCTCACGCCGTCCGCCAATGCGACGACGATCCCTTTGGCAGTCAGTTGCGGCTCGTCGGGAATGCAGGCTCCATGAAAATCCTGGTTGATCTCCTTGCGGCCGGCGTGCGAATGCTGCCCGAGCGCGATTTTCAAGCGAGGGGGCAGCATCGACCGCGTTACGCCGCCAGGCGCAGCTGCTTCTTCGCCGCGGTCTTCAAATGCGTGGAGTACAGCGTCAGGCCGGTGAACGTCAGGCCGCCCACCAGATTGCCGACCACGGTCGGAATTTCGTTCCAGACGATATAATCCATGATCGAGAAGTTGCCGCCCATGATCAGCGCCGACGGGAACAGAAACATGTTCACGACCGAGTGTTCGAACGTCATGGCAAAGAACACCATGATGGGCATCCACATGGCAATCACCTTGCCGCTGACGGACGTGGAAATCATGGCGCCGACCACGCCGGTCGAAACCATCCAGTTGCACAGCACGCCACGAATGAACAGCGTGAGCATGCCGGCGGCGCCGTACTCTTTGTAACCGAGCGTACGTGCCTCGCCGATGCCGGCGATCACCTTGCCGACCGCATTGGGCGCGGTCGAGAAGCCAAACGTAAACACGATCGCCATCATTATCGCGACCGTCACGGCGCCGGCGAAATTGCCGATGAACACCAGCCCCCAGTTCTTGAGCACGCCTCCCAGCGTGACGCCGGGCCGTTTGTCGATCAACGCCAAGGGCGACAGCACGAACACGCCGGTCAGCAGATCGAATCCCAACAGATACAACATGCAAAAGCCGACCGGAAACAGAATCGCACCGATGATCGGATAACCGGTCTGTTGAGTGACCGCCACTGCGAATACGGCCGCCAAGGCGAGAATCGCGCCGGCCATGTAGGCGCGTATCAAGGTGTCGCGCGTGGACATGAAAACTTTCGATTCGCCCGCGTCGACCATTTTCGTGACGAATTCCGAGGGTGCCAGATAGGACATGTCGATGCCTCTTGAATGTATGCACACACCCGCTTGGGCATAGCCAAAGCGAGCAACGAATGAATCGATGGAAGTGGTTTCTGTCACTCGGTGCGCGACGGAAATGCGCGAGTGATCCAGCGAGACCGAAGATGTCCCGCTATGGCAGCAATGCCTTTCGACCCGTCATTGGATCGAACGCCAGGGAGTCAGCAAGACGCATGCCACGAGTTTGAGCCGAGCCGACTCGCGGAAGGCCGCGCCAATCGCGGCGTTTGCGCGATCCGAAGATCTCGCTACGAACGCGGACGCGCCGATTCAGTGCGAGCGCGGTAGATCGGTGGTATCAAGCGCACCGACTCAGTGCGCACATCCGTCGTTCAATCTGCAGCCTCGCTAGTGCGTGCAGACCTTGGGCCTGGAATAGTCCACGGGCTTGAAGATGAGCAGCTTGCGCTCCCACGCGTTCGCGTGGTTCTGAGCACCGACGGAAGCGGCGGTGACGCGCTCGTGCGTCACCCCGTTGAGCTCGTAGGTCACCCACTGGTCCGGCTTCTTCAACAACCTTTCGTTCAACGAGAACATCACCAGGCCCAGGTTGCGATCCGCGAAGTCCTGCAAGGCCGGATCGGACGATGCTTTGATCATCGCGACCTGCCGCTGATACGGAAACAGATCCCAGGGTTTGGTGATCACCAGATGGTTGGTGATCCCGCCTTCCGTGTGCAGATTGCTGAACATCGCAATCGAAGCTTCCGTCCGCAGGCCCACATAAGGAGACGCGCTGATAACAAACAACACTCCTGGGACCGCATACAGCCAAAGTGGACGACGCGGGCCGGGATGCCCGCGCCACGGCAAGTGGCTCAGCGCCGCATCCGCCAGCAGTAGCATCGTGACACCGCCGTACACCACCCACATCAACACCCAAACCGATTGATAGGCATGAGACGGTGCAATAGATGGCCGAGAGCTGAAGCTCGCCAGCAGTGCCACCACCGCCACGGTAACGCCGATGACGATGCCGAATGGCAGCGCCTGCCCCACCGAGCCGAAGCGATCACGGAGCTGGCGGAACAAACGTGCACAGCGGTCGTAGAACTGCGCACTGACTTCGCGCGGCACGGAAAGTATGTACAGCGCGAGCACGAGGCTGGAGAAATCCATGTACCACGAGTACACGGAGATCGGGATCACGAAGTGAAACATCAGTGCCAGCAGCAAGCCAATCGCGAAGTAACGTTTCCAATACAGCGCGACGATGGCGATGGCCTCGACGATGAAAGTGCTCCAGATCGCCAGATATTTTCCGATGAGGTTGTCTTGCAACCCGAAGCCATCGGCGAGTGGCATGTACAACGCGACCGCGCAGCTGACTCGCGGATCGAGAAAGTCCGTGTTGATCTTGTGAAAGATGCCGTAGATGTACATCACAGCGAGCAATGCGCGAGCAACCACACGCATGTGCTCGTACATGTGATCTCGAATCTCGGCCGTGCTCTTGTAACGTAATAGCGCGTGTATGCCGATGATGAGAATGCCCGCGTTCATGAAGGCCGCGATCATCTTGTTGTTGCCCGCGACCGGCATCGCGATCATGTATCGCGTGAGCATGACTGCCGCCAGCAATCCCAGCAGCTGAGTCCATCGAGGCCGCCAGATGAGCAGTGATGCAACTGCGATGGCGACCCAGGTGACGGATCCAAGCAACACACCGTCGCGGAACAACAGCATGTTCCGGTCGCCGGCCAGACTGAAAATCGCGGCGGCCGCCCACACGGGCGAAAATGCGATCAGTCCGTCCACGGAGACACGATCGGCACTGTCGGTCGTCGAACCGCGCAGGTGTCGCCAAAAATCCAGCCGGCTCCGATCCGCGTGAGCGTTCATGCAGCTCCCCTGGTTTTCTTTTTCAACTGCCCCCGTGGCTCGGCTGCAGCATCCATGCCAAGAGACGACCAAACATTGGCACAACTTGTGCTGCACCGAGTGTAACGAGGTAAGATCCCACGCGAGGTGGGAACGACTATGGTCTCGGCAAAAAAACTTGCACTGTATCTGCTCGCTGCCCTGGTGCTTGCCGGTGCATACGATGCGTTGCGAAATCTACCGGTACTGAGTGGGTGCAATTTCTACTCCGAGTGCCCCAAAAACGACGGGAAAATCGCTGCGGATTAGGAGTGGTCGTGTCGGATCCCGGAAAAGTTTCCAGCAACTGGCTGCTCTACGACGGCGAATGCCCGTTTTGCTCTCGTTACGTTCGTCACGTTCGTTTGCGCGAAGCCGTCGGCCCGATCATGTTGGCCAATGCGCGAGAGCATGCCGCATTGGTGGACGAAGTGCGACGGCTCGGCTTCGACGTCGATACCGGAATGGTCTTGAAACTCGATGGTAATTATTACCATGGCGCAGACTGCATTCATGCCCTGGCGCTGCTGACCACCTCCTCCGGGTGGTTCAATCGGGTCAACTCGCTGATGTTTCGATCGGCGACCGTCTCCCGGCTGCTCTATCCCGTGCTTCGCACCGGCCGCAATCTCACATTGCGGTTGCTGGGTCGAACTCGCTTGCAGCCCGGCCTCGACGAGGCCTGACCGGCTACTCACGAATCGCCGCGGCCAGCTCCAGGCCCGGCACGTGATGCAGCTTCGCGATGTGCTGGTTGACGATCGTTACAAAATCACGCGCGGCTGGCGCCAAGTGGTGCCAATGACGGAATGCCCAACCAATCGAGACTGGCGGCAGATCGGCAATCGGCACCGCGGTGACCGAGCCGCTCTTCTCGAAGTTGTAAGCATGCATCGCCGGCACGATGGCCTGTCCCAGTCCCAGCTCGACGAAGATCTTTGCGGTGTCGAAGTCATCGAAGGTGACTTCCGGTCGCAGCGTCACGCCCCGCTCCAGTGCCGCTTGTTCGATGGCCGAGTGATGCGTCGTGCCTCCGGCGAGGCCGAGATATCGGATCGACTGCAAATCCTTCAGTTGTAACTTGCGTCGCCGCGCCAGCGGATCCTCCTTGGCGGTCAACAGAAACATCCGTTGCCGGGCGATGGTTCGCTCGCTGATGCCACGCGCCGGTTCGCCGGTTGTCACAAAACCCAGATCGGCCTGGCTGAGACGCAAGATCTCGAAACATCGTCGCGTCGAGTTAGCCGGTAGGAAGCGCAGATTGACTTGCGGATGTTCTTTCCGGAACCGAACCACGGCGTTGCTCATGAAATGACGAACCGTCGTGCCGCCGGTCGTGATCGTCAGCGTGTCCGACTCTCCATGTTGGAGCGCGCGAATGCGTTGCAAGCCGATCTCGATGGCGTCCAAGCCTTCCATCGCGAAGTCCTTCAGGATTTTTCCGGCAGCAGTCGGTTGGACGCCACGAGCGTGACGTTCGAGCAATCGAACACCCAACTCTGCCTCCAGGCGCGCGATGTGCTGGCTGACCGAAGACTGGGTCCGCTGCAGTTCGCGCGCCAGCGAGCTCATGCTGCCCGCTTCGCACGCCGCCACCAGTATTCTCAGGTCTTCCAGCGTCATGGCTCACCCATAAGGAACTGCTTGGATTATTGCAGTTCCCCTTAGCGTTGACTAATAGCGAGCCAAATGGAATCGTGCCAGCCGTTACCGGATTGGAACTACCCCTGTGAAAGGACCTCGTCTCTCCACCCTGGACATCGTCGGAATGAAACGCCGTGGCGAGCGGATCGCGGCGTTGACTGCGTACGACTACACCTCGGCGCAGATGATCGACGCTGCTGGCGTGCCCTTCATCTTGATCGGCGACACCGTGGGCATGGTGGTTCAGGGGCAGGACACGACCTTGCCGGTCACGCTCGATCAGATCATCTATCACTCGCAGATGGTGGTTCGTGGCAGCCAGCGAGCGCTGCTGATCGGCGATATGCCGTTCATGACGTATCAGATCTCAGTGGAAGACGCGCTACGCAACGCCGCCCGCCTGATGACGGAAGGCAGAGTCGGTGCGGTGAAGGTTGAAGGAGGCGTCGAGATGGCGCCGACTATCGAACGACTGGTCCGTAGCGGCATTCCGGTGTGTGGCCATCTGGGCTTCACACCGCAATCGACGCATGCGATGGGTGGACCTCGCATTCAAGGACGCGAACCGAGCGCCGCTGCATCGCTGGTCGGGGACGCCAAAGCACTCGAAGCTGCCGGCGCGTTCGCGGTAGTTCTAGAGCTGGTCCCCGCCTCTGTCTCTCAGGAAATCTCGCAGCGCCTGGCGATTCCGACGATTGGCATCGGTGCCGGTCCGCATTGCGACGGCGAGATTCAGGTTTTCCATGACCTGTTCGGCCTGTACACCGATTTCAAGCCCAAGCACACGCGTCGCTATCTCAACGCAGCCCAGGACATTACCGCTGCGGCCCGGCAGTACGTGCGAGACGTTTCCGAAGGCACCTTCCCTGGCGCAGAGCAAACGTCCGATCTGCCCGCAGAAGCACGGGAGCGCTTTCGCTCGTTGCTCACCGAGGTTTGAGCTTGTCGAACGCGCGGGAGGATGTGACACTCCCGCGCGCCTATGCGCCTTCGCAAACGTCACATCGCTTCGAGCTACCTGCCGAATCGCTATCAGTATTGGTACTCCCTCAGCAAGCTGGCGATGGATCCGCTGTACGACTCCGTGCCGGCCGCGTTTGCCGGTAATCGAGCGCCCATCCTCGATTTGGGTTGCGGTATCGGGCTGCTGTTACATTGCCTGCGCGCGAGCGGCAGCCAAACGTCGTACGTTGGCGTCGACACGGACGCAACGAAGATCGAGGCTGCACGATTGGCGTCAACGCGCGGCGGTCACTTCGACGCTGCGTTCGACGTGTGCGATCTCAGCGAGCGGTTTCCGAATCACGAAGGCAGCGTTGCGCTGCTGGATGTCCTTCAATACTTGCCGCCCGACGCGCAAGAGCCGCTGATCTCACAAGCGGCTCAGTGTGTCAGCCGTGAGGGTCGATTGGTGATTCGCACCGGCCTGGCCGACGGATCCTGGCGCAGCTCATTGACCCGTGCCACCGATCGTTTCGGGCATTGGGTGGGCTGGATGAAAACATCGTTCAAAGCCCAGCCCTCCGTTACCGATCTGTCCGCCGTATTGAAACGCCACGGCCTGCAGGCGGAGTTTCAGCCACTGTGGGGCCGCACGCCATTCAATAATTGGTTGGTGATCGCGCGGCGCCCAGCGAGCGCCGCGATCTGATCAATCGAGATCAGGGATAGATCTCGAATTCCTTCAGCGAGTAGTTGCGTAACGTCGAGCCGCGCTTGGTTGCAAACACTCGCACCATGCGTCCCACTGTATTCAGACCACGGATATCGTCGATGTTGCCGTCGCCGACCGTCGTCTTGTAAACCGTCTGCCACGTGTTGCCACTGACATGCACTTGAATCGTGTATTCGGATGCAAACGCTGCGTCCCAAGTCAGTCGCACACGAGAGATCGAATAACGCTGGCCGAGGTCTACATAGACCCACTGCTTCTCCGTACCTGCAACGCTGCGCCACGCGGTCGTGGAGTTGTTATCGGTCACCTTCGCTGCACTGTACGTGCTGCTTTCGGTCGAGCTCGGATAAGCCTTCTTGCCCAGCGCCAGGTTTCGCGGCGCTTGAGCTGCGGCCATCATGACGCCGAACTCCGCCCAAGCATTTGCCTCCAACGGCCGGTGGCCACTCAGGAACGTGAGGCGATCGGCGCCGCTTGCCTGCGGCCAGATCTCGATCACTTCGATCTGCAAACCTTGGGCGACAGCCGCCGTCAGGCGCTCGGCGAGATAAATCGGATAGTCGCCTTCATCGACCGGTCCACCGCCGCTCCTGGTGACGCCGAAGTTACCAGTGCCGGTCTCGGACAAGCTGAAACGTTTGCTGCGAGCGAGCGCAAAGTTGATTGCCGCCGGGATGCCCCAGCCACGCTGCGCATTCCAAGAGTCCGCGGCCGGATAGTCCCAGATCCGTCGACGGTTGACCGGATTCGCGAGCCAGTCCGCCAAAGAAACATTCAGGCCCGTACTCCAATCGTGATACGCGGTCTTGTCGCGCGAGCGCGTGGGGTTCCAGATCGGGCTATATGCTGTGGGCGCGATGACGTCGACATATTCGTCGCCGGGATAGCTGTTCTCCTCGCTCATGCCATAGTTGGCGTACGAAGCCGAAGGGCTCCACATCGTTTCGATGGTCATACCATGCGTCTGTGCGTATGCATGCGCGAGGTCCGCAACGTGACGCCAAGCTGCGATGTAGGCCACGCGAGTGGCTTCGCTGCGCACCTGCCAGCCGTACCAGTTGCCGTTCTGTTCCCAGCCGATGCGTAGATAGAATTTGCGAAAGCCTTTGTTACGGAACGCATCGAAAATCGCCGGCCAGACGCGATAGCGGCCGTTGGCCAGATCGTCGCTGTCGTATTTGCCTTTGGCCACATCGTTCATCATGGCTACCGCTGCAGCTTCGCTGTACGCGCCGCGATTCGGATCGCCGGCCGGCAGCTTGAGCTGATAAGCGGTGGGATCGTCGGTCAAGCCGACGCTGACGATGGGAACGATGGTCGGGCGCCCGTCGGCATCCAATCGATTCAGAGAATCCTTCGCGCACAGCGCCGCCAGATTGCCGGCGGCCCAGGTGGCATTGTTGCGCCACTTCGGATCGTAGGTGCCCGCGCTCCAGATCGGCTCGCGATAGTCGACGAATACGTTGGTCGAGTTCGGTACCTGCCGTACCGTCGTGACGAACGCGCGATATTGAGGGGCTGCAACGGTCGGCGTCGCTTCGCCGACGAAAAAACCGATCTTGTCGTACTGTTGAGCTTGAACGGCCGCGCTACAGGCGAGCGCGCAAACAGCCAGCAACCTTGCTGTCGATTTCATGACGGACGAAATGCTCCAGAGGGGCCGGCGACCGATTCGCCGGTTCAAAAACCTGGAGCACTTTTTACGGTAACGCCGCCGCGCTGTTGATTAGCTCAAGCGCCAAACGCGCCCGGGCAAAACAGGTGGCGCGTTCTCAGTGAATCCCCTGAGTCCGCGCGCCGCGCGAGTTGGATTGTGCGCTATCTCACGTCTCGGACGTTTCCGGATTGGCCTGCGCTTCCGCTGCGGTCTTTTTCGCGTGTTCTTCCATCCACACGCGCAGGGATTTGGGACGCATGTCCGTCCACACTTTGCCCACATAGTCGAGGCAGGTCTTTTTATCTCCGGCGACACCCGTGTCCGTCCAGCCGCGCGGAACTTCCATGCCGTCGAGCCATAACGAGTACTGTTCTTCCTCGTTCACCAACACGCGGAACTTACCGTTTTCGTCATCGAAGCCGCCTGCCATCGTCGTTCTCCGTTGAATGCGACCGAGGGCCGATGCTAGTCCGATCGCGGACCAACCCTTTCGTGGCCGGCAGCGGTTGCTCTTTCACCGGAGTGAAGACCGCGAAAACGCCTGTAATTCCAGGGTGAAATGCGTGAAGCGCCGCTGCGCGTGCGGCCGGCGTGCTTACGTCACAGACTTGGTTTGTTTACTTGATTCCGGCGATGCCGAGATTGATCCAGCCATGATCGTGGCCGCGGATCTGCGAGGGGTCCAAAGGTTCGACGCTGCGACACCCGGCTTTCCTCAGCGCCTGCTCCAGGTATCGATACGAAAACACCGCGAGGTGCCAGTTGGGATGGCCCGGCGTGCCGACGCCGTCGCCATAAGAAAAGATCCGTCCCGAAGCCCAGCGGCACGGATCTTTTTGTTCGTTGAATCGATACCAGCCGTCCTGCTCGTAATCGTTACCGGTGCGCTCTTCGGCATCGACGAAGGCTTTGCAGATTTTCAGACCGTCGGGCACCCAGATTTCCAGCCGCCCGCCGGGTTCGACGATGCGCACCCACTCGGCCAGCACTTCCTCGGTCTTGTACCAGGGGATGTGTTCGAGAATGTGACTCGCATACACCACCTCGAATGCGTTGCTGCGAAATGGCAGGCGCCTGGCCGCGTTCCACAGATAGTCGACGTTCGATGCGGCAACGACGTTGAGGGTCTCGAATCCTTCGATGCGCTCGGGGCCGGGTCCGATTTCAAGCTTGCGTTGCGAACGCGAGCGACGCGCGATCAGGTGGGCGGGTGTGATGAGGAGCTTGTGCACCACCGTCAGCGGCAAGCCGACGATGCGTTGTCCGGCGAAGAAGGCGCGTTTGGCGACAGGGCGAAAGCGAGACGGAACCAGCGACTGAAGTGCGTTCAAAGGCTTCTCTCCCATGAACTATTTTCACGGGCGACCCTGCCCTTGGAACGCGCGGTAGTGTACAGGAATCGGCCGGCTGTGCTGCTTTAGTCTATGAGCGACGCTCGTCAATTCTTGACGGGGCGAGTCGGGCGTTGCGCTACGATTCGCCTCCATGCGCTACATCATTCCACTCGCATTGGTGACCGTTGTTTCCTTGCAGGCCGGATGCAACAAGCAACCCGGACCTCCGCCCGCGGCGCAGGCCAAGGCGACGGCATTCGATACCAGTATCGATACCAAACAACTGATGCGCTGGGTGATCGATCCCACCTCCAAAGTCGTCTTCGGCGCGGTGGCGAGCATCGTGACCGACAAGGGCGAGGAACAGATCCAGCCCCGGACCGACGAGGAATGGAACACGGTGAGGAACAACGCGGCGACGGTGCTGGAGGCTGGCAATCTGCTGATGCTGGAAGGCCGCGCCCAACCCGAATCCGTTCAGGACCTGCAAGACTGGAATGCCAAGGCGCACGCCATGAGTGTGGCGGCGCGTGCTGCCATCGAAGCGACCGAGGCGAAGGATCCGGACGCGCTATTCATGGCGTCCGGCGACATCTATCAAGCCTGCACCGATTGCCATTCGAAATACATCTTCACGGCCGCTCCCGGTACGCGGCAGTAATGCGCTGGTTTGCTCGGCTGCTCGCATTCACGTTGACGCTCGCCGCCAGCGGCGCCGTACTCGCGCACGGCGTTGCGCCTGAAGATCAGTCTTTCCTGCAGAGCGCGAGCGGCGTCCATCTCGTACCGTTCATCTATCTCGGCGCCAAGCACATGGTCACTGGATACGATCATTTGCTGTTCCTGCTCGGCGTAATCTTCTTCTTATATCGACTGCGAGAGGTCGCGGCGTATGTCACTCTGTTCGCAATCGGTCACAGCGTGACGCTGTTGTATGGCGTGCTCAGCGGACTCAAAGTCGATCCCTACCTCGTTGACGCAATCATCGGCTTCTCGGTCGTCTACAAGGCGCTCGACAATCTCGGTGCGTTTCAGACCTGGTTTGGCGTGCAGCCGAATACCAAGGCTGCGGTGTTGATCTTCGGGTTCTTTCACGGCTTCGGGCTAGCCACGAAGCTGCAGGACTTCACGTTGTCGCCCGACGGTCTGGTGCCCAACATGCTTGCGTTCAATGTCGGCGTTGAGCTCGGCCAGGTGCTTGCGTTGAGCGCCATCCTCATCGTCATGACGTATTGGCGTTCGGCTGTCTCCTTCACGCGTCATGCGACGACGGCCAACGTGCTGCTGATGGCGGCTGGATTTGTGCTAGTCGGGTATCAACTCACGGGCTATTTCCTGGCTGAGGCGGCGTCATGAACAGTCGGCAGCTGTTGGTGGCGACCGCGAGTGCGTTGGCCGTGGCCGCGGTGCTGTTGATCTGCGTCGTGCTGCCTGCCGAGTACGGCATCGATCCATTACGCACCGGCGAGTTGCTCGGTCTTGGCCCGCTAGCAGAGGCCAAACGCGTTCAAGCAGCGAATGCGAGGACCGACGGCAGCTTCATGCACGCTCATCCGCGCAAGCACCGAACCGTGCGGATCGAGATCAACGTCAAACCGCGCGAGGAGCTCGAATACAAAGCGAAGCTGGACGCCGGCGAGCCTTTGCTCTACTCATGGACGACACAAGGTGGCGGCCACGTCTACTACGAGTTTCACGGCGAGCCCACCGAAGGCGAATGGCCGAAGGGCTACTTTCGCAGCTACGAAGTGGTCGAGAGCGGAGATACCGCGAATGGCTCGTTCGTAGCACCGTTCACCGGTATGCACGGCTGGTATTGGCGCAACCTGAGCGATCAGCCGCTCACCATCGTGCTGGAAGTGAGCGGCTATTTCAGCAAGCTGGGACGGATCGAAGGTTAGCTTTTCATCCAGGGCAGCGTGTCCAGATCGAGGTTGCCGCCGCTGATGACGATGCCGACGCGACGGCCGGCGAGATTCAATTGCCCATCGACCAGCGCAGCGTACGGCACGGCACCGGACGGCTCGACGATGATCTTCAGCACCTCCCACATCAGGCGCATGGAGTGAATGATCTCGTCTTCGGACACGGTCACGATACCGGCGACGTGGCGTTGAATCTCTGCAAACGTATGCTCACCGAGCGCAGTGCGCAGGCCATCGGCAATCGTCGCGGGCGAAGTGCTCGGTTGGATCTTACCGGTCGCCAGTGATCGAGCCGCATCGTCGGCACCCTGTGGCTCTACGCCGAACACTCGAATGTTCGGATTGATCCCGTGAGCCGCGACCGAAACGCCGCTGAGCAAGCCACCGCCGCCGACCGGACACAGGATGTCGTCGAGATCCGGTATTTCCTCCAGCAATTCCAGCGCAGCCGTGCCCTGCCCGGCCATGACGCGCAGGTTGTTGTACGGATGAATGAACGCCGCGCCAGTACGCTCGATGACGCTCTGAGCGGTGCTCTCGCGAGCGGCCTGCGTCGGTTCGCAAAAGATGATCTCCGCCCCGTAGCGTCGCACCGACGCCTGCTTTGCCTGCGGCGAGTTCGAGGGCATCACGATGTAAGCCGGGATGTTTCGCAGCTTGGCCGCTCGTGCCAGGGCCGCCGCATGATTGCCGGACGAATGAGTCACGACGCCAGGTTTGGCTTCCTCGTCGGACAGCGACAACACGGCATTGGTCGCACCGCGTGCCTTGAAGGCCCCGACCTTCTGCAGGTTCTCGCATTTGAAGAACAGTTGCGCGCCTGCCTTCTCGTTCAACGTCCGGCTGGTCATGACCGGCGTGCGGTGAATGTAGTCCTTGATGCGGGCGTGAGCGCCTCGCACGTCGGCTAGCGTCAGTGTCATTCGGGTCCCCAGGGAAATGTCGCAAAGGTCGATGCCTGGATTATGCTTGCAGGCATGCGCATGCGACAAATCGAAGCGTTCCACGCCATTTACGTCAGCGGTTCGATCAGCGGCGCGGCCCGCGTGCTCAACGTCTCGCAGCCGTCGCTGACCAAAGTGTTGCAGCACGCGGAGCAGCAGCTTGGGTTCGCGTTGTTCCGTCGCGTGAAGGGCCGGTTGGTCGCCACCGACGAAGCGCACGTGTTGTTTCGCGAAGTCAGCGACGTGCACGAGCGCTTGTCTTCGTTACGCAAGACGGCGCGCAATCTCCGCAGCGGTTCGGCGGGTAATGTTCGAGTCGCGGTCCTGCCCGCGTTGGGTCTGGACATCGCGCCGGCTGCGGTCGCGAAGTTCAGAAAGTCACATCCGGACGTGACGTTCGACGTCATGACGTTGCATCACGACGATGTCCTGCGCTCGCTCTACGAACGTCGTAGTGAAGTGGCAATTGCTTACGCGCCGGCACCGCATCCGCGATTGAAGATCACCGAGCTGTGCACTGCCGAGCTGGTGCTGATGCATCGTCGAGACTTGCCCAAAGTGCCGGCGCGCATCGATCTGACCTGGCTCAAAGGCAAGGACATCATCGGCCTGTCGACCAGCGGCCCGGTCGGGGATTTGTTTGCCTCGACATTGGCGAGACTGCACGTCACCGCGCACGAAGTCGTGTCGGCACAGACATTTTATTTGGCCGCTGGAATGGTTCGTCACGGTGCGGGCATGGCCGTCGTCGATGAGCCGACGGCGTACGCGATGAGCGACCAGCACACGACGTTCAAGGTCTTCGATCCGGCCGTGCGTTTCGAGGTGTGCGCCATTCACCTGGAAGATCGACCACTGTCGCAACTCGCACGAGCGTTCGTACAAAACGTGCGCGAGCAATTGCTTCAGACGCAGGCCACCCATAACCGCCGGCTATAGGTGGCCCAAGCATCGCTATTGGACGCCCACGGCCGGATGAAAAATCATGCGGCCCATGAGTGTCGTTGCTACGAATATTCCCTCGCCTTATCTGGTGTACCTGGGTGCTGCCACCGACCCGCTGTCGATCAAGACTTCGCGGGGCGTGGCCGACTGGCGCCGTGAGTTGTGCGTCGGCCAGCGCCGCCTGCCCGGATGTGAAATCACGCTCGGCTTGGAAGATCTCACGTACGAGCAAGCGGTGCAGCGCGGCGCGAAAACGTTGATCCTCGGCGAAGCGAATGCCGGTGGCATCTTGAGCGACGTTTCCGCTCGCGAAGCCATCGCCGCGTTGGAAGCCGGCCTCAACGTCGCGTCTGGCTTGCATGAACGCCTCTCACATCGCGCGGACATCCGTGCAGCCGCGCAACGCACGGGACGTAGTTTGTTCGATGTTCGCGAGCCGCCGGCGAACTTACCCATCGGCACCGGTCGCCCGCGAGCCGGCTATCGATTGCTCACCGTCGGCACCGATTGTTCCATTGGCAAGATGTACACCAGCCTGGCACTCGAACGCGAGCTGCGTCAGCGCGGTTATCGAGCCGATTTTCGCGCCACCGGCCAAACAGGAATTCTGGTGGCAGGCTCGGGTGTGCCTATAGATGCAGTGGTTGCCGACTTCATCGCGGGCGCCGCCGAATGGCTGTCGCCAGCGCGTCATGACAGCGGCTGGGACATCATCGAAGGTCAGGGCTCGCTGTTTCATCCGTCCTTCGCCGGTGTTTCACTGGGCCTGCTGCATGGCTCGCAGCCGAATGCGCTCGTGATGTGCCACGAGCCGGGACGAACTCACATGCGCGGCCTGTCCGACCGCCGGCTGCCAGCGTTGCAGGAATGTTTGGAAGCGAACGTCGTCGCTGCTCGCCTGACGCAACCCAATGTTGTCGTGGCCGGCGTGGCGCTGAATACTTCCAAGCTGGATCGCTCCGAAGCGCGTCGACTGTGCGATCAGGTGGAGCACGAGCTCAACCTGCCGTGCGAAGACCCGATCGCCATGGGCGCAACCAATATCGTGGGGCGACTGCTCGAATGCTTTCCCGATTCACAGCGCGTATCGAGCGCTGGCCGCTAGCGCGGCCGTTTCGCATCTCCCGGGGCGTGAAGACGGAGGCTGTCGTGGCCGTCGTCGAAGCCCATCTTGGCAACAAAACCGGGCGTGGCGAGGCGGTTCCTTACGCTCGATATAACGAAACACCAGAGTCGGTGTTGTCGCAACTCTCGCTGCTGGAACAGCATCGACCCGGCGAGCTGACGCGCGAACAACTTGCGAAACTATTGCCGGCCGGTGCTGCACGCAATGCTGTCGACTGCGCGCTGTGGGATTTGGAAGCGCAAGTCGCGGGATGCTCTGTGTCCGAGCTGATTGGCCAACGGCTACCGTCGCAATTGACCACGTCCGTGACGATTTCAATCGACACGCCGGACAAGATGGCGGACGCTGCTCGCGCGGTTGCGAACGCTCAACTCATCAAGGTGAAAGTAGACGCTCGCCCGCAGACAGCGCTGGAAGCGATAGCGAACGCTGCACCGAGGGCCAAGCTCATCGTCGATGCGAACGAGAGCTGGAGCATCGAGCTGCTCCATGAATTGCAGCCGTTGCTGGCACGACTGCCTATAGCCTTCGTCGAACAACCGCTACCTGCATCGGACGATGCGGCGCTGGAGGACTTCCAGCCGATCGTCCCTGTCTGTGCGGACGAATCGTTGCACACAACATCGGATCTCGACCGAGTGGCGCAACGCTATCAGGTCATCAACATCAAGCTCGACAAGACCGGTGGCCTGACGGAGGCGTTACAGCTCTTAGCGGCTGCGCGAGCACGCAAGTTGGGCGTGTTGGTTGGGTGCATGATCTCCACGTCGCTCAGCATCGCGCCGGCCTTGCAAGTCGCGGCAGCAGCCGACTTCGTGGATCTCGATGGTCCGTGGTGGCTGGTCAAGGATCGGGAGCACGGCGTGCATATCGACGCCGGCGTACTCAAGGTGAGCGCTCCGTTTCTGTGGGGCAATCAGTGAGCGCTGTGATCGAACACCGACGGTAGCGAGACACCACAAGCCGCGACTGCTTCAAGCAAAGTCCCGGAGCGCAACAGCGCGATGGTCGCAGCCATATCGGTATGCATGTAACGGTCTTCATCGAGCGTCGGAGTTTGCGCCCTCACCTGCTTTCGAACCGCTTCCAGCGAACTACTGCTAGTGAGAGGCGCGTGGAAGTCGATGCCCTGCGCCGCTGCCAGCAGTTCAATCGCGATCACTGCGTCGACGTTGGCGGTCATAGTCATCAGGCGACGCGAGCCGTGCGCCGCCATGGAAACGTGATCTTCCTGGTTCGCCGAGGTAGGAATCGAATCCACACTCGCCGGATGAGCTCGTTGTTTGTTTTCAGAGACCAGCGCCGCTGCGGTGACCTGCGGCAACATGAATCCGGAATTGAGGCCAGGACGCGGTGTGAGAAACGCCGGCAGGCCCGAGAGCGCTGGATCGACCAACATCGCGATACGTCGTTCGGCGAGCGAGCCGATCTCGCAAACGGCGAGCGCAATCACATCGGCAGCGAACGCAACAGGCTCGGCGTGGAAGTTGCCACCCGACAACACCGCGTCATCCTCTGGAAATACCAACGGATTGTCGGAGACGCTGTTGGCTTCGATTTCGAGCGTGTGCGCCGCATGTCGCAACAGATCCAGTGCCGCACCCATAACCTGCGGCTGGCAGCGCAAGCAGTAAGGATCCTGCACGCGAGCATCGTTGATGCGATGAGAAGCACGAATCGCCGAGCCCGCCATCAATTCGGCCAAAGCTTCGGCGGATTCGATTTGACCACGATGACCACGCAGTTGATGGATACGCGCGTCAAACGGTGTATCGGAACCCTTCGCTGCCTCAGTCGACAATGCCCCAGAGATGAGTGCGTGCCCGAACAACTGCTCCGCTTCAAACAATGCGGCCAATGCATACGCAGTCGAGAACTGCGTGCCGTTCAACAACGCCAATCCTTCCTTGGGACCTAACGTCACGGGCCGCAGTCCAGCGCTTGCCAACGCTTCGGCGGCGGGACGTGCAACGCCGTCGACCAGAATCTCCCCTACTCCCAACATCGCGGCAGACATATGTGCGAGCGGTGCGAGATCTCCGGACGCACCCACCGAACCTTGCGCCGGCACGACAGGTAACAAACCGCGAGCGAGCATTGCTTCTAGCAACTGCAAGGTCGGCAGGCGAATCCCAGAGGCGCCGACGCCAAGACTTGCGAGCTTGAGTGCCATCATCAAACGCACGACAGCCGCCGGCATGGGATCGCCGACACCCGCGGCATGCGACAGCACGATATTTCGTTGCAATCGTTCGAGATCGGCCGTCTCGATGCGCACCGAGGCGAGTTTGCCGAAACCCGTGTTCACACCGTAAACGGGTTCGCCCTTGGCGATCACTCGTTCGATGGTGGCGGCGCTGCGTTCGACGTTCGGAAAGCATTGCGGATCCAGCGTCGCCGCCGACCCCCGATACACATTCCGCCATTGCTGCAGAGAGACCGCCGCCGGCCGTAGCACTTCGCCCATCGACTCGTCCTCCGCACTGTTCTCGGGTCGCGAATAAGTATATACATATCCGCTCAGCCGGATAAGCCGCGACCGACCCCAAGCCGTCCATGCCCGCCGCAAAGAAACGCGCCGTCCTCGTCGAAGTGCCGCTGCATCAGAAGATTCGCGGCGATATCGAGGGCCGCATCATGGCCGGCGCATTGCGACCCGGCGATCGCATCCCGTTCGAGCACCAGCTTATGCAGAGCTATGGTTGCTCGCGTATGACGGTTAACAAGGCACTGTCGGGACTTGCCGCCGCGGGCATGATCAAGCGCCAGCGTCGAGCGGGCTCGTTCGTGGCGCAGCCTAAGATTCAAATGGCCGCGCTTGCCATTCCGGATATCCGCGAAGAAGTCATCAGTCGCGGCTTCGAGTACGGCTTGCAACTCGTATCTCGTCGAGTGATCAGTGGCCAGCGGGTGTCGCAAGATCGCATGCGTGTACCGAGCGGGGCCAAAGTGTTGTCTCTGCGATGTATACATCTGGCAGATGAACGGCCCTTTGCACTGGAAGATCGACTCATCAATCTGGGGGCTGTGCCCGCGGCGCTCGACGTGGATTTCGAGCAGGTGCCGCCCGGCACCTGGCTGCTTCAGCATGTTCCCTGGACCGAAGCCGAACATCGGATCGGTGCTGTCAACGCAGGCGATTTAGCAGCGTTGCTTGAAGTCGATACGGGCGTCGCTTGTTTATTTCTCGAACGTAAAACCTGGCGGGGTTCAGAGTCGATTACTCACGTTCGCAGCGTGTTTGCCGGTGCGAATTTCGACCTCACCGCGCGGTTTCTTGCACCGCCACCCGGCTCCGGCTGATCGCACCGGTTCGGACCGTTGCCCGCACCGCGGGTCAGACATTCCCTTAGCACGGCGATTGTGCGTGACGCGTCTCTTACTGCAGTAATAACCGTGCTCAAGATTCGGTACTGAGGGCCGTTTTGACATGTGACAGACGACAGCACACAGATGTGATCGCCAGCACCCTACAAGCCATCCGCTCGCTTGCGACCGCCGGCCGCGCCAGCATCGCGGTGGCGTTGGTCGCATTGCTGGCGCTTGGTTTTTTAAGCGGCTGTGGC
>Ga0247784_1000043_pt1 | contig 45802 bp, 65 predicted proteins | sample UWRJL169409R5_FD_179909 | JGI IMG/M metagenome (GOLD analysis project Ga0247784, IMG submission 179909) | Plant litter microbial communities from Arlington Agricultural Research Station in Wisconsin, United States - UWRJ-L169-409R-5 | ecosystem: Environmental > Terrestrial > Plant litter >...
GGATACAAGCAAAGGGTGCAATCTACTGCGCTCTCCCCTCGCCCGTCGGGTGTGTTTACTGAGCCTAGTGTCAACTTCTATAAGCTGGACTTTATCCCTAAGCTCAGGGCCGGGCAAGCGGGGCGGGCTACCTACTTTGCGGGCGCTCAACTCTGGGCTTACGACGGGGCAGAGCTTGCTGAGGCTTGTTTCCATCAGGCCCCAGAAGGCACCACTTACACGCCAGCAGGCGGCGGCTCTATGTCTGCCGGGACCTACCGCTACCGAATCGATTTGTGCCACAAGAACGCGCAGAACGAAGAGGTGCGGAGTTGGTCCATCATCTCTAACGCCGTGATTTCTGGCGCCAGTGGGCAGGTCACTATCGTGGTCCCCACTATGCCCATGACCAGGCGCGAGGATGCGTATTTTCTGATTTACCGCACGCAAGCAAACGGGACCGTTTTTACTCTTTGCAATTCCAGAGACCCCTCGTCAGCTCTCTTTCTTCGCAACAATCAGGCGAATGTGTCCGCCACACTGGTGGACCAAGCCTCGGATGCTACGATTTCGACGCAAGAGTATCATCCGGCAAATGCAGCGGGCAATTATCTTGACCCTCTGCCTGCGCCAGCTTGCGAGGTGGTTGCGGGTGGGCGCGATCGCTTGTGGCTTGCCGGGGGCGAATTGGCTCCTGGCGAGCTTTCTCCATCGCGGCTTTTTCAGCCTAAGGAGGCACCCGCGTTCTCCCCTGCGTTGAACATTCAAATTGACAGGAACGATGAACCTGTCACGGCTATAGGGTTTTTGAACAACATCGCCGTCGTGTTCAGACGCACGGCTTCTTACATCATCGAATCTGACGGCCCCGACAACTCACTCAATGGTGCTTGGGTATCTCCGCGTAAGGCTATTTCAGATACCGGGGCCATCGGACCTGAGGGGTTGGCTGTCACGACCGCGGGCTTGTGGTTTCAGGCTCCAATTGGGCTGCGTTTGATGACTAATGGGGGCAGCATGGACCCGCAGGCGGGGCAGGATGTCGACCCGATTACCGCGGGTGCCAGCTACTCCGCTGCTGTTGTGGTGCCACAGTACACTCAAGTGCGCTGGTACTCTTCTGACCCCAGCAAGCCAACGGTGGTTGTTGATTACTCCAGCAATTCGTGGAGCACTTGGACGGGCCTCACTTGCGTGGGAGCTAATTTCTGGCCAATCACAGACCTTGCTGTGATTTCAAAGGGAGACGGCTACATTTGGCGCGAGGATTCGACCATTTACACTGACAACGGCCTCCCTTATGAGCATATCGTGCGCACGGCTTGGCTGCGTGGAGCACAGTTGGGTGATTTTCAGCGCTTTCGTCGATTTGCTCTTTTTGGCAACTCGGCGGCCCCTGTTAGTTTGAGGTGCCGCATCTTCTACGACGAGCGACCATTCCACGATGAGGAATTTGTTCTGGATTTTCCCCTGGCAGACGGCCTTACCGAGTCAATTTTCAACACCAGCATTTGGGGCGGCAGTAGCCTAGCCACACCTTCGCCAGTTTGGGGAAACTTTTCTGTGTGGGGCGATTCAATTGGGCAGACACAAGAGGTCGGTGTTCCGCTATACTTTAATGACGGAGTTTTCAAATTCCGCCATCGGCCTGCCCGTCAGAAGTGCTCAGTGTTTTCTATTGAGTTTTCTGACCTCGGGGCGCCCAACTCTAGCTTTGAGCCTGTTGTTTTGGCACTAGAAATTGCCAAGAAGAAGGGGCTTGATAGAATCCCCAGCGGCAACTATGGGGGCAATAGTGTGTTCAATGGGGCTGGGGGCGGGGGAACCTAACATCTCTCAGTAAAGGACTAATCATGGGTAAAGGTGGAGATACCGCTAAGGGCGCAGCAGGCGGCGCCGCAACTGGTGCCGCAATTGGGGGGCCATGGGGGGCCGCAATCGGTGGGGTGGCGGGTGGGCTTCTTGGCTACTTTGGCTCTGGTGACAACGACCAGAACAAGCAGCTTGCCGAGGAGTACCGTAAGCAGGTGGCCGCTCGTGAGGCTCCGCAAATCAATCCAAGCCAGGTGGGGCAGGCTGCAACCTCCGGCTTTCGTGCTAACCAGCAGGGGCTCATCAATCGCCTTGAGGCCATGTCAGCCGGCCGAGGACCTAGCGTTGCTGGTGAGCAGCTGAAAATGGCCACGGACAGAAATACGGCCACTCAGCAAAGCATTGCGCAATCTGGGCGCGGGAACGCAACGTTGGCTAATATTGTGGCCGCTAACAACAGCAACAATTTTGGGCAGGGGGCAGCTCAACAGGCCGCACTAGCTCGTATTTCTGAGCAGCAGATGGCACTTGGGCAACTTGGCCAGGCTACCTCTAGCGCACGCGGTATGGACGAGCAGACCGCTCAATTCAACGCGCAGCAGACTAACTTCGCCAATCAGGCCAACCTTGAGGCTAAGCTCCGCACCATGGGGCTGAATGATGCCGCTATTTTGAACGTGATGAATCAGGTCAATGGCATGAATCTGCAGCCTAGCATGGGCGACCAAATACTGGCAGGCGGTGTCGGGGCGCTTGGTACTTGGGCAGGCAATCGCAACGCTAGCGCCGCAGCAAAGGCTTAATCATGGCTCTTGACCTCAATGACCCCAGCCAGCTTGCGGCTCTTGTGGGGGCAGCTAATTCAGGGCAGCAACTTGCGGCTCCTGATTATGCGGCCCTTCTTGGCTATGCCCAGCCGACACCACAAGCCCAGCCACAGGAATTTAGCACGCCGGTGTTGCCTGACCCCAACAGCCAGGGTTCGGCAGTGGCCTCACCAGTAACGCTTCCCTCACAAGCTCCTGCTGGTCCAGCTAACGAACCTGCGACGACTGACTTGCCTGCTCCTAGTGTCGCGCCGCAAGCTCCTGACCCTAACTTGTCGGCTCCTGCACCTGGTCTCAGTCCTGGCCAAGCAGTCGGGGGTGGTTACTCGGTCTCTGGTTTCAACCCCAACGCCTTCAACGCCATCCAGGCAGGGCCGGCTAAGGGGGTCCGAGGTCAGATTGCGGGCGAGAAGGCTCAAGCTAACGCCGAGTTTGCTCCAATCCTTGCAGATTCGCATGCAGCCACGCAGGCGGCAATTGATGCCACCACCAAGCAGGGCGAGATTGAGGCACAAAGGATTGCTGCTTTGGGCGAGGGCAAGGCTCAAATTGCTCAAGCTCAGCAGGGCTTTATCGACAAGGAGAGTGCCGCTATCGCCGAATCCCAGGCGGCTGCTAAGGGGGCACAGGCTGACTATCGGGCCGCGCTTGCTGATTGGGCTGGTAGCAAGGTGAACCCGGCGCAGCTTTGGGATGCAGGCGGCAAGGTGGGGCAGTTTGCCATGGTGGCTACGGCCTTCGGCCATGACTTTCTCGGCGCCCGGGGCATCAAGACTAGCGGCATGGATAGCATCAACAAAGCTATCCAGAACAACATTAATGCACAGCTGGCTAATATCGAGAAAAAGGGCCAGGTTGCTGCAGGGTTCAAGAACCTGTGGGACATGCAGCGCCAGCAGTCAGCCAGTGATTCTGAGGCCAGGGAGCGGATGCGCGGCTTCTATCTCGAGGGCATAAAGAATCAGATTGATGCTAATCTCTCTGGGTACGACTCAGAGTTGGCGCGCGCTAAGGCTCAGGCCGCTAAGGCAGAGCTTGTCAAGGAGCAGGTCAAAAACGACTTGCTGGTAAAGCAGCACATCGACAAGGCTTTCAATGACCGGGCACAGCAGCGCATCGAGCTTTACAAGGCCGACCTGAGCGCTTCCTCGGCTCGCTACTCTGCAGATGCGCATCTCAAAGCGGCGCAAATTGCCGCAGGGGCCAAGGATAAGTCGCACCCGCTTGATGGCGTGATTTTTGACACCAGCACGTCTGGTAAGAATCTTGCCGATAGGCGCTTCTTGCCAGGCACTCCGCCTGCTACCCAAGCTACTTTGAGAGAGCAGAACGCCAAGGTTTTGAATACGTCAGAGAAAATTCAAGAGCTTATCCAGCTTCAAGAGGCTGCAGGGCGAGTTCCCCCGACAGACTTCGGGCCAGCAAAGAAGCTTCAGGGCGAAGCCAAGCGGGCCGCAGAGCAGGTTAGAACGCTTGTCCGAACTAGCCTTCTTTATGACTCCACCGGTAAAGCCATCAATGAGAAGGAGATGGAAATCTTCGACGAGATTGTCGGCAAGAAAGACTGGTGGCTTAATGGAGATAACACCCGTGCCCTTTCTATCTTGGCCAAGAGCAATCTTGACAAACAGAAGGCTATCATGAGCGGTGTGTCGACTAAGATTGGGCCAGGTGACCCGGTGTTCGGCTACTCTTCGGGGCCGAATACTACGGCACCAGGTGAGTCGACCCTGTTTGATATTCAAAGTCAGCCGGGGTCAGGTAAGCCGGGCGAGAGTGAGGTTGACAAGTACCAGAAGTGGGCAGCGTCTCCTAATGCTCTGGAAGCCTACGATATCAAAAAGGTACCGAAAGAGGGGCCAGGCAATCAAGCTACCGTTTCTCGTGACTGGTCTACTTTCCTAGAAGAAAACCCTAACTTCAACTTGAAAGACACCAAGATTCAGGCCAAGCGCACAGGAGATACTTCCATTCTTGGCGGGTTTGACTCCGCGCACGAAACGGCTAGGTCCGAGAAGAATCCTGACCGCGCCTTCATTCAGCTTGAGCGACTTGCTGACCTTGCGCTGTCTGGCGACAAGTCCGCAGAGAACGTGATTCATGCGCTGGCAGATGGCGAGTTGCTGCGCCCTGAAGGCGAGGGCGACCAGAAAAAGGTAAAGTTCAAGAAGTCGGGGTCGGAATCTCAGTCAGACCAGGACGCAATTTTGAGCATGTACGCGAAGTGGGAAGAAGCGCGACTGGCTGGCAAAAAGGTGCCTGGGCAAGAGAACGCTACTGAGGAATAAATGCCGGAAAAGGTAATTCTCGTACGGGGGGATGGCACTAAGCTTGAGGCTACGCCCGAGCAGGCTGAGCGTCTTGCTATTCTCGGCTATCAGCAAGAGACATCTGACCAACACATTAGGGATGTTCAGCAGGGGGCTGAGCGAGACTATTACGAGTCTGGCTCCCAGCGGCTTAGAGGGCTAGGGGAGGCTGTTGGCGCCGGGCTTAGCTTTGGGGCCAGCGACTTCTTTGGTGACCGCGAAGGGACGGCCAAGCGCGCTGAGTACAATCCTGGCACCCGCATCACTGGCGAGATTCTGGGTGCCGTTGCGCCTCTAATCTTGTCAGGCGGCAAGTCTGCGGAAGCATCTGCGGCCCGAGTCGGTGAGGCGGCTGCGGGCGCTGCTGAGGGCGCTACTGCCATCAAGGAGGCGTCTGCCCTCTCTAAGGTGGCGAGTAAGGCACCAACCTCGCTGCTTTCTGATGCTGCTAGAGCGCTGGCGCCCGGGGCTGAACGTTCACTCACCAAAGCAATCTCTGCGGGCGTTCTCGAAGGTTCTGTCTACGGAATTACCGGCACTGTTGACCATTCTTACCTGGACGGCACTCCCCTAACTTCCGAGGCAGTGCTGCACGGAGTCGGCTGGGGGGCATTCCTTGGCGGCGCTTTGGCTGGAGTTGGGCACGGTATCGAGAAGATTGGCGCTGAGGCTCAGGCTGCGATTGATAGGCCCGCCGTTGAGGCCGCTAAATACACGAAGGCAGTTAAAGAGGCTGAGGTCGCTGAGGCGGCGCGAGTTCTTAAGGCTAAGGAACCCCCTGTGCCAAGGGGGGCACTTGAAGGCACGGCTGGCGCGGAGTACAAGGCTTTCAAGGGCGAGACCAAGAACCTGGTTAACTCTTTCAAGGAGGCTGTTAACGAGGTCGATAACTCGATTGTCGGCGCCTTTGAGCAGGCTAAGTCCAGCGTCCCTGCCATGCACTTCCCCATAATTGACCAGGGAATTTCTGAGGCCCGCACTCTTTTCCAGAAAGCTCTCAAGACGGCAGAGTCCGGCAAGTTTGAGGCGGCACAAGAAGCTGTCTCTGAGTACGCGTCCAAGACTCGCGAAATTGGCAAGATTCTGGACATCAACATCCCCTCGCCAATCAAGCCTTTTAACGATTTCCTGGCTATGAAGGCTGTGGGGGCCGAATTGCAGCGCTTGCCAAATTCCGTCGAGGCGTTTGCCACCATGAGCCCGGCCAGCTTTGAGCGCATCTCTGGCTCGCTGGAAAAGATGCAGTCTCTAGGAGTTGGGGGCACGGATATTGTGAAGGAGGCGGCCACCAACTTCAGCAAGGCACTTGGTATCGAGGCAGACGATTTGCGCTCTGCTTGGCGCGCGGCTAAGGAAATCTATAAGAATGAGGGCAAGCCTGGTAAAGTGAACATGGCGGAGCGTATCAAGCCTCCCGAAAAGCCCGGGCTCCTGAAGGGCGGCAAAGAAGCTGAGACAGAGTCCAGCGGCCCCCCAAGCTTTCTTCGGCATTTGCTTGGATATGCAGCGGGCGGCAAGGCTTACGTGGCGGCAAGGGCGGCAGGACTCGGGCGCGTGGGCGGGTATGCGGCCTATCGTGGCGTGCGTGATGCGGTTGTTAACGGCACCAAGCATCTTTCTGAGGTGCGGGCGGCGGCGATTAGCAAGGTGCGGGATGCAACGGCTGCCTTTGCTCCTGGCACGGGGAGGGCTGTCCGTTATGCTGCTGGCTCCGCGGCATCAGGGCTTGGTACCACGCTGTATGGCGAGAAAGACACCAGCACTAAGGACCCTCAGCAACTGGCGATGAACCGCATCAAGGAGATTAATGAGTTTGCTCCTACTGCCTCTAACAGCCTATTCAAGGTTGTGGAACCGCTTGGTACTGTTCAGCCTGAGTTGGCTAAGGGCATTCACGCTTCTGGGCTAGAAGCTTTTAAGGCCCTGTACGAGATGACGCCTAAGGACCCTGGGGCCATCTCCAAGCTTAAGGGGATTTGGAAGCCCAGCGATGTTGCAGCCTTGACGCTCTCTAAGCAGCTTGCTGTATTTCACGCCCCGCTGGCCGAGGCTGTGGATATGATGAAGACCAACAACTTTGACCCCATCAAGTGTGAGGCACTGCGCAAGTTCGCCCCCGCCGTGTGGCAAGAGATGCGGGTGGGCATGCTTGAGAAGATTTCGCAGCCTGGTGTCATGGACAAGATGACGTATGGCGACCAAATCGGCCTCAGCGTAATGCTCGACCTTCCAATTCACAGCAGCATGGAGCCAGGTTACATCGCCACCAGCCAGCAGCTGTTTGTTGACAGAAACCAACCCCTCGCAGCAAATCCGCGCATCGGCCAGAACGGCGGTGCCCCGAATCCAGCCGATAACGCTAACGCAACCTCAGCTCAGAAAACGGAGAACCACTAATGGCCGCACCATTCAGCATTTTTAACTTCCGCAGCGCGACTGACCCGGGCGCCCCAACCGTTAACTCGGTGGCAATCAGCGGCACTCCGACTGTCTACTCAGATATTTGGACTGGCGAGGATTCCGACGGCTCGGGCCTGACGGTGTACACTACTGGAACGCTTACGGGCACCTTTACGCGCTGGGGGACCGATAAGCCATTCCCTGACCTCACCACGGATAACGACTGGATTCAGGACACGGTCTTTGCGCCCACCAATCCTGCCGGCGCCCCTGTCAAGTTTCGAGATGACACGGGCAACGATAAGGCTCGATGGAAGCGGCTCAAGTACGTCGGGGCGAGCGGCACGGGCAACATTCAGGGCTTTGTAAACGTCACCAAAACTCGTGGCGCGTAATATTCAGGACTGGCAATGGCCCACGGAATTATTCACAACTCTCGGCACGGCTCAGTGCATGGCGCGCGGCATTTTGGCCTGCCTCTAGACAATCCTGGCATCCCTGGCATTACCCGAGATGCAGCCAGCGGCGTGTATTGCCCGGCTAATAATGCTGAGTGGACGCTCATGATGGCAGCGGCGGGTGTGGGCTCAGGTAACCCAGCCTCTGTCTACAACTGTCAGGAGATGTCAGGTACCCTTGGTGACTCTGTGGGCGCCGTTACTCTTCCTGCTGCAGGGGCTGGGCATCTATATCAACAAACTGTGGGCGGGTGGCAAAGGCGGGCGGTGGCAACTATCGACGGGACGGCTAATCAGCGATGGGTGAACGGAACTACGGCTCCCAATCCATCACTCACCAGCACCATGTTCATGGTGTTTGTGTCTTTGCCAGCCTCCCCGCCTGGTGTCATTCGCGACGTATGCGCGGAGGCCACCAACGCCGATATTCGCCTGAACACTGACGGGCGTCTTAGGGCCATCTTTGGGGCGCAGTCCAATACCGTTAATGTGCATACAGGGATTGTTACACCTGTCATCATGCAAATTAACAACACTGCCACCACCAGCACTCTCTACACTCGGCTAGAGAAGCTAGTGGGCACTTACGTTCTGCCAACCAACGCCATCTTGCTGGCTCTCGGTGGGCAAACTACCGCGGCTGGTGACATCAAGCACCTATATGCGTGCCAATTTACTGGCGCGGCAGCAGAGATGACTTCAGGCGACCTTAAAACCCTTCTGCAAACCATGGGCTGGGGCACGATTCCCTGGTCTTAGTTAGGGCTCATGAAAATTCTAAGCTACTTCTTCGCGCTCTTCTTGGCAGTATCCGGCGTCACTACTCTAACCACCTCTCACGCGCACGCGGCCTGCGTAAATCCTGTCGATTTTGGCGCAGTTGCTAACGACGGGCTTTCGGACCGAGTTGCTTTCCAGGCGGCTCTTAACTCGGTGGCTGCAGGGGGTGATATCTGTGTGCCCTCTGGCCGCTACGACTTTGAGCGAGCCCCTGTAAGCTCCTACAATCGCTTCGCTGCTCTGGCTACCCACGGCCACGACATTATGTTTCGCTGTGACCCCGGCGCTGAGCTTTATCTGACCGGAGACCAGGGAGCTAAGGCGACTATTCTTTTCGCGCTTGACCCCAGTTCACGAAACATCACGCTTGATGGGTGCCGCTGGGCTAGCGATGCCACGAATACTGACGAGCAGACTCATCTAATTGCCACGACTGGAAATTGTGGCGTGAGCATTGGGACCTGTAACCCAATCGACAATATCAGCATTCAGAACAACATTTTTGACCACCCCCGCGCTACTCCTACTACGCGTCGAGGCGACTCCGTGCGGCTTCTTGGCAACGGGCTTACAACTTTGGTGAGGGGCGTTAACGTTTACAACAACGTCTTTCTTAATGCTGGGCGTTCTGCTGTGGAGCTTCAGCGAGGGCTCACGGACGTTAGTATTGTAAACAACGTCATTTACTGCTTCGACTGTGACCAGGCGATTGACGGTGAGGCCACGGGCGTTAGCCCAGGACTAGAAGTCTACAACACCAAGATTTATGGCAATGTCGTGACTCTTGGTCCAGGGGCGCAGGGTGACTATGATATCGCGCTGACTTCTGGCATCGGGGCCGAGATTGGGGGCAACGAAATCACCCGCGGCATTGCGCTGGTTCGCAGCAAGAATGTCAAGATTGTAGACCAGGAGATTCTGGCCGACATGCACCAGGCGGGCGGCGTGATTGAGGTCACTAACGTGTGTGAGGCGCTGGAAATCTCTGGGGTGCGAATTGTTCGCAGCGGTATTGCCGGCCCGGTTGTGCGCGTGGTGCCGACTGAAAATGGGCACTGCACAAGCTTCAAGGCGACCAAGAGCGAGTTTGTCCAGCGCACCGCGTCATTCGGCATCTTCTCGCGCAGCACTAACGCCGAGATTGTTGACAATCTCTTTGTGTTTCAGGTCCCCGGCTCTGCAGCTATCTACGGCGGGGCAAATGTAGCGCCCATTACAAGCTTTGTTGCCATCCAGAATGTTGTGGTCGGCCAACTTGAAGCTGTTTTGTCCTTGCAATCTGAGCCACTTTCTGTGTCAGGTGTGGTACACTCAAATAAGAGCGTTTCAAGCCCTGCTAACGTAATGTGCGTTGGGCCGGGGTGCTAAAGCGCTGCTAGGCTCGGCAAAGCAGTAAACCCAACAGGCGGGCGGGTTGGAGGGGCACCTTCAGGATGATTTGTGGAGATTCCAACCGACATTAAGACCTTTGCTGACATCGGCCTCGGGGCAATTAGTCTCATGCTCTGGCTGAGGCAAGGGAAGATTAACGCTAGCCAGGAGCGGGCCACTAAGGACCTGACCACCATGGTGAAAGACCATGACCTGCGCATTAGTAGCCTTGAGACTCAGCGCCGGCCAGGTAAAAAGAAGGCTCGTTAGGAGGCTTCGCAATGGCTACGTTAATTGCAGTCCTAGCCTCTGTGGCGCTCCTGGCGGGAATCGGGGCCGCTATTTGGCTCAAGGTGCGGCAGGCTGGGGAGTGGGCAAGTTTGCAGGAAGTTCAAGTGAAAGCCCAAGAACTTGAGGCACGTGAGAAAGCCGCTCTGCAGGCACAGATTGAAGCAGACCGTAAGGCTAAGCAAGAGGAGTTGAAGCATGAAGCAGATGAAATCTTGGCTGAGAACGACCCGTCAGTGCGTCAACTTCGCGCTCTTGAGCTGCTTGCTAAGCTGCGGGGTGTTCACTAAAGAGGTCAAGGTCCCTGTGACTCCTGAGCCTTGCGTCATCCCTAGCTTCCACACGCAATCCAATTGCCGGGACGAAGTCCCCTGCCTGCTCACGGAGTTTGCTCTCACGTTGCAAGCTGAGCACGCTGTGGCAGACGCTTTGAAAGCCTGCCCGGGCGTGAGGAGCCAATAATGGCCTGGGGCCGAGGTAATCCGCTCCTAGGCTACTGGCTTAGGATGACGATGAACCCCACAAAGGCGGAGGCGGCTCTTGAACCTGCCATCGCTGCCCTGGAGGAGCCGTACCGATTCCAGTACCCTTTCATGGACATCAAGTACTTCGCCGACTTCGCGCTACTTGACTCCAAGATTATCGTAGAGGTGGATGGGGCCTCTCACGATAGGCCGGACCAAATGGAAAAGGACCTGCTCCATGAGATACAGGTCCTGAAAAAGGGGTGGCGTGTAACTCGCACCACCAACGAGCAGGCACTTAGAAGCCCGGAAGTCGCAGTTGCGCAGGCTCTGGCTGAGAAGCACTTGTCTCTTGATACAGAGACTCGAGTTGAGCAACTGACGGCCCTTCTGTCCCGGCTTCACTCAGATTACCCGCATCTGCTTGTTGCTGCCGCCAAGAAAGCCAAGCACCGTGCACAGCGGGCGAAAGTCGGTGCTGATACTCGGGGCCGCGCGCGTAATCGATCAACTTCTCCCCAGGCTTAGTCTTGCCGGGGTTAAAGACTTGCATCGGCGTGCTGAAGTCTGCTGGCATTGGCACAGGGGCCGGAGCAACCGAGGGCATCCAAATACTGACCGGATAGGCCCATGCCGCAACGTTGTCTAGCTTACCTAAATGCGCCACCCTCTTATCGGCCTTCTCCTTACTCCAATAAGCCTGATTCTCCACAACTGGCATATCGTCTTCATATTCGCCGCCTAGCTTAGCCACGACCCAAATCGTTGTATTTTCACTAGAAGGATTGCTACTCATGCTGACTGATATTCTCCTGTACGTAGGTCTGGTTCTAGGCGGCGGTGTTGCTGCGCTGAAGTTTATTGCGCCCCGCACCAAGACCAAGGTTGATGACGAAGTGTTGCACTATGGCGAGGTGGCACTAGAGGTTCTCGAAGGGCTCGGGGTCAAGGTACCCGAGGGCGTCGAGATTAAGGCCGTAGCGGTGTCTGTTAAGTAGTTAGCCCAACACACCGGTAACAATCGCAAAGAGGCGACTCCTTCACTGGGGTCGCCTTTTCTTTTGCCCAATAACTAAGCTCTCCAGTTGGGCTCATGCTCTTCAGAATCTCCTCAAGAGCAGACACCTTTTTGCTAAGATTGTACAATTGCAGTCTTACCCCAGGATCGCTCATTTCTGCCCCTTATAAAATGGCTTGTGGTCTGCAAATGGCACAATCGTGAAGTAGTAAGTCTCCTGAAACGGAGTCTTGTTCACGAAGTTGTTGCCATCGTACTGAAGCTCGAAGTCAAAGCGCCCCAAAACTTCCCTCAGCGCTTCCTCAAACTCTGGCATGGTGCGGCGAGTTAATTTCATGCGCCCCTCACTCTAATCAACTTACTGCGGTGCTGCTCTTTTGGCCACGTTCGGTCATGTACATCAAAGTGGCTTGCGCTGCCGATAATGATGCCTGGTTTGCGGCCATTAGGGCCTCTGCACTCGATGACCCCAAGCTCTGCCCACCTGCTGAGGTGCCAATCCCACTCGGCGGGGACTGTGTGCACCAGAACGACGTGCCCAATGAACTTCTTGCCTTGCGAGATGAAGGTAGGGTAGGTGAGAAGGTCCCCAGGCTTGGGGTGGTCCAGGACTTGTTCGAAAACTTCGCGCTTGTGCTGCGAGTCTTCGATGGCTGAATTGCAGTTGATGTCGTCCGAGACCGTGGCCCAACTACCAACATTGAAGCCAGGGCGATGCCTCCGAAGGCCATAACATTTGCTAATAGCAAAACCAGCGCAGTCATATTGCCCGTCATCTTTCGTGTCACAGTCGCCGGTGCCGAGGACATAGATGCCCTTGCCCACTAGCGACTCCGCGATTTCAATTGCGCGCTTAGCTGAGTTTGCCATGAGAGGGCACTTTCTTTAGCTTGGAGTAGTCAATTTTGCCGTACGGCTCCTTCAAAATAATATTTAGCCCTAGTCCATCTGTAGGAAATCCGTAGGAAAAGACACCTTGGTACTCTCGCACCCAAACTGGCTTCTCCTTGGCTTCTGCCTTAGTCCGTTTCTCTGGCGGAAGGTCGCACTCCCTTGGGCAGTACATCCCGCTAAAGAGTGGCTTCATCTCACCCTTGCAATCAGGACACTGCATCTTTCTCCCCTCGCCAAGCAGCAACGATGGTTGGGTAAATCGGCTCAATTAGGCTTAGCATGGCTTTAGCGTATTGCTGAGTCTCCCACTGCGCGTGCTCCTCCAGGCGAAGCCCCAGGAAGTGCAGTGTGTTGTGCAGGTCGTTCTGCCAGTAGAACTCGGTGAAGGTGCCCAGGGGCAGCACGGTGCGAGCAATCTCGGGTGCCAGACCTTGCAGTAGCAACTTCTCGTAAGCGTCAAAAGCTTTGTTACCTGCCCTGGCGATGTAATAGGCGCAATCGGTAGTATTTTCTACAAGCTCTGCGGATGACCCCTGCTTCTTATCTTCCGAAGCTTTCTGCATGCGCTCAAGGGGAGGGACATAGAACTCGCGCGCCGCCTTTACATACCGGTAGCTAATCTTGTTAATACTCGCGGTGCGGTGCCTCAATATCTGTTCGCCCACAAACATCGGGCACTTGATGTAAAAGCGCACCTGGCAGAACTCAAGCGGCGTTGTATGTTTGTGCTTCACCAGGTAGCGGGTAAGCCGCGCATCCTGCTCCTCGGTCCGCTCCTGGCTGGCGTTGTTGAAGCTGGTTCGGGCACACTGAGCCGGGGTCCTATCGGTGCCCATGTGGTCCGTTAGAGCGACGAAGCCGGGGCCTAGGATGCCGGTAACTTGGCTCATCCGATTCCTCCTACTGTCGGCCCCACGTACTTGCCTTCAGGGGGCAGATGCCCAGGATTCGTATTGAACGGATAGGTTGTGAAAGCTAGCCGGTCGTAGTTTGAGTCCAGCAGGCACCACATGCCGTCATCCTCGTACAACTTGAGACCATGCTTAGCTAAGACTTGTTGTAGGTCCTTTTTCAGACCTGGATACCTTTCTTTGCTCATAGGCTTTTAGCGTACTCCAGGCATGCTTCATCTGCGGCTTCTTCAGTTTTATAGGGACCGTGTTGCCACGACCAAGTCTCGTCCCAAAACCACCACCTACCCTGCCCGTCTTGATGCACAGGGTCGCTGGAGTTTCTTGGGCGCTTGCTCATTCTGGCACCTCCTCATAAATGTAAGACAGCTTACCAGGTTCTCGAAGGGAGCACGAATTTATTTTGGTCAGCTTGTAATGGCTCTTGGTGTCTCGCTCGTAGAATATGTGCCAAACGAGAGACGACTTCATTGTGGTGCCATCAAGCGGCCCACCAGAGAAGTGCATTACGTACTCCTCTTCTGGCTCACGACATCCGAACCCCATTATTCCCCCACGAAGCTAAGGTCAGGCGGGCTGTAATTCGGCCCCTTCATAATCTTGCCGTCCGCCCTCTTGTGCCCCGGCTCCTTGGTCATGTTGCTGCGGTGAATCTCGGCAAACACTCGGTCAATGTCGATGCACCAGATATCAGCGGCGCCTAGGACCACGTACAGGATATCTCCTAAAGCATCTGCAACTGCCTGACGATTAGCCGGGCGGTCTTGGCCACCTACTGCGCCTACAAGCTCTTTGTACTCCTCCAAAATTAGCCGAAGACGCAAATCAATAGAGGCTTGGTCTTCTATCTCAAGGTCATGCTCTATGCCCATTTTGTTGTGAAATTCGCATACCATATCAAACATGTCCGACATAGGAATATAAGTCACTTACAAGCTTCCCAATTCTTGCCGATACCGCCGGCAGTTCTCAAATTCTTTAACGGAAACGCAGCGCACATAATTTCGTCAGCGAGCGCAGCGACCCTCTCAGCATTACCTTCAGGACAGCGCCACCCTAGCTCATCGTGCACCTGTTTCTCAAGCACCGCGCCCAGTTTCTGCATCTCAGGAGAATTCAGTGCATCAGCCATGGCGCACCCGATTACATGAGCCCCAGTTCCTTGCATTGGCAGATTCTGTGCCCCTCGACATGCTGAGGCGAATGCCCAGTCCGTGTCGTCTTTTCTGCCGTTGCCTCTGGCGATGAGTTGGGAGTAGTCAACGTATCTCCCGTCAAGCGCGCAAATGCCTCCGTCTCGTCGAAGAAGGCTAGCGACGAGAGACTGCCATTTAGGTACGCTTGGCACTGCTTCATAAAGTGCGCCAACAATTTCTTCTGCTCGCTGTTTTCCAACTGGTTCTCCTTGCTGGTCTCTGAGGGAGGTCGCAAAACCGTGGACAGTCCCGCCGTACTGCAACTTGTACCAGACGGCTTTGATTGCGTCTCGGTACCAGGCGAGTTCGGGGTCTGACTTAAACTCCGAAAGCTCTGACACGTCTCGTATAGGCCGACCACTAGCAGTGCGCCAATTGAGAAAAGTCCCAAATACACGATGAGCGTTGTAAGCATGGATATCCTGGCCTGGGGCCGTCAACTCCAGAAGTAGCGTGTCGTTAAAAAGCCACTCACACATGTTGGCCATGATTACAACTTCTAGGGCCGTGTAATCCTTGACCACCAGCAGCATGCCGGGCGGAGCAATGAAGCCCTTGCGGATGCCGTACAGGTCTTTGCGCTTGTCACGAGGGATTTGCTGCCCCTCGGGATTTTTCATTCCAAAACGGCCAGTAATCGCCCCGACACGGTCATCCTCGTCTCCGGCTGGCCCGCAGACCGGATGCACAAATCCATCAGGTCCGACATACTTAGGGAGTTTGGCAAGATATTTAAGCCCAGCGCTAATTCGCCGCAGCCCCATAACGCCTTCAACAATTCGTCTTTCCGGGCTGTTACTACGAGTACGGCCGAGAACCCACTCGAGGGCTGTGCGGTCGAGCTTGACTTCTCCGTCATCTATCTTAACCCTTCCCTTGAACCAGTATGGACTCTTGGGCAGGCGAAGCTGGCCGTGTAGTAACTCAGCCATCTGCTTAGGAGAGGTCCAGATGTCGTCTGGCCGTGCATTAACCACGCCCAACTCTTGCAACGTAGCCCGCAACTCAGCAAGGCACTTGGCCTGGTCCTGTTCAGCCACACTGGCCTGCGCATTGAAATACGGTACATCAATGGCGAAACCAGCTGCTTCCATCGCAATAGCGGCTTCTTCAATCTGTTGAATCCTCGCCGAGGCGTACAGGGCTTGCACTGGGATTTTTGTTGCTAAAATCGGCGATGACGAGTCCGGCATCAAACCCCTTTTCCCAGCTCAGCTTGCTCATGGAGAGGATGCAGGCGACTACATCGAAGTTGTGGCCTAGACACCAAAAGCCAAAATCGCATTCCACAAACCCAGAAGCAATTTCGGCCGTGTCTTGATTAAAGCTGCTAGTCAAACTTCGTTGCACTGTCAAGTGCCAGCTTAGCCACTCTAAACCTACAGTGAAATCTGCCATGGGTACGGCCTCTCCTGCTTCTCTCGCATCATTAACTCATAAATCCACAAGGCTAGGACCGCATCCCACGCCGCATAAGCCAAATAGCGAGCCCACAAAGGATGGGAGGGGTTAAGGTCAGTAAGAGGAATGTGACGTCGGACACGGGCCTTCCATTCTGCCAGCACTTCCTCTGGCTCCTTAACATCGTGCGGCGGCTTCTTTTTCATACAACTTATGACACCGCAAGCACAGCGCTTTTTCCAGACTAGGTGCTCTCGGATTTCGACAGCGTCGTAACCAAGGAGTCCGTCGAAGCTTTCAGTTTTTCCAGCGCCGCAGTAATCGACGCCAAGTGAGTCAAGATCAAAGCCTTCACGTTTGGCTCGATGGGGCCACCAGAATCTGGCCATCGCCAAAGTGTTTTGCGCACCCTTGAGATGCACACCGTGGTTTCGGATAGTGTGGTGATCCACTGCCTGATTGTGGACGGCTTTTGTGAATCTTGCATCTTCTAACCAACTCTTGACACTTGGGCTCGCGAGCAGGGAACCTGCGACCACCCAAGATTGACTCTCGTGAAATCCTCTTGGTAGGAGCGGCCCGGAAGGAACGGCCACCGAAAAAACGTGACAAGTCGTGCGGCCAACCGGCGACTCCGTTCGGATATCGCAGCCGTAAAACTCTGTATCCAACCCTGCAATGCCATACTTGGTAACCTCTCTTATCATCTCCTGGGCTTCTGACTCTGTACACACATACTGTATGTGCTCAGTCATCATACTCTCTGTGAGGGATTTCGCCCCATCTGTAGTTGTAGGCTGAGTTGTACTGCACCTTACGACAGATTTCGCAGAACGGCATTAGCTCAGTGCGCCAACTCCCATATCCATTTGAACTGCTGTGGGTCCACTCGCTTCGATGCTCTTGAGGGTGGTCGCAATCCTTTGCCAACTTCTTTTTATAAGCTAGATAAGCGTTCTCTGCCTTGTTGGCCACATTTCTTAGCTGCTCAAGCCTGCGCAGCTTTGCCGGACTCATTTACTTGTACACCTTTCCCCCAAAGCCAATCAAGGGCCGGTTGCGCCTATCTCGGTGAATCTCAATCAGACTGACCGTGAATCTGGGCTTTCCATCCGCCTCCCACAAATCCACAATCGCGCCCCCTTGTTGCCAGTTCGGCATGCGCCCTGCGTAGTCTGAGTGCGCGTCCGGCAGCGATAAATGGCCGAGAGCAAAAGCAGCATGACTGCTGGGACGACCACTAGAATCGCCTGAAGTGTGGACTGCATAATCCATGTGGTGGAAGTGATTCACTAAGGTTGTCTGAGTCGGGTAACGTCGGAGGATGCTAGCTGCAAGGTGTGTCCCTCCTGACGAGCGGCCCAAGGTGAGGTCACCGTGTTCCACCACAAGACTTCCGATGCGGATTTGGTAGCCGTGTGGGAGTACCTGGAACTGTGGCCCGACAGGAAGGCCCAAAGCAGAAGCCACAGAAACAGTGCCCACAGTATTACTATCAAGAGCGAGGTCATTAATCCAATCCTCATGGTTGCCCGTGCCATAAAGACAGGGGCGGGTGCGCATCCACTCAACAATCCAGCGACCTGTGGCAGCTTCCTCGGCTAGCTGTCCTGTATCTAGTATGCTCCTCTTGGCCTTGTTACCATGACGGGATACAGCAGCACAATCATGAATGTCGCCATTAGCAATAATGCCATCAACTCCAGCCCCCTCGAAGCACTCGATGAGGCAACGCACTGCGGGAACATCATGGATGCCGATGTGAACATCACCGAACACCGCCAGTCTCTTGCTCTGCGCTAGCTTCCCCAATGTGTAGCTTGCCATCCACTAGACTCACTTTCTTGCAGAAGACTCGGGCATCGTGCGCTTGCCCAATCATTGCCCACATGTCAAGGAACTGCGGCCATTTGTCAGGCTTCGAAAACGCGTTAAGTGACACAGCGACTGGTTCAGCAGGAATCCAGTCAGTTACTAGCGCGGCAGGAATCCGGTCAGATGCCTCATCAAACCAGATTGGGGTCTGTAACTGCTGTAACTGAGCATTCGCCCACGACCTAACCCGCGCCTCAAAAACGTCATTGTCAGAGAAGTAAGGCCAGACAGTTGGTCCGGCTGTCCTTTGCATTTGCCTTAGTGAAGGTATGTTCCAGTTTCTGTTCCAGTCTGCTGCCTGTCGCGGCACAAACGCATCAGGGTCAGTGCGGGTGGCTGGTACAGGCTCAACTCCTGACCAGTTCCACCTAAGCCGCTCTAATCCTTCGGTGTCAATGTAAGGCTCGGGGCTTCGCCAAGGAGGACAATCATTAGCACTTGCACGCATCGTAATCGTGCCAGTCGGGGCGTTTATGCCGCGAAATCCTTCTGCATTCTCAGGAAACCTGTCCTGTGCGCGCAAGTACATGGCGCCGGTCGGGGTGTTTATCTCGGCGACTTCTGCTGTGTCAGGCGTGTCAGAAGTAGCCGCACAAACCGTGCACCCGGGCGCGCAGGGATTTGAGCGAGTCCATGGCACACCACCTGGAGTGAATCTACGCACTTGCGAGCCAACTGGGCTTTCCTCGGATGGCATTAATCTCCCTTGTGAGGTAGTTGCGGGCTTTGATAAGGTCGTCCAAAGAGTCAGTACCTGGTTTGCGGCCGTGTCGAGCGACGTACTTAACCACATTGGCGAGCCTGAAGTTGAGGCCCCAGGCTTCGATGACATCAATTGGCTCCGGGGATAAGGCAGTGTAGTGCGCACTATCCGTCAGTGCTGGCTTAGGGGAGGCGGTGAGGTCGAGGTCTTCCTGGGGCTTATCTGTGAGCTGGTAAAATTCTTTAGATGGGACAGGACTAGGCTCAATCAACACTACCTCCTCTTCTTGATTCAAGAAAGAGGATTCTGGGCTAGAACTGCCAAACCCGAGGTCTGCTGGGCAATTTGGCCTAACTACTTGGAATTTCGTGTCTTTGAGGTGATTTGTGACGTACCTAAACTTGTCGCCAACCTTCAAATCCTTACGCCTCATGCCTGCTCCTTTAAATTCTTGATGATGAGGCTCCACCGCCCCTTGGTCCTACGCGGTGGCTTCACCACTCTATCTGCGCCGTACTTCTGGCTGTAGTGCTCGATGGCCTTGTAGATGCTCTGGAAATAGCGTCCAGGCCCCCACCCACCTACAATCGGCCCTGACAGCATGGCGTCCCTTGGCCCCCGCAGCGCCTCCGTATAAAACACATCCCCATCCCTAAACGCCTCGTCGGGGGTGTCGATAGTTGGCCGCACCTCTGGCTTGCTGATTTCAGGGCTTCTCTCGCCCCCCAGCATGTCATCAAAGTGAGGTAGGGACTCTAGCAACTCGGCCGCAGTTAAGTTAGCTTCGATAAACTCCGCGGCAACTACATCCTTCTCATTCATAAATCCTGCCAGTCGGCCCGTCAAATTTAAGCTCTAGCAGACCAGAATTGCCAAAGTTTACCTTGGCCCACCGAATCCACAATCGGTCATCCATTGCGCCAGGTTTTCCCAGCATTCGCTCGTAGTATCCGGGTCGGAAGATGTATCCGACAGCGCGTCCGCGTTGCCCAAAAGCGCTTGCCCAAGCCAAATCCTGAGTACCGGGGCCAGGCATGAAGCCCGATACATCCCAGGACTCCGCGTCTCTACGCTTAGAGGCCCAAAATACACCGTGCCCTCTGGCACTGATTTCTGGCTTAACCTGTGAAAAAGCAACGAAACCGCAGTTCCATTTCTGAGCAAACTTGTTCGCATCCCACGCGAAGTGGCGGATGACACTTTCTAACCCTTTCTCTGACTCGGGGAAAGCTTGCGCATAATCCAGCAGTACGAGCGAGAGAGCCTCACCCTGAGCCTCCAGAGAATTAGCCAAGCCTTCAAGCGCTTCCATGGCGTCAGATACGTCCACGAGCCCTGCGTGATAATGTACAAACTGTCCCCAATCCTCGGTGGCAGCGCTGGCGGCATAAATTTTATCCATGTCCATAACATCGAAGGTAGCCAGATTCAGTTTGCGGCTATCGATGCCGGTTAGGTTACTGATGGAGCGATTGGCCGTCTGCTCTTTAGGGTCCTCAAAGACCAGTTGGGCTACATGGAGCCTCCGCCGCCCCGCCGACTGCGCAAGGTGGTTGCTGACGAAGGATTTACCCTGCCCGTCAACACCACCAAGCACAGTCAGAACACCGCGAGTAATGCCACCATTCGAATCCCAGCGCTTCAGCCCTGTAGGGATGTACAAATCCTCGGGCTTAAGGGTGCCTTCGATTCGGCGGATGGCAAGTTGCTCAAGGTGCGCGGCCTGACCCTTAATTACATCGGACCATTTCTCCCATATAACGCCTGATTCACTCAATTTACCTCATTCTTCTGGTAACTCAGGTCCCATAGCACCCGGCTTCTCGGCTGGTCGGCGCTGTGCGTCAAACTCGCCTGCAAGAATCCGCAGCTGCTGGGCAATCAAGAAATCCAGCGAGATGCTCGGCCCCTTGAGATTATTCTTAGCGTACTGTGCCAGTGTCTTTATGCTGAAGTCGTCGTTCCCGTGCCGCTTGAGCTGCGTGTTGATGCGCACGTACCAAGTCTGGTCAGGAAAGGGCGGCATTCTCACATTCCCCTCGCCCCACACCTCCTTGACAACTCGCAAAGCATCCTGCCAGGTGTAGCGCGTGGCCACTTTCAGCGTGGGGGTGCGACCAAACTCCTTCATCACCTTGCTCTGGGCTACGCGGTCCAGGATTAGCTGATGAGCACCGGCTAGCTCGTCAGGGCTCTTGGCACGCTCAATCAGCCTCAGGTCATTGGCGCTTAACTTAACTAGCAGCATTTAGGTGGTTACTCCGAGAATGGGTCAGCGTCGTCCTCAACCTCACGCTCGGGGCCACCATGCCCAGCAAACCTCTTAGCAGCCCGGCGAGGCTTGCTCACAGGCGCGGGCTCAGGCTCGGCAGCATCGGCCTTCTTATCCAGCAGCACAATCTGAGTGACGATAATCTCAGTGCTGTACTTGGTCACCCCCTCCTTATCCTCCCACTTCCGCGTCTCGATGCGCCCCTCCACGTAAATCTTTGAGCCCTTCTTGGTGTACTTTCCCAAAAGCTCCGCCTGCTTATCCCAAGCCACCAAGCGATGCCACTCGGTCTTCTCCGAGTCGCCAGTTCCGAAGCTAGTCGCGAGGCTGACGTTAGCCACAGCCTTGCCAGAAGTGGTGTACTTCAGCTCGGGGTCCTGGCCGAGGTTACCGATAAGCTGAACCTTATTGAGACTTGCCATTACTTTTGCTCCTTTGCATACTTGATTTCCGTAACGTAGATATCGCCGTCTACTTGCTTCTCTCTCCAGACGAGAGTGTCATAAACATCCCACACCCTCTCCTTGGCGTCATCAGGATGTTCCGCCTCTACAACTACTTCTGCGTACTTGTTCACTCTCTTGGTAATATCAACCTGATACTTAGGCATCAGAACTCCTCCTGCGCCACCAAACAAACCGCGCGTGCTGGGCAGAACCGACAATGGTCGCCCGGTGTCAATGTCATACTACTCTCGGTCTGATTGGCCTTGTGGGTCGCGTACATGACCTCCAAGTCGCTCCAGTGCTGCATCAAATCAGCATGTCCCCACCGGTGCCATAACCGAGTCGGGGGAGCGTGGCGGTAGATAAGAGGCAGGCGAGGCCAGTGTGTGACGCTAATCCAGACATCACCCTTGTACTCTTCTAGCTCAGAGATTGCAAGCGCGTATGTCTTCAGCTGGGCGCTTTTTGGGTCCTGGGGGAAGCGGTTCTCTCCCACATCGAGGTCAGGGTTCCAGCCTTGCGAGCCTGGCAGGGGGTTCGGGTAATACTTGCCCGTTTTCAAATCGTCAATCCAAAGTTCCCCATCGAGAAACCAGTGCTGGTAGTCGTAGTGGCCGGTGACCCACCCCTCCTGCTTGACAGCTTTCCGCGTCACAACAGGCCAAGTGCTTAGCCGCGAATTGCCGACCATGCCGCCCACAAAGACCGACACCTCGCCCTCATGAGACCCGCCCTCAGGCCAAAACTCCAGCCTCCGATTGCGCATGCCGGATAGGTCCAGCGCCTTCTCAAAGAGATTGCACAGCCGCTTAGGCCCCCGGACAAGTCCAGTCTGCACCCATGTATGAAGCAAAGTGCCCCAAGTCGCCCCCTTTTCCGCGTTCTCTGACTTAGTGTAGTCGCAGGGCAAGGTTAGGGAGCCTGTGCACTTCATGAGTAGAGGCAGACTACTTGCGCGAAGCTCGCTCATGCATTAGACGTTCCCTTCCTTAAGCTCCTTGGACCTCTTAACAAAGGCACTAGAAGCGCGCAGCTTGTCAGCCCCTGCCAGTGCAATAGCCCCTGACTTGATTTCGTCCTTGATTGCCTCAAGGTCTGCAAATGTAGCGATGGCGATGCGATTCAGGGTCGCCTCCAGAGCGCTGCTTGACTCGGGGGTTTCGCGCTTGAGGGGAGTCGGCTCAGTCAGCTTAGCAATGACCTTATCAGCCGTCAGAGGCTTGGAGGGCTTGGCTCGCTCCGCCACTTCTGCAGGTTGCTCATCATCGGTGTCAATCATGTCCTGCTCCGGGATGCAAAGCCCCTTGAGAACAGCGGCCTTCCATGCGTAGGTGTCCGCCTTACCGCCCGCCTTGTCCTCGCCATCACCTCCGTGTCCTGAGCCCTCCACAGCCACGAAGGAGCCATCCTCCGCCCCAATGTGCACCGTGCTCTTGACGTGAGTCAGCGTGCGAAAAACAGGCTTCCCGCTCGACGTCTGATTCTGCGGAATCTTGTCGGTGTCGATGTGCGTCACAACTTGGGAGTGAACATGAGCCACCATGTTCAAATCTACCAGCGCTTGGGCCAACTTCTGCGCCAATTCCTTAGCTCCGCGCACCGGGAACATCGGCCCACCTTGCTGTTTCTTGGCTGCGATGCCACCAACCTCCAAGCGAAGTTGCCGCAGCTTGTCGTGAATCATTGGCGGAGTCTGGGAGCGAGTCACACCGCCCCAGTATGCGGGAAACACGTACTCGGTGCCAGGGGTGTTTGCAGGTAGCGAAATTTGCTCAGTCATTGCTCTCCTTAGTTATTGTAGAACGCGCCGTAAATGACCATCACCAGCCAGAACAAGCAGGCAGCAGAGTGTGTAACAAAAAGAATCTTTTTGCTTTCCAGGTAGGCTTTGCCTGCATGAACCACGTTGTTCAGAAACGCCGCAATACAAAACAAAACTGCTACCAAATTAACGTAAGCCATTAGTAACTCTCCTTTGAAATGTCAATCCACGGTCCACGTCGCCAGGCTCTCATGTGAAGCCTGCTCTTGTTAAACTGATTGCCCTCGTGCAGAAGCCCCATCGGCACTGGTGGGAACATGCCCAGCTTGAAATCCTCAGCTGGACCTTGCCACACTGGCTCCACGATTGCAAGCCGATTCACCCGTGCCGCGATGCGTACCTTCCACCACTTGACAGGCTTCCCATCTGCAGCAATGACATCAATCGCCACCCCATCCATCGCATACAGGGTGCCACCGAATTCTGCTGGGTACTCCTGCATAACCGAGCCGAGCTGGGGCAGGTATGCGACCATTAAGCCCTCGTCTCGGGCAATCCCACAGGCCAGGGCTATGTGCTCTCTACTCGTGTCAGTCATGGGCTCCTCATAAAATTATTGCGTAAAATGGCTTGGCATAGTCGCTCCGCCACCTCTCAGCCAGTTTCTGCGCGCGGTAGTGCAAGACAAGCTCTTGGTCGTCACTGTCCGCAACATGGAACACAGGGTCCGCCTCGCCCAGGATGCCGAAACTAACGACCCAATGCTCCCCATTATCCACCAACAGAATGCCCACAGAGCCAGCTCGGTGCGCCGCCAGTAGTCTGAGTAGGGCTACGTCATCTCGTCGCTCTGAGAGCACGCCAGGTATCAAACCAGGGCTGTCTTTGGCCACTAGAAGCGCCGCCCGCATCAAGCCTCGGGGTGTGGTGCCCTGATTGCTGCACCCGGAGAGGCGGATTAACTCGTCCTCACTGCGGGTGATGCCCCTGGCTAGTAGCGCCGTTCGCAGGCTTGCAGGGCCGCAGCTAGCTTGCGTTGATTGGAAACGCATATCTCCTTTAGTTCTTCTAGCACAAGCTTATAAGCTTGACGCATGCCCAAGCTGTAGTCGGTTTCTCCATTGCCTTCCTCCCAATTTATCTCGCGCTTGCACATATCTATCAGACCTTGTAAGTCTTCAATCATGTATCTCCTTCTCGCGTATCTCCTTTAATCGATAAAGAACCCAATTGTAAGCCTCAATCGCTCCACTAGTGTCCTCATATCTGTATTTGCACAACTCGCTAACTTCCCTCTGTATGTCTTTCATCAAGACTTCAATACCTTCGTCCATTAGACTCCTTATCAGATTTTAGGCATACGGAGGCCAGTCTCTCCCTTCCTCAGGGCTCTTGGCTTCATGGCCTGCCCCTTGGTCTGGTCCTAGCCTGCTCTAGGATGCATCCATGCAAGTCATGGAAACTGTCAAATGCTCTGTTCAGGGTCCGACCGGTTGTGACCGTGGGAGTTTAAAGACCCTTCTATTGAGCTTTCTCGCCCAGTGCACCTTCCTGGCCCCTCCGTAGTGGCCTAGGTCCTTAACCAGCAAACTGGCAAGGTGTCAATGGGTTAGCTGTCTTTCCAGCTGTCTGCAGTTCCCTCTATGGCGAGGCCAGGGTCCCTTTGGGCCTGGGTGGGAGTCGCGCTCCTGACGAACAGCAGAAGGTTACCACAACGAGAACGGAGCGTCAATAGCCTTGCCGGCCGAGTATCCCTCCGTGTAGCCATCATGATAGCCCTGTGCCCACGCCCAGTGCATGGCCCCGGCTATCGCACAGTTGCGAAAAAAGATGCGCATCGAGGCACGGAGGGAGCCAGGGTCGCGGAAGTCATTCCATCGCTTTGTAAAAGCTTCTGGGGGCATGTCCTGGCCTCACTGCTTCTCGGCTTGCTGCTCACAAATCCACGCACGATGCTCGCTTGGGCTGCACCAATACTTCGTACCTCGCCAGTCGCAAGATTGACCATTCTCCTGATTGCCCTCGTAACGCTTCAGGGGCACCTCCGTACACTTGCCTTCCTTCATGGGCGACGGCTTGTAACGGCCCTTCTCGTAAGAATTGCACTTGATGCCACCGTGCACAATCATCGAAAGAGCTATCAGGAAAAGAAACACGTACCACACGCACTGAGTAGCTACGCTGACCCATTCTGGCATATCAGCTTTAACTCTCATGGCTCGCTCTTTCTCTCACCCACAATAAGCTTCGCTGCGTTAATCAGAACCTCGCGCAACTCCAAAAGCTCCTCTGCCATAGCGCGAGCTTCATCGAAAATCTCGGTGTTGCAACCAGAACACAAGCAAGCTCCGCTGGTGATTTCCTGCAGTCTCTCGTCAGTGAGTTTCTCCATGACTCCCTCTCAGAGCGGCCGAATCCATGTCACACCCACACCCTTGCCAAGCGTGAGGCCAGGGCACGGGCACTTTTCCCATCGGCCGTTGCTGCTGCTGTACATGTCAGACTCCTGCAGGATTTCCCCAGGCTGAACAGCTCGCACCATGATTTGCTCACCGTTGATAGTGCGGCTGATATACACAGACTTATCGTTCTCCATAATCATTTCTCCTTGGCAATCCGAACACCGCCAGACCGCAGCCCACAAAGAACACCCATGCAGGCAATAAGCACAGCACAAGCCAAAACCACCTAGGCATCGACACCGTTATCATGGCTAACTCCTCGCATTGCCTTCATAAGGTCCTTGCACGCCAGGCTGTGACGCCAGAACTCTGGAGGCGGAATGTTGTATGCGGCCATGAACAAGATACCGGCGATGAAGTGTGTGAGGTTAATCACAGGTCCATCTCCAGGAAGGCTTGGTGCTGCGCAAGAGCTACTTTAGCGTATGACATCGGGATTGGGGAACCTGGGCAGTGTTGATACCCGAGGACGCCGAATGCTACATGTGTCACCGGCTGTGGCGAAGCTATGAATGCTACATGTGTCACCGGCTGTGGTGAGGCTATGAGCGGGCTTGCGGGTACCTCCCTGCTGCAGAATTGGCACTCGACCATATTAGTCACGGGCACAATCCCGGCTCGCAGGAAATGTCTAGATAAACTTTGTCTAGATAAACTTTAGCCGGCTTGCTGTTTAGCTCGTGTAGAGCGCGCCAGTTCTGCAAAACCTTTACCTGCGCCCGCAGCAGCATCACCTCGTCCTCAAGGTCAGTGCGGGTCATGACTTTGATGTCAGGGTCTTTCATTTTTGCTCATCCTCGTATCCGCTGTTCAGGGTCTCAATAAGATTGAGGACGTCGTAGCAACCCATGGTTGGGCATGGGACGTCTCGCTTGCTTAGCGCAATCTTTTTGAGAACCGCAACTTCCTTCAGAGTTAGCCGTCTGCCATGCCTCATGCCACACACCGAATCCTTTGCTTGGTCTGGTCGGCCAGGAATTCATTCACGGTGTCGAAATCATCGCTGGGCTCGGGTGGCACATCATCCAGAAAGCCCTGAATCTGGGCATCCCAGGGGTTCTCCTCGTCGTTCAGTTCACGCCTCAGTTCTGCCGCTTCCATTTGCTCCATGGTAACGGAGTCTCGCTTGACCTCGGCCAGCACGTCGTCGCCATACCGAGCCCGGATGTAATCCTCCCAATCGGTGTCTTGAGATACTGGTCGCGTCAGAAGCTCTCCTGAATCTGTGTATTCGACATCCTCGCCCCACTGCCACCCCGCTGAGGACCTGCTTCGCGGCGTTTGTGCCAGCCAAGCCTTCACGTCAAGTTGACCCCGTGCCCTTGGAATCCAGCTGAGATTCGAGTACAGGTTTCCTTGATGCTCCTCCCAGCACAGCCCAAACTGCTGCACTTGCAAGGTGCCATCCGCCCCCAGCGAGCCAATCGCAACGGCCCACGGCATCTCCTCTGGCAATTCGGGAAGCCAGTGCGTCAGGTACGCCGCTATCGCGGTGTCGCTGGCCTTGTTGATTAGGTCAGGGTCGGCATCCACAAGCTCCAAATAGTCTTTGTAGCCGTGCCACACCCCGTTATGAATCATGACCTTGTCGGCGTGTCCGTCCAACTCGCCCAATAGAGCACGGGGGCCAAGGGGGAACGGGTGCGTCATTTCCATCGTTTTTGAGCCGTGAGTTGCCCAGCGGAAGTGCAACATGTATGGAAAGGTAAGCCACCCTGCCTCCTGCAACTCAAAGATTTCCTTGGCGGTAAGGCCCTTGGAAAAGAAAAGTTGCCCATCATCTGCCCATGCGACTCCTGCGCCGTGTGGGTTGTCGTATTCCATTTGCTGAAGTTGAGTGAGGGTCACTGGCTTGCTGATAATTGCTGCTACACACATAGGGGTCCTTAGGCGGCAAGAGCCGGGCCAACGCCGAGAATCGCAAGTGCATCTCTATTTGAGAGGTTTAAGAAAACTCTACGTGAGCCTTCTTCTGGAGGTGGGGGCATGTTCAGGTCAATGTAAGAGGGTTCGTGCAAAGGCACGCCATCAAGCAACTCATCATCCACCACATATTGCTCAACATCTGGCACGACGCTAAGAGTTGGAACCTCCAAAGCTGCATATGGAAGACTTGGAGCTAGTGAATCGCAGTCAGTGTTGAGCCAATCATGGAAAATCTGCAGGAGATAGACCACAGCCTCCACTGCCAGCGCAGACTCACGAAACATCGGTAAAAGCCGGCACTCGACGGTCTTGTGCTCTCCCCATGCCAAGAAATTCAGCTGCATGTACCTGTCTTCGTGATTGAAAGGGGAGAATTCGGTTCCCAAGTCATCACGCAAGTAATTGGCCGGTCGCTCCACGTTCTGATGGCAATAGTCGTTCTCTCCAGCCAACCTTCGTCGGAGACTGTGCCACACAGGAAGGCCCTTAGCGTCCGCCCAAGCCAGCCACTTGGCACGGAAGTACTCGAAGAAAGCCTGGCTATAAAGCTGCGAGATGTGGGTGTCGCTCAGGAACGACACATGCACATGCATGCCGCAAGAGTAGTCGGTGGAGTCTGGGTAAAACTTCACTAACTGGCGCAGGGCCTCGATAACCGTGCCTGGCTTGGTCTGCACCTCGCGGGCTCCGCAGTAAGGCTCCGACGTCCAGTGGCCACGGATACTGCCATCGCCGCAAGATGTGGCACCCGCAGCCCGCACTTCGCGAATTAGAGCGTCCGTGTCAGAAAACCGCCCCTCAATCTCGATGCCAACCTTATCGTAGACCCTGTTTATTTCGCAGGTCCTACTATTATGACCTGGAAACCCACACAACTTGCAGCCGTAGGCGGTGTATGGGGATTGAGTGGTGCGAGTACAGAGGACCCCGTTCTCTGTGTGAGCGATGTTCACCATGTAGCTTTCTTTGGGGAATTCCCCATTAAGCACAACGCAGCTTCGTGCGGCGGTAGGGTGCGCGGCGCGTAGTTCTGCAGGGCTATCGTAACTTTGCAGAGAAATTACGTTTCCGTTGCTATCACAGGGAAAGTATTTTCCTGCAATGGTATAGCCAGGAGGCAGCGAAATCCTATCAAAATTGAACCTAGCTCTGGTCGAACTAAATAGACCGCGGTTCCTGCAGAATGCATCCACTTCCTCCAAAGTAGCAGAATCGGGGCAGTACAGGGCAAGCTCCCCCTCACTGCTGAAGTATTCGTTGGGCTCAATATGTGAGTTATTCCCGCCCATGAAGTTGTGTTGCGAAACAAGAAATATCTTCATGACTCAGTCTACCTATCCCGCCACGCGCTTATGAATGCTCACTCGGATATCCACCGGCTGGTAATGTTCCAGCACGCGACGGACTGCGTCATGTGCCGTACGGCAAAGAGAGGTAAGTCTGGTACGAGTGGGGGGAGTGTTGAAAACCCCCGTCAGGTCAATCCGCAGCGGGTACTCGCGTCGCAGGAAAGGGCTCGTGCTGAGAACGTTACCCGAGAGCACGCGGTTGGTTTCCGGCTGGTCCTGATAGACGCCGCCAGTGTGTGGGACGCCGATAAGGTCCAAGTGGTCATGCAGTGCCTTTGCATTGATGACCAGTTCCAGTCTATTCGTTGGCTTGCTTCGGCTGATTCCCACGTCAACGAGAAGGTTGGGGGCTTGCGGGGCCGGTTCCGGGGCAAAAACAGCGGGAACGGTATTAATTTCGTTGGGCACAGTGACCTCGGGAGTGGGTGAAGCGGGTGAAGCGGGTGAAAGAATCTCTGGAGAGAGAATGTAGGTGGAGAGTCGATAATTGGCAAGAATTTCCTGCCTGGCCTTGTAGCTTTCGACGGTTCTGCGACATAACCTACACACTGAGCAGTTGCAGTTTTCCGCAATTTCTGCAATCGCAGCCTGATAATCTTGCTCTGTAATCTCGTGCGCTGGACCGCCGGAGACTGTGTGCGAGTAACCTGGGGCGTACTCATAGATACCATCGCAGCTCATACTACGGTAATTTCCATGGGCCTGTGGAGGGTAAAACTGAATCACCTCTGTGAGGGAGCCGTAAGTTGACGTCGTCCACTCATTTATCGCTGAAGACCAATACTGCACAACGGCAGGGCTTGAGCGAAATGCCGGGCCATCGCCCGCGGGATTAGCACAATATCCAGGAAGGTACCTCACAATACCGGAATTGCTAATAATCCTGTATCGGTTCTCCTCGTATGATTCGATATTAACCTCCGAGGAGACAGTACGAGTTGATGGAACCCAGTATCCGTCGCCAAAGGTTACCCAGTATTCCAGTACTTCCCCCGGTTCAATTCTAACCAGCATCTTGCCCCTCCTGACCCCCCTGACCCTCCTGACCCTCTTGTTGCTCCTTGGGCACAAAAATGAACCGGCTATTGTCCATGCTCATAAAGCTATCGCCCATGTTGCGCTCATGCTCGTCAAGCGCCGCCAGGTCAAGAGCCAGAAACGGGGCAAGGGTGAAGCCATCATAATTGGCCGCGGTTTGCAGGTGACCGTAGCAAATCAAGTCAAAGCGGTTCATAGGCCAGAAGTCTTTGACACTAATCCAGTCATGAGGCACCCGGGCCAACGCGTCATAAATCTCCCCCTCGTAGTTGAGAATGTCGCATCGGTCCATGTCACCAGGCCCGAAGTTGGGCGTTGACACAGGCCACCCCATCTCGGTAACCCGCATCGTTTTGAGGGTGCCATCGGGCTGCACCGCCTTGTGCACACGGACAGGGGTTACTTTATCCCCAACTCGCTCGTATCGAACGAAGGCAGAAGAATACGGCATGTTACTTGCTCCTCTTGGTCTTAGGAATCTTCGGGAAAATTGGGGTAAGAACATACCCCATACGCGGCCAGCCCTCACGAATCATCTGTGCCGCTTTTGCCCATGAATAGGCTTGCTCGTAGTCGTAGCCGGCCGAGAAGAACATTGAGTCGGCCAAATGGGCGGCAGTCTCTGAGTCATCCGTGTGTAGGATGTAGTCTCCAAGCGGATGAGTTTTGCCAAAAAGATGCAACCCAACCCCCCAGGCGTCTTCTGCCCAGCCGTCGGTATCACCGTGCAGCGCCACAGTACAAGCCATCACATCACAGATACGTGCAGCCATTTGCCGCACTTTCTTACTATAGACAGCTCTCGCCATGTTACTTGACCCCCCGAACAGTAAGCTCGGTGTCAATCTCCTGTCGGAGGGCCAGCAAGGCTGAGTTGGACATCGGATGCTCGCCACCTCTGATAGATTTGATTGCGAATCCCGTTCCGTCTACAACGTAGAATTCTCCATCAGGAAGCTCCGGGCATCCTACGAAATCTTCGTACGGAATGCCCAAATTCTTACTTTCGCACAACAGCATCAAAAACCTACGCATGTATCCTCACCAGAAGCCCTTGCGGGCGAAAATCGAAGCAAAATTGCTCCATGAGGCTTCACAAACTCGGCCACCTAACCCCCGGTACCAACGCCCCGCGCACTTATGTGGAGCCCTAGCAACATCTTTGCCACCCTACAACTCCTTTTCTCCTAGTGGAAAGTAAGAGACCAGCCGACCCTCTCCCCCGAGCGGTCTCTTGGTCCCTCACCCGCCACTAAGAACTAGAACTAGGTATGATTGTGATTACTTATGCCATTTTGCCCGACCGGCAACTTAGGGACCGGTGCCGGTAACAGGCCGAGCAACTCTCGCATGTAGCGGATGGTGCTGTCAATAGCTTGTCTACTACTGGCCGGCTGCACGAGGCCACCTTTCTCGCTCCCCAGCACACCAACCAAGCTGAGGTTAGTGCGCCGCCAATCCACCGTCCGCAGCGCATCCAGACGCAGTGCCCGAGCTTCAGGACTCAGCTCAGAGTGATACAGGTCATGCCCCACCACACTCAGCGCCGCCAGCACCACTGAGGTGCGCGTCAAGAATTCATCTCGAGTCGCCTCACGCCAAGGTAGCAAACCCGCCAGCATCGTGATGTACTCCCACAGCCCGGCTTTCGCGGCAGGTTCGATGGCGCTTGATGCCCTTGCGGACGTTCGTGTGGTACTTGGAAGTGTTCATGTTCCGTTCCTTATTGTCTTGCTAGATTTGCCCAGCACCGACATGGTGTGGGGCCAACACAGCAGTACAACTTCAAAATCAACTATTCAGTTGTCATCTTATCTCTTACCTGTCTAACTCGTCTATCCTTACCCAAGACATCCAAAAACGTTGAATCACCGCAGTGACGAACAGCTTAGGACATTTTAAGCAAGACGACCGACATGGGCAGGTTGAGTAGGTTTCTACTCTAGCGCGAACAGTTCCAAGCCGCGTTATCATGGTGCCTCGACTTAGCCTAGCGCCGTCAGGCTACCGACGATAATCCACGTACACCACTGAATCCCAGTAGGTGCCTGGCCCCTGCGTTGCCGAACCAACCTCGACCCTGTAGCCCAGCCCATAAATGCGCTGCGCCATGACAGTAGCCAGCTCGAAGGCTGCAGAAGCGGTTTGGCCCGAGAACTCCAGCGTGATGCCATTCATCTCAACGTTGGCAGAGAAGTTGGTCTTTCCAACCATGGCGCAGATGGCGCGAGTGTAGGCGGCGAAGTTGACGGGGTGGACTCGGTCGGTGTCAATCAGGCTCGTCATGAGATTCAACCTAGCAGCTCTGGAGGTTGGGGTCAAGCTCAGATGGCAGCGAGGAGAGCGCGGGCGTTGTAGGCCAGAGCCGGGTTCTGCATCCTGCATGCCATGTCCAGCGCCATCACAGCGCACTTGCGGGCCAGGGCGGGCTTGCGCATCGCGTAGAGGCAGGCAAACTCCATCTCGGCGCGATAGGACAGGGTCATCATTGCGTGCGACATGTTGGGCTCCAGGAAGCCTCTTGCGAGGCGGTTGCAGCGTGGTCTCGTCAGTGCTGGCGTCACCAGCAGACCCCAAGGTGGGGTTTCGACCTATCGGCTCAGTCCTCGGTGGCCGTATCGTTCATCTTGTGCCAGGTGTCCACCATGACGTTCCAGCTGTGGGTAGACCAGGTGCTGCTGGGCAGTTCGGCGGGGCATGGGCGGATGTCGTTCCAGAGGTTGTCCAAGTCGGCGCCCGACTTAAATGCCAGTTCGGCACAGATTTTGGCGGCAGTCGCACACGCCTCACCGTTGCCGATGGCTTCCTCGCTCACGGCCAAGTACCCCGCCTTCAGCGCCTTCATGTACACGGCAGTCTCGATGCGGTTCATGCTGGTCATGGTGTCTGTCCTCGCCTCCTGACTGGGAGTAGTGCACAGTCGAGGCCAGATTTGGGTCACCAGGATTCGGGCGCTTGCGAGGCTGGCGAGGCTGCACTGGCGTTCAGTAGTGTGCGCGTGGGCACGGTGACTGTACGCAAGCCCACAATTCGAGCTGCAAGTGCATGAGATTGTTCAGGGTCTGCCGCACTGCGTTGAAGTGTGCGCTGGGGCTCGGTGGGCGCTGGCGCACAGTGGGGTGTTGAGTTACAGTGAGGCTGGATGACCCTCGCTCAGTCGCCGCTGGGCTATTCTTGCAAGAATTGAGCCAGGAGATGTGGCACGAACTGTGCTTGATTAGCCTCAGCTCTATGCAAATCTCATGCCAACAATTTCCTTGCAAAATTCATGCCACTAACATCTCCTTGCAAGAATTGTGCCAAGAAGGGTGTGTTCCCTTTGGGAAGTTGGCACGGGACTTGCCTTACCTATCCCACACTGGAATAAATTTTTGAAATCTTCCTACGCACTGCGTCAATATTAGCCTATCCACTTCGATTTGGCACATTAGAGAAGTGGAATCAGCACTTAGCGAGATTTATCGAGCATACTGACCTAATAGCGAGCGAAGCGAGCCTATACCCCCATTAGCGAACGAATGTGAGCATACAGACAGCCTGTGCGGCTGGGAAGGCAGAGGGCAGAAGCTTTTTAGAAATGTATAAGACTTACTCTGCGAATGAAACTTTTCGAAGAAAAATTCATGAGCGCGAGAGCCGAACACTAATCTTGTCTAGCCTCAATCTCATTCGGCGATCGCAATCTGCGTTGAAGGTAGTCTAGAGAGCGAAGCTTAGAAATCGTATGCGCGATGTCGATTTCCTGTCAAAAAGTTGCATTAATAAGATTGCGTGTGGTACACTAAGAACGTAGAACAGAGACGGAGGGCAGAAGCGCTTCAACTTCGTTTCAGCGTGCAAATGTCTATCGCATTTGCTCACAGTAAGTGAGGAATGAATGCAGAGAGGCAGAGCGGAGTTCTTGTTCCGGGGAGGACTTGTACCTACATCTCCTGAATTAAATTCTGTATTCTGCTTGACACTTTGTGCTAAGTGGCTATACTTAAACTTGGTAGGAACGACGCCCCAAACGCACAAGCATAACCTAGTCGTGACAGGCCGGAGAGACGGTCTTTATTAAATTTAGAGTCCTGAGTTAGCCCTCCCTAACAAGGTTAGAAGGCACCTCGCTATGAAAGTGGCTGAGGCAGGATTCGCCGAAAGGCTCCTAATGGCTGGTAAGAACGAAGTCTTCGTTAAGCTTAAGGACGAGCTTGACAAGACGATTAAGCTAGTAGTCCATGCCCGTGAGTCGCTTGATAACGAGCTTGACTCCGAATGGGCACAGAAGAAGCTCTCAGTGGACAAGGCATTCCTTGCCAAGCTGAAGGAGCTAACATCTTCTTTCAATAGCCTCACAGAGAGTAAGATTCGTCTCGACAAGGCTGAGAAGGCTATCGAGGCTGAGTTGACTCCTGCTGAGGAGCGAGATGCCGTAAAGCGGTACCTAATGGATATGGTGCCGAGCGACATGGTGCAGCTTGTCAAGGAGGCGCGTGAGGCGAGGGGAGTGGTAGAGCATTAACATGCCTTCGGCTAGCAAATTTACTATCCGTCCTGCTGAGGCCGGTGACATAAAGTTCATTATGTCTTCCTGGAAGCAGTCATGGCGTGTATCTCCTTGGGCCGGATGTGTGCGGAATGATGAGTACTTTGACTCCATCTCCAGCACCATTGAGGGCCTAATTGCACGCGGTGCCACATTACAGGTAGCGTGTCCCGAGTCCTCACCTGACCGAATTGCAGGGTGGATTTGCAGCGAGCAACTTCCTGACGGCCTCTGCTGTGTCCATTACCTGTACGTGAAAGACCCCTTTCTGGGGATGAAGATTGGAGACTCTCTTGTCGAAGCAGCTTCCGGCAAAAAGCCAGGACTCTATACTTTCCGATTCCGCCAAGTTGCAGAAGCCTGTCAAGGCTGGCGCCACGCCCCCGAAGTTGCCAGACGAAAGTAGCGTTGGCCGCGAACCAGACAAGGCAATCCCTGTCAAGGCGCTGCACTTCAAGACCTCTGTCAAGTGGCCTGAGAAAGCCGGCGCCGGTACTTGCCTCACCGTGGGTACTCCCGGCATGTCTCGCAGCAACTCGGTCGTGTATTGCGACTCCATCTTCCTGTACCGCAATGAGTTTTGCATTGACGGTCGCTGGTGGCTTAGTAAGGCCGATGTTATTTGGGAATTCTAAGTGAGACGTGACTCTAGGTCTACGCAACATAGCACGCCGCCAAGCATCTGCTGCTCAAGCCAAGGAGAGGCAGGTCGACAAGGCCACCCTCATCCTGGAAGGAGCCAGCGAGAAGCAGCGAGCTTTGATTCTAGACCCGCATCTATATCTTGGCGCCCGTTGCCCTCGCCGTTCTGGCAAAACCTACGGGGTGACCTCAAAGGCATTGCATCTTGGCGAGTCGCGCCCGGGCTCTCGAATTTTGATCATCTCTTTGACCCTGAAGAGTACCGTTGAAAACTACTGGTCAGGAGCCCCAGGCGGACTGTGGAGTCAAAATGCGCGCTACGACCTTGGTCTCAAATTCAACACGACTCAGCACACCTGGGTTCATCCTAATGGCTCCAGAGGCCTCCTCGCGGGGGCAGAGACTAAAGCTGATATTGAACGACTTCGAGGTGCGGCGGCAGAGGCAGACCTCGTCATTCTGGACGAGTGTAAGTCTTTTGCTCCTGCCCACCTAGACGACCTAATCGAGAATGTGATTGAGCCGGGTCTCATGACTCGGAACGGTCAGTTGCTCATGGTTGGCACCCCAGGGAGCATCCCCATTGGACAGTTCTACTCTGCCACCTGCCTACTTAGCCGCCTTGCTTCGCCCACCCCCGACGATCCGCAGCGCACTATTCCGACCTGCATCGCCTACGAGGAGTTGGATAGCCCAGGGCCTGCTTATCGCGGGCTTACCGATGACGAGCGAAGCGACTTGTTCGTGTTGCACACCTGGACCATCCAGGACAACACAGCCGTGCCTGGACAGTGGCTCCGTGCTCTCTCAATCAAGCGACGAAAAGGATACGGAGACGACCATCCAGTTTGGCGACGAGAGTACCTGGGTGAGTGGGTCTCTGATGCGTCTGACCTTGTCTACTCATTTGCCAAATACCGGGCTGAGGGCAAGTGTGCCTGGACGCCAGACCTCGACCTAAACCCTCTCACAGGGCTTAACGAGAAGGAGGGGCCGTGGCACTTGCTGCTTGGCCTCGACCTGGGTTTCGTAGACGACTCGGCCATGGTGCTGGTTGCCTACTCCGAGACCCTCCAGGAGTTGCGACACATTTACGATTTCAAAGCTCCGGGCATGGATGCTCAGGCTTTCACCGAAGAGGTGCTTGGTATCATCGCAACCTATGGCCAGCCAGAGATGATTGTGGCTGACGTGGGCGGCGGTGGCGCTAAGATGATTATCGAGATGCTCAACCAGCGGTTTGGGTTGGCGATTCAGCCTGCATCCAAGCGCGATAAGCAGGACCACATTGAACTCATCAATGGCGACTTTGCCCAGGACCGCATCAAGATTATCCCCAACTCAGACTTGGACCACGAGTTGTGCGGCCTGCAGTGGGACCTCTCGAACGACTCTAAAGTTATTCTCTCGAGAACAGGTCGCCTGCGCGAAGACCCCTCGTGCCCTAATCACCTTTGTGACGCATTGCTCTACGTGTGGCGCTTCTCGTACCACTACTACGCTACCGCTAGAGTAGACGGCCCCGAACAAGGCACCCCTGATTGGTGGCGGGTGCAAGAGGAGAAAGAAATTGAGCGAGCAATTGCACGACGTCGAGCAGGCAATTCACGAGCACTTGGCGGATTCTTTGGCTCCGGCGACAGAGGTAATGTCCTCGGAGGATTCGGACCAGGGTTTTCAGTCTCCGGATGAGGTCCATGCTATCGACCTTGCTCATCTTCGCGACTTGCTTAGTCTTCTCAAAGACATGGATGTCGCAGCGTTCTCAGCTGGCGGGGTTAATGTCGCTTTCCGAGTCCCTGAGCCAGGTGAGGTGCGAGTCCCCCTTGCAGGCAGAAAACTTGCCCAGGTTCTCCAAGATGAAGATGCTTCAACCTCGTCTCGCCCAGTGTCTGGCTTCAATAGTCTAGAAGCTAGAGATGGCTTTAAGAACCCTAACTTGTGGCCTGGTCAAGGTGGCCGGGTGCTTAGATTTGATGGCTCCTTCGAGCCTTAAAGGTAGCTAATGGGCACCCTGACGTATCTCGATAAGCTTTTCCCCTCTGCTGTGGCCGAGGATGCGCGCTACGTTTGGTGGCACGAGCCGGCTAAGGTTAGCAAGGGTGAAGAGGAGTACGTCGAGCACGCGCGGGCCAGTAGTCTGATTGCTTGTGCTCAGGTGCTTGAGGCCGAGCAGAACGAGATTCACCAACAGAATCTTTGGTCTGCTCAGCTTTACTCCAACCGCGAGCTAGCTGCATTTGATTGGGGCACTGGGCAACTCTACAAGGCCAGCCTGGCACCTATCACCCGCACAGGTGAGAACATTACGGTGCGCGTTATCGACACCCTTGTTTCTCAGATTGCCAAGAACAAGCCGAAGCCAAAGCCCACTGCTCGTGGTGCCGCGTTTAGTTCTCGAGAGCAGATTCGCCTCTACGACAAATTCCTATTTGGCGAGTTCCAGCGAAATGATACTTACTCTCTAGGTAAGCAGACGTTTCGTGATGCCTGTATCTTCGGGTTTGGCTGTGTCAAGGTTGCCATGGAGGAGGATTCGGAGCACGGGGCACAGGTTTGCTATTCGCGTGTATTCCCGGACGAGGTTCTTGTTGACCAGATGGAGTACGTGGCTTGTGGCAAGATTAGGCACTTCTATCACCGTCAGGTCCTGCCTATCGAGGTGATTGCTAGCACCTACGGTCTTGATGAGGAAGAGGTGGCAGAGATTTCCGCCTCCCAGGAAAGCTTTTCTTACCTCGAAAACAGGCCAGTCGGCAAAGGTTGGGCAGTTGTAGTCACTGGCTACCAGCTTGGGTGCAAGGATGCGCCAGGCCGCTGGATGGTGGCTACCAACAAGTGCGTGCTTGATGAGGGCGAGTGGCCGCACGACTGGCTGCCTTACGTGTTTTATCACTGGCAGACCCCTGTGTCGGGCTTTTACTCGGCTGGTGCAGTGGAGCAGGCCCTTCCCTATCAGATTCGCCTGAACGAAATTAACGAGGTTATTCGCGACGCCCAAGACATCATGGGCCGCCCGCGTATCCTAGTTGCTGAAGGCTCTCGAGTCAATCCCTACGAGGTGGACAACGTTATTGGCCGCTTCGTCAAGTACACCGGGGTTAAGCCTGAGGCCATCGTCTGGCCAGCTATCAACGCAGAGCTTTACAACGAACGAGACCGGCTAGTAAGGACGTGCCTTGAGCATTTTGGACTCTCCAACCTGGCAACTACTGTTACTCCTCCGCCCGGCGCCCGGTTCGATTCTTCGCCGGCGCTTAGAGAATTCAATGCAATTCAAGACGATCGTCTGTCCGACCCCGCGGAGCGCCTAGAGAAGTTCTACAAGACACTGGCAATCCGCACGGCTCAGGTTATTGAGGCTTCAGGGGCGAATCCCAAGACCACTTGGTACTCGGGTTACAAGAACAGCAAGGCTGAGGTTATTGAGTGGGCGGATTTCAGCGAAGTTCTCAACGATTACATCATGAGCATGGAGGCTACTAGCATCTACTCCATGAGTCCTGCCGCCGCGCGTGATGAGCTTGAGAAGCAGCTTGCCATGGGGCTTATTACCCCTGAGCAGTACCGGCTTGAGCTTTGTGACCCCGATGAGGAGTCCGAGTACACAATTCAGGCCGCTGCTGCAGCCGACCTTACGCGCGTGCAGGAGTTGCTTGAGAAGGGCGAGTTTGAGCAGCCCATTCCTGAGCAGGACCTTGTTAATGGCGTGCAGAGGATGACTCTCGCACTGTTGAACCTCAACAAATACAAGGATGACGGCAAGGGGCGTGTGTCTCTTGCTGAAATCAAGATGAATTTTATCAACTGGATTACCTTGGCCAAAGCTATTTTGGCTAAGGCCCAAGAGCCTACCGCTGCCACTGCTGCAAGTGTGCCGCCTGAGGGTGAGCCTACGCTGATGCCTGCTGAGGCTGAGGCCCAAGCAATGATGCAGGGCGGTGGCTTGCCGCCAGGTGGCTTAGCTGGCCCTGCTGCAACACCTGTCCCCGAAGCCATGGGTTTGGCACCTGCCGGCCCTGGTCCCATGCCTAACATCGCCTAATAGAGGAGCCTGAATGTCGAACCCTTCCGCCCCAGTTCTCAACGCCCAGTCTAATCTCACGTACACGCCTCCGCCGGAGACTCCCATCGAGGAGCACCAGGAATTTGCTGATACCTTGAAGGATGCCATCTCCAGCATTGGGGCCGAGTTTGAGGCTGAGCGAGACCCTGCACCTCTTGATGTCGGAGATGATGTTCCAGAGGCTGAGGCGCCTGAGGAGCCGCAGGAGCAACCTGAAGGTGAGCCTGAGGAGCCAGAAGATGCGGAAGATGACGTCGCAGTCAAGCGTGGGCTAGACCGGCTTGTTGCCCGCGAAGTTGCCCTCCAGCAGAAGGAGGCCGCTTTCCAGGCACAGCAGTCGCAGTATCAGGCCGTTGTTGCCGAGTTGCAGGCTCTCAAGGCATCCGCACCCCCTCAGGATGTGGTGCAGCTTTTTGATGTTTCTCCTAGCGAGGCTCTGAAGTCTCTTGGGCACGACCCTGAAACCGTCGTTCAGTTGCTTATTGCAGAGCAGCTGCGCGCGCGAGGTAAAGAAGTTCCGCCTGAACTCCAGAAGGCTACGGAGAAGGCCGCATACGACAAGAGGATTCGCTCGCTGGAATCCAAACTAGCACAAACGCAGAAGGCGCAGGAAGCAGCCGCGTACATCAACGCCGTGGGGCTTGGAGCGCATGAGTATGTCAAGGGGCTCACTGACCCTAAGACGCAAGCAAAAGTTGGCAAGGTAATGCCGACCCTGGCCGGAATCGCTAAGACTTCACCCGACCGTGTGCACCGTGAAATCATGGAGGAAATCACGCGTGATGCGCAGTCTCGTGCAGCAGCGGAGCCGAACGGCCAGCCACTGACTTATGAGGAGGCAGCTAAGAGAGTTGAGTCTCGGCTGTCTGATTACAAGTCGCTTTTCGCCCCGCTTCAGAACGATGGCACCACAAAGCAAGTAGTTGGAGCCAAAGGTACTCCTCCCCAACAGAAACCGCCGACTAAGCCCTTGACCACGAAACCGTGGGAAAAGAAGGGTGATGACCTGATTAAGTCGGGCATTGATGAAGCTATTCGTGAGTTCCAAAAGCACGAGTTGGCTAATCGGCGGAGATAAGCGGCTAAATGCCGCATAGACAAGAATAGGAGGCTTCAATGGCCTCGGCTTCAACTATCGCAGCACTTCAGAAGATGTACAAGACGGTTTACATGAACCGTGACCTGGCTAACCAGGCGAAGCGGAAGACCCCCGCATATGACTCCGTTCAGAAGTTTGATGACTTCGACGGCGCAAACCTGACCTTCCCGTTCAACTTTGCGGTGCCCACTTCGGTGGCTACTACGCTTCCGGTTGCACAGGCGGGCGCTTCTTCGTCCAGCTTTGATAACTGGGTGATGTCGGTCCGTAAGAAGCTTTACGGCGTTCTCACCATCGATGCTGAGTCGATGCGTGCGGCCCGTAAGGACATTGGTGCATTCCTTCGCCTCCGTGCCAAGGAAACCAATGAGCTTATGGCCTACATGAAGATGATTCTTGGTGGGCACGCGTTCTGGGGTGACGGCGCTGGTAACCTTGCGCAGGTGACGGCGGTCGCTGGCTCCAACCCGGCCACGAGCTTCACGGTCTCTGCCTTCGATGTGATTAAGTTCCATCTCAAGCAGATTCTGGTGTTCAACGCCACTCGGACGGGGTCGGCTGGTACCATCAAGGCTTCGACCTTCCAGGTTACTGGCCTCAACCGCACCACGGGCGTGATTACGGTCACTCGACTCACTGGCGCTGGCGCTGGCGTTGACCCCGCGGTTAACGACTTCGTGTATCAGGTTGGTACTTACGACAGCTTCCCGCTTGGCATCGATGCGTTCATCCCTGCCTTTGACCCGGGCACCAACGGTGTTCCGGCTGCGCTTCTGGGCATGACCCGGACTGACGACCCCACTATGAAGTCGGGTTGGCGCGTGGCTTGGCAGGGCTCGATTGAGGAAACCATCAAGTTCCTGGCTGCTACGATGGGCCAGTATCTTGACCAGGAGAACTCGGTCTGCTGGGTTAGCCGCTTCAACTGGTTCCGTCTGGACCAGGAGCTTACCGCCCAGAACCGCAAGGTGATGGATACGCGGGCTACGCAGGTGTTCGGTTCGCCGGCCCTGCTGCTTATCACGCCTGAGGGTAACATCCCGGTTGTGGCGGACCCGTATCTGCCCAATGACCGTGGTTACATTCTCGAGATGAGCCAGATTGAGACTCACCACCTCGACGGCCTTATCCACGTGGCTGATGACGATGGTCTGGGCGCGATTCGCCAGGCGGCTGATGACGGTATCGAAATCCGGCTGCGGTCGTGGGGCGAGAATATCGTCCAGCGTCCGTTCCAGTGCGGGCGATTCCCTATCATCTAAGTCACTGAGTAGCTAATTGGGCTTTGGCGTTGCACGCCTTATAAGTCGCTGGAAGGCCGTGTTACCACGGCACAACAGTAACCCTTTTTCTTTAAGGAGTCTCCATGGGTCACATGCATCAACACGGCATGAATACGTCGTCTCGAGGGATGTTCGTCGATAGCGTGCGCGTCACCGGTCTCAACGTTGCCAACGGCCAGCTTTGCACGATTGCAGAAGATGGCAAGTCTGGGTTCGTTGCCTCAGTCACGCATACCGCTACCGGCGTCTACACCTTCCAGCTGACGGTGCCGTATCCGCCTCGCCACATTATCATCCAGCCTAGCATGAGTGCCACGGCTGCAACCTCTGCAAATCTCGTCCCTCGCTACCAGACTGCTAGCTATAACGCCACCACCGGCCAGTTCATTATCAACGTGAACAACGCGGGGGCGGCGGCTGATGGCGGGGCAACTGACGAGCTTCACGTGGACTTCCGGCTCGTTCATTACACCCGGAGCTAACTAGCAATGCCTGTCTTTACAGTGCAGCAACTGGTCGACCGTGCGGCCGCAATTTCGGACATGCACGACGATTTTGTAACACCCCAGCAGTGGCTTGCTTGGTACAACACTGAGAGGCAGGCATTTTCTCTTGCGATGGCTCGTAACGGGGCCGCTTTGCAAGACATTCAAATTTCTGTTACGCCAGCCACGGCGCAGTTTTCTATTTCAGGCCCGGTTCTGGCTATTGTAGGCGTGTGGGAACAATACCCTGACGAGCGCCTGCGCCCTCTTAAAATTCTAAATTTCGCTGACAATTTTAGGAGTGGGCTGAACACGGGGCCGGCGCAGTACGTGGTTATTACTGAGGACTCCACGGTTACCACAAACTCCACAGACTTCCGCTTTTTCCCTACTCCCACCTCTGGCAATTACATGATTGTCACGTTGCGTGCTCCTGATGTTGCCACCACCCTGGCAGACACCACGAGCATCGCGCTTGGTCTCGAGGAGCGGATTGTGCTTGGGATGGCGCGCAGAGCACTTATCAAAGAGGAGTCTGACGTCACCGACATCTCCAAGCTAATCATCGACCAGGACCAACTCATTGAGGAGTTTGGGTGGAAGCGGACGTTCGCTCAAATGCCTGGAGTGCGCAACGTTGATGCCCTGCAACGGGGGTGGGTTACGGACGTGATGCAGATTGACCCTAACGCCTGGTACTGGATGTAGTCATGGCGCTCACTCCTGTAAGATTGCCGACGGTTCTAGATACCAAGGACCAGTTTCAGCGCGAGGTCCGAGACGCGCTTAAGACGTTGGATGAGCGAGGGGTCCGTAAGCTCACAATTACTGGTGTGGCACTAACGACTGCTACCACGCTAGTTGCTCATCAACTTGGCCGAAAGCCGGTGGGGTGGCTTGTTATTGATAAGACCGCACAAGCCGATGTGTGGCGCGATGCCACTGTCGAAGTTAGTGCTGACAAAATCCCGCTTAGAGCGAGCGCTAGTGTGACCGTCGATATTCAGTTTTGGTAAGGAGACACAAACATGGCAATTGGTGACGTATTTCCTTACACGGTGCCGCCAGTCGGTACGGCAGGCCCGTCCTTCGCTACTTCAGTCAATAATATTCTGACTGAGACGATTGCAAGACTGTCAACTAAGGTCCCTCTCGCTAGCATCGACTTTAATTCGGTGGGTAATCTGGCAGGGTCTCCACTTTTGGATGCAGGCTATATCACCCTGACCAACACACTTACTACTCCTGCAGCTAGCCCTGTTAATAGGCTTACCGCATTTGGTGGTGACTTTTGGTACGTGAGTCCGTCTGGACCGATTCAGATTACCTCTGGCTCCACGCTTAATGCTGCAGGAGTTGGTGGCATTACGGGTGACTACGGGGGCGGAAATCCTGCGCAGTTTCGCTTTGTAGATGCAGACCAGCGATACGACGCCTACGACAACTTTGGCACCTCTACTTTTGCTTACATCAGAGCAAGAGGGTTTGATGTAGCTGGCGGAGCGGTCTCGGCTGTGTTTGCTAGGTTGCAGTATGCGGGGGCTTCTTCTAGAACGTTCACCCTGCCTCCTGACCCTGCCTCTACAGCGAATCCTCAGCCTCTGTACATGGACAATAGCGGCAACATTACGGTAGGCCACACCAACAACAAGAGTTTCACGTATTCTGCCATTGGGTGCCGTCCCTCCAATGCCCCAGGAGGTTACGGTGACCTCAATATGAGCCTTGTCGAGGGGTCAGTGGCTCTTAATTCCGTTGCAGGGCAGAGGCTAATTAAGGGGGTAGATTACTTGCCTGGCGGGTTTGTAATCACCTCTGTGGTGCTACAATTGGCCAAGCTTAACACTACCTCAACCGGATTTAGCTTTTGCAGGTCGCTGAACGGCGGGTCTTTTGTGTCGCTTGGCGGAGTTACTTCCGTTGTTGCGGGCCCTCAGGCGCTGACAATTGCGCTTTCGCACACCGTCGACCCTACATTTAACTACAGCGTTTTTGCTGATTTGGTTGGAAACACCAACGACAGGTGGAGCGGGTTTACCATTAACGGATTCATGCCTAGATAGGCAGAACAAGCAACATGTCTCTAGTTAAAGACACAGTAGCGATTTCCTTCTCCTCTGGTATTCAGCCTAGCCAGAGAGAGCGGCTGCTTCCTCCAGAGAAGCTTCTTGTTGCTCAAAACTGCTCGTTTATTCGAGATGAGGGGCCGCAGAAGCGCAACGGGCACGTTAGCAGAGTGATTAGGACTTCTGCTGACTATGTCGGGATGGGAGGTATTCCGAGCCCAACGGCCATGCCAGGCAGGCAAATTTACTCCACGGCGAATCCTAACATCTCGCCTAACTGGCTTCTGGGGTGGGGAATTCGCGGCACAGAACTAGCCACCTCTACGAGCCCGTTCGAAGTTTCCCCACAAGCTAATGCTGGGCAGGTTCTTGGGCAAGCTTCAAGAGACGACGAAATCATTTCTTGGGACGGCTTTCGAGCTTTTGTATACGCGCCACTGCAAACCGCAAAGTTTGGTGAGCCTCAAAATAGTGTGTCACCTGGGGCCTCTATACGTGGTCCGTGGGTGATGCCAACCATGCGTGTGGAACCTGTCGCAAAGATTTCAGATTCCCAGCTTTTTCCGGATGCAGCAGACAACGGTGTCCTGAGGGTCGTGGCTTGGATTAACTCTGACCTCACCAGCATTGGCTATTCGGTTTACGACAGCTCTAACGGCGCGTGTCTGGTCTTTAATCAGCGGTTTACCGGCGGGTCCGCCAAGTCAGTGAGGTGTATCACTGTTGGGACGTGGTTTCACATCCTGGTGTCAGACTCCAACTCTAATACCCTCACCATGCGGAGTTTTCAGCAGGATTCGCCCACCAGCGTCACCACGAGGTCACTAGGGCCTGTTGATAACCAGTTTGACTGCAAGAAAATCGACGAGCATGGGTTTGTCGTTATTCGCTCCAAAGCCTCTGTGATTACGGCCATTGTCCTGAATCAAGATGGGAGCACTAACCTAACATTCACTCCAAACCTTTTTGGTAACCCGGCCAACACGAACAATGCCATTGCGTGCGCAGTCGATTTTGACAAGAACATCGGCATTGCTTGGCAATCTGGGGCAGGACCCGTAACCACCTTTTTTGCCGTGTATTCACCTGGTGGCGCCCCTATTAACGTCTCCAGTCCTGCAACGGTTACCACCAGCACAGCAAGACGGCTTACTTTGGCTCCTAGGGCTGTTGGGACAAATATCTCTGGCGTGCTTTGGGATGTTTTTATTGAGGATTTGGTCTCAGGACAGGTCCAGACTCGGTGTGTTACCGTGCAAGCTGCTGCTACTTCAGGCACAGCCACCGCCACACGGCATCGAGTGACCATTGCTAGCCACGCGTTTCAGGTCGGTAACAGGACATTCCTGTGGTGCTCCTCCCCTAATCCAGGCACCGTTTCTGGCCTCCAAACGTCTTGGTATCTTTGTGATGCTAGCCTGCAGCCAGTGGGCAAAATGTCTTACGGGACCGCGAATGCTGATTTTGGTACTACTCTGAATACGTTGCCTAGCGTCAATTGGCATACGGATGACGACATGCATCCGGGCAAGGACCGAATCGTTTTCCATGGGGCGCTTGGATACAAGCAAAGGGTGCAATCTACTGCGCTCTCCCCTCGCCCGTCGGGTGTGTTTACTGAGCCTAGTGTCAACTTCTATAAGCTGGACTTTATCCCTAAGCTCAGGGCCGGGCAAGCGGGGCGGACTACCT